>FUFK010041001.1_pt1 | contig 83409 bp, 78 predicted proteins | sample 1021851 | NCBI WGS metagenome assembly FUFK01 (sample SAMEA51879418, study PRJEB19060) | metagenome
TTTTGCTTGCACTTAAGTTGGGTATGCGTGCATCGGCAAAAGAACCACTTGTAATTTTTGAAGCAGCTAAACTTGGAATGCGAGCTGTTCCGAAAGTACCACTTGTAATCTTAGAAGCCGCTAACGAGGGTATATCTGATGCCGATAGATTGAAAGAACCCGAAACATCAATGTCTGATAAAATCTTAATTGCCATAACAGTATATATGTTNNACAAAGATAAAAAAAAGAGGGGTGCAGTCAGAACCACACCCCTCCTATATTAGTCTAAGTCTGTATTAGTCAATCTTAGTAACCAAGATGATAATATCATTTGCAGATGGAGCAGTGTTAAAGCCCACTGTCACCGTACTTGCATCTGTTCTAACAACTTCAGCGTATACAGTATCATAACTTGATGCATCATACATCTGTACGATTACGTCACGAGTACCGAGACCGTGAGATACTGCAATACTTGTTGAAGTGCCGTCACCAATAGTCCCTTTGTAAGAACGAGCAGCAAGACCCGCTGGAGTTACAGCTCTTGTAGAGTCTGTACCAGCAAGTGCTTCACCCGCAGTTGCAAGTTCTACAACCCCTTGATTTGATGTAGATGCTGTTTCTGCAGATACCGTTGCAGTACCAGAAGAGTAAGATACATCGATACCTCCACCAGCGGCTACAATTACAGCACCTTTATTAGAAGCACTTGAGTCTTCAGCAGTAACTGTAAATACACCAGAAGAAACTGATACATCAATACCTCCACCAGCAGCTACACGACCAATACCGTTTGTAGTTGAACTGGCTGTAACGATATCAGCAGTAAGAGCAACAGTACCACTCTTGTTTGGAAGCACGATATCACGGTCAGCAGTTGGGTCTGCTGCAGTAAGAGTAGTCTCATTTGCATCAGCAGTAGTACCCTCGAATACAATACCGTTAGACGTCTCAATGATTTCTACATTGTTGGTAGTCTGTGTTCCAGAAACGGTAAGGTTCTTAACAGTAAGAGTCTGTGTAGAAGGATTGTATACAACAGCATCAGAAGCAGAACCATCGACTTTAATCGCTTGGTTAGAACCTGCATCGGCAACGAACAATAACGGGTGGTTAGCATTGTCAGTGTTGTCTGCTACAGTAACATCGCTAATCGCACTTACAACAAGGTCAATCGTTCCGTCAGCGTCTTGATAAGTAGCTGTGATACCTGTTTCAGTATTACCGCTAAACATCGCACCAACCAAGTCTTGAATAGACTCATCACTTCTTTGAGTAACAGAAAAGTCTAAAGTACCGTCAGAATCTTGATATGTAACACTAATGTTACTTTCTGAGTTTCCAGATACCATTGCTCCAACGATGTCTTGTACTTGCTCGTTAGAAAGCTGCGTGTTTGCAGTACCAGATAAAACACCATTGCTAATAGTAAGGTTACTACCTACTTTAACACCACCCAATACACTTGCTGTAGCTGTTGGTAGTGAATAGTTGTTAGCAGTAGTGCTGATAACACCCGTAGTACTGTTGTAAGAGATAAGACCCGTTCCAGAAATCTTACCACGAACATCTGCAGTTGACAACTGAGTGTTTGTATCAGTAGACGCAATTGTTACAGCACCCGCACTTTCTGAAATAGTTACGTTAGAACCAGCAACAAAAGCAAGAGTCTCAGAAGAACCAAGAGTATTGCCACCTGCCGTTACGGTACGGAAGCTGTTTGTTACAGTCTCTGTAGCTGAAGTCAAAGCGGTAACGTGACCGTTGCTATCTAAAGTAATATCTTGGATGTATGTACGACCCGAGTTGTTTACTGATGAAGCTGCTGTGATATTCGGGTGAGCAGTCAAGTAACCTTGACCAGTAACGAATGTGTGGATTTGGTCAGCAGTAGCAAGACCTGTTCCTCCATCAGCAATCGCTGCTGTTTTAGCTCGTACACTATCAGAGTTGATTTCAATAGTAGTACCATCTACACTTACTTCAAGTGTTACAGCACCACTTGTACCACCACCAGAAAGACCGTCACCAGCAGTTACTGCTGTGATATCCCCTGTTGAGGTTGACAACTCTTGCCACGCACTACCATCGTAGTATTTAATTACGTCCGTATCCGAACGATAAATCATTCGACCCTCGAAGTTTCCAGTCGTAGGGTCAGCCGTTAGAACTTGAAAAGAGGCGCTTTGTAATTGTCCTTGATTCAAGTCGATGTTCCCATCGATGTCTAAATTGGCTAAAAACTTTACATCTGCCATTTTCTTAGTTTATATATGCCTTCCCACTTGTAGGAGCAGACAAGGTTATTGTTAGGTTATTCAAATCTGTGTATTCTATATGTCCGTAAAGAACAGTATCCGCACTGTCTACAACAACAACACTAGGCTTCTTGCCTAGGTTGTGTGATACAATCCAGCTTGAGCTAGCTGAGTTTTGGTCATGAGTATAGTGTGCGTCTTTAGTTGCTATAACACCAGCCACAGAAACGCTTACTGACGGATTTGAAATCGTCAATGTTTTCTGGGAATTGGTTATACCTCCAATCTTTACAGCATCGCCACTTTTTACTTCTATATTACTCACTTACGTCTTCGTTGATTTTAAAGATTCCGTAAACCCAAGTTTTTACTGTTCCACTATTTGTTGACTGCAAGTCATAAACGTATAAACCTCCAGACACACCAGCCATCGTAGCAGCTGTTGCTGTGACTGTAAGTTTACCCGCACTAGTTCCAGTGTAAGTAAAGCTTGAGTCTCCAATAATATCAGAAGACGATGTGTCTGTTTCTTTTACATCCATTTTCCAAGAGTAGCTGCTGATGTCAATTGCATCGCCATCATCATCAGTAAAGGTAAACTCCAACTTAAAGGTGTCTCCCTTACGACATGTGATGTCTACTCTTGTAGATGTGTCTAAGTTTATACTTGTTGCCATTAGTCAACGTATTCTCTGTATGCTATTAATTTTCCAGATACGCAGGTAACGCTTGTAAATCTTCCGTACAATGTTGTACCAGCAGGAAGAGCAACAGCCGTACCGCTATCTCCCTCCGCAGATGTAAATGTTACTGTAGCAGCAGCATTTGCAAACAACGCAACGTAAGTGTGCGAGTTTACAGTGTCTGAAGCTGTCATAACATCAAACCCAGCTTGACCGAAATAGTTAGCGTAAAAGTTGTAGTCTTTTGTTAAGTTATTAGCCATTTTTCTGTTTTTTACAAAGGTAGTAATTTACTGGTTATGAGCGAGTTAGCATATCTACGATATCGTCTCCCTCATCTTGGAGTTCCCCACGCTGACCTTGTCTTTGAGAAATCATTTTAGATTGCTCTACAGCTTGTTTCTTAACACGGTCATCTTTGCGGTCATCCTTCTCAGTTTCAAGACTTTTACGGAAAGCCATATCCTGCTGTTTAGACTGAGCGTCCATCTGCATCTTAGCTCCCTGCATCTGTCCTTTTAGCTGGTACTCAAGCTGCAACAATTGTGAATCCGCCTGTGCTTGTGCTTGAATCTCTGCAATCTTCGCCTGTGCTTGCGCTTGAATCTCTTGCATCTTTCCTTGCGATGTAGCCATCGCTGTCTGCTGATTCATCTGAGCTTGCATCTGAGAGTTCTGCTGAGCCAACTTCTGGTTTGTTCTAATACGCTTCTTTCTGCGTACGATAAGTAATCTTTCTGCTTGGTCTACATCCTTAAGCTGTCGTACAGCAATTGCATCTTCTAGGTCGATTTCTTTTTGAGAAAGCGCTACTTGGATGTTTTGCTCTAGGTAAGCTTTTTCAGTCTCATCCATCTCCATTTGAACCTTAACACCGAAGTTGTACATCGGTAGGTCTCCAAAAGAAGAAAGGACTTCCATATTAGACTTTCCTATAGCTCTCTCGTAAGCCATAAACAATACAGACTTAGGAGGTAGAATCTGAAGACATTTTACGATGTCTTCACAAACCTTAGTATATAGATACAATGCAGCATTTGTAATGTCGTAGATAGCGTTGTTTCCTGCGGCTGCCGCCTGCTTACGAACTCCTACTAGCTGCTCTCCCTTAGGAGATGTACCGTCCATCACCTCGTTGATACCTGTGGTGTCACGAATGAGTCGGAGGTTGTGGTTGTAAATAGCGATGAGCTCGTTGATGTTTCTAATGCTGTTGTCTAAAGAACGTATAGGAGGGTTTTGGAATCCACCTTCTGGGTTCTTAGAGCGATAGTACATCACACCAGTTTGCTCGTAGATATCGTGTAGTTCTAGCGGGGACAGTTCTCCGCCTTTACCTAGCTGTACGTTCTCTAGACCTTCAATGTCTATAATGAGACCATCTGGCTTTGCTTTAGATATTGCTTGCTGTAGCTTTAGGTGCGATAACTGTAATTGGTCTGCAAAACCGATTACAGAGCCTACTAGAGACTTAGGCATCATTCTACGCAAGTTAGTTGCGATTACAGAGTAAGACAATCTTGCCTTGGTCAAGTCATGTACGTTTTTAGGTACATTTCTTTTTTGACCGTAATCAAACATATAATTACATCCTACAACGTAGCTACCACCGAATACAGTCTGAACATTCATAGCCTTTGGCTTTCTAGAGTACACAGACTCTTTAGGAGGTGTGTACTCAAAGCCTTTGTAGTAAAAGCTTGAATTACCGAATCGAGACTCCTTCTCTTCAAACATCATGTCGTCAGTAGAAAGGAATTCAAAGTCCATAACCTCTACGATAAACTCATCATATCCGTATGTTGTACGGTCAAGTGTCTGGTCGTAGTATTTGTAGCTTAGCTTGTCAGCTCTGTTCTGATATTTGTTCTTTACCTTCTGAGCTATCTTTCCATATTCCTCTTCAGTAAACTCATCACCAGCGATACGCTTGAGTTCTGAGATACTAATCTTTTTGATGTGTCCTGCATAAATGAGGTCACTAAACGTAGGGTCTTCGGTGTAGCTATGGAAGAAGTATGCTGGGTCGATGTATTCTTCCGAGATTCCATAGTTTGGGTCGTTATTTCTTTTAATAACTCCCATACCACAGGATACCAAATCGGTAACTGCCCTACGATATACACGCTGGTCAAAGTCGTTCCATTCGAGAGTCATATTTGTACCAACCTGCGCTGCAATCTCAGCCGCAGTCTTGATGTTGGCGTCCATGAAGATTTCTGCTTCCTCTGGTGTTTCTGGTATCTGAGATACATCTGTCTTTACATCTACACCTTGTTGTTGTAGTTGAGACAGCATCTCACGATTCTTGACCTCGAACATCTTTTCTGCTCGCTTCTCATCTTTCTCAGATTGAGATAATGGGTCAATAGCTTTTACATTTGGATAAGGCTTCTTAGATAGAATGTTGTTTACAACAATCTTTACGAATTTAGGAACGATAGGTACTGGAGACCAATCAAGGTTTAGTAGAGTTCCATCTCCAGAGTTTGGGTCTAGTGAGTTTAGAATCTGTTTATAGATTGAGGTATCTTGAGTACCGTTCGCATAGTCACGGTTGGTCTCAAAATCCTTAAGCCTGCGTCTAAACAGACTCCTTTCGTCATCGGAATGACCCCATTGTTTTTCAATGGCTTTGGCATACTTCAGACCATAAGCCTTTGATGACTTTTGTCCATAGTGTGCAAATGGGTCGGGGAAATTACCATACTTCCCCTTATCGTTTTTATTATCGTACATAGCCTTTCGCAGAATACTTCCTTGCAAATATACGAAATTAAAGTACTGCTAATCAGCGTCTTATTTCCTTTGTATACCTGCGAAAGAACTGCTTATCGTTGAATGAAGTTTCCTTCTTTTCAACCTTTATTTTTTGAGCACCTAGTAGTGCCAGACCAGAACTAATCGTAAGGTCAAACTTGGTACGATTATCAATCTTGTACCCAATCCAATCCTCTAGAGTTCTATCGAAATACATCTTACCGTACTCACCACTGTCTTTATTTATACCCACATGTTCTTCTACATACGCCTCGATAGCGTGGGCGTGAGCCTGTATCACATCTTGGGAGTTAGACGGTATACCACGAGTCTTGCTAGTAGATGAAGCGTTTGGAGACTTGAGATGCTGTGGTCTTTTCATCACATATTCCTCGTATCCCCTAGCTTCAAAGTGTCTGACAATACCGTACTTGTTGTTCTCTATCAGAAGAGGGTAGCCGTAAAACACGGCTGCCATCAATATGTCTTCGTAAAAGATTCGTGCCAGAGGAGGACGGCTAGCGTACTCAGCGACAAACATATTGGCAGGACAAGACATATTAAATTTGTTGTAGAGATGACAAGCCCCCTTTGAGCCTCTATTATCACTTGTACTGTCCAAGTCATAGCTATCGACACCACCAACACCAATATGGTCATTCGAAGGAACTTTCTTTCCATATTCTATTTTGTATTTGTTTCTATTCTCTGGTTTGGGCATCCAAGCTATACGCCATCTACCCTCTTTGTTTGGACTAAAAACTACCTCGCTATCTGGGACGCCATCCTTCCAGCTAAAGTTACCCAGAACCACAGGGTTAGGGAACAACTCTTGGTTGTACTCTATTTGTTCGTATATCTTCCCAATATTAAACGTAGACCCTTCGATACTGTCTCGCATTGCCTCCTCAACTGTAAACGGGAACTGTCGTACATACTCGTTGAGCTCTCGGGCATCGTGCTTGAGGGCTTCTCTTTCGTTCTTGAGGTAAGTCTTCGCACCGATGTCAACAAAGTCTCCTTCAATAGTTTTAACAGGGGTCTCTGGGTCTTCCACAATTGGATTACCGTACTGGTCAAAGAAACCTTCGAGAGCTTCGTAGGCTGGTATAAATAATCTATAAAGCCCAGTCTTTGTTCTTCCGTTTGCGTTTCTATCATCTGGGTCTGAGTCTCTCCAGAGTTCTTTGTATTGTTTTCCACCTTTGTCCATTGGATTTACTGTAGAACCCATAAGACACTTACCGATAATCTTACGACCTACAATTAAACAGGTTCTTTCTATACGCCAAGCTTCACGGATGTCAGTAGGCTTTTCCCACTTACCACTCTCATCCATATACATAATGTGTAGCTTCTCACCATCATATGCGTTGTTCGTGGTGTTCTTCCAGTTGATAATGGTATTTAGCGCTTCTCCTTTTGATGAGGTCTTGTTGTTCTTCGTGATACGCTTAGATGGCTCACGGAATGCAAGCTCCATGCGGGGATTGGTAGTACCGTCTTGTATGGGTTTGAAGAAGAAAGGATAGCTCTTAAACATAGGGACTACCTTCTTCATAAAGATGTTCTCCTGTGCATCCTTACCCGTCTTAGATTGTATGCCAAGTAATTTATCCTTTACCTGCGTACCCTCATCAACAAGTATAGCAGCGGACATATTCGTGTATCCAGAACGTCTACACTTCGTATACATCTGACCCATGGAACGAGGGTCAGCCTCACAAGCCGCAAAATGTATAAACAGCCTTCTCTGAAACTCTAAGTAGTAGCCGTAGCCTATATCCAGCTTCGACCACTGTAGCATCATATAGTGTCTCCCTGTAATGTAGACACGCTCCCCATTATTGAAAAACCAAACACCTTCACGCCTGCGCTTAAACTCTTGCTCGATGTACGGAGAAAAGCGCTTCTTAAATTCCGAGGGCATCTCGTACCACTCATCCATAGAGCGAATCCTTTGCAGCTCTTCTGGCACAGGAAGTCTTGTCCACATTTGCATATGTAGCTCCCTTCCATAGTTGAGGATTTCTTCGTCTTTTGGAGCTTTGGGAAGCTGAATAAGAAGGTCACCGATTTCGATGACTTNTCCACTCGTATCGTTGGGACATATGTTGACAGCGTATTCAGTATAACCTTCAACTTGCTTGAGACCCGCCATTTCATTTACATTTACTATATTTACATTAACTTAACATTCCAGCTTATGAAAAAGATTCTATTATTCGCTGGGTTTCTTTTACTAGCCGCTTGCGCTAGTAGTGAAAGTATAGCAGTTCAGTCATCTTGCCCCCATCACGGTTGTGACCTCACCGCTATACACTCCCACGCTTACTGGTACTAATAATCCCAGTAGATGAAGACTTGGCTACTTTGAGAATCGTTCTGCGAATCCTCCAGAGTAGTCTTTGTCTTCTTCAATTCCTCCTGTCTCTTTGAGTTCTTTGACCATTTGTTCGAGTCGTTGATACTCGATAAGGAGTTCTTTTGCATCAGTTGCAGTTTGTTTTATACTTTGCAGCTCAGCCTTACGCTGAGAGCCAGAAAGCTCTGCATCTACAGGCTTTCTAATCTCGTCAATCATATTGTTGATTGCGACCTCCATAGAGGATAGCAATCTAGTTGACGCTTCTATCGTGGTAAATTTACGCTTCTTTGGCATACACTATTTCGGACAGTCTCATTCTGTAAACTTTGCTGCCATCTTTTAATTCCATTTCATATTCCGAATTCTTGCGGTAGCCCACCATATCACCAGACTCCGCTCCAATCCACTCTGCGCCTTCGGGCATATGCAAGAGCTCACCCTCTTCTGCAGGTGCTTCTTTGATACTAAGAACAATACCAGAATCAGTTGTTTCTTCTTCCGCTGGAGGTGGGGGTGCAACAAAACACCAATCGCCAAGCATAGTAATATTACCAGCTTCGTCTTCGATTGCGATAGCATGGTTTCCATATCCGTTGTCTGGGTCGTAAGTAACCATATACAAGTCTTCACCGATATCATATTTCTGTTCCATTACAACGTGGTGGTGGAAGTATAGGGTTTTGCCTATACCATCAAATTCTTTAGGACAACCCACAATCTCTCCAGAGTTTACTCTGTGTTGGAATTCATTGAACTTGTTGACAAGTTTCAATGTCGTTCCATTGAATGAAACCTCATCCTTAAACTTTTGTGGGAGCTTTACAATAAAATCTCTAACAGGTTTCATATCAATCGAATTTAAGGTCGTACTCTAAAATACAAGGCATATCGTCTATGCTTTTCCATAGCATAGTACCTTCTTTGTTTTCGATATATATGAGGTATCTCTTTCTTAGATATTTGTGCAGATGCGCCTCATCTTCAACGATTGCGACTACTTTTCCTGCACCAGCACGCATACCGACATAGTATGCCATGGCATCTTTCGGGTCTCGCCCGATAACAATTTTTCTAATCATATCAATTTAAATGTAAGGAGAACAGCGTTTAGTTTAGGCTATCGTCTCCTCGTGATAGCTTTATCCAGTAATCTATATTTGATGTATCTGGCTTCTTATCTTCTTGTTCCATTCTATACGCTTCAACGCAGTATGACAACATATCGTCAAGCTCGTCCTCATCGGTTACAGCGAATGATGAGAGCAGACTCATGTTTGCTCGCTCATGCCCTTCTTCATCTAGGTATGAGTTTTCCATATCTAGGAATCCTATAGCTAGGCAAGCTATGAACTCATCTTCGAGGTCATGCTTTTTTACCACTGCGTTGATAGCCAACATCAGCTCCTGTATCTCTAGAATACAGTCCTTTTGTCTTTCAGTCATTAGTCAAGTTTAGTAATAGTAAATGTAGAGCCAGTAGCAAGAGATGCATCACCAGAGCTGTCTTTAGAAATCTCATAGTAGATATCATCATCATCCGCACAGTGTGTGAATAGAGAATATCCAATTGAGATGTTAGCGACTTTGGTTTGCGCTCTTACAATTGACTGAATGGTGGATACTACACCACCAGAAGTCTTACGTTTTACATCAATAGTGATGTTACATGGCTGACTAGTAACCTCCAAGATGAAGTTGATGTCCATACGAATCAAACCATTTCTTTCAATAGTTACAGCACCTGTAGTTGTCGTAGATGTCGAAAGGTGTACATTCGAAGAATCGTTGATAATGTAAGAGCCCGTGGCACTGTTGTTATCGATTGATGCCTGCGCAGGTGTTGATGAAGTGGTGGTTAGAGTGTATGATGAGCTTGGNCNTAGTACATATATAGGATTTGCAAATACTTGAGCATCTGAAGCTATAGTGATAGTATCTGTACTGGCGTTGGTAGTCAATTGCACGTTGCTACCCGCAACAAGAGTTAGAGTATCCGTTGAGGTATCTGCTACTACACTTGACTGACCAGAGATTGCAATTGTCTTAAATGCGTTTACAGCATTAGATTCAAAAGCTGTAATATCTAGTTCACGCTTTACTACATTATTGCTACCGTCAATGAGTAGAGCCGTAAGCTCTGACGAGTCCGTTGTAGGTGCTGAGGTAAATGATAGTGTTCCGTTAACCTCTACAGTGTCCGTTGATAGTTTTAGTGCAGAATCTGTACCTGCTCCATCTTCAATGGTTTTGAGTGTTGAGGTTACACCGTTAGATTCTAATTTGAGTAGGGACGTATAGGTGTCCTTGACCTTATTTCCAGAAAGAGTTGCCATTTGCTTAACTTTGTATACAATGCAAATTTAATAAAAATGGCGAAGCGTTCGAAAAAGAGTATGTTTCGAGACTTTAAGTATAAAGACCCAGAAAAGATGGGCAAGGCATACTTGAAATACTTGAAGCTAGCCACAAGAGATATTGTCGGTAACTACGATATTAAGGAATCTGAACTCAATTTTCTTGTGTTTATGTACGACTATGAGTTCTTTACTATAGACCACGCATCTGAAGCCTACTTCTACAATAAGTTGAAGTTGGCGCAGAGGTTGATATTCCCCCTACAGAAAAAAGAGTACTTATTTAAGTACTTCAATAGGTTATCGCCAACGACCTATGAGGAAGCNATATTTGACGAAAGCAAATGGAAATACAGGGTTAGATATGCCTTGACCCAAAAGGGCAGGCAGATAGTACAAAAATACTACCGCAAGATAGAGGGGTTGGAACAGATTAATGTGCCGTCTTAACCTTGAACTCTGCTTCTAGAGAAGCATTTTTGTGGGGAACAAACTTTCCCTTATGTGGCATAAGGTAGTAACGCCCCTTCTCGAACATCCAATGATATCCAGAAGGAGCTTTTACCTTAACCTTTTTACGAGATGCTTTCATTATTTACCTCCGAAGTCTTTTAGTGACTGTTTGTAAGCAGCACCCTTAGCGTTTCCTTTCTTTACAACCTCAGCCATACGCTTAGCTAGTTCCTTATCAGAAATTGGCTTAGCACCGAAGTAAGGTTTCCTTGGGTTTGCTCCACCTTGACGTACCTTATTAGCTAGTTTGTTGAACACTTTGTTACTGATGCGACCTTCTTTAACTGCACGCATACCCTCAAAGGCATCGAAAGTGTTTGCTCGTGACTGAGCATCTCTAAGACGAGCAGTACCAAGCTTTCCTTTCTTAGCGGCTACTTTAGACATAGCCTTGTATCCCTTTGACTTCAAAAGAGACTTAGCAACCTTAGCTATCTTCCCGATTTGACCAATCTTACCAGATGGGTCTCCAATGAAAGTGAAGTCAGAGCCAACAGGCTTGTTTACTTCACGCTTGATACGCTCAGACTCTGTAGGTGCTTTTGCAGTAACCGTAGTTTCAGCAAGCATTCCACCTTGAATAGGTGCTGGTTTCTTTTTCTTTCCAGCAGCTCTCTTCTTTAAAGCATTTACAGCAGGTGGAAAAATACCACCTGCGTTATATTTCTTCTTAGCCTTCACCGAATTTCTTCTTTAGAGCTTCGAACAATGCACGACCGCCATCTTTGTATACCTTACCACCATAACGGTAAGACTCAAATCTAACTTCATTGCCATCTTTAGAAGGCTTGCTAGTTACACGAGGAATTGGTTTTCCTTGAACGTGAACACCTTTTTGCTTCTTAGGCTTTAATGATTGTTTAGATTTGCTAAATGCACCTTTTGATGCAGACTCCTCAAATAGCTCTTTCATTCTACCCACAGGGGCTGGCTTATTCTCAACAGTCTTAGTCATTTTACCCATTGTAGCTCCAGCAGCTGCACCAACTCCTGCTGCCCCTGCAGCCTTAGATACATCGTATCCTGCACGCTGAAATACGTTTCCGCCATTCACTTTGTTAGCAAGACTTGCTGCTGCTTTAACACCACTTACTCCAGTAAGAGCATTAAGAGCAGTTTTAGCCAACTTCTTTAGCTTCTCTGGGTCATTGTAACCGCCCTTGTTGTACTTAGGCATCTTCTTCTTTGATTTCATCACTTTTTACTTCTGTTACGTTTTGCAGTTATAAATCTCTTTTCATCATGGTCGTAATCCATACCATCACGCTTTCCATAACGCCCAGCTTTTCTACGCATCTTATTCAAGAAGGCACGATAGCGCTTTTTCTTCTTCTTCTTGTTCTCCTTACGCTGCCAACGTCTACGTTTCTCCGCAGCCTTTGGATTCTTAGCGTAATACTTAGATGTCTTACTCTTCTTTGCTTTCACGTTTTATGCAATCTGGCGATTCACTACAGTAACAGACTTCATCAGACCCGCAACTAAAGTTGCTAGGGGCTGTAAATCTGTAACTAGTTAGTTTTAAGACCGTTACAGGAACAAAGATAACCAATAATATAATAAGGATTGCTTGCATAACAAGAGGATTAGGNTAAACAGACTGCACCGCCATTCGGCTTACTTTGTTTTTGTATCTCTTCAATGCTGGCGGAGTCTCTGAAAGACTACCGCCTTATGACTTAGCAAAGTTACGGCTTTTTTTTGATTAAATCAATAGAGTATAAATACCTAGTCTGTTGCATTTTAGTTACAGAGTTCAATAATAGTGCGGGATTCCAGAGTAGTATAAAATACCTAGTGGGTAATGCTTGACAGACACGGGCATTTTTTTGAGAAATATTGAGATTGGGGATTATATATAATATTGGGCGGCAGCGTGCGCATACGGAAACGGAGTTTCGAACCCCACCCCCTTCCATAGGTATAAATACCTATGAAACTTTTAGCTTTTTGTACTAGGCTTCTTCAAGACTTTGTCTTCTAACAAGACCATGCGTGGTACTAAAGTACTATGCGCAGTCTTCAGAGTTCTGCTGAGACCAAATGACCATTGGGTCAATAACCCCCTATACCTTTGGTATACCTTGAAACCACCAGCCTAGGGTATATAAATACCCTTTCACAATCATCATTCCTTCAAGGCTACCATTGGGCTACCTCAAAAAATATAATGTAAAAGTTACTACGTAGTAGTAAAAAACTTATTATAAAAAAAAGTTGCATTTGTAACCTCCCCTAAAGGGGAGAAAAAGCTACCCCCTTTGGGGGTAAAAACTTGACAAGGGGTTTATACTATAAGGGTCGGCTCGGCAAAGTGCTGAGTCCTTAACAAATAAATTTTCAATTTATGTCAACTTCCAAAGTTCTTACTAGCAAAGCTAGTGCAATCAGCAGAGTCTACAATGACGAAGTCATCGAAGCAGTAAAAAGCTACGCTTTTGTAGCGAAGAAAGCCTACGGCTCTTGTTCCCTTACAGGGAAATCTATCTCCAAAGGAGATAAGTGTGAAATGCTAATCCAGTCCAATGGTAACAAGGTTACCATCCTTCAGTCTTCGACTATTGCCAAAGGCAAGAAGGCTGAGAAGATAACTTCTCAGTCAATCAAGAAGACGAAGTCTTCTAAGAAACCTTCGAAGAAGGTAGCCAAGCCTACTGCTAAAGCAGTAAAGAAGGCTGTTACTCAACCGAAGGTTGTTGAGACGAAGTCTCCGTTTGCTGTAAGCAAAGCATCGGTTAACAGCAAGGCTGTTAGAGAAGCCCTTGTATCCCTTGCTTTAGCAAGTGATAACGAGAAGAAAGCTATCCTAGAGGCTTTGCCTCTGAATGTTGCTCTAACCATCATTGACCTTACAAAGTAAGGTAGGAATCAAGACAAAGTATTTATAACCCTCGGAGAGGGTTTCAAAGCCCTCTCCTTAAATTTTCAATTTAAAATGACAAATTCTCAAGCAATTCAATTCAACAATGCTCTTTCAACAATCTTGACCGAAGGTCTAACTGCAATCAAAGAATCTTTGACTAGAGACAGAAAGTCTCTGAACAATGGCTACAGCCATTACTCTGAACTTCATGGACTCTTCGATGAACTATATAATATGCTTCAAGACCCTCTTGAATATCTCCAAGAGATATTGGGTTGCTATATCGAAGACTTGGAAGAGGAAGCCTTGGAAGACCTCAACAATGTTGAGAAGGCTATTCTCCTTCTTGGTAAAAACCAAGAAATGTACAAGGAGGTCAATGACCTCTTGATTCAAATGCTTCCTCAAGTTACAGAGTACAAAGTCTTGAAGGAAGAATTGGACAAAGCACTTGGCGAACACTAAACAAAGACAAAGTAATAATCGGAGGGCTTTATGCCCTCCACAAAAACCTCCACTATGAGATACAACGAAGTTGTAACAACTTGGCTAGACCTTAATGGTCTACCTCTAGGAACTGATGTTTCTTCCCTTCCTGTTGAACAAGCAAAGTCTTTAGCAGACTTTGTCTACAACTACTACCTAGGGTAGTAAGGCACTCTGATGAGACCTTATAGGTCGAAACTAAGTGGAAACACTTAGTCAGTGTCTAATAACTAAATTTTCAAGACTATGAACGGATATCAGTTTATCCTAATTATGAACGACTTAATGATGGACATTAAGTTAGGAATGAGACTAACTAACCCTAATAAGGGTTTGTCAAGACTAAAGTCTCAGTACAAGCAAATGCTAGGGCTTCCAAAGAATACAAAGAACAAAGACTTGTTCATTGCCTTGTTCGAGGCTGTTGTTTCTATCAATAGAGACAAGCTAAACGAAGACTTTGTAAACTCTTGCGAAGAATTCTATACAGAATTAATGACTGCTGAACTAAGCAAATAATACTAATCGGAGGGGGTTATATCCCCCTCCAAAAAAACAAAGACTATGGAAAAGATGAAAGCAATCCACCGCAATGGTCTCCTACTTGTAGGAGCAACATCAGTCCTCTTCGGGACATATACCTTAAGGTTCAATGCTCAACCTCACCTTGTTAATCCTTCTGGATTAGCAATATTGACAGGCTTTGTAGCCTTTTGTGTTGGCTTCGTATTAACTATGAAAAAATAATACTATGACTATCAGAGAATTTTACTTGTCAAAGTACCCAAGTGATACTTTGGGTACTAACATCGACCCTAAAGCTACCTTCATTGGACTGCTTGATGCTTTGCATAACGGAATCTGTGTCTATGACTACATAGACTTTGGCGACTCGGTAATCCGAGAAAGAATCTTTGCAGAGTTGAGTAGTCAACTCGGAAAAGACTATGACTATATCAGCGAACTTCAATGGAATACACTTTAACTATTAAGACTATGAAAGCAAAGACTTACTACTTCTACGTTGTCGTAGAATTCGGAGCAAAGAAGTACAACAAGACCTATGTAATAGGTCAAGGAATGTACAAACAACCACAAAGAACTAAGTTATTCAAGACTATGTCTCAATGGTTTGATGACAGCGACTCTCCTGTGGTCGGATACGGATACACGGATAGCGCAGATGATGTGCGCTTGCACCCGTATACACAGCCCTCGCACGAATTTATTGGCAACCTTACTACTACGTAGTACATTTTTAATAAGAAAAAAAACTTTCGAAAAAACTTGACAACGGCTACCTCATTATCGTACCTTTGTCCTCAACAATCGGCAATAGTGCCACAATTTTCAAAACAATTTTCAACTATGGCTAACAAGAAACGCCTTCCGAAAAAAGAGTACTTTCAATTAAGACTCAAAGATGCCGTTATGAACGGCAATCAAGACAAAGCAGACTACTATCGTAGTCGTATTGCTCAACTCGAAGAAGTTGAGAACGCTCAACCAAAGGTTACTCACGAAGAAGTATTTATTCTTCAGAACGAGAGAGTATCTCTCGAAGTAGCAGGGCTGTTTGGTTCTCGTGATACTATTCAAGAAGCTTTTGACTATGCTGATATGATGTCTAAGTCTTCTGAATCTCCGATTCACGCTATCACTCCAGTCTATGTCTTGTACAATACTATTGCTAAGCAATACGACCTTGTACCAAAGGCTAAGTAATTCCTACGGAGGGGGTATATCCCCCTCCTATTTTTAAACTTTCAAAATTTCAATACTATGAAAAAGACTACCGCTCACAAGAATAAGATTTATGCTTACACAGTCTATGTTGGTCATTTACCTGTGGTAAAAACTAACGATTACTCTTACGCTTTAGAGAAAAAGAAGTGGCTTCTAATGAAACGACCTAAAGCTCCTGTAAGAATAGAAAGTATAATCTCTACTCTATAAATTTTCAAGACTATGCAACCATTAAACATCTCAAGAGATGAAACAATGTTGGTAATGCTTTTGCTTGATGCTAAAGCAAACCGACTAGAAGACAAAGGCGAACACTCAAAGAGTGAACAAGTAAGAGAACTTTGGAGAAAGTTTGCCGATTCAATTAACTATTAAATTTTCAAAGACTATGGGACTTTTTAAAATCACGAAGGTAACCAACAACCTTTCTAGAAAGAAGAGCTATGCTGAGCAGTATGCTGAGCAAGTTCTTGAGATGAACAATCCAAAGGATGAAATCAAATGGCTATTCACAAAGCTTGACAAAGAAGAACAAGAAAATCTCATAGAGATTTTTGACCTAAATGTTGAAGACAATGAGTAACAAAGTAGTATGGCTTGACGGCAACAATGTCTTTGTTGTCCGCAAGGGTAAAACAAGTAACGACAAAATCAGTGATGGGTCTGCCTTAGTGCAGACCTACACTTTCAGTGTAGAGCAGTGGGCTTTGGCTACTACAAGCAAAGGCTTTGGTATGAAGAAGTTCTTTGCTCTTGACCAAAGCAATTGTCTTGACTGCCCATTCTCTTTAGGGAATGGTAACGGAGGCTGTTACACTCACAAGTTCAATCAGTATGTTGGCTTCCTCTCACTACTTCGTAGTATCAAGAGTGAAGACTTGACTCCCTTGTCTGATGACAAGATGCGACAAGTCAATGACCTATGCTATGATACCTATGTTCGCTTCGGCACTTATGGTGAGCCTAGCTTGATGCCGAAAGACTTGGTAGAGTCTATGACTCTTGTATCTAAGTCTTGGACTGGGTATACCCACCAATGGTCTAAGCCTTGGGCTAAGGACTACGGCAATTGGTTTATGGCTTCAGTGCATAGTCAAGATGAGGCTATCACTGCAAGTGATACGAGCTACCGCAGTTTCATTGCTACTACCGATGGTAGTGAGGATGCTGTGTCTTGTCCCGCTTCTAAGGAAGCAGGGTACAAAAGTAACTGCGCCAAGTGTGGCTTATGCAGTGGACTTGTTGGCAAAGGCAACAAGGATGTCAAGATTTTACAACACTAAATTTTCAAGACTATGACAATCGAAAAACTAAACAAAAGAGAATCAGTAGCTGATTGGTACTTAGCAAACATATATCCATATGTTACCAATAAGGAAGCTGAGATTGAGTTCTTAATAAAGAACTTAAAGAAGTCTGTATTCAAGGACTTTGAGGAAATGTACAACGAACAAATGTCTAACCTAGAAGCTGAAGGCTTCTTTAAATAATAACACTATGCCAAAAGCTATAACAATCCTAGACTTTGCAGTAGGCAAAGTATTTACTTACGAAGTAAGCGAACAAGCACTAAGACATAACGATGCCGATGAACTCGTAGAGTTCTTCGGACACGATGAAAGTTGTTGCCATTATATGGTACACGACTTAGGGCAAATGGAAATCAATATGGTAGAACTACCATTCTAAAACTAAATACTATGGAAATAGACTTAAACTTTGATGAGCTCATCACCGATATAGCTATCGGTGTTGTAGATGAGTTAGTATCGCAGGGTCTTGTAAAAGACTGCACTGATACTAACGATGAAACTGAATTTTACTTTCAAGATGCAGTGAAGGATGCACTGCATAGATACCAAGCAAATTTTAAATACTAATACTATGATTTTAATTACAAGCTTAAAGAAACAAAGATGGGTAGGCGGTAAGCCTACCGAAGAACTATACGACATCAGCTCGTATGTTAACCCCGACCACATCAAGAGCCTTGCTCCTACAAAGACAAGCATAATAGATGAGCGATTCAACCTCAACTACCACGCTGTTGGCTCTAGAATTAATATGATGGACGGCAGTACTCTTACTGCCAACATCAGCCCAAAAGAAATTGTAAAACTAATTGATAAATGCTATGAATAATCAAGACTATATCTGCTATGCACCAATGGTAATGTGGTGCTACAACTACGACTACAACTTTATAGAAGTTGTATGGAAAGACAACCCTCTACTACAAGACCACCTCAAGACAAAGTGGCAAGGCTATGTAGAGACAAGTTCTAATACTGGAGATGCTATGCTGAGATTCTATGCCAACCTTGATGGATTCAATCAGCGACTTCTCGACACACACATACATAGCAAGTATGAGCATATGCACAAGAGTGTGGGCGAATTTTATTCGGAAACTACTCCTACGGAGTAAAAAATTAATAAGAAAAAAAAACTTGACAACGGCAGAACCACGATGCTATCTTGTATACGCAGGGGGCAAACTGCCACCAACATTAACCAACAAAATTTCAAACAAATGAAAAATGTAATTGCTAAGTTCTTGGGTCTTGACAAAATCCAACAAGAGAATGCTAACCTACAATCACAGGTAGCTCGTTTAGAAAAAAGATTAAGTCAATATGACGAAACAGATTTCACAGAAATCGCAAAAGAAACTATGAACTACTATGACATAGCAAGTTCTGTTGATATGTATGACCTTGCAGGTCATATCGATGCGAGTGATATCGCTTACAATCTTGACACCGATGATGTTGCAAGATGCCTTGACTACGAAAGCCTATCTGAACACATAGACTATCGTGCTCTTCAAGAGCAGATGACTGATGCCCTTGACATGGACATCCTTGCTCAGACTGTGTCTGAGAAGATTGCTGACCGAGATGGTATGCACCAACTAATCTCCGAGGAGATTGAAAACCAAGGTGCAGGTAACATCAGTACTGATGCTGTTCAGTCTATGATTGACTCAGCTATTCAGCAGTTTGCTGATAGCCTTGAGGTAATGGTATCAGCTAAGCTGAACATCAACAAGTAATGGACTCACAGTCTATAGTACTTAAGGCAGTAATGGAAAGGTATGAGGGGTTGATTCCCCTCATACAATGCCTCAAAGAGGATGCTGATACTGTCTATGTAAACATAGCTGATGACATCGGAGATGTGTTAAGCTTAGAAGAAACGGAAACAATAATTAATAATTTAATTTTTCAATGACTATGAAAAAGATTTTCAAAGAGATTCATTTGGACAACAAGTTGACTCAAGATGAGGAACTTGCAAAGCAACAAATCCACAACGCAGACTACATACTAGACAAGACAGGTCTTGACTTAGTTACCTGTGGTAACTGCGGAACTATTCAGAGCATATATGCTGGACACGAAAGTCAAGAGTGCTACTCTTGTGGATTCACTGCTGATTCTTGCGACTTCCCAAGTTTGTTCTTTGATGGTATGACCATCATGAAAGATGAACCACAGCTAGATGCAATTAGCAAGGCTCAAGAGCATTTAAAAAGCTTTGGATTAGAAACCAAAAGGTCTGGAGAGACCTTATGGATAGTAACTAACGGAACATCTCTCAAGCTATCCGATGACGAAATAGATTGGAGAGCAACTCAGTATGAGTTGAAACAAAAAGAAAACAAATAACTATGAATCAATTAGAAAAGGATTTCTTGGTTTGGTACTTCAGCGGTAGCGACCAAGAACAAGAAGATGTCCTAATATCGTTAGGACAAAGGGTAAAAGACGACCTCTTAGAAAAGGGAGAATTCTTCATAAATGAAGATACTCTAGCTATGGAGTGTATGGAAGTATACGAACAAGAAAAAAAACAATAGACTATGAACACGATTATGGAAACTAAAACTGAATTGAAATACCCTTTGGGTAATCCTTACCAAGACCAAGGCGTTTTGGAATTGTACTACAAGAAATTTGTCAAGGGCAAAGACAAGTGGTACTGCGGTTATGCTGTTGTTGGCGAGAGCCACCCTCTGCATAAGTATGCTACTGAACAAGCCAAGACTCTCTATGACATAGAGGTAGGCTCGGGACTGAGTGTTCACGGTGGTATTACTCTTAGCGAGTTGAACAACCAAGAGCTTACACTAGGCTTTGACTTGGCTCACCACGGAGATGATACCTCTGGTATCAATAAGAACAATGAATACATTGTTCAAGAATTAGAATCTCTAGGTAAGCAGTTGTCCGAGCTTTACCTCAAAGAGGAAAAAGCTGTTGTTCAGAAGCAGGCAATCATAGATTGGTACATCGACTTCAAAGACTTGTCTAATGATGAGACAGGATTGGCTGATGATATGGAGATGCTTATCAAGTGCTTAAGTGATGAAGACTTTGACCGACACATCCGTGCTGTCTACGATGACGTCACTACAGATATCTTGAGAGACGAGCAGACATCTCGTTACAAGAAAAGAGCAAAGCTCATCATTGATGATGCATTGACCTTGCTTGAGCAATTAGAAGATGGTCGTTATATGGACTTCGATGTTGAAGGCGGTCACAATGGTTGGTACTACATCAACAATATCCAAGAGATTGTTGAGGCTTCTCCAGACAAAGACTTGGACTTGGACGATTGGAACATTACTAACGAGAACTTGAAGAAGTTCTTAAAAAACAAATAAACTATGTACGAAATCAAAGATTCAGAATTCAAAGCAAAGGCTATGAAAACATTTAGTGATATGTCTAAAGAACAGCTCATTCAAGAGCTGTGCTATTGGAGAGACAAATACTATGTAGCTTCTGACGAAGCTTCTTGGCTAGATGCTTTGGCAGATTACCTCCGTGATACTTCTGACGAAGATAGCAGGGAGAACGAGCAGCTCTCTTACAGAGAGTACCAAGACAGACAAAAACTTTTTAGAAAAAGATACAATGACTAATACAAAAGTAAAGCATTCCCTCAGAGAGGGAGGTAGCGAAATCGTTACAAAGGATGGTAAGCCATTACTATCGGGATATAATATAGAGGACTTAGCTCCTCTATATTATGAGATGAAAGAAACTTTGGGAGACCAAATTAGTATGCAGTATATAAGATATACTGACGAGAGATATAACGATAAACTTTGGGAATATGACAGCTAATGATTTAATGATGTTCCTTGTAGACTTACATATGCAAGGGAACAATCTAGAAGAGATTGAAGTAAGCTTCCGCTCACACGGAGACTCCGACCCCGAGAAGGTGTTGTTCGTGGAGGAAGGATTACAGCACGGCAATGGTGTGCCTATGGAGATTATGCTGTGTGCCTCTGACCTAAACGAGGACACAGGAGAAATGCTTCAGCGTTACTTCGATTCAATCTAGTTAAAATTTTTCTCGCTGATAATCAAGCAGTTAGCTATGTTTACGAAAAAAAATATGGCTGATTGCTTGACATCGGCTATCGGATTATTATATATTTGCAACGGCAACAATGCCAAATTAAATTCAATCACATGGATAAATTTCAAAAAACATTCGATGTCCTAGAAACAACAGGACTTAATTGGTCAGTAGACAAGAAGCCTCTAGTATCTGAGGATGGTCTACCTACTGAAAGCTACGGAATCTTCCGTAATGACAACAATGCTTGGCTTGGTACTGCAGGCGAGCGTTACACACCATACCAGAACTCTCAACTTGTTGAGCGTATGGTAGAACTCACTGATGTAGCAGGTATCCCTATCACTGGCGGTGGTGCTCTCAAGGGTGGTAAAAAGATTTACTTACAAGCGGAACTCGAAGAGCAACGTGTAGGTAACTCTGGTATCAAGAGATACATCACAGCTATGAACTCTCACGATGGCTCTAGCTCTATTGCCTTCGGCATCGCTAACAAAGTACTTGTATGTAGCAACGGCTTCTATCGTACTCTGAAAGAGATGAAGTCTAAGCATAGACACACAGTTAATGCTGAGTCTAGTATAGACATCAGCATCTCTAACTTGCAGAATGCACTTCGTGAAGAGAAGAATGTCATCAACACATACAGAGCGTTTGACGCTACTGAGATGACTGATGAAGCTATCGACAAGACTATCCGTGCTATGTTCAAGACTAGCTTGGATGCACCTAACGACAGCATCTCTACTCGCAAAGCTAACCAAGTGAAGAGCTTCGCTGACTCACTAGTGACCGAGGTAAACACACACGGCAAGACCCTATGGTCTTTGTTCAATGCTGTAACTCGTTACACTAACCACGTTGCTGCACCTCAAGATGCTCTTGCAAAGCAAGACTACTTGATGCACGGTGGTGGTTACAAGCTGTCTAACATTGGATACAATGAAGTGTTGAAAATGGTAGATGCGAACACTCTTCAAGAGTTCATCCAATCGTAAGTACAAAGTACTACTCTAGTATTTTATACTATGTATAGGACTTTACTACTAGCGAGCAAGGTATTACCCTTGAGAATCAGCAGGTTCAATAGGAATACCATTAGTATTACAATACTAAATCACAAGTATCTGATAAGGAAGCGGAGGCTTTTATGAGCCTCCCCTTATTAGATAATAGAATATAAATCATTATCCCCTAAAGGGATAATGGTTTATATAATAACTAATAATAATATATAATATATAATACACATGAACAACATTCTAAACTCTGTTTATCAATTCAGCAAGAAAAAATTGATTAAAGCTAACAAGCTAATCGCACAACCAAGCCAACATCGTATTCACAGATTCTACAAAGACAGCCAAGGCTGGTTCATAGACTTGCCTAATTGGTTGGGTACAAAAGGACAGCTTGCTATGGTGCAAGGTGCTGACACTTTCCTTGACAACATCTCCCAAAACCTTTCAGAGGTTTGGGTCGAGATGTCTACGGAAAAGCTAGAGGGCGATTGCTACGAGCTTACAAAGTACATGGACTTGGAAGATGGCGCTATGTATGAGTACACCAACGACAACGATGATATCGATGTTATGTGGTTGTGTGGTGTTACAGAATTTGTATTCGGTAACATGCCAGAGAAAATTTATTGTCGAAAAGTTTTTGTTAAGTAACAAAGACTTTGTAGATTGCATTATCAATTTAATTCACACCAATGGAAAAACTAAACAAGGCACTTATCAAAGTGCAGTCAGAGTTGAAAGCACCTAAGGGTCAGTACAACTCATTCGGTAAGTACTCTTACCGCTCAGCTGAGGACATCCTCGAAGCTGTTAAACCTTTACTTGCAAAGAACGGATTGTCTATGACTATATCCGATGCAGTCATCGAAGTGGGTGGCATACCATTTATCAACGCATCAGTTAGAGTAACTGATGGCGTAGATAGTGTTACAGTTTCTGCCCAAGCTGGGATTGACCCCAGCAGAAAAGGTATGGACATAGCTCAGTCTTTCGGTAGTTCTAGCTCATATGCTAGAAAGTATGCGATGAATGGTATGTTCTTGATTGACGATACCAAAGATGCCGATGCTACTAACACGCACGGCAAGGGTAGTTCACAATCATCAAAACCAAAAGCCTCTCCTACCTCTGATGCTTTCCAAAAGTCTGTTGACTATATCAAGGCATCAAAGACAAAGAAGATTGCATTGGAACAAGTATTAGCTAAGTACGGAGAAGCATTCTCCGACAAGCAGAAAGAGGCTCTAGCTAAGTTCGTGAAGTAGTATGGATTTCGCAATGAAACTACAGGAGGTAACAGGCAAGGATTACCTTTCGTACTCTGCCCTTAAGTTTGCAGCAGATGGTTCTCAAGACCAAGATATGAAGCTGTTTGAATTGTATATGAGAGGGTTGCTCCGAAAGAGTTCTCCTGCGCTGTCCTTCGGTAAGGTTTACGATTGCCTACTACTTGAGCCCGAAAAATTTGACGAGCAGTTTTGTGTGTTAGATGATTCCGATATCATATCGGAGTTGAGTAAAGACTATAAGAATCCCAAAGCTTCGAAGCTCTATAAAGAGCGTACAGCCCAAGCTCGTGATGAGGCTGAGAAATCTGGGAAGACGATAGTCTCTGAAGAAGATATGTCGATGGCTGAGAATATGATTCTCCGCCTCGACTCTTCCGAGGTGCTAGACACAGATACAGGCGAACTAAAAATGGTTCGAGATTATCTCAAGGGCGATGCTCAGTATGAGATAAATGATTGGATTGGAGAAATCCCTGTTAGGGGTTTCCTTGATGTACTTGGCGATGGATTCATTACTGATAGTAAGAGTACTCGCTCTATAAGTGGATTTAAGTACGATGTCAACAAGTTCAACTATGACATCCAAGCTTACATCTACACCACAGTTTTAGGTATTGACCAGTTTTACTGGGTAGTACAACAAAAGTCAAAGCCTTACCTGTGTGCCGTTTACAAAGCTTCGGAGTCTACCATTGCAAATGGGGAACGGAAGTTTTGGTCTGCAATCAACAACATCGAAAGATGGTTGGATAATCCCGCAAAAGACACTGATGCTTTTGCTTTGTTTAATGTAATTTGATTTAAAATGTCACAAAATCAGAACAACAACTCGCCACTAGTTGGCTACTGCGAGACACCTCGCATCGAATCACGTTTCTCTTTGACTCTGTCTGAGTTGGAAGACTTGAAACGCTACGCAACACAAGGTAAAGACGGCAAGCAAGGTCGTGTATACCTAACAGCAGTTTCTGGAATGAGCAAGGCTGGTAAGGCTTACAATATGATTAAGGTCTACGACCCTAACAATGGTAACACTACCACAGCTAAAGCTGCACCTGCAACTACTGGCTCTGACCTTCCATTCTAATGGAAACTTTCCAAATGGGAATGTCCAAGAACTGGAGCAATGCCATTGGAATGTATATGGCTTTGGATTGGGGACTCAAATGCGAGTCCCTCAATCCTCCATATGCAACATTTCATTCACCAAAAACCAATGGGAAAGTTAGATTTGAAATCTACTTTACAAACTACTATGTCGATGTGAAAGGTGCTTGGGTAAGCACAGAAGACATAGATACCAAAAGCTTGGGTAACTCTGACTATATAGTATTGTGCCTTTGGAATAAACCAAACAACAACTGCGTAGTCCTTAAAACTCAAGATGCCGTCATGTTAATGGACAATAACAGAGAGCGTTTCCCTCTTACAGATTTAGTGCCTCTCATTAAAAGAAAATTTGAAATAGGTGTCAACAAAATGGACGATGCCGATTTATCTGATGAAGCTCCTAGTGAGCTATAAGAAAGGTAAGTCTGTGCTCAAGAGAGAAATAGATATTGTCTCCAAAGGAGAGACTGTTGCAGACCTCAACAGGAGGAGTACAACGAAAGAAAGAGTAAAGCAAGAAGTGTACGGCAACAGCAAGTTTAATGATGTATTAATTCTAAGAATTTTAGAAAAGAAATTAATTGGTTATGGAGTTCAAGATTGATGAACTAGTAAGAGCATTGAAGACCTACGAGTTAGCCGTAGGCAAGGTAGAAGAAAAGTCAGACAGAGTAAACACAAACAGAAGACAAGCATTCATAAATGCTTTCTACGGCTCTGCAAATATTTACGACTTGAGAGACCTCTTTAGCATGAAGGACACAAACAATGTGAGATACGCAGTAAAGAAACACGATGAGAAGTACTTGACTTACCTCGACTACTGCGATAACTACCGAACAGCTGAGGCTATCAAGAATATGATTTACGCAAATAAAGTTTTAAATGAAAAAGTACCTACGGAAGTATAGACACATTAGATATACAAGGAAGTATATCTCTGACCTACATTGGGATATCATTAATTGTGTTGTGAGCTCATCAGCCACAGGATTTCACAATGGAGTAGACGAACACCTAGAGAACATGGGTGCGTTGATTAGAAAGTATGAGAGAAGACATCGTCTTCTGAAATTTTAAATACGGTGAACGCATAGGCTCTCGGATGTCTTCGGGATTGAAGGGCTACCTGCCAGTAAATTTTAATTTAATATGGTTAAAGCTGGTTCACCGCTACTTGTTTTGAGTAGTCTCATTGTAACAGTTAAGGTAGTCAAAGACATTGGGGGAGGTTTTCTTTAATTTGTCTCCCCCTCTTATTTTTTTAACGCAAAAACATTAGTTATGGCTTATCACGATAGCAAAGCAGACAAGACAATCATAGATTGTGTGCTAGAACAAAACGCAAAGCTGTTCCAGAACTTAGGTTCTGATTGCAGTAAAGCTGACTACCAAAAGGCAAAGGTGCAAGAGCGACAGAAGTTGCGTAGAATTCTTGCTCACGACCCAGAGAAGATAGGGAGACTTATTAAGGACTCCCTAGATGACTAGTTCTTATGTAAAGGCTAAACAGCTCAGAGAAAAGTATAGCGAAGTAGATGCTATATGCCAAGCGACCCAGTGTCTGGTCTTAGCACCATCTCACAGAAAAGATTATTGGTGGGATGTAATCCAATACATAAAGAACAATGAATAAAGACAACATCATAGGTCTGATTGACCAACAGATGATTCTAGAAGACTATTGGCATAGACTTGCAGAATCACACAATATTAGCAAGAATAGAGAGCGAAGAAACGTGATGTACAGACAAGCGTTTCTAGTAGCCTCTAGAGAATTTAGTAATCTGTCTTTAGCTATGATAGGGAGGATTCTAAATAAGAACCACGCCACAGTGCTATATGCCTGTAGATGCCACGAAACCAATTATAAGTACGATAAGATATATCGTAATGTTTTTGACTCTATGGCTCACGATATCGGCTCTTTGATAGAGAGACACACCGATGACATTGAAACAATGGTAGAGGAGAGGCTGTCAAAGATTAACATAGATGTCTACGAGAACTCACTCATCCATATGTACAAGACAAAACTTGAGAAGGCTGAGAAGAGATACGATGAACAGCTAGCTGCAATTAACAGAGACTTGAGCATCGTAACGAAGCAAATGAAAAGTTACAAGAAGAGAGCCGAAAAGCTCAACAAAGAATGCTTAAGATTAAAGAACCTGTTATGAAAAAGAAATTTAGATTTAGAGTGCACGTCAAGGACAGATTTGAAGCCTACTACGACACTATTAAGAAAGCTAGGGATTGCAGAAAAGCCCTACAGAGTCTTAACTATGAAAACATAGTTATCACTGTTGAAGATATTGATATAAATCCTTACAAAAAATGAATCAAACACCCGAAACTTTTAAGAATGCTGTAAAGCTGGTGGCGTTATTCCAAGCTGTGCTAGAGCAGATGGACACAATAAAGGGCACTAAGATATACAGGCAGAAAATCAAACAGCAAGTCAAAGCTCTTGAGAGCTCCATAGAAAAACTTGTGTTTGAACCAATCAAGAACCTTGATGATATCAACGAAGACTTGTTTACACATATACAGTCTAACATAGAGATGATTCTTGATATGGATTTGAATGAACTGGCTCAACTGAAAGTTGCGCTGCAAGAAGTAAGAGAAGAATGAAGTGGTTTGGATATTTAGTGTTCGCACTACTGATAGCTACGGCTTGGGCTTGTAAGGATGAGCCGAATAACAAAGACAATCGGCTCAAAGATTACCAAGTTGGTACACTAACCAAAGGCAATCCAGACAACAGCTATTTAGATTCGTGCGACATTTATTGTTGTGGCGATTAACCTTTAACACCAAAGAGAAATGAAAGAGTTAAGGAAAATCTACAGCGAGTTGGAGGGTAGATACGAAACCAAGGCTGTTGATTACGATAAGTACAGACAGAGTATTTGGAGAAGCTGGCTGATAAACTCAATGAACGAAGACAAAAGAAAGTATGGTATCGAACGGGATTAGAGAAAGGATTATAGAGGACTACTCTCACACAGAGGATGTTCTGTTTGCTGATGGCTTAGACTTAGCTATCATAGGATTTGAGCCAAACCTCTGGAAGGTAGTGTACTCAAAGAACCTTGTCATAGATATACTAATGAGCAGGGATGGAATGGAAGCTGATGAAGCTGTTGAATTTGCAGAGTACAATATATACTCTGCTATGGTAGGAGAAAAGACTCCCCTGTGGGTAGAAGACTATAATTGGTAATGGGGGACTTTGAATTAGATTTATTTATAGGGGAGTCCTCTGAAGGTAGAGTACTAGACTACATAAAGAAGAAGTATCCGAAAGCTTACAAGATAGAAGGATACTTCAAGGACTATGACATCTATGTGCCAGAAGCAAAGAAATCTGTTGAGGTTAAACAGGATTTCAAATCCGAATGGACTGGCAACCTTGTTGTTGAAACAGAGTTCAATGGCAAGCCGTCAGCTTTGTCTACAACAAAGGCTGACTACTGGGTGTTCGTAACCAGACCTCATTGGTTCTGGATTACCCCAAAACAAATCTGTGACTGCATAAGACAATACCATTACACCCCAGCTACTTTTGTAGGTAAGGGAGATACGAAGCCCAAGAAAGCGTACTTAGTTAAAATTAATCATATACAAGAATTTTCAGAATGGACACAAAAGAAAAAATCAGAAGAGTAGGTCAAGAGGTAATTGATTTGCTAATCGAAAAGAATGAAAGCTACGGGGACTCAGCACTTGACCCAGCAAATGTATTTGCAAAAGGAGATGCTGTTGAGAATCTATGCGCAAGGATTGACGACAAACTTATGCGTATAAAGACTCAAGGTTTCCGTGGATACGGAGAAGATAATGTCAAAGACTTGATTGGTTATCTAATTTTGCTTAAGATTGCACTGATGGACGAAAAGGATGAACCACATCTCCGTCCTTGGCAAGAGCAATTAATTGAAGATTACTACCAAACAACCACATGATGAATCCAAATCAAATACAAGTAACCTGCTTCCAAAGTATATTCGACAAAGACAATCCCGAGTACATATCACTAGGGGATGCGCTCAAGAATATCAAGAGAGGTAATTCCGAAGAGCTCGTCAATAAGCTCAGAGAAAGCGGAGACAAGTCTCTGAAGAGAAAGCTTCCTGTAGTATTGTTCTCGGGTACGTTTTCAAAGAGGACTGATGAAGACTTGTTCGAACATTCCAAGCTCATAGTTATTGACTTGGACAATGTGGATGTCGATTCTGTGAAAAGACAGCTCGGTACAGATGAGTATGTTTTCTCTTGCTGGACATCCCCCTCGGGTAACGGAGTAAAAGCTCTGGTGCAGATAAGCAACCCAGAGCGTCACGAAGACCACTTTCGTGCACTAGAGAAATACTTTGACAGAACATATGGTCTTGAGGTAGATGGTACAGGTAAGAACGTGTCTCGTGCTTGCTTTGAATCATACGACCCAGAGATTATCGTGCAGATGGAAGCAAGAGTGTTCTCTGCTTTTATCACAGACCACGAGGTAACAAAGGTTGAGGTCAACGAAGACTATGTCTTTACAGACTATATGAAGCTGAATCTAGCAGCTCGTATGGTGCGTAGAGCAGAGGATGGTCATAGACACAACACTCTACTCAAGGCTTCCATACTATGTGGTGGGTATATCTCAGCAGGTCGTATGGAAGAGGATGAGGTAAAGAGAGTTCTTTTCCGTGAGTTCGAGAAGCGTGAATACGATTCTCACTACGACCCTATGGCGACCATTGCAGATGGTATCGCCAAGGGTAAGACGATGCCTATCCACGAGATTATCGACCAAGAAGATAAAGCTCGTAGAGAGATGCTTATCAACGATGGTGATATGTCTTTTGTGTCCTCTGATGATGAGGACTTCAGATGGATTACAGACTTTGCTGATGGTAAGATTGAGGCAGGTCTTGATACAGGCTCTAAGTTGCTCGACAACTTTTGGAGATACAAACAAAACTTTACGATTATCAATGGTCATTCGAATGTCGGTAAAACAACATTCGCTTTGTATATGATGGTCAACTCAGCAATGAGACACGGATGGAAGTGGATTGTATATTCGTCAGAAAACAGAACGGCTTCAATCAAGATGAAGCTGATGTCTTTCGTTGCGAATATGAATGTACAGGAGATGTCTCACGCTCAAAGGAAGATGTCCTACGAGTGGGTTAACGAACACTTCGTGCTGATTAGCAATAAGCAGGTCTACAGCTACTACGACCTCATCATATTTGGGGAGAAGCTGTTGAACAAGGGTGGTTTTCACGGGTACTTCATAGACCCTTACAACTCTCTGCGAATAGATATGAGTGAAAGGTCGGGACTTTCTACTCACGAGTACCACTATGAGGCTGCTAGTGAGTTCTTGACCTTCACAAACAATCACGAGATTGGTGTATGGCTAAATATGCACGCAGTAACAGAGGCTCAGCGGAGGAAGGGTGCAGATGGCTTGCCCATCGCCCCTTACGCTGAGGATACTGAAGGTGGAGGTAAGTTTGTTAACAGAGCTGACGACTTCCTTACGTTCCATAGAAAAGTCCAAGCACAAGATTCTATAGACAGAAGGACTATAGAATTTCATGTGCGAAAGATTCGTGAGACAGAGACTGGAGGCTCTCCAAGCCCAGTCGATGACCCGATTAGGTTTCAGATGAACCTACACAACACAGGTTTCGTTGATGCATATGGTAAGCCCCTTTTTAAGGGGTTGTTTGAGCAACAATCGCAAGTAGTTCAGACTGAGATAATTGACCCGATATCAGCATTCTAGCTGTTAATAAGTCAAAAAAATATTTCGAAATTCGTAACGTCTAATACTTAAATTAGGTATGTGGCGAAGAAAAAGAAATCATACGGCATTTACAAAAATGGTCTTGAGCAATACTGCGGTGATTCTCTGAAGAAGAACGGGCATGAGTTTGAGTATGAAAAACAGTTTGTCTTGGTCGAGGGGTTTAGATACCCCTCAGACCATTACAAGTCAGTTCCAAAGAAATCAGAACTTGTAAATGTCACTGGTAAGAAGACTCTACCTATAAGGTATAAGCCAGATTTCTACTTACCAGAGGAAAAGGTTGTAATAGAAACCAAGGGTTTCGTGAGGGCTAACGATTCATTTCCTCTTAGATGGAAGCTGTTTCTTCGACACTTGATTGATTCTGGAATGGGAAACCATGCGGTGTTTATTCCCAAGAACAGAAAACAAGTTGATGAAATCATAAAATACCTAAGAGACCGATGAAATTTGAAGAACTATCAAGGCTCTATAACTTGTCCTGCTTAAACGCACACAAGTTGATAGATGAGCTTTATGAATCCGTACACACTCCCAACGGAGACCCTGTTGTAGACCCTGTAGAAATCAAGTACATTAGACAGACATTCTTGTACAAGATTAGACAGGAGCTTGAATTAATAACGACAGCTGCAGAAGAGAATGAAGAAGTGCAGTAAGTGTAACGAGCTAAAAAGCTTTGACTCCTTTCACAAAGACAGGAGCAGAAGCGATGGTCTTCAGAGATATTGCAAGCAGTGTAAGAAGCGTGTAGATGTTCACGGAACTAAAGAGCACGAAGGCAAGTACATCATATACTATCTCCCGAAAGAAAGATACATAGGGATGACGAAGAACTTTAGAAAGAGGGTAAAGAAGCATCAAGAACGTGGAAAGAATGTCAAGTATGCTTTCGTGGTTCTGACAACTAGAAAGATGAAACTCGCTCACTTAATAGAAACAATGTTTCACATGTTTGGATTTAACGGATTTCGTTATTAGATTTGAATAGGTTTTAAGAGACAGCTCGGATAGACGAGCATACTTTCAAGTGTGGTTACTTGATAATTGGTTTGGTGTAAAAAGGGGAGCTACTTGCTCCCCTTTTTCTTTGCATAACAGCAGTTGCCGTCACATTCTTTTGGTTCAACCTCGCAGTATTCCTTCTTACGAGGCTGTTGTTTTTTTCTTTTAGCCATTCAATACATTATCAATTAGTCTTCTTACCATATACAATGCTAGTAGCACTAGCCCAAAGTAAAAAACTAATGATTGTATTTTCTGACCAATCGTTTTCTTAGGTACATATATAACTTTTTCATAGGGTACTTCAATCGTTCTCACTATCGTATCCGAGGCGCATTGACCTTCTATAATAAGTGTGTCCAGCCTCTTTACGATTCGCACTTTCAGCCTGTCCTTTTCGACTACTATAGTATCGTGTTGCCTCGTAGTCACAGTATCCGTGATAACCACAGGCGGCACTACAACCGTGTCCTGCACAACCAGCGTGTCTTTTTCCAGAATTGTAGGGTCTTTCTTTATCGCTTTTGTCAAGTGCCATTGTGCGCTGCAGCTGCTCAATAACAGAATCAGAGTTAATCTTCCCAGCCATTTCATACAGTATCAAAGTCTGTGTAGGTGATTGTCACTTTCTCCCCCCTCTCAATAGCTTCAGAAATTGGAGGATAAATTCTTTTATAAGCCTTAACTGACGAGCCCACCATACCATTACTATCGCCAAAATTCGCTTGTTGACTATCACCAACAAGGAGACACCCAGCAGTATGTTCATCAGTATTACCAGTGTGAATAAGGATATACTCAAAGTTAGGTACATCCCATACCCATAACATCCCTTTGTGCATTTCCCCATACTTTTTTAGATATCTTCCGTGGAATCCTCCGACTTTTCTGAGGACAAGGTCGTATGTTCCTGCAGGGACTCTAGTCTCGCCAGAGACTTTCTCCTCCCTATGCTCATCTTCAAGCGTGTAGCATAAGAACTTTCTTTCTCCCCCAGTAATGTCGAATAGTATCCCATTTGTGCTGTCGTTCTGACTGCTGAAGCGTAGTACTTCTAACTGCATTACTCTGCCTTCTTAGCAAACTTCTCCAAGCCTGCAATACCAAAACTACCTAGAGTCACTATTACGAAAGAGTTGTAAGTGAATTCATTGATAGGTAAATCCTTACCCCAAAACCCACTCATCACATCAGCAATCATAACCAATACCATAACAGCAAAGGAGAGAAAACCTATGATGGTTTTCTCATTGTACTCATTGTCGTTCTTAAAGATTTCTCCGAATCCCATAATCATTGTTTTAAGTTTCTTCATACTATTATATGCTAAATTTTACTTTTGTTTCTTTTGTTTTTGGAACTCAATCACGAGCTTCTTGAGCTCTGATTCTGGCATGTTTGCAATTGCTAGGTCACGCAAGACTTGCTCGAACTCGTAGTCTGTGATATCTTTCACAGGCTTTCTGTAGATGTCCTCTATCTTAGCAACACGCTCTTTGTTATTGTCGCTGAAAGAGATATCAATTACATCGTCATCTACAAGGTTAGCACGTTGCCAGTACAAGAAGTATCTGATAAGCTGTACTTGTCTCATTGCATCTCCACCAGCAATCTTTTCGATTTCCTTCATGTACTTGCTAGGGATATCTGCAATCTTCTTGCCTATCAAAGGTTCTGCGATAGCCTTAACAGCCTGCTTCTGCTTGAAGATTTCTGTATTCTCCTTTTCCTTGATGTCTTTGACACGCTTAGAGTCTTTGTAGCTCTTAGATGGAGTTACATAGTATCTTCCTTTCAGACCTAGGATAGTAACGATGTCTTTAGCTTTCTTTGTAGCTGTTTCATCCGTTAGAACAATACCGTGTTTCTCACGAAGCTTGTCTGCTCTTTCACCATATAGTGCAATAGCATCAGCGAAATCGTAAATCTTATCCACCAAAAGGTTCTTGTCACCTACGATGATTTTCTCTACAGCAACCTGCATTCTCTTAGCAGATACATCAATGCCTCTTTCGTAGGCTTCAAGTGCGAGGACTTTGTAGAAGTCACGCACCTTAGGGTCGTACTGACCTTCAATGTAGTTCTGCATATCTTTGTTGCCACCCTTTTGGTAAATCTTACCATTTCTCCAAGTATCCCAGTTGTGCTGATACGCAATGTAAAGGTTCACAACAGGAGCTAATGAAGGAGTTGGCAATGCTTTCAAGAAAGAATCCATAACATAACTTCCGTCATCTATAAGCTGTGAGTGTTTGCTTTCATCAAAGTCTAAAGACTCTCCACGGATAGCTCTCACAACTCTTCGAGCAGCAACCTCAGCAAGTGCTGTTACAGGTAGGAAAGTGTGTGCTCTTGGAATCTCCAAGAATCTCATGTTTCCGTCCTTGTCTCTACCAAGAGGAATCATTGTGTTCATCTGCTTCTTGTAGTCAGAGATTCTGTCCCACTCGTCATCATCCATAGACAGCATGGATAGGACATAAATAGCGAATGAACCTGTAAACATCTGGCTAATCTTAGCGCCAAACATCTTTGGATTCTTGCTAGCGTAGCTCGCTGCCCCACGGAAACCTTGAATACCTGCATTCAAGTATGGAGATACAGCATCTAATGTCTTAGAAACTGTACCAGAGGTAGCAAAGTCTGCCAGCATCAAAGCCTCTTCAGCTGCCAAAGATTGAATCTCATTCTCTGGCATATCTGGGAACTGCTCTCTCAAGTTCTTTTTGGTTCTGCTGTAGATAGCCAAACGAACTGCAAGCTCTGACTTCTCACCTGCAAATGAAGCTACATTAACAATGCTTCTACCCAGCTTACTGAGTGCAGATGAAAGCAAACTCTTACGACCTCTTCTTACAACAGCTTTAGGTTTACCCATTGCAGCCATCCAAGTAGTAGCCCCACCATTCTTCATATACTCTTCAACTAAAGAAGGATTGAACACAGCATCCTTTAGACCAATTAAGGAATCAAGTGCAGCATAAGTCATCATCAGAGGCACGAAGCCCTTTCCTTTCTTGTCGTATACACCTCTACCTAATACAACCTCTGGAACGAAACGCAAGAATGCAGTTACAGCGAAGGCTGTACTAGTACCTGTTGCGAAAAGCTTCACGATGGATGTACCACTAGCTGTAGATATTAAAGCCTTTAGTTTTGGAGGTATATTAACGTAGTCTTTTACGTTACCTTTTAGCATAGGCTCTAGATTAGATTCAATCTGGAATCCTTCAAGCTTACCGTCTACACGGTAGAAAACATTTACAAAGCCTTTGTCTGCTTTCTCTACAGTACCAGCCTTGTTCTTGTTCAGCTCTTTCATAAAAGGAACTCCCTCAAAGTCTCTCTTCTTAGCTTCAGTATGCATAACAGACATCAACTCATTCTGATGTGCTTTAGCTCTTACAGAGCGTAAAGCCATACTTAGCAGCATTCTAGCATCTGTAAATATCTCTTGGTTAGAACCTGCTTTCAATGAAGTTATGTACTCTTCAGAGAGGTTTGTGCCTTGATACATAGATGTATGTGAGTCCCCAAAGAAGTGCTCCAAGAATACACGAGGAGCGTAGTCATCGTTTTTGAATCTGTCAAGCGTAGAAGAATCGATAAGACCTGCCTCGTATGCCATCTCTAATATATCAGTAAATGCATCGAAGAATTTATCAGCTTTTTGTGAAAGCTGATTGAACTTCTTAGCACCAAGTCTGGCTTCAATTGCAGCTAGAGTTTTTACAGCGTTCTCAAGATTCATCTCCATATCAAAGTTTGGAGAAGAAGGGTGTTTTGGACGCTGGTTATCTTCTATGTACTGCTTGTTGAAGGCTATATCACTTTTAACAGATTTGATTTCTTCATCAATATCTTTTCTTGTTTCAGCAGTTGCTTCTCTTCTAGCCTTTTGTAGAGACTCAAGTCTGCTCTCTAGTTTTTCTAGAGATATTTGAGCTTGTTCTCTCTTAAAGTCTCTGTTCTTATCAATCTGTATAACACGTCTCAAGTAGATGATATCATCAAGGTTTTTCTCATCTCCAACGGTCAGACCTGCAAATATCTTAGACTCGTATCCTTTAAATAGCTTGTCTGCATATCTGATAGCACCATTTCTTCTTGTAAGAACTGAGCGTGTGTAAGCTCCTAATCCTTTTTCTAGAGCTTCTCTAAGTTTTTGGTTTCTGTTAACCCAAGCCTTAGTGATAGCATCCCAAGTCCACCACTTGCTTTTTGTAGCCTCTAGGATAGCCTTCTCGTTTCTTTCACGCATATCCTCCATCTGCTCTATTAGAAGCTGTTCTTCTGCCTTACCATCAATGTAAGCCTGCAGTTCAGATTCAGTAACAACAGACTCCTTGGTCAAAGGAGGTGTAGATAAAACACCGTCTGCGTTTGTTGACAGATATGACATCGTAGTAGGCATCATAATAATATCACCAATGCTACTATCTAGTACAGACCTTTCAGAGTATTTATTAGCAAACTCTTTAGGATTATTTTGAATCTGTTCTCTTGTCATTGCAACTCCAGCTATCTTGGATAGCTCAACCATTTGGTCAATGGTAAGAGGTTCAATTCCAGCTCTCTGTATGTGCCCTACAACTGAAGAATTTGCTACAGTTCCACTAAAGACACTTCTCATCTCTCTTGGATACTCTTTATACAAGTTTTGAGCAGCTGTAGCATTTTGACGACCTACAACTTTTTTAGATTTAGCATCTATTTTTCTACCCACAAGGTAGACATTGCCGCTATTTCTATCGTAAGCCATAAAGCTCATCTGATTCTTTGTCATAAGAACAGAATCACCCATACGAGCTGCAGCCCAAGTGTTGTAAATCAATCTTCTGAATTCTGAGCCAAAAGCAGAATCTTCCATTTCAGAATTGTCATATCCGTATTGCTCAGCCCACTGTTCATCAACACCTCTGCTCTTAAGGTCAGATGTACTAAAGCCCCAAGCTGTGTCGTTGCCTGCTGGGGAAAACGCAACACCTGTATTACCTGTTCTTAATACTCTTTCGTGTAAGAACTCCATAAGAGGTGCAGCCATAACTGCACCTGCGCCCCATTTTCTAGGAATGTTTGAGTAAGTACCGAAGGCGTCTGCAAAGTCTTTTCCTTTAAGAACATCTCTAACTACTTCCTCTCTATCTTTTCTGTATTGCTCGATGACGTCTTTATCATACCCTTGCTCCTCCATTTGCTTAGTCACTGAGTCTATATTAAATGAAGCCCCAAAGTCTACAGAGCCTATTCCATCTGAAGACTCTGTTGACAGACTAAATCCAAAGCTGTAGCGTACGTATTGATATCCCCTTGGTGCTTTAGGAAGATATAAAACAACATCCTTACCTCTTGCCTTTCTTCTTTTTTGACCTACTTCTGTAGGTAATGTTCCTCTCATTTGTGAGCGAGGAAGATTTCCTAAGGATATCAACGCCTCTTCTTCACTCATCGAATCTATATCCTCAATAAGTTTTTCTTCAGCTACATCTTCAATGGTTATTACATCAGAGTTTGGATTATTTGCTATATCTAATGCATTAAGAACATCCTCCGAATTAATTCTTGCCAAATCATATAAATCGGCTGCCTCCATGTTGTCTAAATAACTATTACCTACAACATCTGGAAGAGGTTGAGAAATGTCTCCTCCGTTAGCAGCATGATGAATGAACCTAATAGCCTCTCTTGAATCAACATCTTTTCTAAGCTCTGCTTCCCTAGAGAGTAAAGACATTAGCTCTTTAGTCTCGTCATTCTGAACATTGTTTTTAAGACTCCATTCTTCAATAGCTTTTGGGCTTTGAATGTAACCTATAGGAACTGGAATCTCAAGAGAATGTGAGTTTGATAGAAGCTCAGCTGTACCCAAATAAGGGTCTGATATACTATAGTCAAGGTTTGAATATAAAAGCATCATAGACATACGACCCGTATCTCCAAAAATGTCTTTAAAACCCTTGCCGTCAAATATAGATACACCGCTCCATTCTGTTTCTTGTGCTACATCGAGAAGAAGTCCAAGACCTTTTCTGTTATTCATTGCCTGCCAAGCCAAATATGTAACAGCTTCGTTGTCTTGACCTTCTTCGTAAACAGTTAAGAACTCTTCAGCTTCTGCTAAAAATTGATTTCCTGCCTCTATGAATTCATCATAGTCATACATTCCGTATTCAGAAGCTTCCTCAAACCTTTGTCTGTCTATGGTTAAAGAAGATTCTACACTGTCTTTGACAGCGTATAAATATTGTGCTACCAAAGCGCCAAACTGTCTTGGCTTGAAGTAAGCCATAGCTCCAAAGAAAGCTCTTCTTTCAAAGCTGTTCAATGAGTGTACAAAGTCTGAAAACTCTAGGCTCTCCATATCTAATTCACCTTCTCTTTCAAGTATCTCTTTAGCAGTACTATAATTTTCTGGTGATAGTATAAGGCTCATGATATGGTCTACGTCCGCTTTGTACATATCGAACCTCCCTAGTCTTTGGAAGACCATTCGAGTCTCTTTCAATTCGTATCTCAGCAGGTCATTTTGATTAGTGTACTCGTCAAAATCACCTCTTCTTCTTCTCATTGATGCCTCGTGTTCACTTACATATCCAGCAAAATCATTGCGAAGTCTAAGTGTAGGGTACTCATTAACATCACCACTTGGAATACTAGACTCTACAGATATAATTCTCTGGAATATTTCTAAAGCATCTTCTTGAAGTTTATCATTCTTCAAGGTTGTAGGCGCAGCAGGTTTAAAATTAGTTACAGATTTATAGTACTTAATCTGTTTTCTAACATCAGCAAGCTCTGTTATCTTTTCTGAAAGTTTTGCCAAAGCTTCTAAAATAGGCAAAGACTTTGCTCTTAATTTACCTCCGCTTTGAATAACTTTCTTGATTTCATTATAAGTTGATTCTCCTTTTGTAACTAAAAACTTAAGTATTTCTTTAGATAATTTTCCGTGAAGGGTAGATTTAGGCTTAGATTTTAATCCTTCTAAAGACTTGTCTATGAAAACCATCTTTAGGAAGTCAGCAAATCGAACACCTCTAACAGTCTCTATCTGCACATCTAAGCTTTCGTTTATGTTGTTCAAGAAAGCCTGCTCAATCTCCGAGTGAAGACCATTTGGAGGAACTTTAGAGTTAAATGCAAGCGAACCTAGGTCTTTAGATATTTGCTCTGTAATAGCAAATATCAATGCATTACCAAGCTTTGTTTTCTTTGGTTTATTTAGACCCGTAGATACATCTGCTGCAACACCAAGTGTTTCTTGAGATGTGGGTTGTGATGTTTGGTCTAAATAAGACTGCATTCTAAACAGAAGAGGTATGATAACATTCTTTTCTCTCTCTGTTAGGAGTTTAGGGTCATTTTCTAGCTTGTTTGAAGCCTCTCTAATCTCAGCTTCAAGTCCGTTTATGTAAGAAGACGCATCACCTGCTTTTCTTTTTCCGCCTGCTTTTCTTAGTTCTTCAACCATGAATGCGGCTAAACCAAACATTGTGCTGTCTCCCTTTGCTTTAGCAAGGTTGACAACAACAACAGCTTCTTTCAGTTTATTCTTTCCGTTAGGTTTTAAATAACCAGAAGCAATATTCATTTCAGTGTTGTAAACGTATCTAATCGGTACATCTAACATCTTAGCTACAGAGTCTACAACATTTATGTCCTTTACAGCTTCTGGGTCAATCTGAGCGATACTTTCTATACTTTCATCTGATAAGAAAGACTGCTCTTGAATCAACTCGAATCCAGAATTACCTCTGTTTAATTCATTAAATGCAGGCGCTGCGAGTGCAACCCCAACACTTCTGTCTGTTACAGAGTAACCCATTTGAATCAAAGTATCAAGAACTGTTTGATACTCGCCATCTCCTAATTGCTCCTTGAGTTCTGGAGATAAAAATATTACTGGGTGTTTGGCAAGAAATTCACTTGCTTGCTTTATAAAATCGTTTGTCTTTGCAATATCTGGTCTACTAACACCAGATACATCGTCACGACCCGAGTAATCTTGAAGTGCTCCAACTCCTTTAAAGAAGGCTTTTGATTTGCCAGAAGTGGCATCTATTAATTTAAACGCATCTTCAGTGGTTAAAGCGTAGATATCTGCTTCCACCATACCCATATACGCCTGTAGCCCTTCATTTCTGTTTTTCTCTGTTTGAGATACATCAATTGGAGTACCACTAGCGAAACCGTCACGGATTTGCTCTAGGAGCTGAAGTACCTCAGCGTTTGGTGCGTTAAACTTAATCTGATACGGAATTCCTAAACGCTCTATGATAGAGTTTAGGAAGTTGATAATCTTTGTTTTTAGACTAGGCTGTTCTTTTAGAACGTCCTGTAGATTAGATTCATTGCTCATGAAGTTAAAGAACTCAACAAGCAATTCTTCTTTAAATTTATCTCCCTTGTACTGACTAGCGTGTGCGTAGATTAACTGCGCAACACGATTGTTCTTAGCATTCAAGATTAAGTCAAGACCTTGATTATAAATCTTCTCAAAGAATACAGGGTCAGTAGAGATAATAGCATTTAGGATAGGGTGAATCATCTCGTGTTGCAGGATATGCAACCCATCGCTTCTTCTATCGTTTAGTGTACCCTCTCTTGAGATGTAAATAGTATTGGTCTTAGGGTCGTTGAAACCCTTGATTCTTGCCGTGTTCTCACCGCCAAGTTCTGTCCACTTTGCCTTAACCTCTTCGTTGGTGTTCAACACCTCGATTGTATGGTTTGGAGACAAGTGAATGATTGCGCCAAGCATTCTAACAACAGCCTCCTGTGCGTTTGGAGGTAATCTGTCAATGTTGGTTATTCTTTCTTCAATAGTCTTAGGTGCTTCTGCTGGTTCAGCTTCTGTCTCCTGTGCAGCAGGAGCTTGCTGACCACCAGCTTTACGCTGAGCCTCTTGCTGTAAGATTGCTCTAGCCTCTGCATCTTTACGGAACTCTTCATCAACCTTAGCAGCTCCTTCTGGAGTCTGTCTTTCTTTCATTAGGATTTGGTAAGCAGCTTCTTCTGCATCCTCTCCTTTTAGGTTGTATGTAACTGAGCCGTCTGGACTTGTAAGGGTTACATTCTTAACGCTTCCATCATTGTTTCTGCGAATAGCTCTAACACCATCTTTGTTGACCATTCTAGAGCCTTGTGGTGCAGCGCCACCAGACGCATTGTATGTGAACGAGCCATCCTCGTTTGGACGAATGATGCTCTCTGCAACTGAAAGACCTAGCTCATCCAAAGGTCTTTCTGATGACCTTTCGTATGAATCAACATCTATGATGTTACCACCATCAGTCTCTACAGCAAGTCTTTGACCGTCCTTTATAAGAACCCCTTCAACAGTTTCGTTGGTAGCAGGATTCAAGAAACGTACACGCTTGTTTATTAGAGCAGAAGGTTTAGACTTATCTGAGCGCTTAGTAGCTTCTTCGATGCGAGCATCACGCTTAGCTTTAAGCTCTTGAACCATTTCAATTGCTGTTTCGAGTGGTACTCCATCAGCTTCGATAGTTCCAGAAACTTTTTCTCTGGACTTAATAGATTGCATGCCAGCCTCCTGTTCTGCATCAAGCTGCATCTCTACACCTGCCTTAGCTTCAATAGTTGCCTTTTGAACAAGAAGACGAGCAAGCTCTTTCTTCTTAAGTGTTTTTACAGTAGCGTTATCAGCATTCTTTACATCTTGAATAGCTCCAGATATCTTCTTATTTACCTCTACGAGGCTAGCCTTTTCGTTTACATTAAGCTTATCGTAAGCTTTACGAGCTTTATCTACAAGTTCAAGACCTTCAGCACGAAGCTTCTTAGCTTCTTCTAGAATGATTTTCTTTTTAGCTGGGTCTTTTTCAGAGCGAGCAGCTTCCTTGAGGTCAGAGTACATAGTCTGTATCTCCTCATACTTGTCCATGTCTTGCTTCAAAGGCTTGTTGTACAAGTGACTCTCAATGCCGTAAACCTTTCTTGCGGTAAAGACACCCATACCACCACCCATAGCTCCACCAAGTAGTGCAGCATCTGCCAAGGCGTATGCGTCAAACTCTTCACCAGCAATAGCGTGAGCCATAAACTGATTGGTTGCCTCTACAGCAAGTTCTTCAATAGCCTCACCAGTTGTATCATAAACAAATCTACCCCCAGCTCTAAGTGCAGGGTTAGATTTAACGCCCTTTACCTTGTTCGCTAATGGCTCTAGGAAATCCAAGGCTTTATTGTAAGCATCTTTACGAGCAACCATACTCGCCTTACCGATGTCATCAGAGATTCCAATAGCGCTTCTGAAACGTCTTACGTTTCCAAGACCACCAAGAACTTTACCCATAAACACCTCGGCAGCACCCGCAGAAATAGCCAACATAGCCTTATCTTCTGCAGACATATCTAGTCTGTCTCTAAATCCAGTGTATGTGTCTAGACCACTACTCATAGCCATCATCGCAAGACCGATTTCTGGTTGTGCAATAGTGGCAGCCATAAGCCCAACAGATTGAGAACCAAAGTATAGCGCCTTGAGTGCTGCTAGTCCAGTCTCACCATCATTAAAAGTCTCTGTAATACCTCTTTGGTCATTAGGGTCAAGACCTACATCTAGCATGTTCTTGACATCCATTTGCTGAGTCTCCATAAGAACTCGCTCAGCCTTTTCTCCTTGACCAGTTGCATCGAAAAATGCAACTGCTGCATTAGCACCTACCTTGTGTACTACAGGGTCTACAACAGCTCCATAAATACCTTCAAAGAAGTCATCTAAACCGAAGGCACTACCTAGTAGAACCTCTCCTTTAGTTGTGATTGCTTTGTCTGCACGCCACTCGTCCTGTGCTTTTTCCAAAGAGATTTCTGAAAGAATACCTTTATTGTAATCGTACTGGTCGTATACACGCTGTTTTGTTTCTTCATATGGATTCATCATATCGAATCCCATGATTTCGTTCATACGTCTAGCAACGTCTTCTTTTGCTGCCTGTAGCTCAGACTCTGTCATAGACTCTGCCTTTGGCGCAATTTTCTGAGGGGTTTTGAAATCACCAAGACCAGAAACAAAGCTTCTAGTCACTGTTTTCTCCTCAAATAGCTCTTCGTATTCTTTGCTTATGTTGTTTGCTCTACGGGCTTTTGCAGCGTCTTCAAGGGCAAACTTACCCAAGACCAATCCAGCTCCGCCAAACAAGTCTTCTTTGCGGAGTTCTTCTGGAACTCCCGCTTCATCATAAATGCTTTCGTATTCTGTGTAATCAGATGCAGCACGTTCTTCTTCAGATAGTTGACCTACCGTAGATTCTTCTACACGCTCTTTGCGTTCTTGTGCTGCTTTCTCACCTTCGGTTTGCTCGCCTCTTCTAGGGAGCTTTACTCCTCGTTCTACAAGTGGAGCACCATTTCGTATGTCTTTAATCCAGTTTGGAGCTGCTGGACGCTTAATCTCTTGAGGTTCAACTTCTTGTGTAGAAGCCGTATTTGTAGTCTCTTCCTCTCCAGTGGATGGTGATTCCGATGAATCTTTTTTTTTACTGTATAGTTCAATCAGAGCTAGCATTTGAGACTGTGTTGCACCATTCTCTTTAGCTCTGGCGAGAATATCTTTTAGATTATCAGACATAATGTTTTTTTAAGATTTAAGGTCTATCACCTACTAGTTCAGCATAATCTTGCTCAGTCATACCAGCTGCTTTTGCTGCTGCTAATCCTTCATCCCATTGTTGCTGAGTTGCAGTCGATTGACTTTCTTCCTCCTGTGTTTGCAAAGATACAGATTCTCCCTTTATCATATTCTTAACGTCTGCCTCGGAGTAGCCTGCCTCTAATAGTCTTTTCTTAACTAATTTCTGCGTTCTTGCTGGTAGTTTGCTAAACATCTGAGTAGTCATAGTAACTACATCTGCCTCATATTTACCTTTGATGAGAGCCTCAGTATCTGTGATGTCTCCCTCGTATACATTACGCTCTGCAACAAGCTTACCTGTAAGCTTATCGATACCTAGACCTACGATGTTAAACTTGTTTCTACCGTCTCCAGTAACTTCACCTTTAGCCTGTGCGTTTGAAGGAAGACCCATGTAGTTTTCAACCTCAGCGGTAGTTCCTACTCTCTTCTGNGTTNCACCNTCTTCCTCGAAGATAGGNTNNCCNTNCTNGTNNTCTGCTCCTTNACCCGTTAGCNTNAGTGTTGTCACACCCTCAGCTACCGTGATATCAAATGTAGTAGAGCTTAACCCAGTTCCGTCACCACTGCTGGTCGCTTTCCATCTAGGAGGAACAGAATTCATAACTCTCTGTCTGTACCAGTTTTCTGCTTGCTCTACAATCTCTGGATTAGAAGCTAGTGCTTGAATCTCAGCATACTTCTCAGCAGTCATCTTTGTTGGGTCATCAACCATACCCAATCCATCATCTGCAGATATAGCGTAAGCTGTTAGGATATCAGCTCTAAAGTTCTTGTCTTTGAGCTTCTCATTGAAGAGTGTGTTTACTCTGCTCTGTGCATTCGCTGCGGTAGAACCAGCGGAGATAGCACCTCTAACTTCCGTCATAAAAGACTCTGTGTCTACAAATGCCCCCTGCTTAATAACTCTAGGCATAATGAAAGAGTTGTTAGCGTTAACAGATGATTGTAGATATGTAGACTGTGTTGCTGGCACGAAGTTGTTTCCGTCCTTTACAAGTACACGACCATTCTTTATGACAACCTCTCCAGTTCTGTTTGTGAAACCTGTATATAGTTGAGAAGCCTCGGTAGGTGTCATAGCGACATCCTTAAATCCGTTAGCTTTATTATTTACATATTCTTCACTAGCAGTTGCAAGAATACTTTTACCAGCAGTAACACTATATTTCAACTCTCCAGCAGCTTGTTGCATTTTAGCCTCATCTGCAGCTGACCCTGTCTTCTCGTATTGAATTGCCGCTTGACGGAAGGTCTGAAACTCAGCATCAGCAATCTGTTTGTAGATTCCTGTTAGTCCAGCTGCGTTGTCCATATACGCCTGCTCAGCACCCGTAGCTGCAACCTCTTTGTCTAGCTTAGCACGAGCCTCTTTTTGTTTGGCTTCGTTGAGTTGGTCTATTTTAAAACCCGTCTCCCCAAGCTTTGGTACTTGAAATACTGTTGTGCCTAATACTGACATTACTTATTCTTTTTAGCGTTTTTCTCAAATCTCTTAAACAGCTTTCTTGCAAAAGAGCTTTCCTTAGCTATTTTCTTGGCTTGAGTAGGATTGATAATATATTCTCCACCTGTCATCTCTCCCACTTTCTTACCATCCTGCATAATGTCTATAGGATTGGTTTCGTGGCTAAAGCTTCCATTGGTCATCATACCACCAGCTCTAAAACTCAAAGGCATTGAGCCAGCTCCTCTATACATTCTCCCTAGTGCATTTAGCTGTCTTAGAGCCTGCTCATTGCTATATTCAGCAGGCACTCGTGTTACAGGGAAGTTTTCTTCAAAGGCTCTCTCTGGCGCAGGTTCTAAAGCCTGCGCTGCTGCATCCGCAGGAGTAAATTCTAACTCTGGGAACATAGCACTTGACTTCATCAAAGGTGCTCCAAAGTATTGACCGCTGTTAGGTATGTTTGCTTGTGGTGTTTTTCTAGGTGAAGGCTGTGCCGCTGCGATATCGCTTCTTATAGCTCCAACTTTAGGAGTGTAAAGATTTTTAAGATTTCCTTTGAAGTCCTCGGTTATTTCAGCTTCGTCTTCTAATCTTTCAAAGTCTTCCATAGCCTCTAGATTTCTCTGGTGATACTCCATGTTTTTAATACCAGTGCTTATAGCATCTGAAACAGGGTCTTGACCACCAACAGCTTCTTCTTTTATATTTGGACTTTTTGGTTTCTTAGTGCCACCTTTAACAGCATACATAAGTCCTTCTCCAACAGTTCCCAATCCAGCTCCAACATTACCTAATGCTGCTTGATATGCTTGATTAGCATAAGCCTGCTGTTGATTGCTTCTCTGTTCTTTACGTCCAATCTCACGTTCTTCTGCCGCAGCTAGTTGTTGACCAGCAGCCATTCGAAGTTGACGCTCTTGAGCCATCATTTGATTTTGACGCTGTTGTGCTTGATTTGTTGCCTGTGATAAACCACCAACCAATGCACGACCTCCAGCACCCTGTAGTGCTTGAATAGATGTAGACAAGTTTGCTTGAATCGCATCGCTTTGCATTGATGCTAAAGTTGAGTCGTAAGCGTTCTTGTAGTTTTCGTAAAACTGAGAAGGTGTCTCCAGTGAAGGAGCGGCAGCACGAGCTCTTTCAAACTCAGCCCTTGCTTTAGGCAACTGAGCCAAGCCGTAAAGGGCTTGAGCTCCTCCAAGTGCAGCTTGAGCGTAACCACCCGTTGCTGCCATTGAACCCATTGCTAATAATTTTTCTAATTCTGATGCCATATTGCAAATTTACTGATTTTAGTTGACTCTATCGTTGTGCAGCCTTGACCTGTCGTAACTTAGAGAAAGAGCATGAACCTCAAAGGCTTCAGTGTCTGAGCTCGTTAGCTTGACTTTCAAGAACACATCTCTCATAGGGTCACCATCTATTCGTGCGGTGTGCTCTACAAAAATATCATCCCCTGCAGATATACCCGTAACGGTGTTTGTACACTTGATAGTTTTTCTATCTGTAATGTCGTCAATAATCTCTCCTGTTGCTGTTAAAGTAGAGCCAGAAGCAGTCTTTAGTTCATCGCCTACAACAAAGGGCAGTCTGTTAATAGGAGTGGTGAACACAACCTTATCTGTAGATACAGAATCTACCTCGCCTAAATAGATTTGATGAGACGTAGACTTTAGTGTATCTCTCTGGATTTGTGCGAATCTGTGTCCCTCTCTTTGGTCGAAATCAGAAGTTCCGATTGTCGTGCTTTGGTCTGTATTGGTAAGTGTACCGCTCCAGCTTCCGCTACCTTCAACGGCAAGAGCCTCGTATACTTTAACCATAGAAGGGTTCTTGTTGGACACTACTTCTATCTCAGAGTTATATTGAGTGCCATAGAAGTTGTTTCTAGTGCTGTTCACGTTATGTCTCCACATAACTCCAGAGTCCGTATCAAAGAATGAGTAAAGCTCATTATTGATGTTTACATATGATGTTGGCTTGAAGCTGTACTTGCTAGACCAAACACCTTGCTTGTGCTTAAATGCTATAGTAAACCCTGCTTCTTTCTCAGTAGCATTTCCAATGGTTATAGAGTCGCCTTCACAAGTTGTAGCAGGCAAGCTTAGCTGACCATTAGATAGGTTTAGCTGCCCTATGGCGCTAAACGAATAGCTCGAGTCTGTTACTAGTACATCGATAGTCCCTGTGCTTCCTAAGAATGCAATGTCCGCTAAGATGCTCTGTGGCGTAAATACAGAGTCAACGAACACAATACCGTTGCCTACGTCATCCCAATCACCACAGAACGTGTTCCAAAGGTTGCCCCAGATATTCCATAGTACAGTACTTGAAGTGTATGTTATTCCTTGAATAGTAAATTCAGCATTAGCATCTACAGGCACATTATTCACATCAGAACCAATGGTAAGAGTAGAATTGTATACAGGTTCTACTGTAATCAAGTATTCTCCATTGTCTGGGTCGAATCCGCCTATAACACGAACCTTTTCAGAAACCTGCATTAATGATTTAAACTTCTTTTCAAAGAAGCTCTCTAGACCTTTATCGCTAATAGGATTGATACCGTCAGCTGCAAGCCTTAGTACCTTAGCTGCTCTTGAATCAACATAGTACACAACTCCGAATCGTTCAACAACAGATTCGGGGTTGGTAGTACCAAAGTCTCCAGCATAGTATGAAGGAACTCCTAGTACATTTCTAGAAACTGTTACACCTGCATCACCATTAGCGTATTCAATAAGGTTTCTTCCTACTGGTAAAGAAGACGCCTTTGACTGCTGAATAGCAGTTAGAGAATCTCCTCTGTATACCAAAGATGTAATGCCACCAAACGATACATCTAAATCTGTCCAGTTAGCCAAGGACAGATTAAAAGAGCTAAGATTAAGTCTATCAGAATCAATAACATATGCATCCGAATATGTTATAGAGGAAATTCTATTTACTGTCTTAGCGTCTGGTATATGCGCATACGGCTTGCCTTTTGTGTAAGACTTGGATGAGAAGTAATCACTAACAGAAGCGTCCTCAACATACCCGCCCGTATATAAGTATCTATTTCTTCTTAGTTTTTTAGGTAACTCACCAAAATTGTAATTGTCAGATATTCTAATCTTTCTTACTCTGAAGTATCCATCTCCTTGAGAAATGGTTACAACACCATTCTGATAGTTACCTATGGTGTAGCTCGCAGAGGATTGTGCAGATACAGTCCCACTGTATGTGTAAGAATATGTGCCATCAACATTTACACTGACACCTGTAATGGTAATAGTAGTTCCACTAACTGGTATTGTATCACCAACATACAATCTGTCTGATGATGTAGCCCCACCGCTGCCGTCTATAGTAACGGTAGCCGTAGGAGCAGAACTTACAGACCTGTCTCCTTCGTGAACTCCGTTTACAACATCATATGTTTTACCAAGGTTGTGGTAAACCTTTTCTGTTATTTCTTTTAAAGGTTTCTCAATTTCAATAATAGTCTCTGAAGACCATAAATCTTTATCAGATATGATGTCACTCAAAGAGAAGCTTTCGTAATCCTCATCATCTAAGACTAAAAACCAGCCTTCATCTGTGCCATTACCTGTCCTGTTCATGAACAGATTAATATCGTCTTCAGATATATACTTGTAATCGACTATATTAAACTCCAAGCCAGAAGGGTAAATAGTGTCTCCGTTATCGTCCTTATAGCTTAGAATCTTGAGCCTGTCTCCTTTTTCGTGCTTGTATTCTAAATTAGCACCAGTCTGCTCTTTAAAAGAACCTTCAGTCCCCTCAAGAGTAGCCATAGATATGTATATTCTCTTGCTTATAGAGCTGCCTCTTGTCTCTTGTGGGTCAAGAGCAGCATATGCTTCACCAGTGCTGTATTGAATGTATTCATTTGTAGTAGCGTTACCTGCATATACAGGCATCCATTTCTTAGCCCAAGAAGGTGCTGCATTCTTTATTCTTAAGTCAACTTCAGAATGACCTTTCTCGTCTCTTTCTGATAGGGCTGGTATAAATATATCGTCAAGCTTGTTTACACCGCTTGCACGACCTCTATCGTCTAGATAAACAATGCCAAAAGAATGATGTGAGTCAGATTTAAATGTTTTAGAGCCGTCAATCTTTCCTCCAAAAGAAGCATTACCCGCAACTATAATATCTTTAAAAACACCTTCTGCAGATTCTTGCACGTCTGGGTCTGAGCCGTATTTATTTCTTATATCAAGACCACCAACTTTATAAACAGTTGAGTTGATAACAGTCACTGGTAATCTTCCTAAGAAAGAGTTGGTAACCCAACTACCACTCTTAATCTCTAGGTCTTTTACAAAAAGTTCAGCACCAACAAAATCTATGGCTAATTCAAGTTCTGTTGATGTTTGAGCAGTTCTTGTAAATCCAAAAAACGCCACACCACCAAACCATATAACAGCATTTCCGCTACCAGTGCCCTTTACACGACCTCTACTTGCATACTTATATTTCTTTTCATCTACAGAAACAAGCGATTCAAAGAAATTATTGGTTAGGTAATCTGAAACGGTGTCTATAAAATCCTGTCTTGTTGTTGATTGAGCAAAATCAAACATCTTAGAAACAACAATAGCTTGAGGAGACATAACTATATGCTTAACATCATCTCCTTGTTCAGCTCGTAGCGTTACTTGCTCAATTGATTCGTCTTCTGGATGTTTTACGTCAACAACAATATCCCCGTAAGTTCCATATACTTCTGGCTCTAGTAGGTCTGGTAAGATAGAGAACTCAAGGAATACCCTGTGGTTTGTTGTTAGTGATGCAGGAACTTCTGAAAAATCAACGTCAAACTTTAAGAGACTAGAATATCCTTTCTTGACAACAACATCACTAGTATCTGCGTGAGATACGGTTATTTTAAATATTTCTGGAACATCATGGTGAACAGCATTCGAGTCTACATCAAGCTCGGTATTTTCATACCCTTCTTTGTAGTTACCATACATCAATCTGTTTTGTACAACAGCTTGAGCCTTAGCTACTTGAGGTACATTGTCATACACTTTGTTTACCTCGTCTACAGATAAAGCTCTAGATATCTTGTCATCCGTGAATGAAATGGTGGTTGCCCCTGTAGTACCATTGTTTTTTATCTTCTCTACTTCATTGAATGTTTGAAGGTTAGAGTTTCTCGCATACAAGATTATTTCTTTTACATCTGCAATAGAATGTCTTACATATACATCTATCTGATTATAAAAGTTCTTGCTAGAGTTTTTGATGAGTCCGTCTTTAAGCTGTGAAGATGAAACAGACATTGGTGAGTACGGAGAAAGAGCAGATACCTCCCCATCTTCATACTTGTATTGATAAGCAAACTGAAAGTTCTTTTCGTATATGTTGCTAAGCTTTATGTCTGGGTTATTGACGAAGTTAAACGAAGGAGCTTTTAAAGGAGGTTGCTTGGCAACCGTAAGACTCAATAGCTTTTCTTCGTCTGTACCAGAGTAGAAGCTAGAAGGATACTTTGATTTTAAGAGTCTGTTTACGTTTACCTTCATTGGAGGGTTCTCACCATCTGTAAAGTAAAACAGCGTATCTCCTTCTTCGTTAACAACAACATCACATTCAACGTGTGTAAACTTCTTAAAGTTTAACACACTGTCTTGATACAATTTTTGATACTTGCCCGTTGTGGTGTCTAGTCTGTATATACCGTGATTAGTGTTTGCATTCCACAAAAGGAATAGAATCTCTCTGTTCTTCTCATTTGCAACTGAGCCAACCACACGATTGTCTCCAGTTGGATACGCATCAGATGCAGTTTTTGCACCTACCACTTCAGTACCCTTAATGTTCTTAACTACACCAGCAGTTCCCTCGTCATCGTTAGATACACGGATGTTGAGGTTGTCTGTCATCTCAACAGCCTTTACGAGCTTCTGGTCAGTATCTGAGCTTAGGTACTGAGGTATAAGTTTATCAATAGCCATAGATTAACCTTTAGGGCTTTGCTTGTAATTCTTTCTAATAGTCTTAAGAGCTTCTTCTTTAGTAAATGATTTTAGACGAGCGTTAGCTAATCGTCTTTCATTGTAGTACTCTTGTCTCGCTCTAGACTTTTCAACCGCAGGGACATTCGCTTTACGCTCCACAAGTCTGTAATAGATATAAGAGCGCAGGGCATTCTCTGCGTAAATATGGATGGATGGATTAGTGCTTCTTGCTTCATCTGCTATGTATTCTATAACTACTTCGCTATATCCAGCAGTAGAGTAAAGCTCAATACGATTCTGCTCGTAGTTGATACGGAACTCACCAGAGTATTTACCACCCCCAATACCGTAAGCACGTCCTATATTTCCTTCATAAAGGAAATTACGGAACGTGTAGCTTTCATAATCACTTAGAGCAGCTCTACCGACTCCATCAGTCTTGGCATCTACACGGTCAAAAACTCCATCGCTGTCAGAATCCACATTGTTACCTGCAGAATCTGTTTTGTATTTCATCGCCATGTTCTGATTCTTGTTCTCACCGAACACATAAATCAGACCGTCAGCGCCAACAACACCAATCTTTACATAGTCTACAAAGTCATCTGGCAACTCCACAGTGTCGTTAGTGGTGTTTACAGACAGTTTAAGAGACTTTATCTTTTTCTGAATGTCAAAGTTCATCTCACGGATTCCTCGTAGCGCATAGTTGCGCACAAGCATTCCGTTTGCGTTGTTTGCGTAGTCGTCACCATCCAAGGTGAGCATGAAGTCGTTTACAATCTGGTCTACTGAAACTGTATCTCTAGCCATCTATTACTGCTTTTGTTTCTGCTCTTCACCGTTTGCGTATGCAAATACATCTTGGTCACGCAGATTAATACCAATCATCTTACCAATCTCTATAACCAAATACGGTACATAGTGGTCTGGCAATTCAAAGTCAACAGAAGTGTTTACATCAAACACTTCGGTAGAAGCACCCAAGTTTGTAGCATTGTATCTAGGAGACAACGCACTTCGAGCACCTGTGCTTACATTACGACCTTCTGGGTACTTGTAGTATCTAACCTTAATCTTCTTTACAGATGTAGGGAATACTTCAATATCATTTGATACTATCGCAACAGGGTGCGTAGCACTTGGCGCAGACAGGTCAGACTGTAGGATGTACTCGATTTTAGACTCATCGTATACAACATCAATATTAGTTGATGTAGAAGTACCAAAAACATAAGCTCCTGCCGTTTTCATTGATATGATGCGTGCCAAGTCATCTGGCTTAGCAAAAACGCCATCAGACTGACTAACGGTAGCTTCTTTAGAGAAGTACGCCAAGTCCTCTTGAATACGCTTGCCAAACGATTTATCGCCTGCTGCATCAAAGTTTCGCATACGATAGCCCTTAGCCTTAATCGTATTGTTGAATAGGTCGTTAAATATCTTGTTCTGTGCAATAGATGTAAACGTGTTGAACACCTTTGGGGTGATGAATCCACGCTCATCTTTATTAGCCAGATTTTTTAGTGCTGAATAAACTTCGTTTACAGATGCCATAATAATTCTGTTCTATACGCAAAGATACAAAAAAGAAGGGGCTGCTAAATGCAACCCCTTCATATACAGTAACTTATACGTTACCTTAGATTTTGGATAATTGTCTTTCGATTTCTTCAAAGACTAATCCACCTTTCTCTGTCAAACAGAATCGAGTAGCTGTATCTAAAGTATCCTGTCCTGCAGGAGTAGAAACGATTAGTTTTCCGCTGTCATACCACTTTAGTCCATCTGGGTCGTTTCGTAGAATTTGGAAATCTACGGCACTCATAATTGTACTACGAGTCTTAACCTGTGGATTGTCAAACATCTTGATGAAGTTAGACGGGTTTGATTTAGCAGAGAACAATAGTTCACGCTTAATCTCCATGTTCTTCTGATTCACATCAATCCCTAGGTACATAGCTACAGGAATCAGCTCGTCAATAGACTTTTCACGAACAAGAGCAACAGCGTCAAGAGTTACAAACTCTCTCTCTACCACATCGCTTGCATCACTTTCTGTATTGACCAGCTTAAAGTGTTTGCCACCATTAGCAATGTTATCTGGATGCAAGTCTAAATACTTAGCCAAGTTTGGCTTTGTATAAGGTACAAGTAGATTCTTGTTATTAAAGATAATTTGTTCACGAATGATGTTATCACCTTGTTCATCAGCCCAAACAGAATTTTCATTCGGAGAGTAGCGAAGCTGTCTTACCGACTGTGTCTCTGGGTCAAAGATGGTGATGTCGTGTTGTTTGATTTTAAACCAAATGCCACCTCCTTTGGGAATGGTGTACAATCTTGGTTGTGTAGATTCGTCAAGGTCTCTCTTGACTATAGTCTTTGCTGCTTTTGGCGCAGCCTTAGGCGCAGCTTTAGGAGCTGCTTTCTTAGCAGTAGTTGCCATTTTGTGTATTGAATAAAATTAAAAAAAAGGGGAGGGGATAAACCCCTCGCCCTATATAAAAGTATGATTACTTCTTAATCAACATGTGGCGGTTAGCCGCACGAGTAATCAAGTTAGCCTCAGAACGGTAGTGGAATTCTACGTTATCCTTAGTAGCGTTAGACGCACCAAGAACAGAACCAATCATCCAGTGTTCCATTTCACGAGAGTAACCGTTAGTTGCTTTGTAGTTCATTTCCAAAGCAGGAGACTTCTCACCTGTACTAGCATCAGCAACTGAAGCCATTGGTACAGCTACACCGTAGAAGTCAGAATCAGCCAACAATGTTGGGTCATTCAACAACTTCCAGTCGTGCTTGTGGAATGTGTAACCTGCACGGTTGAATGAACGGAAGCCTAATTGTAGTGCCATCTCTGGGCTGTTTTGGAATGAACCGAAACGAGCAGAACCAGTAGTAGTGCTGTCACCCAATTTAGCTAGCAAGTCATCAATCTTAAGGTCTTGCTCACGGTTAACGTAAAGAGCGTACTCAGAAGCAGCACCTTCTTTATCGAATACCTTAACGATATCATCGATTTCAGTCAATGTGTCGATGTAACCAGACTGTACGATACCACGGTCTTCGATAGCAGCGAAGTAACCTTCAGAACCATCGATATCAGAGATACCAGTGTTGTTTACATTCTGGCTCAACAACATCATCATTTCACGCTTATCCATGAAACGCTGACGAGTATCAGCCTCAGACTTCAAGTACCAACGGTAGTCACCGTTACCCAAGTTAATCCAACCGATGTTGGTAGCTTGAGAACCAGTTACGCTGTATACTTCCTTCATGATGTTAAACTTGTTCGTGCGCTTAACAATACCGCTTTCGAAGAAGCTGTCTGGTTGTTCAGAGCCTTGTGCGTACAAGTTACCGATGATTGGAAGCTCTTGAGTCAAGCTACCCAATGCAGCAGCAGTGATGATAGGAAGTGTACCGTCTAATGACTTGATAGTAACTACAGGGTCAGAAGCTGAAGATACATCACTTACATAACCACGGTAAGAACCTGCTAGCAATACTACATCACCTTCACGCAAGATGTTAGTTCCGTGAGCAGAAGTGTCTACAGTGAAAGTAGCAGATGCGTTAGAAGTCTGTGCTGTACTAACTGCAGTGAATGTACCCTTTTGCATTTTGTGCAAACGAGTTTCTTCCCAGTACTGTACTTCGTCATTAGTAGCAACAGCTTTTGTTGCACCTACCAATTGCAAGAATCCTGTGATACCTTGGAATCCGTAAGTTTTGATTAGTGCATCACGGTTATCTGGCTTGTTTACCAAGTCAAACAACGAGATGTATTTAGCGCTGTCTAAGCGCTGTGGGTTAAATGAGCCAGATGGGATGTCACCACCATAAGCTACATTATTAAGGGCGTCTCTATTAGCTGCCATTTTTTATATTTTTTAAAGTTTGAACGTAAGTCCGTTATCATTTAAACCGAGAGCTTGACGAACCTGTTCTTCTACGTTAGGGACATTCTGACCAGTGTCTCCAACTTGGTTAGGCTGATACTGCACGTTAGCAGCTTTATTAACCAAACCACGCTGTCCTTCTCCAAGTCCTTGCTGATAAGCTGTCTTAACAATCGTTTCGATGTTATCCAAAACAGCTTGGTGCATGTTCCACTTTTCAAAGTCCCACTGACCTTCGTCTCCCACATACGCAGAGAAAAAGTCTTCAATGTTCTCATTTTTAGACTTAAGCTGAGACTTGTAGCCATCTTCTAGTCCGAATGTAAAAGAACTATCTTTTGATACTTGAAACTCGATACCATCTAATGCATCGACCTCCGCAGACATAGTCCCTAGCCATTCATCATTTACGATACCTTCGTACTCTTCTGCTGCAGCCTGTCTAACAGGTGCAGCGTATTGAGAACGCAAGCCTTCAATCTCTTGTCTAGCTTTGTCTGCATCCATCTTGAGTTGAATCTGTGACAATCGAACTTCATCCTCATTGTACAAATCTGCGTCCAGTTTGTATTTGTTGTTAATGAGTAGATTTAAATCACCATCAGATAGGTCACCATATTGATTACGCAACTGACTCTTCACTGCGCTAACGTCATCCATTTCGGATGGGTTCATTGCTTGATAAGTAAACCAGTCTTGTGGGTCACGACCTGTCTGAGTAACGAATTCGTTGATTGCAGCGACACGCTCATCAATTTCTACAGACGTATTTTGAGTTCCTCCGATTTCATCGAAGCTTGTAACTTGTCTACCTAGCCTTTCGCTCATGTATTCAAGCATTGCCGCTTCCATTTCCTCTTCAGAAATCTCTTCTTCTTGTAAAGAACTTTGAGGCTGTTCTACAGCAGCCTCTTGCTGTACCTCTACAGGAGCTTCTTGCTCAACTGGAGGCATCTCCTCTTGCACCTGCTGTGGTTGCTCCACAGGAGCTTCTTCAGTAGGTTGTTCTGTTGTCTCTGGTGCATCAGATACAGACATTCCCATATCGCTCACCAAGTTCTCGAGGTCTTTATTTAAATCACTCATAATTTGATAAATTGAATTACGATACAAAATTACATAAAAAAGGGATACATTTTCATGTACCCCTCTAACAATCAGTAGATTAGATTACTTTCTGTAGCGTCTTACCTTTTTAGCAATACGCTTAGGTTGTTTTACGAACTGTTTACCCTTTCTGTTACCTGCTGCTTTAGCTCTATTGGTAGCTCTTTTTTCCGCTGGGCTAAGTGATTTCCAAGCCGCATCTGGTAAGTAGCGCTTCTTTCCTTTAGACGGTTTGCCGTCTGAAGTTCTCCACTTCTGCTTACTCCATTTGCTTAGACTGTTGGATTTTTTCTTCTTACCCTTATAACCACCCCCAGATTTTTTGTAACGAGCTACAGCAATCTGTGCTTTACGAGCAGACCACTGCCCAGCACGACCACCTTTCGTACCAGCCTTTACAGATGCTACGATGCGTTTCCAAAGAGATGGGTTTGATTTTTTAGCGGTACTCATAGTTTAGCTGCCACAAGCCTCGCAGTCTTCTGGGTTTTCAAGGTTACAAGTTGGTTGTTCTGCGTTCTCCAATTCGTTAACGAAATCTGCAAAGCTGTCTGACATAATTTTATGTGTATAGGGTTAATAATAAAGGATAGCGAAGATACAATTATTTGTTCTTCAATCTGTCGTTCTCCCTCTCCAAGAACTCTACCTTAACACGGAGCGCAGAAACCTCCTGTGTTAGGGCTAATACTTGGTCACGAAGTTCATCTTTTTCGTCACTACTTGACGCCAATAAAGCCTCAAGGTTTCTTACACGATTCTTTAAATCATCACGATATTGCACACCATCATTGTTTTCTAGTTGAGACTTTCTTTCTTCGGATTTGACTTTTAATCTAGCTTGTAAGAATTGCCAAATTCCTGCTGTCCCAGCAACAGATACAACCGTTATGATAATCTGTGTAATATTCTCCATTACAAGCCTTTTTCTAGTTTCTCTTTAAATACTCTTATTGTATTCCAAATAGCAAATAACATTATGATAGCCCATCCAATACGACTACCATTAAGTAACCCCCCTACAAACAGATTCTCAACTGTACCGATAGCAATCAACGCAGCAATCTGTACAGCATACAGGCGCATACGCAAAGTACCATTCCACAGTACAGCCCACATCTGAAAACAACCAGCTGAAATACCAGCTAGAATCAGAGGGATTGAAGGGTTGTCAAAGTCTACGCATAACGCAGCAGGTAAGGCAAAGATGTGACAAAATGCAATCAATACTTCATTTGGCTCAGAATCTGAATACCAAAACAAATCCTTAACCTTAGCTAACCCCTTCTTCTTCATTACCATTTAACTTTATTTGCCCAATAAGCAGCAGATAGCTTGCCCTTGGCGATATTTCTACGATGGCGTGCTTTGAAGGAAGCACGCTTCTTCTTCATGCGAGCAGACTCACCTGCTTTTGGTTTACCAGCTGTCTTAGCACCTTGCTGACCAAAGCGAATAGTCTTGATTACATTACCGACCTTTGCTACAACGATGTGTGATTTTTTAGGGTGGTTGGGTGTACGCTTAGGCTTATTATAGCCAGATACCCCTGCACGAGCAAGTCTAGAGTCTTTTTTCTTCGCTTTCATAGAATACAAAGGTATAAAAAAAGGGGCTACGTTAAACGTAACCCCTTATGTGTAAGCGAGTTATAAATCTACTCTTCTGGAGTAATAATTCCGTCTTCCAGATTGATAGATACGTTTCCGTATTTATCCTGTAAAACCTTTTGCTCTTCTGCTAACTGAGCCTGTGCTGTTTCGTACTCTGCAATCATTTTCGACTTAGCGATTTCTAAATCTCCAATGCGAGCCGTTACATTACGAACACGAGCAATAGCGCCCTTTACGGTCTCTAGTTCAGCTTTTGTAAGCTTCTTCTTCTTTGCCATAATTATGAATAAATTAAATTGTTATAACGTCACAAATATAGTAAACTATTGTGAGTCAATCCAATCTTGGCACTCCTGTTGTGTACCCATAAAACAAACTACCGCTTCGTCTTGCCAGACCTCGTAGACTGTAGCTGCTTCATCGTAAGGTTCTATTGTATACATTAGTAAGCTGTTCTTGACCCTCCTACAATGCTTGTTGTGTACAATCCAGCAGAGTCTTGTTCATCACTATCAAAAGTCCATTCAGTAAGCAAACTACTTGAGTGTGTTTGCGAACTATCTGCAGGCGCACCATTATTGTATAGAGTTGTAATCTCTGAGGAACTTAAGATGTCAGTATAAATCTTAAACTCGTCTATATCTACATTAGCGTTACCAGCAGAAGAAGTTGTGTGTATGTTCTCACAAAATCTAAAGAAGTCAGCTCTTCTTGCGCCTCTTGTACCATTGTTAGATGTAGCTTGAGTAGTAAGCTCGCTATCATTCCAATAGAGCTTAAAAGCATTAGACGCACTACTTTGTGAAGCATCGTAAGTAAGTGTAATCATTGAGAAGTTGTCATCACCAACATTTCCACGCTGAGATGTAGTCCATCCAGTAGATGAGTTACTTATACCAGTAGCAGAACTATTGTCGTGCAAAGCAAACTGTCTGTCAAAGTTTACGCTATTCGTTCTAACCCTACAAAGAATTCTGTTTGAATTAGCTATGTATTGCATAAAGATACGGTTGTTACCGTTGGCGTTAGTACTACCGAAGTTCCATAGCGTTTCATTGTTCTTGCTACTGCTTTTAATTCTAACCCAAAAGCTGAATGACAAGTCTTGAGTTGTGTTTATGTCAAACGGTGTAGAAGAAGCCTTTTGTCCAGTTATGTAGTCGTTGCTACCATCGTTAGAGTAGTAATGGCTATTTGTGTATGAAGCGTATCCATAAAAATCAGACACAGCATCTGGTTCTGAAAAACCAGCTGTGTCAGACATAGAGCCTAGAGATACGTTAGACAACGATACCCCTTGCTCATTAGCTATATCTGAAAGCGAAAGCTGCCCGCTGCTAACTAAAGCCATTATATTCTGTTTTCTAAGTCAATGATACGCTCCTCTAACTGAGAGATAACTTCTTGTTGCTCTTTGTTAGACTCGATAAGTAAAGCTACTAGTTTTTCGTAGTCTACAGTCTTGTAGGTTTTATCACCTGCAAATGGTAGAGTCTTCTCGTGTACAATTTCTGGTACTACTTCTTCTACCTCTTGTGCGATAACACCGATTTCACGCTGTCCTTTGCGACTTCCTTCGTTCCAAGTGTACTCTACACCACGAAGCTTAGAAACCTTGTCAGAAGCGTTCTCAATGGTCTCTACATCATCCTTTAGTCTCTCATCAGAAACTGTTGTAGAATATGCGATAACATCGCCATCAACGTGCAGGTCACCATCGTTTTCCAAACGCATCTCCTCAGCACCTGCTGTATACCAACGGATACCTACAGAAGCATCATAGAATGTGTAGTCGTGAGTGTTACCCGTGTAGATATCTGCGGTAGTACTGTTACGTCTACGGTCATTCTCTAATCTGAATGCTGTGCCATTTAAGGTCATACCGTAGTTACCATCAGCGGTATATGTAGTGTTAGTGTCTGGAGGTATGCTCCATCCACCATCAGCATCAAGGAAGTATGACGAATCGTTTGAACTACCATTAGGAACTAATCCCTCTTCCTCTCCTGCAAATGGACTGTATGTAGTGTTTGTATCAGTAGAAGCAAAGTTCAGCTTACCAGTTGAGTCGTTGTAGGTAACAGATATGTTTGTCTCGGTATTACCCGATACCATAGCACCTACAATATCTTGCACCTGCTCATTAGACAACTGAGTGTTGGTGTTTGTTACCGTTTCAGTAGCAGATGTAATAGATGTAATGTGTCCGTTTGAATCAAGGGTGATGTCTTGAATGTATGTACGACCAGAGTTGTTTACAGAACTTGCAGCACTAATGTTAGGGTGTGCCGTTAAGTAGCCTTGAGTAGAGTGGTCACCCCATCCATATGCAGTGTTCCAGTTAGATACGTTAAGGTTAGCACCAGTCACATTACCAGTTACAGAAAGGTTAGAACCATTGTCTAAAGACATTGCACTGGTTGTAGCATCTCTATACCATACATAGCCTCCATCAGAAGTAAACCACATATTACCCGACTGTATACCTATTGCATAATGATTAGGAGCTGAATTTGGATAAAGGAGCAATCTTGTTCCAGCCATGCGGTCAGAGGCACTTGGCGCAGAAACATTTCCAGTTCCAAAAAGAACTTGATTGTTCCCCATAGTTAAATCACCAGTCATCGTATCGCCACTAACAGCAACAAAATCTGTTGAAGCAGATGTAGCTGCCGTACCTAATCCTAAATTGGTACGAGCAGCAGATGCACTTGATGCGCCTGTACCACCGTTAGCGATAGACAAGTCTGTACCGCTCCAGTCTGAGTTACTAATAGTATTTGAAGTAGCTAAAGACCCTAAAGAAAGAGCTGACCTCGCAGCACTTGCACTTGTAGCACCAGTACCACCTTTAGAAATAGGAACAGTACCTACTACTCTTGACTGGTCTACAATAGGTGTGTTGTTGGTATGACTCTGGTCATATGTAGCTGAATCTGTTGTTACAAATTCAATAGTCCACTGACCGTTAACTTCAGATGTTTGTGCATTATACCCTCCCATATAGTCTCTAACAACTACTTGAGGATAATTCCAGCTTGTATTAGTCTCTCCAATAGATACGCATTGAAAATCATCTGTTTCATCACTACCAAATCGTACCGTTAAGTTGCGATTATCGCTATCAGCTAATGCAATACAGGATGTGTTGTACCAAGTTGCATTTGTATCATTGTAAGTATAACCAGATACAATATATGATTGCATTCTATCCGTATTATACTCATAAACATCTATAACAAAAGACTGCATAATAGCAGCTTTATAATGAGGTAATCTAATTCTCAATCTACCATTTATAGATGATGTTGAAGTGGAATACAAACCGCCTTTAACCATTGGATTATAAACACCATCAGCATTACCCCAAGATTCAGTTTGATAAGTATACTTGTTTAGGTACTCGTTGAGTCTGTCATTACTAAATGTTCCAGCAGTAATTTTGCTTGCACTTAAGTTGGGTATGCGTGCATCGGCAAAAGAACCACTTGTAATTTTTGAAGCAGCTAAACTTGGAATGCGAGCTGTTCCGAAAGTACCACTTGTAATCTTAGAAGCCGCTAACGAGGGTATATCTGATGCCGATAGATTGAAAGAACCCGAAACATCAATGTCTGATAAAATCTTAATTGCCATAACAGTATATATGTTCCACAAAGATAAAAAAAAGAGGGGTGCAGTCAGAACCACACCCCTCCTATATTAGTCTAAGTCTGTATTAGTCAATCTTAGTAACCAAGATGATAATATCATTTGCAGATGGAGCAGTGTTAAAGCCCACTGTCACCGTACTTGCATCTGTTCTAACAACTTCAGCGTATACAGTATCATAACTTGATGCATCATACATCTGTACGATTACGTCACGAGTACCGAGACCGTGAGATACTGCAATACTTGTTGAAGTGCCGTCACCAATAGTCCCTTTGTAAGAACGAGCAGCAAGACCCGCTGGAGTTACAGCTCTTGTAGAGTCTGTACCAGCAAGTGCTTCACCCGCAGTTGCAAGTTCTACAACCCCTTGATTTGATGTAGATGCTGTTTCTGCAGATACCGTTGCAGTACCAGAAGAGTAAGATACATCGATACCTCCACCAGCGGCTACAATTACAGCACCTTTATTAGAAGCACTTGAGTCTTCAGCAGTAACTGTAAATACACCAGAAGAAACTGATACATCAATACCTCCACCAGCAGCTACACGACCAATACCGTTTGTAGTTGAACTGGCTGTAACGATATCAGCAGTAAGAGCAACAGTACCACTCTTGTTTGGAAGCACGATATCACGGTCAGCAGTTGGGTCTGCTGCAGTAAGAGTAGTCTCATTTGCATCAGCAGTAGTACCCTCGAATACAATACCGTTAGACGTCTCAATGATTTCTACATTGTTGGTAGTCTGTGTTCCAGAAACGGTAAGGTTCTTAACAGTAAGAGTCTGTGTAGAAGGATTGTATACAACAGCATCAGAAGCAGAACCATCGACTTTAATCGCTTGGTTAGAACCTGCATCGGCAACGAACAATAACGGGTGGTTAGCATTGTCAGTGTTGTCTGCTACAGTAACATCGCTAATCGCACTTACAACAAGGTCAATCGTTCCGTCAGCGTCTTGATAAGTAGCTGTGATACCTGTTTCAGTATTACCGCTAAACATCGCACCAACCAAGTCTTGAATAGACTCATCACTTCTTTGAGTAACAGAAAAGTCTAAAGTACCGTCAGAATCTTGATATGTAACACTAATGTTACTTTCTGAGTTTCCAGATACCATTGCTCCAACGATGTCTTGTACTTGCTCGTTAGAAAGCTGCGTGTTTGCAGTACCAGATAAAACACCATTGCTAATAGTAAGGTTACTACCTACTTTAACACCACCCAATACACTTGCTGTAGCTGTTGGTAGTGAATAGTTGTTAGCAGTAGTGCTGATAACACCCGTAGTACTGTTGTAAGAGATAAGACCCGTTCCAGAAATCTTACCACGAACATCTGCAGTTGACAACTGAGTGTTTGTATCAGTAGACGCAATTGTTACAGCACCCGCACTTTCTGAAATAGTTACGTTAGAACCAGCAACAAAAGCAAGAGTCTCAGAAGAACCAAGAGTATTGCCACCTGCCGTTACGGTACGGAAGCTGTTTGTTACAGTCTCTGTAGCTGAAGTCAAAGCGGTAACGTGACCGTTGCTATCTAAAGTAATATCTTGGATGTATGTACGACCCGAGTTGTTTACTGATGAAGCTGCTGTGATATTCGGGTGAGCAGTCAAGTAACCTTGACCAGTAACGAATGTGTGGATTTGGTCAGCAGTAGCAAGACCTGTTCCTCCATCAGCAATCGCTGCTGTTTTAGCTCGTACACTATCAGAGTTGATTTCAATAGTAGTACCATCTACACTTACTTCAAGTGTTACAGCACCACTTGTACCACCACCAGAAAGACCGTCACCAGCAGTTACTGCTGTGATATCCCCTGTTGAGGTTGACAACTCTTGCCACGCACTACCATCGTAGTATTTAATTACGTCCGTATCCGAACGATAAATCATTCGACCCTCGAAGTTTCCAGTCGTAGGGTCAGCCGTTAGAACTTGAAAAGAGGCGCTTTGTAATTGTCCTTGATTCAAGTCGATGTTCCCATCGATGTCTAAATTGGCTAAAAACTTTACATCTGCCATTTTCTTAGTTTATATATGCCTTCCCACTTGTAGGAGCAGACAAGGTTATTGTTAGGTTATTCAAATCTGTGTATTCTATATGTCCGTAAAGAACAGTATCCGCACTGTCTACAACAACAACACTAGGCTTCTTGCCTAGGTTGTGTGATACAATCCAGCTTGAGCTAGCTGAGTTTTGGTCATGAGTATAGTGTGCGTCTTTAGTTGCTATAACACCAGCCACAGAAACGCTTACTGACGGATTTGAAATCGTCAATGTTTTCTGGGAATTGGTTATACCTCCAATCTTTACAGCATCGCCACTTTTTACTTCTATATTACTCACTTACGTCTTCGTTGATTTTAAAGATTCCGTAAACCCAAGTTTTTACTGTTCCACTATTTGTTGACTGCAAGTCATAAACGTATAAACCTCCAGACACACCAGCCATCGTAGCAGCTGTTGCTGTGACTGTAAGTTTACCCGCACTAGTTCCAGTGTAAGTAAAGCTTGAGTCTCCAATAATATCAGAAGACGATGTGTCTGTTTCTTTTACATCCATTTTCCAAGAGTAGCTGCTGATGTCAATTGCATCGCCATCATCATCAGTAAAGGTAAACTCCAACTTAAAGGTGTCTCCCTTACGACATGTGATGTCTACTCTTGTAGATGTGTCTAAGTTTATACTTGTTGCCATTAGTCAACGTATTCTCTGTATGCTATTAATTTTCCAGATACGCAGGTAACGCTTGTAAATCTTCCGTACAATGTTGTACCAGCAGGAAGAGCAACAGCCGTACCGCTATCTCCCTCCGCAGATGTAAATGTTACTGTAGCAGCAGCATTTGCAAACAACGCAACGTAAGTGTGCGAGTTTACAGTGTCTGAAGCTGTCATAACATCAAACCCAGCTTGACCGAAATAGTTAGCGTAAAAGTTGTAGTCTTTTGTTAAGTTATTAGCCATTTTTCTGTTTTTTACAAAGGTAGTAATTTACTGGTTATGAGCGAGTTAGCATATCTACGATATCGTCTCCCTCATCTTGGAGTTCCCCACGCTGACCTTGTCTTTGAGAAATCATTTTAGATTGCTCTACAGCTTGTTTCTTAACACGGTCATCTTTGCGGTCATCCTTCTCAGTTTCAAGACTTTTACGGAAAGCCATATCCTGCTGTTTAGACTGAGCGTCCATCTGCATCTTAGCTCCCTGCATCTGTCCTTTTAGCTGGTACTCAAGCTGCAACAATTGTGAATCCGCCTGTGCTTGTGCTTGAATCTCTGCAATCTTCGCCTGTGCTTGCGCTTGAATCTCTTGCATCTTTCCTTGCGATGTAGCCATCGCTGTCTGCTGATTCATCTGAGCTTGCATCTGAGAGTTCTGCTGAGCCAACTTCTGGTTTGTTCTAATACGCTTCTTTCTGCGTACGATAAGTAATCTTTCTGCTTGGTCTACATCCTTAAGCTGTCGTACAGCAATTGCATCTTCTAGGTCGATTTCTTTTTGAGAAAGCGCTACTTGGATGTTTTGCTCTAGGTAAGCTTTTTCAGTCTCATCCATCTCCATTTGAACCTTAACACCGAAGTTGTACATCGGTAGGTCTCCAAAAGAAGAAAGGACTTCCATATTAGACTTTCCTATAGCTCTCTCGTAAGCCATAAACAATACAGACTTAGGAGGTAGAATCTGAAGACATTTTACGATGTCTTCACAAACCTTAGTATATAGATACAATGCAGCATTTGTAATGTCGTAGATAGCGTTGTTTCCTGCGGCTGCCGCCTGCTTACGAACTCCTACTAGCTGCTCTCCCTTAGGAGATGTACCGTCCATCACCTCGTTGATACCTGTGGTGTCACGAATGAGTCGGAGGTTGTGGTTGTAAATAGCGATGAGCTCGTTGATGTTTCTAATGCTGTTGTCTAAAGAACGTATAGGAGGGTTTTGGAATCCACCTTCTGGGTTCTTAGAGCGATAGTACATCACACCAGTTTGCTCGTAGATATCGTGTAGTTCTAGCGGGGACAGTTCTCCGCCTTTACCTAGCTGTACGTTCTCTAGACCTTCAATGTCTATAATGAGACCATCTGGCTTTGCTTTAGATATTGCTTGCTGTAGCTTTAGGTGCGATAACTGTAATTGGTCTGCAAAACCGATTACAGAGCCTACTAGAGACTTAGGCATCATTCTACGCAAGTTAGTTGCGATTACAGAGTAAGACAATCTTGCCTTGGTCAAGTCATGTACGTTTTTAGGTACATTTCTTTTTTGACCGTAATCAAACATATAATTACATCCTACAACGTAGCTACCACCGAATACAGTCTGAACATTCATAGCCTTTGGCTTTCTAGAGTACACAGACTCTTTAGGAGGTGTGTACTCAAAGCCTTTGTAGTAAAAGCTTGAATTACCGAATCGAGACTCCTTCTCTTCAAACATCATGTCGTCAGTAGAAAGGAATTCAAAGTCCATAACCTCTACGATAAACTCATCATATCCGTATGTTGTACGGTCAAGTGTCTGGTCGTAGTATTTGTAGCTTAGCTTGTCAGCTCTGTTCTGATATTTGTTCTTTACCTTCTGAGCTATCTTTCCATATTCCTCTTCAGTAAACTCATCACCAGCGATACGCTTGAGTTCTGAGATACTAATCTTTTTGATGTGTCCTGCATAAATGAGGTCACTAAACGTAGGGTCTTCGGTGTAGCTATGGAAGAAGTATGCTGGGTCGATGTATTCTTCCGAGATTCCATAGTTTGGGTCGTTATTTCTTTTAATAACTCCCATACCACAGGATACCAAATCGGTAACTGCCCTACGATATACACGCTGGTCAAAGTCGTTCCATTCGAGAGTCATATTTGTACCAACCTGCGCTGCAATCTCAGCCGCAGTCTTGATGTTGGCGTCCATGAAGATTTCTGCTTCCTCTGGTGTTTCTGGTATCTGAGATACATCTGTCTTTACATCTACACCTTGTTGTTGTAGTTGAGACAGCATCTCACGATTCTTGACCTCGAACATCTTTTCTGCTCGCTTCTCATCTTTCTCAGATTGAGATAATGGGTCAATAGCTTTTACATTTGGATAAGGCTTCTTAGATAGAATGTTGTTTACAACAATCTTTACGAATTTAGGAACGATAGGTACTGGAGACCAATCAAGGTTTAGTAGAGTTCCATCTCCAGAGTTTGGGTCTAGTGAGTTTAGAATCTGTTTATAGATTGAGGTATCTTGAGTACCGTTCGCATAGTCACGGTTGGTCTCAAAATCCTTAAGCCTGCGTCTAAACAGACTCCTTTCGTCATCGGAATGACCCCATTGTTTTTCAATGGCTTTGGCATACTTCAGACCATAAGCCTTTGATGACTTTTGTCCATAGTGTGCAAATGGGTCGGGGAAATTACCATACTTCCCCTTATCGTTTTTATTATCGTACATAGCCTTTCGCAGAATACTTCCTTGCAAATATACGAAATTAAAGTACTGCTAATCAGCGTCTTATTTCCTTTGTATACCTGCGAAAGAACTGCTTATCGTTGAATGAAGTTTCCTTCTTTTCAACCTTTATTTTTTGAGCACCTAGTAGTGCCAGACCAGAACTAATCGTAAGGTCAAACTTGGTACGATTATCAATCTTGTACCCAATCCAATCCTCTAGAGTTCTATCGAAATACATCTTACCGTACTCACCACTGTCTTTATTTATACCCACATGTTCTTCTACATACGCCTCGATAGCGTGGGCGTGAGCCTGTATCACATCTTGGGAGTTAGACGGTATACCACGAGTCTTGCTAGTAGATGAAGCGTTTGGAGACTTGAGATGCTGTGGTCTTTTCATCACATATTCCTCGTATCCCCTAGCTTCAAAGTGTCTGACAATACCGTACTTGTTGTTCTCTATCAGAAGAGGGTAGCCGTAAAACACGGCTGCCATCAATATGTCTTCGTAAAAGATTCGTGCCAGAGGAGGACGGCTAGCGTACTCAGCGACAAACATATTGGCAGGACAAGACATATTAAATTTGTTGTAGAGATGACAAGCCCCCTTTGAGCCTCTATTATCACTTGTACTGTCCAAGTCATAGCTATCGACACCACCAACACCAATATGGTCATTCGAAGGAACTTTCTTTCCATATTCTATTTTGTATTTGTTTCTATTCTCTGGTTTGGGCATCCAAGCTATACGCCATCTACCCTCTTTGTTTGGACTAAAAACTACCTCGCTATCTGGGACGCCATCCTTCCAGCTAAAGTTACCCAGAACCACAGGGTTAGGGAACAACTCTTGGTTGTACTCTATTTGTTCGTATATCTTCCCAATATTAAACGTAGACCCTTCGATACTGTCTCGCATTGCCTCCTCAACTGTAAACGGGAACTGTCGTACATACTCGTTGAGCTCTCGGGCATCGTGCTTGAGGGCTTCTCTTTCGTTCTTGAGGTAAGTCTTCGCACCGATGTCAACAAAGTCTCCTTCAATAGTTTTAACAGGGGTCTCTGGGTCTTCCACAATTGGATTACCGTACTGGTCAAAGAAACCTTCGAGAGCTTCGTAGGCTGGTATAAATAATCTATAAAGCCCAGTCTTTGTTCTTCCGTTTGCGTTTCTATCATCTGGGTCTGAGTCTCTCCAGAGTTCTTTGTATTGTTTTCCACCTTTGTCCATTGGATTTACTGTAGAACCCATAAGACACTTACCGATAATCTTACGACCTACAATTAAACAGGTTCTTTCTATACGCCAAGCTTCACGGATGTCAGTAGGCTTTTCCCACTTACCACTCTCATCCATATACATAATGTGTAGCTTCTCACCATCATATGCGTTGTTCGTGGTGTTCTTCCAGTTGATAATGGTATTTAGCGCTTCTCCTTTTGATGAGGTCTTGTTGTTCTTCGTGATACGCTTAGATGGCTCACGGAATGCAAGCTCCATGCGGGGATTGGTAGTACCGTCTTGTATGGGTTTGAAGAAGAAAGGATAGCTCTTAAACATAGGGACTACCTTCTTCATAAAGATGTTCTCCTGTGCATCCTTACCCGTCTTAGATTGTATGCCAAGTAATTTATCCTTTACCTGCGTACCCTCATCAACAAGTATAGCAGCGGACATATTCGTGTATCCAGAACGTCTACACTTCGTATACATCTGACCCATGGAACGAGGGTCAGCCTCACAAGCCGCAAAATGTATAAACAGCCTTCTCTGAAACTCTAAGTAGTAGCCGTAGCCTATATCCAGCTTCGACCACTGTAGCATCATATAGTGTCTCCCTGTAATGTAGACACGCTCCCCATTATTGAAAAACCAAACACCTTCACGCCTGCGCTTAAACTCTTGCTCGATGTACGGAGAAAAGCGCTTCTTAAATTCCGAGGGCATCTCGTACCACTCATCCATAGAGCGAATCCTTTGCAGCTCTTCTGGCACAGGAAGTCTTGTCCACATTTGCATATGTAGCTCCCTTCCATAGTTGAGGATTTCTTCGTCTTTTGGAGCTTTGGGAAGCTGAATAAGAAGGTCACCGATTTCGATGACTTCTCCACTCGTATCGTTGGGACATATGTTGACAGCGTATTCAGTATAACCTTCAACTTGCTTGAGACCCGCCATTTCATTTACATTTACTATATTTACATTAACTTAACATTCCAGCTTATGAAAAAGATTCTATTATTCGCTGGGTTTCTTTTACTAGCCGCTTGCGCTAGTAGTGAAAGTATAGCAGTTCAGTCATCTTGCCCCCATCACGGTTGTGACCTCACCGCTATACACTCCCACGCTTACTGGTACTAATAATCCCAGTAGATGAAGACTTGGCTACTTTGAGAATCGTTCTGCGAATCCTCCAGAGTAGTCTTTGTCTTCTTCAATTCCTCCTGTCTCTTTGAGTTCTTTGACCATTTGTTCGAGTCGTTGATACTCGATAAGGAGTTCTTTTGCATCAGTTGCAGTTTGTTTTATACTTTGCAGCTCAGCCTTACGCTGAGAGCCAGAAAGCTCTGCATCTACAGGCTTTCTAATCTCGTCAATCATATTGTTGATTGCGACCTCCATAGAGGATAGCAATCTAGTTGACGCTTCTATCGTGGTAAATTTACGCTTCTTTGGCATACACTATTTCGGACAGTCTCATTCTGTAAACTTTGCTGCCATCTTTTAATTCCATTTCATATTCCGAATTCTTGCGGTAGCCCACCATATCACCAGACTCCGCTCCAATCCACTCTGCGCCTTCGGGCATATGCAAGAGCTCACCCTCTTCTGCAGGTGCTTCTTTGATACTAAGAACAATACCAGAATCAGTTGTTTCTTCTTCCGCTGGAGGTGGGGGTGCAACAAAACACCAATCGCCAAGCATAGTAATATTACCAGCTTCGTCTTCGATTGCGATAGCATGGTTTCCATATCCGTTGTCTGGGTCGTAAGTAACCATATACAAGTCTTCACCGATATCATATTTCTGTTCCATTACAACGTGGTGGTGGAAGTATAGGGTTTTGCCTATACCATCAAATTCTTTAGGACAACCCACAATCTCTCCAGAGTTTACTCTGTGTTGGAATTCATTGAACTTGTTGACAAGTTTCAATGTCGTTCCATTGAATGAAACCTCATCCTTAAACTTTTGTGGGAGCTTTACAATAAAATCTCTAACAGGTTTCATATCAATCGAATTTAAGGTCGTACTCTAAAATACAAGGCATATCGTCTATGCTTTTCCATAGCATAGTACCTTCTTTGTTTTCGATATATATGAGGTATCTCTTTCTTAGATATTTGTGCAGATGCGCCTCATCTTCAACGATTGCGACTACTTTTCCTGCACCAGCACGCATACCGACATAGTATGCCATGGCATCTTTCGGGTCTCGCCCGATAACAATTTTTCTAATCATATCAATTTAAATGTAAGGAGAACAGCGTTTAGTTTAGGCTATCGTCTCCTCGTGATAGCTTTATCCAGTAATCTATATTTGATGTATCTGGCTTCTTATCTTCTTGTTCCATTCTATACGCTTCAACGCAGTATGACAACATATCGTCAAGCTCGTCCTCATCGGTTACAGCGAATGATGAGAGCAGACTCATGTTTGCTCGCTCATGCCCTTCTTCATCTAGGTATGAGTTTTCCATATCTAGGAATCCTATAGCTAGGCAAGCTATGAACTCATCTTCGAGGTCATGCTTTTTTACCACTGCGTTGATAGCCAACATCAGCTCCTGTATCTCTAGAATACAGTCCTTTTGTCTTTCAGTCATTAGTCAAGTTTAGTAATAGTAAATGTAGAGCCAGTAGCAAGAGATGCATCACCAGAGCTGTCTTTAGAAATCTCATAGTAGATATCATCATCATCCGCACAGTGTGTGAATAGAGAATATCCAATTGAGATGTTAGCGACTTTGGTTTGCGCTCTTACAATTGACTGAATGGTGGATACTACACCACCAGAAGTCTTACGTTTTACATCAATAGTGATGTTACATGGCTGACTAGTAACCTCCAAGATGAAGTTGATGTCCATACGAATCAAACCATTTCTTTCAATAGTTACAGCACCTGTAGTTGTCGTAGATGTCGAAAGGTGTACATTCGAAGAATCGTTGATAATGTAAGAGCCCGTGGCACTGTTGTTATCGATTGATGCCTGCGCAGGTGTTGATGAAGTGGTGGTTAGAGTGTATGATGAGCTTGGGCGTAGTACATATATAGGATTTGCAAATACTTGAGCATCTGAAGCTATAGTGATAGTATCTGTACTGGCGTTGGTAGTCAATTGCACGTTGCTACCCGCAACAAGAGTTAGAGTATCCGTTGAGGTATCTGCTACTACACTTGACTGACCAGAGATTGCAATTGTCTTAAATGCGTTTACAGCATTAGATTCAAAAGCTGTAATATCTAGTTCACGCTTTACTACATTATTGCTACCGTCAATGAGTAGAGCCGTAAGCTCTGACGAGTCCGTTGTAGGTGCTGAGGTAAATGATAGTGTTCCGTTAACCTCTACAGTGTCCGTTGATAGTTTTAGTGCAGAATCTGTACCTGCTCCATCTTCAATGGTTTTGAGTGTTGAGGTTACACCGTTAGATTCTAATTTGAGTAGGGACGTATAGGTGTCCTTGACCTTATTTCCAGAAAGAGTTGCCATTTGCTTAACTTTGTATACAATGCAAATTTAATAAAAATGGCGAAGCGTTCGAAAAAGAGTATGTTTCGAGACTTTAAGTATAAAGACCCAGAAAAGATGGGCAAGGCATACTTGAAATACTTGAAGCTAGCCACAAGAGATATTGTCGGTAACTACGATATTAAGGAATCTGAACTCAATTTTCTTGTGTTTATGTACGACTATGAGTTCTTTACTATAGACCACGCATCTGAAGCCTACTTCTACAATAAGTTGAAGTTGGCGCAGAGGTTGATATTCCCCCTACAGAAAAAAGAGTACTTATTTAAGTACTTCAATAGGTTATCGCCAACGACCTATGAGGAAGCTATATTTGACGAAAGCAAATGGAAATACAGGGTTAGATATGCCTTGACCCAAAAGGGCAGGCAGATAGTACAAAAATACTACCGCAAGATAGAGGGGTTGGAACAGATTAATGTGCCGTCTTAACCTTGAACTCTGCTTCTAGAGAAGCATTTTTGTGGGGAACAAACTTTCCCTTATGTGGCATAAGGTAGTAACGCCCCTTCTCGAACATCCAATGATATCCAGAAGGAGCTTTTACCTTAACCTTTTTACGAGATGCTTTCATTATTTACCTCCGAAGTCTTTTAGTGACTGTTTGTAAGCAGCACCCTTAGCGTTTCCTTTCTTTACAACCTCAGCCATACGCTTAGCTAGTTCCTTATCAGAAATTGGCTTAGCACCGAAGTAAGGTTTCCTTGGGTTTGCTCCACCTTGACGTACCTTATTAGCTAGTTTGTTGAACACTTTGTTACTGATGCGACCTTCTTTAACTGCACGCATACCCTCAAAGGCATCGAAAGTGTTTGCTCGTGACTGAGCATCTCTAAGACGAGCAGTACCAAGCTTTCCTTTCTTAGCGGCTACTTTAGACATAGCCTTGTATCCCTTTGACTTCAAAAGAGACTTAGCAACCTTAGCTATCTTCCCGATTTGACCAATCTTACCAGATGGGTCTCCAATGAAAGTGAAGTCAGAGCCAACAGGCTTGTTTACTTCACGCTTGATACGCTCAGACTCTGTAGGTGCTTTTGCAGTAACCGTAGTTTCAGCAAGCATTCCACCTTGAATAGGTGCTGGTTTCTTTTTCTTTCCAGCAGCTCTCTTCTTTAAAGCATTTACAGCAGGTGGAAAAATACCACCTGCGTTATATTTCTTCTTAGCCTTCACCGAATTTCTTCTTTAGAGCTTCGAACAATGCACGACCGCCATCTTTGTATACCTTACCACCATAACGGTAAGACTCAAATCTAACTTCATTGCCATCTTTAGAAGGCTTGCTAGTTACACGAGGAATTGGTTTTCCTTGAACGTGAACACCTTTTTGCTTCTTAGGCTTTAATGATTGTTTAGATTTGCTAAATGCACCTTTTGATGCAGACTCCTCAAATAGCTCTTTCATTCTACCCACAGGGGCTGGCTTATTCTCAACAGTCTTAGTCATTTTACCCATTGTAGCTCCAGCAGCTGCACCAACTCCTGCTGCCCCTGCAGCCTTAGATACATCGTATCCTGCACGCTGAAATACGTTTCCGCCATTCACTTTGTTAGCAAGACTTGCTGCTGCTTTAACACCACTTACTCCAGTAAGAGCATTAAGAGCAGTTTTAGCCAACTTCTTTAGCTTCTCTGGGTCATTGTAACCGCCCTTGTTGTACTTAGGCATCTTCTTCTTTGATTTCATCACTTTTTACTTCTGTTACGTTTTGCAGTTATAAATCTCTTTTCATCATGGTCGTAATCCATACCGTCACGCTTTCCATAACGCCCAGCTTTTCTACGCATCTTATTCAAGAAGGCACGATAGCGCTTTTTCTTCTTCTTCTTGTTCTCCTTACGCTGCCAACGTCTACGTTTCTCCGCAGCCTTTGGATTCTTAGCGTAATACTTAGATGTCTTACTCTTCTTTGCTTTCACGTTTTATGCAATCTGGCGATTCACTACAGTAACAGACTTCATCAGACCCGCAACTAAAGTTGCTAGGGGCTGTAAATCTGTAACTAGTTAGTTTTAAGACCGTTACAGGAACAAAGATAACCAATAATATAATAAGGATTGCTTGCATAACAAGAGGATTAGGGTAAACAGACTGCACCGCCATTCGGCTTACTTTGTTTTTGTATCTCTTCAATGCTGGCGGAGTCTCTGAAAGACTACCGCCTTATGACTTAGCAAAGTTACGGCTTTTTTTTGATTAAATCAATAGAGTATAAATACCTAGTCTGTTGCATTTTAGTTACAGAGTTCAATAATAGTGCGGGATTCCAGAGTAGTATAAAATACCTAGTGGGTAATGCTTGACAGACACGGGCATTTTTTTGAGAAATATTGAGATTGGGGATTATATATAATATTGGGCGGCAGCGTGCGCATACGGAAACGGAGTTTCGAACCCCACCCCCTTCCATAGGTATAAATACCTATGAAACTTTTAGCTTTTTGTACTAGGCTTCTTCAAGACTTTGTCTTCTAACAAGACCATGCGTGGTACTAAAGTACTATGCGCAGTCTTCAGAGTTCTGCTGAGACCAAATGACCATTGGGTCAATAACCCCCTATACCTTTGGTATACCTTGAAACCACCAGCCTAGGGTATATAAATACCCTTTCACAATCATCATTCCTTCAAGGCTACCATTGGGANTGATNNTCAAAAAATATAATGTAAAAGTTACTACGTAGTAGTAAAAAACTTATTATAAAAAAAAGTTGCATTTGTAACCTCCCCTAAAGGGGAGAAAAAGCTACCCCCTTTGGGGGTAAAAACTTGACAAGGGGTTTATACTATAAGGGTCGGCTCGGCAAAGTGCTGAGTCCTTAACAAATAAATTTTCAATTTATGTCAACTTCCAAAGTTCTTACTAGCAAAGCTAGTGCAATCAGCAGAGTCTACAATGACGAAGTCATCGAAGCAGTAAAAAGCTACGCTTTTGTAGCGAAGAAAGCCTACGGCTCTTGTTCCCTTACAGGGAAATCTATCTCCAAAGGAGATAAGTGTGAAATGCTAATCCAGTCCAATGGTAACAAGGTTACCATCCTTCAGTCTTCGACTATTGCCAAAGGCAAGAAGGCTGAGAAGATAACTTCTCAGTCAATCAAGAAGACGAAGTCTTCTAAGAAACCTTCGAAGAAGGTAGCCAAGCCTACTGCTAAAGCAGTAAAGAAGGCTGTTACTCAACCGAAGGTTGTTGAGACGAAGTCTCCGTTTGCTGTAAGCAAAGCATCGGTTAACAGCAAGGCTGTTAGAGAAGCCCTTGTATCCCTTGCTTTAGCAAGTGATAACGAGAAGAAAGCTATCCTAGAGGCTTTGCCTCTGAATGTTGCTCTAACCATCATTGACCTTACAAAGTAAGGTAGGAATCAAGACAAAGTATTTATAACCCTCGGAGAGGGTTTCAAAGCCCTCTCCTTAAATTTTCAATTTAAAATGACAAATTCTCAAGCAATTCAATTCAACAATGCTCTTTCAACAATCTTGACCGAAGGTCTAACTGCAATCAAAGAATCTTTGACTAGAGACAGAAAGTCTCTGAACAATGGCTACAGCCATTACTCTGAACTTCATGGACTCTTCGATGAACTATATAATATGCTTCAAGACCCTCTTGAATATCTCCAAGAGATATTGGGTTGCTATATCGAAGACTTGGAAGAGGAAGCCTTGGAAGACCTCAACAATGTTGAGAAGGCTATTCTCCTTCTTGGTAAAAACCAAGAAATGTACAAGGAGGTCAATGACCTCTTGATTCAAATGCTTCCTCAAGTTACAGAGTACAAAGTCTTGAAGGAAGAATTGGACAAAGCACTTGGCGAACACTAAACAAAGACAAAGTAATAATCGGAGGGCTTTATGCCCTCCACAAAAACCTCCACTATGAGATACAACGAAGTTGTAACAACTTGGCTAGACCTTAATGGTCTACCTCTAGGAACTGATGTTTCTTCCCTTCCTGTTGAACAAGCAAAGTCTTTAGCAGACTTTGTCTACAACTACTACCTAGGGTAGTAAGGCACTCTGATGAGACCTTATAGGTCGAAACTAAGTGGAAACACTTAGTCAGTGTCTAATAACTAAATTTTCAAGACTATGAACGGATATCAGTTTATCCTAATTATGAACGACTTAATGATGGACATTAAGTTAGGAATGAGACTAACTAACCCTAATAAGGGTTTGTCAAGACTAAAGTCTCAGTACAAGCAAATGCTAGGGCTTCCAAAGAATACAAAGAACAAAGACTTGTTCATTGCCTTGTTCGAGGCTGTTGTTTCTATCAATAGAGACAAGCTAAACGAAGACTTTGTAAACTCTTGCGAAGAATTCTATACAGAATTAATGACTGCTGAACTAAGCAAATAATACTAATCGGAGGGGGTTATATCCCCCTCCAAAAAAACAAAGACTATGGAAAAGATGAAAGCAATCCACCGCAATGGTCTCCTACTTGTAGGAGCAACATCAGTCCTCTTCGGGACATATACCTTAAGGTTCAATGCTCAACCTCACCTTGTTAATCCTTCTGGATTAGCAATATTGACAGGCTTTGTAGCCTTTTGTGTTGGCTTCGTATTAACTATGAAAAAATAATACTATGACTATCAGAGAATTTTACTTGTCAAAGTACCCAAGTGATACTTTGGGTACTAACATCGACCCTAAAGCTACCTTCATTGGACTGCTTGATGCTTTGCATAACGGAATCTGTGTCTATGACTACATAGACTTTGGCGACTCGGTAATCCGAGAAAGAATCTTTGCAGAGTTGAGTAGTCAACTCGGAAAAGACTATGACTATATCAGCGAACTTCAATGGAATACACTTTAACTATTAAGACTATGAAAGCAAAGACTTACTACTTCTACGTTGTCGTAGAATTCGGAGCAAAGAAGTACAACAAGACCTATGTAATAGGTCAAGGAATGTACAAACAACCACAAAGAACTAAGTTATTCAAGACTATGTCTCAATGGTTTGATGACAGCGACTCTCCTGTGGTCGGATACGGATACACGGATAGCGCAGATGATGTGCGCTTGCACCCGTATACACAGCCCTCGCACGAATTTATTGGCAACCTTACTACTACGTAGTACATTTTTAATAAGAAAAAAACTTTCGAAAAAACTTGACAACGGCTACCTCATTATCGTACCTTTGTCCTCAACAATCGGCAATAGTGCCACAATTTTCAAAACAATTTTCAACTATGGCTAACAAGAAACGCCTTCCGAAAAAAGAGTACTTTCAATTAAGACTCAAAGATGCCGTTATGAACGGCAATCAAGACAAAGCAGACTACTATCGTAGTCGTATTGCTCAACTCGAAGAAGTTGAGAACGCTCAACCAAAGGTTACTCACGAAGAAGTATTTATTCTTCAGAACGAGAGAGTATCTCTCGAAGTAGCAGGGCTGTTTGGTTCTCGTGATACTATTCAAGAAGCTTTTGACTATGCTGATATGATGTCTAAGTCTTCTGAATCTCCGATTCACGCTATCACTCCAGTCTATGTCTTGTACAATACTATTGCTAAGCAATACGACCTTGTACCAAAGGCTAAGTAATTCCTACGGAGGGGGTATATCCCCCTCCTATTTTTAAACTTTCAAAATTTCAATACTATGAAAAAGACTACCGCTCACAAGAATAAGATTTATGCTTACACAGTCTATGTTGGTCATTTACCTGTGGTAAAAACTAACGATTACTCTTACGCTTTAGAGAAAAAGAAGTGGCTTCTAATGAAACGACCTAAAGCTCCTGTAAGAATAGAAAGTATAATCTCTACTCTATAAATTTTCAAGACTATGCAACCATTAAACATCTCAAGAGATGAAACAATGTTGGTAATGCTTTTGCTTGATGCTAAAGCAAACCGACTAGAAGACAAAGGCGAACACTCAAAGAGTGAACAAGTAAGAGAACTTTGGAGAAAGTTTGCCGATTCAATTAACTATTAAATTTTCAAAGACTATGGGACTTTTTAAAATCACGAAGGTAACCAACAACCTTTCTAGAAAGAAGAGCTATGCTGAGCAGTATGCTGAGCAAGTTCTTGAGATGAACAATCCAAAGGATGAAATCAAATGGCTATTCACAAAGCTTGACAAAGAAGAACAAGAAAATCTCATAGAGATTTTTGACCTAAATGTTGAAGACAATGAGTAACAAAGTAGTATGGCTTGACGGCAACAATGTCTTTGTTGTCCGCAAGGGTAAAACAAGTAACGACAAAATCAGTGATGGGTCTGCCTTAGTGCAGACCTACACTTTCAGTGTAGAGCAGTGGGCTTTGGCTACTACAAGCAAAGGCTTTGGTATGAAGAAGTTCTTTGCTCTTGACCAAAGCAATTGTCTTGACTGCCCATTCTCTTTAGGGAATGGTAACGGAGGCTGTTACACTCACAAGTTCAATCAGTATGTTGGCTTCCTCTCACTACTTCGTAGTATCAAGAGTGAAGACTTGACTCCCTTGTCTGATGACAAGATGCGACAAGTCAATGACCTATGCTATGATACCTATGTTCGCTTCGGCACTTATGGTGAGCCTAGCTTGATGCCGAAAGACTTGGTAGAGTCTATGACTCTTGTATCTAAGTCTTGGACTGGGTATACCCACCAATGGTCTAAGCCTTGGGCTAAGGACTACGGCAATTGGTTTATGGCTTCAGTGCATAGTCAAGATGAGGCTATCACTGCAAGTGATACGAGCTACCGCAGTTTCATTGCTACTACCGATGGTAGTGAGGATGCTGTGTCTTGTCCCGCTTCTAAGGAAGCAGGGTACAAAAGTAACTGCGCCAAGTGTGGCTTATGCAGTGGACTTGTTGGCAAAGGCAACAAGGATGTCAAGATTTTACAACACTAAATTTTCAAGACTATGACAATCGAAAAACTAAACAAAAGAGAATCAGTAGCTGATTGGTACTTAGCAAACATATATCCATATGTTACCAATAAGGAAGCTGAGATTGAGTTCTTAATAAAGAACTTAAAGAAGTCTGTATTCAAGGACTTTGAGGAAATGTACAACGAACAAATGTCTAACCTAGAAGCTGAAGGCTTCTTTAAATAATAACACTATGCCAAAAGCTATAACAATCCTAGACTTTGCAGTAGGCAAAGTATTTACTTACGAAGTAAGCGAACAAGCACTAAGACATAACGATGCCGATGAACTCGTAGAGTTCTTCGGACACGATGAAAGTTGTTGCCATTATATGGTACACGACTTAGGGCAAATGGAAATCAATATGGTAGAACTACCATTCTAAAACTAAATACTATGGAAATAGACTTAAACTTTGATGAGCTCATCACCGATATAGCTATCGGTGTTGTAGATGAGTTAGTATCGCAGGGTCTTGTAAAAGACTGCACTGATACTAACGATGAAACTGAATTTTACTTTCAAGATGCAGTGAAGGATGCACTGCATAGATACCAAGCAAATTTTAAATACTAATACTATGATTTTAATTACAAGCTTAAAGAAACAAAGATGGGTAGGCGGTAAGCCTACCGAAGAACTATACGACATCAGCTCGTATGTTAACCCCGACCACATCAAGAGCCTTGCTCCTACAAAGACAAGCATAATAGATGAGCGATTCAACCTCAACTACCACGCTGTTGGCTCTAGAATTAATATGATGGACGGCAGTACTCTTACTGCCAACATCAGCCCAAAAGAAATTGTAAAACTAATTGATAAATGCTATGAATAATCAAGACTATATCTGCTATGCACCAATGGTAATGTGGTGCTACAACTACGACTACAACTTTATAGAAGTTGTATGGAAAGACAACCCTCTACTACAAGACCACCTCAAGACAAAGTGGCAAGGCTATGTAGAGACAAGTTCTAATACTGGAGATGCTATGCTGAGATTCTATGCCAACCTTGATGGATTCAATCAGCGACTTCTCGACACACACATACATAGCAAGTATGAGCATATGCACAAGAGTGTGGGCGAATTTTATTCGGAAACTACTCCTACGGAGTAAAAAATTAATAAGAAAAAAAAACTTGACAACGGCAGAACCACGATGCTATCTTGTATACGCAGGGGGCAAACTGCCACCAACATTAACCAACAAAATTTCAAACAAATGAAAAATGTAATTGCTAAGTTCTTGGGTCTTGACAAAATCCAACAAGAGAATGCTAACCTACAATCACAGGTAGCTCGTTTAGAAAAAAGATTAAGTCAATATGACGAAACAGATTTCACAGAAATCGCAAAAGAAACTATGAACTACTATGACATAGCAAGTTCTGTTGATATGTATGACCTTGCAGGTCATATCGATGCGAGTGATATCGCTTACAATCTTGACACCGATGATGTTGCAAGATGCCTTGACTACGAAAGCCTATCTGAACACATAGACTATCGTGCTCTTCAAGAGCAGATGACTGATGCCCTTGACATGGACATCCTTGCTCAGACTGTGTCTGAGAAGATTGCTGACCGAGATGGTATGCACCAACTAATCTCCGAGGAGATTGAAAACCAAGGTGCAGGTAACATCAGTACTGATGCTGTTCAGTCTATGATTGACTCAGCTATTCAGCAGTTTGCTGATAGCCTTGAGGTAATGGTATCAGCTAAGCTGAACATCAACAAGTAATGGACTCACAGTCTATAGTACTTAAGGCAGTAATGGAAAGGTATGAGGGGTTGATTCCCCTCATACAATGCCTCAAAGAGGATGCTGATACTGTCTATGTAAACATAGCTGATGACATCGGAGATGTGTTAAGCTTAGAAGAAACGGAAACAATAATTAATAATTTAATTTTTCAATGACTATGAAAAAGATTTTCAAAGAGATTCATTTGGACAACAAGTTGACTCAAGATGAGGAACTTGCAAAGCAACAAATCCACAACGCAGACTACATACTAGACAAGACAGGTCTTGACTTAGTTACCTGTGGTAACTGCGGAACTATTCAGAGCATATATGCTGGACACGAAAGTCAAGAGTGCTACTCTTGTGGATTCACTGCTGATTCTTGCGACTTCCCAAGTTTGTTCTTTGATGGTATGACCATCATGAAAGATGAACCACAGCTAGATGCAATTAGCAAGGCTCAAGAGCATTTAAAAAGCTTTGGATTAGAAACCAAAAGGTCTGGAGAGACCTTATGGATAGTAACTAACGGAACATCTCTCAAGCTATCCGATGACGAAATAGATTGGAGAGCAACTCAGTATGAGTTGAAACAAAAAGAAAACAAATAACTATGAATCAATTAGAAAAGGATTTCTTGGTTTGGTACTTCAGCGGTAGCGACCAAGAACAAGAAGATGTCCTAATATCGTTAGGACAAAGGGTAAAAGACGACCTCTTAGAAAAGGGAGAATTCTTCATAAATGAAGATACTCTAGCTATGGAGTGTATGGAAGTATACGAACAAGAAAAAAAACAATAGACTATGAACACGATTATGGAAACTAAAACTGAATTGAAATACCCTTTGGGTAATCCTTACCAAGACCAAGGCGTTTTGGAATTGTACTACAAGAAATTTGTCAAGGGCAAAGACAAGTGGTACTGCGGTTATGCTGTTGTTGGCGAGAGCCACCCTCTGCATAAGTATGCTACTGAACAAGCCAAGACTCTCTATGACATAGAGGTAGGCTCGGGACTGAGTGTTCACGGTGGTATTACTCTTAGCGAGTTGAACAACCAAGAGCTTACACTAGGCTTTGACTTGGCTCACCACGGAGATGATACCTCTGGTATCAATAAGAACAATGAATACATTGTTCAAGAATTAGAATCTCTAGGTAAGCAGTTGTCCGAGCTTTACCTCAAAGAGGAAAAAGCTGTTGTTCAGAAGCAGGCAATCATAGATTGGTACATCGACTTCAAAGACTTGTCTAATGATGAGACAGGATTGGCTGATGATATGGAGATGCTTATCAAGTGCTTAAGTGATGAAGACTTTGACCGACACATCCGTGCTGTCTACGATGACGTCACTACAGATATCTTGAGAGACGAGCAGACATCTCGTTACAAGAAAAGAGCAAAGCTCATCATTGATGATGCATTGACCTTGCTTGAGCAATTAGAAGATGGTCGTTATATGGACTTCGATGTTGAAGGCGGTCACAATGGTTGGTACTACATCAACAATATCCAAGAGATTGTTGAGGCTTCTCCAGACAAAGACTTGGACTTGGACGATTGGAACATTACTAACGAGAACTTGAAGAAGTTCTTAAAAAACAAATAAACTATGTACGAAATCAAAGATTCAGAATTCAAAGCAAAGGCTATGAAAACATTTAGTGATATGTCTAAAGAACAGCTCATTCAAGAGCTGTGCTATTGGAGAGACAAATACTATGTAGCTTCTGACGAAGCTTCTTGGCTAGATGCTTTGGCAGATTACCTCCGTGATACTTCTGACGAAGATAGCAGGGAGAACGAGCAGCTCTCTTACAGAGAGTACCAAGACAGACAAAAACTTTTTAGAAAAAGATACAATGACTAATACAAAAGTAAAGCATTCCCTCAGAGAGGGAGGTAGCGAAATCGTTACAAAGGATGGTAAGCCATTACTATCGGGATATAATATAGAGGACTTAGCTCCTCTATATTATGAGATGAAAGAAACTTTGGGAGACCAAATTAGTATGCAGTATATAAGATATACTGACGAGAGATATAACGATAAACTTTGGGAATATGACAGCTAATGATTTAATGATGTTCCTTGTAGACTTACATATGCAAGGGAACAATCTAGAAGAGATTGAAGTAAGCTTCCGCTCACACGGAGACTCCGACCCCGAGAAGGTGTTGTTCGTGGAGGAAGGATTACAGCACGGCAATGGTGTGCCTATGGAGATTATGCTGTGTGCCTCTGACCTAAACGAGGACACAGGAGAAATGCTTCAGCGTTACTTCGATTCAATCTAGTTAAAATTTTTCTCGCTGATAATCAAGCAGTTAGCTATGTTTACGAAAAAAAATATGGCTGATTGCTTGACATCGGCTATCGGATTATTATATATTTGCAACGGCAACAATGCCAAATTAAATTCAATCACATGGATAAATTTCAAAAAACATTCGATGTCCTAGAAACAACAGGACTTAATTGGTCAGTAGACAAGAAGCCTCTAGTATCTGAGGATGGTCTACCTACTGAAAGCTACGGAATCTTCCGTAATGACAACAATGCTTGGCTTGGTACTGCAGGCGAGCGTTACACACCATACCAGAACTCTCAACTTGTTGAGCGTATGGTAGAACTCACTGATGTAGCAGGTATCCCTATCACTGGCGGTGGTGCTCTCAAGGGTGGTAAAAAGATTTACTTACAAGCGGAACTCGAAGAGCAACGTGTAGGTAACTCTGGTATCAAGAGATACATCACAGCTATGAACTCTCACGATGGCTCTAGCTCTATTGCCTTCGGCATCGCTAACAAAGTACTTGTATGTAGCAACGGCTTCTATCGTACTCTGAAAGAGATGAAGTCTAAGCATAGACACACAGTTAATGCTGAGTCTAGTATAGACATCAGCATCTCTAACTTGCAGAATGCACTTCGTGAAGAGAAGAATGTCATCAACACATACAGAGCGTTTGACGCTACTGAGATGACTGATGAAGCTATCGACAAGACTATCCGTGCTATGTTCAAGACTAGCTTGGATGCACCTAACGACAGCATCTCTACTCGCAAAGCTAACCAAGTGAAGAGCTTCGCTGACTCACTAGTGACCGAGGTAAACACACACGGCAAGACCCTATGGTCTTTGTTCAATGCTGTAACTCGTTACACTAACCACGTTGCTGCACCTCAAGATGCTCTTGCAAAGCAAGACTACTTGATGCACGGTGGTGGTTACAAGCTGTCTAACATTGGATACAATGAAGTGTTGAAAATGGTAGATGCGAACACTCTTCAAGAGTTCATCCAATCGTAAGTACAAAGTACTACTCTAGTATTTTATACTATGTATAGGACTTTACTACTAGCGAGCAAGGTATTACCCTTGAGAATCAGCAGGTTCAATAGGAATACCATTAGTATTACAATACTAAATCACAAGTATCTGATAAGGAAGCGGAGGCTTTTATGAGCCTCCCCTTATTAGATAATAGAATATAAATCATTATCCCCTAAAGGGATAATGGTTTATATAATAA
>FUFK010039616.1_pt1 | contig 83382 bp, 88 predicted proteins | sample 1021851 | NCBI WGS metagenome assembly FUFK01 (sample SAMEA51879418, study PRJEB19060) | metagenome
GACCAGAGAAAAAAGTATTAAAAAAGACTTGCATTGTGTATTTGTCAAGAATCCTCTAAACATGAAAGATGAAGAAAGAGGATGAGGCAAGAAGTAAATAAAGATAATTAAAGACTTGTTCACTAATGTTAGTGAAGCTATACTGTAAGTACATAATAATTAATAGAAAGGAGGTTATTATGAGAAAGTGGTATTTTGTAAATGAGTATAACTGTGAAGGTGGTAAGCAAATAGCTTGTCATGGTTGCTACAGTCACAGGCACTTAGCTTTTAATAAAATGGTCAGGGTCAGCGAATCTATGAATGATCGACCTCATACTATCATTCATGTTGAACACTCAACGGAAGTATTTGATTCGTGATCCCTGTGTTTGCGACGGTGGCGATGGCTCTCTTATTGTGGGTTATCGCCACTCGCTTTAAATAATCCTCCCCTACTTCCCCAGAGAAATTTAGATGATTTTTGTTCAGAACATTTCTTGATTTTCTATAAGGCAATAATCTTCCTCTTTCGGCGTGGTTTAAAATAAATTTCATTTAGGGGTTGTAATATGGTTTGGTTGTTGTATAATTCTATATAAGGTTAAGTAATAAATATTTAGCCATAATTAAAATAGGTAATAAAAAATGCAAACACAAAAAGCAAACACAGTAAAAACTACAACTGTTAAAAAACCAGTAGTATTAAAAAACACTGGTACACAGTTAAGTTATAAATGTATAACTAACTTTATAAATAACAGTGCTAATGGTAATTTAAACAACATCATTGTTGCACCACTTAGCAATGTTAAATTAGGCAGTGCTAATCCAGTACCATTTGGCTACACTGGTAAACCTAATGGGGTTAGGGCTATTATACAAAATGCAATGTTATATGGCGTACCTGCTAACTGTAACATTAATAATCCACAAGCTTTGTTTGGCGTACCACAAATAAACAAGGCAAACAATAATAGCTTAATGGCAATATTAAATTTTGCTAAACCATTTGGGCATAGTGCTAAAAGCCCAATTTGTTTACTAGCATTATTAAATGGTGGTTATAGCACAAGCCAAAATACATTTGGCACTGGTTACATACAATTAATTGTTAAGTAACTAAAACGCTTGGGGCTAGGGTATAACAACCCTAGCCCTTTTTTTATGCCTAAAATAAAGTAAACACCCCCACCCCCCCTATGTGTTTACAGTACTTTACCACTGTACTGTAAACCATGATTTACACGAATCTTCGATCATGGTACAAATTTTGTGGTCGAACCGAAACCGAATGACGCACCCCCCTAAAACTGAGTTTTTGTCTAGGTTCATTGTCATTTAAAAATTTTCGATATATATTTAAAAATTAGAACATAGGAGAAAACTTCATGACTGATGTTTCATTAGTCCCAGAAGAGAGTTTAAAGAAATACGCAACTTTGCTCGACAGGGCAAAAGAGCTAGAGATTTCTAAAAAATCACAAGAAGACTTTATGTCTTTTGTAAAAGCAGCATGGCCAGAGTTCATAAATGGACGACACCACAAAATCATGGCCGAGAAGTTTAATCAAATAGCCAGTGGCAAACTCAAACGGTTAATTGTAAACATGCCACCAAGACACACTAAAAGTGAATTTGGTAGTTATCTATTACCTGCTTGGTTGATGGGCAAAAATCCAAAGCTCAAAATAATGCAGACGACTCACACAGCAGAACTGGCATTTAGGTTTGGTCGTAAAGTGCGTAACCTAATGAACACAAAAGAATACGAAAAAATTTTTAAAGGCGTAGAATTAAGAGCGGACTCGCAAGCAGCAGGGCGATGGGAAACCAGTAAAGGTGGAGAATACTTTGCGGCAGGAGTTGGTGGTGCGGTAACAGGGCGTGGTGCTGATTTATTAATTATTGATGACCCACATTCCGAACAAGACGCACTAAGTCCAACCGCAATGGAAAACGCTTACGAATGGTACACCAGTGGACCTCGTCAAAGGTTACAACCTGGAGGAGCCATAGTTATTATTATGACTCGTTGGGCAGAGAACGATTTAACAGGTAAATTAATTAAACAACAAGGCAGAGANATACTAGCAGACAAATGGGAAGTAGTAGAGTTTCCTGCTCTTATGCCCGAGAGCGACAAACCTTTGTGGCCTGAGTTTTGGAAAAAGGAAGATTTGTTAAGCGTCAAAGGTTCACTTAGCGTCAACAAGTGGGAAGCTCAATGGCAACAAAACCCGACCAGTGAACAAAGTGCTATTCTCAAAAGAGAATGGTGGCGTGTTTGGAAGGAAGAAAAAATACCACCAATGCAGTATGTTATGCAGAGTTATGATACCGCGTACAGTAAAAACACAAACGCTGACTACAGTGCTATAACTACTTGGGGTGTCTTTTTTCCTGAGGAAGGAGGTCCACCAAACATTATTCTTTGCGATGCCAAGCGTGGACGATGGGACTTTCCTGAACTAAGACGCATAGCGTTAGAAGAATACAAGTATTGGGATCCCGAATGTGTGCTTATAGAAGCAAAAGCCAGTGGTATGCCGCTCACTCAAGAACTAAGAAATATGGGGATTCCCGTAACCAATTACAGTCCAAGCCGAGGCAACGATAAATTTACCCGTGTCAACGCTATTGCCCCCATGCTCGAAAGTGGGTTAGTATGGTCACCAGATACTCGTTGGTCTGAAGAAGTGATTGAAGAGTGTGCTGCGTTTCCCGCAGGGGAGCATGACGACTATGTCGACACAGTAACACAGGCCTTGAGAAGATTTAGAGAGGGTGGGTTTATTCAACATCCAGAAGACTGGCAAGATGAACCAACCGCTCCAGTACAGAGGATATACTACTAATGGCAGAGAATAATAAACCAAGCAATGTAGACCGCAGTTTACTACATTTTACCCCCTGATGATTTTGCCTCACCAGAAATACCAGTAGAAGAAAACGAACTAGCAGTAGAAGTAGAATCTTTTCCTACCGAAGATGACGGAGCAGAAGTTATTTTTGGCGAAGAAGAAACAACCATTGGCGAAGAGCCAGAAGACTTTTACGATAANCTCGTAGACCAATTAGACAANAACACAATCACAGAATTATTTAACATGGTTACAAGCAGTGTCGACGAAGACAAAACTAGCCGTGAAGAATGGGAAGAATCTTATACAAAAGGGCTAGAACTCTTAGGTTTAAAATACGAAAGCCGAACAGAACCTTTTGACGGAGCTACAGGAGTAATCCACCCATTGCTCAATGAAGCTGTAACACAGTTTCAGGCAGGGGCGTACAAAGAAATGTTGCCGTCAACAGGACCAGTAAAAGCAAACATTATTGGGCAAGCTGACATTGAAACAGAAAAACAAGCTCGTAGAGTCCAAGAATATATGAATTATCAAATCATGTACGAAATGGAAGAGTACGAACCAGAGTTTGACCAAATGCTATACTTTTTAGGTTTAGCAGGGAGTTCATTTAAAAAAGTTTACAGAGACGATATACTCAACAGACCAGTGAGTAAGTTTGTACCTGCCGAAGATATCATTGTTCCGTACACTGCGGTAGATTTAAAAACGGCAGAGCGAGTAACACATGTCATACGCATGTCAGCAAACGAGCTTAAAAAGCTACAAGTCAAAGGTTTTTATCGAAAGAAGTAGAAATTAATCCTGTGCAAAGCACAGAACAAGACGGCATTGACGAGGCTTACGAAGAACTTGAAGGAGTAAGCCCTAGCAATGACACTGAAGAAGTCGTTTTGTACGAATGTCATTGCTACTTAGATTTAAAAGAGTATCCAGATGTGGGCGAAGACAACTCAGAAACGGGTATAAAACTGCCTTATGTCGTAACAGTGACCGAAAATAACAACCAAGTGCTGTCCGTGAGGCGAAATTATCGTAAAGATGACCCAAATAAGGAAAAAATACCTCATTTTGTGCAATATAAGTTTACTCCAGGACTCGGATTTTACGGTTTTGGACTAATTCACCTGTTAAGTAACCTATCTCGCACCGCAACGGCTAATTTAAGGCAACTTATTGATGCAGGAACACTCAGTAACATGCCTGCAGGATTTAAAGCTCGTGGTTTACGCATCGCTGATGATCAAAATCCGCTTGCTCCAGGAGAATTTAGAGATGTTGATGTTCCAGGAGGCGATTTAAAAGCCAGTTTAATGCCTTTACCTTACAAAGAACCAAGTGCAACCCTGTTTCAACTCATGGGTTTTGTGGTAGGAGCTGCTGAAAAGTTTGTTGGCACTACAGACATAGGTGTAGGTGACGGTAATAAAGAAATGCCTGTAGGTACAACCATTGCATTACTAGAACGCGGAGCAAAAGTGATCAGTGCTGTGCATAAACGCTTACATTCTAGTATGAAAATAGAGTTAAAACTTTTAGCTAAACTGTTTGGTGAAGACCCTGCCCCTTATCCGTACGCTGTAGGTGCTGATCAAATGGTAAAAATGCAAGACTTTGACGGCAGAATAGATATACTACCAGTAAGCGACCCTAACATATTTAGCATGTCGCAAAGGGTAGTTTTAGCTCAAGAGCAGATGAAAATTGCTCAGGCCGCTCCTGATTTACATAACATGTATGAAGCTCACCGCAGAGTATACGAAGCTCTGGGTGTAAACAATATAGACAATATTTTAAAACCACAACCAGTTCCTACTCCTATGGATCCTGCTACTGAAAACCAAATGGCGTCTCAAGTAGCAGGAGGTCAAGGCCAGTTAAAAGCTTTCCCCGAACAAGACCATGATGCACACATTGCTGTACATTTAGCATACATGAACTCAAAAGTAGCTCAAATGCAACCCCCAGTGTTGCTAGTGCTAGAGAAACATATCTACGAACATCTTGGCTTAAAAGCACAGGTTATGGTTATGCAAATGCCTGAGATGGCTAACTTACCACCAGAACAACAACAAAACGAAGTGGCAAAAGTACAAGCACAGTTGATTGCAGAGTTTCAACAGCAAAACCCACCACAACCACAAACCGACCCACTGGTACAAATTAAGCAACAAGAAGTCGATTTACGAGCAAAAGAATTACAACAAGACAGTCAATATGANCAACAAAAANTACAGTTGGACGCACAAAAAGCACAAGCTAATCAACAAATACAAAGAGACCGCATAGACTCTACTGAAGATATTGCTGTTATGAGAGCGAATTTAGCCAAACAAAAAATGGATAAATAGGAGAAAAATATTATGGCAGATAAAAAACTAGAAGGACCTTTTAAAGGAGGCATACAACCTACTGCGAGTCAAGCAAAAATGTTAAAAGAGTTAAATGAACAGTTAGAGCAAGCAAAAGCTTTAGACTCAAAATACTCTGTTGCAGAACAAAAAATGATAGTGGAAAAACTTAAAGACACAGCAGGTAGAGCTGCTGAGCCTGCAAAAAAAGACGACACAGGGCGAGTAAAAAAAGCAGACGGTGGCATGGTTTTAAAACAAGCTACTGATGACAGAAACGGAACTCCTAACAAGAGTGTTTGCAGAGGTGGAGGAGCAGCTATAAAAGGGATCAAGTTTAGTGGAGTAAAATAATGCTCCGAGAAATTAAAATAGCAATAAAACTAATAATAGTTCTTATTGTTGTTTATGGTGCAATTGATACTTTTGCGGACGTTACATCGTCAGGTGCAACAACCAATACTCAAAGTAACAATGCGGGAAGTAACACAGCAATCACAGGTGGATATGAAAGTTCTACAACATATCAGTCAGGAAGTAGCTCAAACACTACAACTACTAATACGACAAATAATTCAACGAATCAAGAAACTGCTGTAAACAGTTCTTCTGCTCCTGCTATGTCGGTTTATGGCCAAGACAGTTGTGTTATACCTTTAGCAGCAGGAGTTACAGTGATAGGATTTTCTGGTAGCTTTGGTAGCTATATGAGAGATGACGAGTGTGAGAGAAGAAAGTCTGTTGCTGTTTTAAATAAACTAGGAATGAAAGTTGCAGCGATATCATTGATGTGTCAAGACGAAGATGTTTGGAAATCTATGATGGACGCAGGAACACCTTGTCCAATAGAAGGATTAATTGGTGCTAAAGCTAAAGAGAGATGGGAAGAACTTGGTGGGTTTTACAAACCTGAAACTGATACTTGGAATGGTAAACCTATACCATCAGGAAAAATAAATGCGAATGGTCATCTTAATAAGTAGTTTATTATTAACTAGTTGTGCTCATCATAAGATTGAGCTTAGACCTATTGAAGTCTGGGGTAGTAATGAACAACCCATACCTGAGCCTGAGCTAAGATGAAATATTTAATACCTTTATTATTTCCTTTAACTGTTTTAGCAGACACNACTGGTAATTTAATAAGTAATGGCACATTTGATAATGGGTCTACTGGTTGGACGACCTCAGGCGACGGACAAGTTATTGGAGACTGCTGTCCTGGAGGACATGACTATGAGTTTGGTGACATGGGTTCTATTGAACAAGATTTTAAATTGTACTCAGAAACTATCACTCAACCTATGTTAAATAATGGCATCACACTTGACAGCACAACAGAGTGGCAAAACGGTGAAGGAGGTGCAGGTGGTTGGGCTCCTAATAGAGGAGGTGCTGATACTTTTACTGTGCGATTACAAATAAAAGATGATCAAGGCAATGTACTCGCAACAACTACGCAAGTGCGTACAGACACTACAGGTATCAATGGTGTAGACTTTACTGATACTTTAACCTATACAGGCACAGGCAGTAGAGTGGGTAATATATATTTGAGTGGAGCAGACGCCAACGCACCTGCTAATCTTGGAGGACCTAATGTAGACAATATATCAGTCACGATGACTTATGACCCCACTGTTTTAACTGCTCAACAAACCCAAGAGATTACTGCAATATTTGAAGAACTGGAAGAAGTTTTGGTTGCTAATGTTGAAAGTGTAGAGTTTGAGCCTATAGAAGAAATTACTTTTGAGCCATTGTCTTTTGAAGAACCTGAAATGATAATAGAAACATTTCAAGAAATTTTTATTGAAGAATTAGCAAAAGAAGAAATTAATGTGGGGATAGTAAATGTTTTTAACTTACCACCCCCAGAAGAACTTGCAGAAATACCTACGGAGGTGAACTATGGTGGTCAGGAGAACATCCAAGAAATCTCAACAGAAATCGAAGGCTTTGAAGAAATCATTGAAACAACAGAAAGCCCAAGTCTCGAAACAAACGAAGTCTCCACAAGTTCAGGAGAAGAGTTGGTCGGAGGAAATGAACCTGAAAGCACAGAAAGCGAGGGAAGAGTTTCTAGAGAATCGGAGATTACAAATAGAGAACAACCTACTGAACAGGTCGCTGAGGAAACTGAAACAAATCCTGAGCCTACTGAAACAGAAAGTGCTATCGTTGCTGAAGAGGAAGTAAACGATGAGACTGTCGGAGAAACAGAAACAAGCCCTAGTGACGAAAGAAGTGAAACAACTGAGGTTGCAGATGCGTCAGCAGAAAATGACCAAAGCACACCTGAAGCGGTTGAAGAAAGCGGGAGCGGTGAAACTTCTAGAGGAGATACTCCAACTATTTCAGTAGAAAGTATAGAGAAAAAAGTAAATGAACTCGTAAAGAGAATAGATCAGCGTTTAGTGGCTACCTCTGTTATCGTGGCAAAAGCTATGCAAAGTTCTTTCTCTGTCGATAATTATGGTAAAGTAAATGAAGGTATATTTAATCAACCGAACATAAACGGAGGAGATTATTATGAAACCCGAAACTACATTGACACTAGAAATATATATGCTCAGAATCAAAATGTTTATAATGATGCTGTCACACAATATCAAGAAAATGTGCAGGATAAAGTAGACGCAAGAATCAGAGCAGAAGAACATTTAAGGAGGATCCGTGGATATTAAAACAATAACTGGAGCTGTTGGATTAGTAATTACTATAGGTGGATTATTAATTTTTCAGGGCAGTTTGATAGAGCGTGTTGAAGTTTTAGAAAAACAAACAGCACCAAACATCAAACCTTTAGAACAAGACATAGCCATCAACAAAGCAGAAATAGCAGTGTTAAAAGCTAAAGTAGACGAAATAAAAGCAAGAAGTGATAACCCACTAGGAAATTAATTATGATACCAATGGAATTATTGTCAATGTTAGCAAGTACTGTTTTAGGCGGAATACTTTCTATCATGGCACAAAAATCACAAGCAGAAGCAGAAAAACAAAAAATGTTTATGCAACGAGCAGAGTTTGCAGCACAACAAGTAGACAAAGCTAGAGAAGTTACCGACGCTTTCACAAAACATACTAGGCGTTGGATAGCACTTATAGCAGTAGTTGCAATATTAGTTATACCTAAATTAGCACCATTTATAGACCCTAACATGCCTATTTATGTAGGATATACAGAGACAGTACAACAGGGTTTTTGGATATTTGCTAGCGATACAGACATGACCCAATGGAAACCATTGTCAGGATTAGTGATTACACCACTAGACACCCATGTAGTTAGCTCAATTATCGGACTATATTTTGGTGGATCACTCGTGAGGAAATAATCATGAACGATAGGTATTTTTATGACAATTTGATAAAAAAATTAGAAGAACGAGAGAAATCAATCACAGAAACTATTTGTTTTGGAGCAGTTATAGACTATACTGCATTTAAAGAGATGAGAGCTAGACTTTCGGAAATCTCACAAACGAAACAGGAGTTAAAAGACCTGCTACAAAGGGTAGATGATAATGACTAAAACTTTATATGTGCCAGAACACATTGTAAAAGAGAAGAAAACAGAACAAAAACCAGAACAAAAACCAGAGGGTGATCTAGAAAAAGCGTATGTCAAAGCAGAAGACAGAGTGCTAGACCCTGAAAAACTTTCTAAAAAAGCAATCGATAAAATGCCTCAACCTACTGGTTGGAGGATTTTAATCCTTCCTTTTCAAGGGAAAAAACTTTCCACAGGCGGTATTATTATACCCGAAGAAGTCAGAGAAAAAGAAGCAGTGGGTACAGTTTGTGGATATGTGCTAAAAGTTGGTCCACTTGCTTACCAAGACTACAATAGATTTGGAACTTCTGGAGCTTGGTGTAAAGAAAAAGACTGGGTAATTTTTGGAAGATACGCAGGTAGCAGATTTAAAATAGAGGGAGGGGAAGTTCGTATACTAAATGACGATGAGATTTTAGCTCGTATAAATAACCCCGAAGATATTTTACATATCTAATTAACAACAACATGGAGGAAACCATGCCAAAAGCAGAAGAAAAACAAGTAGAACAGGAAGAAGAGTTAAGTGTAGAGGTAGAAGAATCTCCTCAAGATACTTTAACAGATGAACCTGAAGTTGAACAACCTGAGAACCAAAAACCTGTTGAAGAGGTAAAAGAAGAGGCTAAACAAACTGAAACCTCAGAAAACAAAGAAGAGTTAGAAGAGTACAGTGAGGGTGTTCAAAAAAGAATTAACAAACTCACCGCTAAGCTGCGTGAAGCAGAACGTCGTGAAAAAGCAGCTACAGAGTATGCTCAATCTGTGCAAAAAGACCTAGAGGCTAGTCAACAAAAAACAAGTAGCTTAGACGAGTCTTTTGTTACTGAGTTTGAAAACAGGCTCAGTTATCAAGAAACAGCGTTAAAAAACGAGCTCAGTATAGCGATTGATCGAGCAGATGTTGAAAAACAAACAGAAATCCAACAGCAATTAGCTCAATTAGCAGCTGATAAAAATAAGTTACAATATATTAAAACTCAAAAAGAACAGGCAGAAAAAGAAGCTGAAACTAAACAACCTGAAACACAGGCAAAAACTCCACCACCTGTAGATCCTAAAGCAGCAGCTTGGGCAGAACAAAACACATGGTTTGGAGCAGATGAGCCTATGACTCTCACAGCGTTTAGTATTCATAAACAACTTATAGAATCTGAGGGCTTTGACCCTGCTACTGATGAGTATTATTCTGAGCTAGACCGCAGAATGAAAAAAGAATTTCCACATAAATTTAACTCAACTGAGGAAAAATCGACCACTAGGAACACTCCTCCTGTCGGTGGAGCTAGTCGTGGAAGTCAACGAGCGAAACAAACAAAAGTAAAATTAACTAATTCTGAGGTTGCAATCGCTCGCAAACTTGGTATAACTAATGAACAATATGCGAGACAAAAAGTCCGCATGCAATCGTGAGGTAACACACTATGACCAATAAAAACCCACGCTCTTCTCAACAGAGAAGCAAAGAAACAAGATCCACTCCGTGGAAACCACCGTCTACACTAGACGCACCACCCGCTCCAGAAGGGTTTTGTCATCGCTGGATTCGTGAATCCGTAATGGGTTATGATGACAAAAAGAATCTTTCTGCTCGGCTTCGCGAAGGCTTTGAACTCGTTCGTGCCGATGAGTACCCAGATTTTGAAGCACCAACTATCCAAGATGGTAAACATGCAGGAGTAATTGGTGTCGGAGGATTAGTACTCGCTCGTTTTCCTATTGAAACTAGAAATCAACGCAATGAACACTATCAAGAACAAACTGCTGATCAAATGACAGCCGTTGATAATGATTTAATGAGAGAACAACATCCGTCTATGCCTATCAGTAAACCTGAAAGGCAGACTCGTGTAACTTTTGGTGGAAATGATTCTTCCAAAATAGATAAATAATTAACAAAGGAATAAACTTATGGCAAACATTGATGCTGCATTTGGGTTAAAACCCTACAAAATGCTTGGAGCAGCAACAAACTCCAATGGTATTATGTCTTTTAAGATTCAAACAACGAGCACAGCGGGAACATCTAGTGTAATTTATGAAGGAACACCAGTTATCCCACTTGCAAATGGTTTGGTCGATATAGTCGGTAATGCNAACGGAGGAACTGTTTCACTGCTTGGAGCATTTATTGGTTGTGAGTACACCGCTTTAGACGGCACTCCAACTTTTGCAAACAAATGGCCAGGAACTAGCTCTGTTAAGAGCGGTACAGAAGCTTCAGCACTTATAGCTGCACACCCAGATCAATTATTTTTGATCAACTGTGACGCTGCTGCTGCTTTGACTCTTGTCCATGCAAACGCTAATTTTGCTACGGCAACCTCTGGTGATGCAACCACTGGTAAGTCGTCTGCTGAACTAGCCGTATCAACCGCGAACACTACAAACACCTTAAACATGAGAATCGTTGGTTTTGAAGATTCACCTTCAAACTCTGATGTCGCTAGTGCAGGTCGTTTGGCGATCGTACAATTAAACAATCACTTTTATCGTTATAATGCTAACGAGACTGGTGCAGGTGTATAAGGAGGTACATAACTATGGCAATAACTAGAGGACAACTCCTTAAAGAACTTGAACCAGGACTAAACGCCTTGTTTGGTTTGGAGTATGACAGGTATGAAAATGAACATGCCGAAATATTTGAAACTGAAACTTCTGATCGTGCATTTGAAGAGGAAGTAATGCTTGCAGGATTCGGCCAAGCTCCTACAAAAGGAGAGGGTGCGGCAGTCACATTTGACTCTGCAAACGAATCTTTCACTGCTAGGTATACACATGAAACAATCGCTTTAGCGTTTGCTATAACAGAGGAGGCTGTTGAAGATAATCTCTACGACAGACTAAGCTCTCGTTATACTCGTGCTTTAGCTAGATCTATGGCAAATACCAAGCAAGTAAAAGCAGCTTCTGTCTTAAACAATGCGTTTGACAGTAGTTTTGCAATCGGCGACGGTAAAGAGCTTTGTGCAACTGACCATCCGACAGTGGGTGGCGGTACTTTCCGTAATGAGCTTACTACAGCAGCCGACCTTAACGAAACATCACTTGAACAGTCACTTATTGATATAGCGGCTTTCATTGATGAAAGAGGCTTAAAGATAGCTCTTCAAGGCCGTAAATTGATAATTCCACCTGCGTTACAATTTGTAGCAGAAAGGTTGATGGCTTCAAATTTACGTCCTGCGACAGCTGATAACGACGTCAATGCGTTAAGAAACATGGGAATGCTTCCTGAAGGTTATGTGGTAAACCACTTCCTAACCGACCCAGATGCGTTCTTTATTAAAACTGACTCCCCTAATGGTTTTAAACACTTTGAGAGAAGTGCTATTAAAACTAGCATGGAAGGAGATTTTGATACTGGCAATGTTAGATACAAAGCTAGAGAAAGATACAGTTTTGGTGTTTCTGACCCAAGATGTGTGTTTGGCTCTCCAGGAGCTTAATTTTATATTAATCTCGATGGAAAGGGAGCTTCGGCTCCCTTTCTTTTTTAATTTAATCGGTATAGAATAAAATTCTAGGTATATTAACTTGTTTTATAGACTGACCTAGCAGACAAGCCGAGACTATAAAACTTATTTCCTAAGGAGGAAATTATGGCAAAGACAACCTTTTCAGGTCCAGTTAAATCATTAACAGGATTTATTTCAGCAGGTAATGGCACAGTAGTCAGTTTAACAGCAGACACTAGTTTAACTGTAGCAGCACATGCAGGAAAAATATTAACTTGTAACGACGCAGACGGTAAGTTTACTCTTCCTAGCATTGTAACAACAACACCTACAGATCCATCAGACCCTAACCAACTAAATAATTTAGGAGCTACTTTTTTCTTTGTTGTAGAAACAGCAGCTACAGATATGGATATTAAAACAGACGGAACAGATAAATTTGTCGGTGGATTATATACAGGAGTCAATGATGCAACAGGTAAAACATTTATATCTGGAGCAAGTAACGATGTAATTACTTTAAACGGCTCTACAAAAGGTGGACTAGCAGGAAGTATTATAAAAGTTACTGCTATGGCCTCTGCAAAATATGCTGTCGAAGGTATAGTGCTAGGTTCTGGAACTCTAGTAACTATGTTTGCTGACGCTTAATAAGGAGAAATAAATGGCTGATGCAGTTACTTCACAAACTATTATTGACGGTCAAAAGACCGTAGTTATGAAGTTTACCAATGTTTCAGACGGCACAGGTGAAAGTGCAGTTAAAAAAGTAGACGTCAGTGCTTTAACAGCTTTACCCGATGGGACTGCTTGTACAGGAGTTACTATTGAGCGAATCTGGTGGCAGTGTATTGGTATGAAAGTACAAATACTTTTTGACGCTAGCACCGATGCTTTTTGTATTGAACTTGGTGAAAACCAAAGCGGTAATCATGACTATACAAGCTTTGGTGGTTTAACTAATAATGCAGGATCAGGTAAAACAGGTGATATAAACTTCACTACTGTTGGTCACACTTCTGCAGACACNTATACAATAATCTTAACAATGCGTAAAGAGTATTAATGGCTACCACTAAAGATGTAAAAAGAACACCCTCTGGAAGGATTACTTACAGAGGGGAAACTTTTTCTGGCTACAACAAACCTAAAAGAACTCCAGGAGGACCTAAAAAATCAGCAGTTCTCGCTAAAAAAGGTAGCCAAGTTAAACTAGTTAGGTTTGGAGATCCTAACATGACAATTAAAAAAGATCAACCTGGACGAAGAAAATCATTTAGAGCAAGGCATAGATGTGCTACTGCTAAAGATAAGTTTTCTGCAAGATATTGGTCTTGTAAGGCATGGTGATTATGGAAGCAAAAGATGTCGCTAACATGTTAGCTAAACATGAAGCTGAAGCAAAAGTTAGACTAGANGAATACAACAGAAGATTTTATCAAATNGAGAAAAAACTTGATAAATTAGATATGCGTCTCTGGGGTATAGCTATATTAATATTAGGTGTAGCTTTTGCAGGAAAATTTATGTAATGGTTATGACGAGGGGGCAGATGAAGAAACAAATCACTAAAGCTCCAGGAAAAAGAAGAAAAAAATTAAAAGTCCCTAAGAAATATTTAGCAGGCCTTAGTTCTGCTGATAAAGCAAAAAGGCGTAAAGAAATAGAGCGTAATAGGAAAAAGTCTCCTAGAGATAGCTCAGCTTATAAATTTGCAACAGATTTTGACAAAAAAGGTAAACGTCGTAAAACAAAATTATCTAAATATACTAAAGCTTTTAAGAAAAGGTTTGGTTAAAAAAGGAGGCAACAATGAAAAAGAAAACTAAAAAACTTACCCCAAGACAAAAAAAGTTAGCAGCGATGACACCACCTAGAAATAAAATCACTAGGGGAGATATCATAGCAATAGCTAAAAAGAACAAAAATAAAAAGAAAAAGGCATAATCATGGCAGGAAAAGGACTATACGCAAACATACACGCCAAGCGTAAAAGAGGCGAAAAAATGAGGAAAAAAGGAGCTAAAGGTGCTCCTACTGAAGCAGATTTTAGAGCAGCAGCAGGAACTAAAAAGAGAAAAAACATTGTCAAAAAAACGAGATCCAAAAGTAGGAACAGGAAAAAAGCCTAAAGGTAGTGGCAGAAGACTTTATACGGATGAAAATCCAAAGGACACAGTTTCCATAAAGTTTGCCACTCCTGCTGATGCAAGAGCTACTGTTGCTAAAGTTAAAAAGATAAACAAACCTTTTGCAAGAAAAATACAGATACTTACTGTTGGAGAACAAAGGGCAAAAGTCATGGGCAAAACTCAAGTCGCAAATATATTTAAAAAAGGCAAAGATTCCATACGCAAACAAAGGAGGACATAATGGCTTTAAGTGCAGCAACAAAAAAGACTTTAGCAGACAAAGCTAAAAAAGCTAGAGCTAAAGGTAAAAAAGTAACGGCAGGACAGCTCGCGAGAGTTTATAACAAGGGTCTTGCTGCTTATCGCACAGGACACCGTCCAGGAACTACCCCTAGTCAGTGGGCAATGGCTCGTGTGAACAGTGTTTTAACTGGTGGTAAAGCAGCAAAAGTAGATGCTCATATCTTTGGTAAGGGCAAAAAAACTAAGAAAACTAAAAAAGCATAGGAGGTCTAATGCCATATTTAGTCAGTAACATCCCACATTTTAATTGTTGGGTAAGGAAAGAGTTTACGCATAATCATGATAAATACAGAGGGGAGTTTATTCATGCTATTGCTTTTGCAGCGTGTACTATTCCTGATAGAAGTTTAAGTTTCCAAGTTGTATTTACAGGTTGTGAATCTGACTTTGATGAAAAAGAGAAAAATGTTCATGGAGGAGCTATGTGGGCAAGAATGCCTATAGCCGCTCTCGTGGGTGATTCTCCTTATGAGGAGTGGCCAGAACGCATGGAAACTCACCTAGTACAACCTTGGGATTGTAGTTCACACTATCATTCTGTCGTAAAATTTGATAGAGTGAGTTCAAGTCCTTGGTTATGTAAAATTAACCATGAGTTTTACATTGGAAAATATATGTTTACAATAGACTATACAGGATCTGAAATAGCTGATGACCCTGCTCAACATAAGCAGAGTCATGTAATACAGCTAACAGACGCGGGAAAGTGGACAGGTAATATTGTCGCTTTACCAAATAACAGGGTGAGGGCGACCTCTCCTGCCATGTGGGAAACTGGAGATGGTGCTCCAGATTTCAAACCAAGCCAGTGGACACTTAGTGCTGAAAGTGATGAAAGCTACATGGATCCATCGGTAACTTTTGATAATTTGTACGCTGAAGAGCAGGAGAAAAAAGATGGCAAAAACAAAAAGTAAAAACGGCACTCGTAAAAAGATGATGGGTGGCGGAATGATGAAAAGTAAAAACGGCACTCGTGCTAAGATGATGGGTGGCGGAATGATGAAAAAGAAAAATTATGCTAAAGGCGGCATGATGAATAAGAAAAACTACGCCAAAGGCGGTAAGGTCGTTAAAGGACCTCACAGTTAAGGAATAGTTTATGGCGACTTCTGGATCTACTGACTTTGAGCTTGATGTAGCTGATTATATTGAAGAAGCCTTTGAACGCTGTGGTATAGAATCTCGTACAGGTTACGATTTAAAAACAGCAAAAAGGTCTTTAAATTTACTATTAGCAGATTGGGCAAACCGTGGACTTAACAGGTGGACGATTGCACAAACGACCACCTCTGTGTCTTCTGGCACAGCTTCCTATACTTTGGGTGCAGATACAATTGATGTGTTAGGCGTGGTTTTAAGAACAGGTTCAGGAACTACGCAGAATGATCAAATCTTAAGTAGAATTAGTAGAGACGCCTTTTTAAATATACCTAATAAAAATACTCAGGCAAAACCTAGTCAGTTTTATGTAGACCGACAAGTAACGCCAACTATAAAACTATGGCCAACACCAGACGCTAGTTACTCTATTGTTTATGATAGACTAACTCGTATGGATGATGCGGACAGTTTTACAAACACTATGGAAGTACCTTTCAGGTTTTACCCATGTCTATCCGCGGGATTAGCTTATTACATTGCTTTGAAAAAATCACCTGAAAGAGTACCTCTGTTAAAAACTGTTTATGAAGAAGAATTTAAAAGAGCAGCAGATGAAGACAGAGATCGTGCCAGTTTAAAACTAACACCAAGTAGAGATTACTATACAAGATAATGGCATACGCAACAGGCAAAAAATCTAAAGCAATATCTGATAGGTCAGGAATGGCTTTTCCCTACACAGAGATGAGAAAAGAGTGGAACGGTTCTTTAGTTCATAAATCTGAATATGAAGAAAAACACCCACAACTAGAGCCTAGTCCTCCACCTTATGAGCCACAAGCTTTACACGACCCTCGTCCTGATAGAAAAGAGCCTACTACTGTTGCCGTAGGACAAAATGTTTTTAATGCAAGTGGTCCTACACAAGGAATTGTACAAGTGGGTATCGTTACGGTGGTGATATCATGAGTTTTACATTTGATCAATTAAAACAAGCTATACAAGACTATACACAAAACACAGAAACAACTTTTGTAAATAACTTAGACGAAATGATTCGTGCAGCAGAACAAAGAATTTTTACTACTTGTGATTTAGAAATATTTAGAAGAAACCAAACAGGTACTACAACAAATGGAAACCAATTTTTAAATGTGCCTGCTGATTATTTAGCTTCTTTTAGTTTGTCTGTATTAAACTCAAGCAGCAAAGAATTTTTATTACAAAAAGATGTAAACTTTATACAAGAATTTAATCCAAATAGCTCTACTACAGGAGTACCTAGATATTATGCTAGGTTTGATGCAGACAATTTTATTCTCGCTCCTACTCCTAATGCGGCATACACAGCAGAACTGCATTACTATTATCGTCCTGCTAGCCTAACAGCAGGATCGGGCAGTGGCACAACATGGTTATCTACAAACGCTCCTAATACGATGCTTTACGGAACTCTCGTAGAGGCATATACTTTTATGAAAGGAGAAAAAGACCTTATGGATTTATACAACGGCAGGTTTATTGAATCACTTACAAGGATAAAAGATTTAGCAGAAGCTCGTGAAAATGCTGACGCTTATCGTAGAGGCCTACCTGAAAAAGCGAGAACATAATGTTTGATCTAAATTTTAAAATACCAAAAGAGCCGATTGTAAAAGTAAAAACAACTCATGGCAGAGGGTTTACTCCAGAAGAAATAGCTAAGAGATGTGTAGAAAAAATTATTTCAGTGTCAGACACTGCAAATCCAGGAATCCGTGACCAAGCAAGAGCGTTTCAAAAACAGATAGAACAAGTTCTTGTTTTTTATATGCGGGAAGCAATCCGTAGTGATCGCACTACAGTATACAATGCCTTATCAGACGCAGGTCATCAAGATTTGGCAGAACTTATAAGGAGACTATAAAATGGCAATATCACAAGCAATGTGTACTTCTTTTAAAGTAGAACTACTTCAAGGGAAACACAACTTTACTGCTTCTTCAGGGCATACTTTTAAACTTGCTCTGTTTACTAGCAGTGCTTCTTTAGGAGCAGCTACTACAGATTATTCTACTAGTAACGAAGCTTCAGGAACAAATTACACAGCAGGAGGTTCTGCTTTGACTTCGGTTACACCAGTTTCAAGTGGAACAACAGCTCTATGTGATTTTAGTGATTTAACTTTTAGCAACGCAACTGTTACAGCTAATGGTGCATTGATTTACAACACTACAACAGGCGGTGGATCAGGTACAACTGATGCGGTGATTGTATTAGCTTTTGGTGGAGATAAAACTTCTACCGCAGGCGATTTTACCATACAGTTCCCAACAGCTGACGCTTCTAACGCAATTATTCGTATAGCATAAGATATGGCTAATATTACAGGTTGGGGTCGTGGCACATGGGGTCAAGGAGCATGGGGTGAGCCTATCCCTGTTTCTGTTACTGGCCTCTCTGGTACTACTGGCGTTGGATCTGTAACTGTTTCAGCTGCCGCTGATGTAAGCGTAAGTGGAACTTCTATAACATCTTCTGTTGGCTCAGTAGTAGTCTCCGCTGCTGCTAATGTGAGTGCTACAGGTAGTTCTATAAGCAGCTCTGTAGGTAGCGTCACTGTTATTGGTGAAGCAAACATAAGCTTAACAGGTAGTAGTATAACCTCATCTGTGGGTAGCCCAACAATTAGTGGAGACGCTAATGTTCCTGAAACAGGACTTTCTGCAACAGCAAATGTAGGCTCAGTAATAGTCTCTGCCGCAGCAGATGTTTCTGTAACAGGTAGTAGTATAACCTCATCTACAGGTAGCGTGACTGTTACTGGTACAGCAAATATTCCAACTACGGGATTGTCAATTACGACAAATGTTGGTACTGTGACTGTAGCTGCGAATGCAACTGTTGATACGACAGGACTTTCTGCAACAGGACAAGTTGGAACAGTTTTTGTTTGGGGGCAAATAGATCCTAACCAAACACCAAACTGGTCAGACGTAAGTCCTTCACAAAGTCCTTCTTGGAGCAACAAAACTCCATCACAGTCACCAAACTGGGATGATATAGCAGCGTAGGAGAAAAAGATGGCTAGTAGTTTTTCAACAAATTTAGGTATAGAAAAGCCTGCAACAGGAGAGCTTTCAGGGACATGGGGGGACGTAACCAATTTTAACTTTGATATTTTTGATAGAGTCGTAGGTTACAAGTCTGTAACATTATCAAACACCTCATCTACCTTAACCGTAAGAGCAGGTAGTCCAAGTTCTGGGTCTAGTAATGTACAAGACGGTATGTATCGTGCAATTAAGTTTGTAGATGGTGGTGACATAGGTGGCACAGTAACTCTAACTGTAGCTCCAAACACTTCGTCTAACATATTTCTTTTTCAGAACGCACTCTCTGGCAGTAGAGACATCACTGTTACACAAGGCTCAGGTGCAAATGCTACGATAACGAATGGTAAAACAGCGATCGTTTATTGTGATGGAGCAGGCTCAGGTGCTGCGGTAGTTAGCGTAAGCGATAACTTAGCAATGTCTAGCCCTAAAATTACAGGTGGTACAATTACAGGAATTACAGATTTAGCTGTTGCTGACGGTGGCACGGGAGCCAGTAACGCAGCAGGAGCAAGAACAAATTTAGATGTTGACCAAGCAGGTACAGCAGTCGCTTTAGCAATCGCATTGGGGTGAAATAAATGGCAAATACTTTTAAAAACAAAGAATCAAGAAGCGTAGGAACTTCTCTTACAGCAGTAGGATCTTACACAGTGGGAAGTTCTACACAAACTACAGTAATAGGCCTTACTTTAGCAAACAGAACAGCTTCACAAATTTTAGCTGATGTAACTTTAAACGATGGATCAAATGACACTTATATTATTTTACAAGCACCAATTCCTGCGGGAGGTGCTTTAGTTCCTATTGGAGGAGATCAAAAAGTTGTTCTTGAAACTGGTGACAGTATCAAAGTAAAATCAGATACGGCTAGTTCTTTAGATGCAATTCTAAGTATACTGGAGATTACATAATGCCTTATGTCGGAAAAAGACCTGCGACAAATGTTAATTTAGATACTTTATTTGATCGTAAAACTGCCACACCCTTAATTATAAATGGCGATATGCAAATATCACAAAGAGCAACAAGTGGTACTTACACAGGTACAGAAGACGAAGTAGAGACTTGTGATAGATGGAAAGGGTTTATAGGTAGTGCAGGCACATTTACAAACACACAAGACACAGATGTGCCAACAGGTAATGGTTTTGCAAAGTCTTGGAAACTAGATTGCACAACAGCAGACGCATCATTAAGTTCAACTGATTTCTTTTTTGTAAGACAAAAACTAGAAGGACAAAATGTTCAAGTGTTTAAAAAAGGCACAGCTAACGCAGAAACATTTACACTTGCTTTTTGGGTTAAGTCTAATGCGATAGGCACATACACTTGTGAACTAATAGATGCAGACAACTCAAGAAGCTGTTCACAAAGTTATACGATAGTAGCCTCAAACACATGGGAGAAAAAAGTATTAAACTTTCCTGCTGATACAACAGGTACTTTTGGGAATGATACTGGAGCAAGTTTAGAAGTCCAATTTTGGTTAGCAGCAGGTAGTGGGTTTTCAAGTGGAACATTAGCAACAACTTGGGAGTCAACAACTACTACAGATAGAGTAGCGAGTGGACAGGTAAACATTGCAAGCAGCACAGACAATGAATGGTATTTAACAGGTGTTCAATTAGAAGTTGGAACATTTATTAGCAGCACACTCCCTGATTTTCAGTTTGAAGATAGAACAACAAGTCTAACTAGATGTCAGAGGTATTTTACAGTTATAGCACCATCAGGAAATTATGGTGTTTTTGGTCAATTTTATTCAGGAACTCATGCAAGATTTCACACTACCTTACCGACTGAAATGAGAGCAGCACCAAGCATAGCTGTAACGAGTACATTGACTAATGAAGTAGAAGAAACAAATGTTGCATTAAGAACGCCAACTGGTGTAGCGATTGTTGGTAGCTCCACAAATGGTATAGCTTTTGCAGCATCAGGTATGAGTGGTGGAACAATGAGTAATCAAGCTATATGGAGAGATTATGTTCAATGTGAGGCAGAACTATGAGTTATAAATTAGTAAATGATAATACTACAAATGAACTTATAGGTGTTACGCTTACAGACACAGTAAACAATAAAATTAAGATGATACCTAAAGACGAAAACAACACAGACTACCAAGAATATTTAGAATGGGTAGCAGAGGGTAACACAGCAGAGGAAGCAGATTAATGACATCAAGAGCTTTTACAAACGCAACTAAAAGATTTAGAACTCAATCAAAACAACCGATTGTTATCAATGGTGATATGCAAATAGCACAAAGAGGAGACCAAACAGGTATAACAGCAGGTCAATATATAAACATAGATAGATTTTTTATTAACATGATTAACCTTGGAACATGGTCATTTACTCAATCAACAGATACACCTACAGGTCTTGGATTTAGTAAAAGTTTAAAAATAGATTGTACTACAGCAGATGCTAGTCCTGCAGCAGCAGATAACTTTTATTTATCAATGCAATCAGAGGGTAGAAATATACAAGGGTTTGAAAAAGGCACATCAGACGCTAAAACATATACTCTTGCTTATCATATCAAATGCAATAAAACAGGGAACTATGTTGTAGAATTATGGGATAGAACAAATGACCGACATGTTGCAGTATTAAAAACTATTTCAGCAGCAGATACTTGGCAAAAAGTTGTATGTAATTTTCCTGCTGATACAACAGGGGCTATAGCATCAGACAATGCTAGGTCAATAATGATATCTTGGGCTTTTGATACAGGAAGTNATTTTACATCAGGCACACTACCGAGTGCATGGGCTAGCCGTTCAGATGCAAACAGATTTGTAGGCACTACATTAGNACTTGGAGATANTACAGNNAANGANGTANTNATNACAGGTGTNCAATGGGAAGTAGGAACATTTGACTCTGACAGTATTCCTAGTTTTCAATTTGAAGATGCAGAAACGAGTTTAGCTAGATGTCGTAGATATTGTTTCGTATCAGGTTATGCAGGAGACGGTGGTGCAAAATGTATTGCAGATTTTGGTGTAGGAATTGGCAGCACTCTAGTAGAAACATATATGGATTTGAAACCTGAAATGAGGGCAGCACCATCAATGTCTAATAGTGGTAATATAAATATATCTAATGGTTCATCTGCTGTAGCTGCTACTGCAATAGCAATTAACAGCACTATCAACAGCAGACAATTTGCAGGTGTTAGAACAACTTGTTCATCAGGTATTACAGCAGGGTCATTGTACAGAATCGAAGAATCAGGCAGTAGTGGTGCAATAATAATTTTGGATGCAGAGTTATGATACAAAGTGCTAAATATGTAAAAGGACCTGTGCATGGAGTTGAACAAAATATTTCTGTCAATGTAACTTACGCAGGTGGACAAGTTTGGTCAGTGCCTTTAAATGTATCTGACAACAGACATTGGATAGAATTACAAGAATGGGTAAAAGCAGGTAATACAATAGCGGAGGCAGATTAATGCCATATATCGGAAACAGTCCAGACCAAAATGTAAGAGANACATTTTTCTACACAGCTACAGCAGGCCAGACAACTTTTTCAGGAGCTGACCTAAGTGGCAGCACTTTAAATTATCAAGACGGTAAATATGTAGATGTTTATCTAAATGGTATCGCTTTACAAAACGGCACAGACTACACTGCTTTAACAAAAACTTCTGTTACTCTAACAGCAGCAGCACAGGCAGACGATTTAATTCAAGTTACNGCNTTTGGTATTTTTGCTGTAAGTGATACTGTATCAAAAGTATCTGGCGGNACATTTACAGGTGCGGTNACTTTTTCAGGAGGAGTTACCAACACAGGAACGGCCACTGGTTTTGGCGGAGCAACAGGCGGTGGAACTGATGATGTGTTCTATGAGAACTCAAGAACAGTAGCAACAAGTTATTCAATCACAGCAGGTAAGTCAGCTTCGTGTGTCGGACCACTTACAATCAATTCAGGGATTACAGTTACAATCCCATCAGGAGAGAGGTTAGTAATACTATGACAGTTAAGATTAATGCAGATACATCAGATGGATTAAAACTAACATCAGATACAAGTGGCACAGTAGACATACAGTCTAATGGCACGACAGTACAACAAGTTACATCATCATCTATTGTTGGTAAACAAGACATAATATTAGATGCAGGAAAAGAATTTTGTATCAATGCTGCTGACGATGTTCACATTGGCAGAGCAACCACTGATAGAATGACTTTCAATACTGGTGGTACAGAAGCAGCAAGAATAGATGAAAACCAAGACCTTATGGTAGGAACAGCAGTCAATATAAACTCATCAGGTGGTCCATTTCATGTAAAAAGTAGAAATGGTAGCGAACATGTTGCATCATTCCAAAATGGAACATCAGATGGTGGTTTTGGTATAAATTTTTATAACACAAGTGGTAGTGAAGTTGGAAGTATTCGTTGGACAGCTAGTGCAACAAACTTTAATACTTCATCAGACTATAGATTAAAAGAAAATGTAAGTTACAGTTTTGATGCTACATCAAGATTAAAACAACTCAAACCTTGCAGGTTTAACTGGATATCAGATAGCAGTAATACATTGCTAGATGGATTTTTAGCACATGAAGTTTCGAGCATTGTGCCAGAGGCAGTAATGGGTACAAAAGATGGCACAAAAACACAAGATACATTCAATGATAGTGGCGATGTTACAGGATCTGAAACAGTACCTGATTATCAATCTGTAGACCAAAGTAAACTTGTACCTTTATTAGTTAAAACAATACAAGAATTAGAAGCTAGAGTAACAGCATTGGAGAGTGAATAATGGCAATAACTTTACATGGTACAAGAGCAAGTAATACAGATGTGATTACACCTGATACAACAGGGACAATATTACAGGTTGTTCAGTCAGAAATTGCAACCACACAAAACACAACAAGCACAGGATATACGACATCAAATCTGACTGCTAGTATTACTCCATCATCAACATCAAGCAAGGTACTAATGATTTTGAGTGGTGGTAATTGTTATCACTCTACAAATGGTGCTAATGTTTTGATGGCTTTTCACAGGGACGGCTCAATTATAGGTTCAGGTAGTGATGTAGCTCACGCGATCATACAAAACACAAGTGGCACAAATAGTTTTAAAAGCTCATGGAGTGCAAGTTTTTTAGATAGTCCAAGCAGTACATCATCATTGACTTATGCACCATTCTACAAAGTTACTACAGGCACAGGACATTTTAATGAAGCGACTGTAAGAGTTATGCTAACACTATTTGAGGTAAGATAATGGATTGGAGCACAGCAGTAAGAGAAATTTATCCAAGTGTTGTTACTATCAACGACAAAACTTGCACAGATAAAGATGGCAAAGAAGTAACAATTAATGAATCTCTAGTAAATGCAAAAATATCAGAGAATGAATATAAAGGAAAAAGAAAAGTAGAATACCCTGACATTGGAGACCAACTAGATGATCTATATCACGCAGGAGTTTTTTCAACAGAAATGACTGCTAAAATAAAAGCAATTAAAGATAAATATCCAAAGGAATAAACTATGTCATTAGTAATTAAAGGATCAAGCTCAGGACAAGTAACAATAGATGTACCTGCTGCTGCAGGAACTAACACAATAACATTACCTGCGAGTACATTTACTGTTCCAACAAGTGGTGGTAATTTTGTAAGATTAGCAGGGGAAACATTAAGTGCAGATGCTTCATCAATAGAGATTAGTGCTTCAACACTTACAACAGATTATAATAATTATGAGCTTTATGTAAACTTACAACCAAAGACAGATGGACAACAAGTCTTTTTAAGACTGAGAGATAGTTCTGCTGCAATTTTAAATACAGTTGCTGATTTTAGACAACAGGCATATCGTGGTGGAAATGGTCAAGATTTTAGTGATACATCAATGTCAGCACTTACTACTATTTCAGGAGTTGGTAATGCAGCAGCAGAAAGTTGTTTTGTTAGATATTCTATATCAAATTTAAGAAACTCTAATTTTCAAACACTTGTAAATTTTCATTCATGTGGTGTACCTACTGGTGGTACGATATTTACAACTCTAGGAACATTTAACACAGTAACAGCAGAAGATAATCAAGGTATACAATTAACATTTGCTAGTGGTGATATCGCATCAGGCAGCTCTTATGTTTTATTTGGAGTAAATAACTAATGAAAAAAATTGTAGATGGAAAATATATAGAAATGACAGCAGAAGAAGTTGCTGAAAGACAAGAACAGGAAACAAAAAATATTTCTGAAATGAACGCATTACAAGAAAAAATTACTCAAAAAGAAACTGACAAAGCATCAGGCAAAAAGAAACTCAAAGATTTAGGATTAACAGATGCAGAGGTAAGTGCATTGATAGGAGAATAACAAGTGCCTTTGATTAAACTCGCGTTTAAACCTGGAATCAATAGAGAAGGAACAAGTTATTCAAATGAGGGTGGTTGGTATGATGGCAACTACATTCGTTTTAGAGCAGGTTATGTAGAACGCATTGGTGGTTGGGATAAAGCAAACAGTACAAGTTTTGACGGCAGTGTGCGTAAGTTACATGACTTTGTAACATTGGCCTCTCAAAACCTTTTGTTTATGGGCAGTGAGAAAAAAATTTATTTAGAAGAGTCTGGCTCTTTACACGACATTACACCAATACGCTCAACCGTTACTCTGCCTAATAATCCAATCACCACAGCATCTAGTGGCGGAGTAGTTACCGTGACAACAAGCACAGCACACGGAGCTGCTGTAGGAGATTTTGTTACTTTTGCTAGTTTAACAGCAACAGACGGTATTACAGCAGATCAACTAAACAAAGAGCATACAATCGCTTCTGTACCCAGTACCACAACATTTACAGTAGACACAGGCGGTACGGCCAGTTCAGGTAGCACAGCAGGAGGAGGAGCTTCTGGCACAGCAGCTTTCCAAATCAGTGTTGGTTTAAACGATACTGTCTTAGGTAATGGTTGGGGTGCAGGAACATGGGGTAGATTTACTTGGGGCAGTAGTGCAGGTAGTTTAGCAGGGCAAACACTACGACTATGGTTTGCTGATGATTTTGGTGAAGATTTAATTGCTAATGTAGCAGACGGAGCAATTTACTTTTGGGATGCAACCAATGGTACAAATACTCGTGCAGTGTTATTAAGCTCACTTTCAGGTGCGAGTGATGTGCCGAGTGTTGCTCGTAAAGTATTGGTGTCTGACATTGATAGCCATGTACTTTGTTTTGGGGCAAACCCTATTGGCAGTGCAAACCAAGACCCATTGTTAATTCGTTGGTCTTCTCAAGAAAGTGCTATTGATTGGACACCTACCCAAACTAATACAGCAGGTAGTTTAAGATTATCACAAGGCTCTGAGATTGTAGCTGCTGTACGAACCAGTAGACAAATTCTTGTTTTTACCGACCACAGTCTACATTCTGTAAGTTTTATTGGTGCTCCTTATACCTTTGGTACAGCACTGTTAGCAGACAATATAAGGATTGCAGGACCAAATACAGCAATTAGTATAAACGATGTAGTATTTTGGATGGGACAAGAAAACTTTTATGTTTTTGACGGTAGGATTACACCTATACCTTGTAGTGTAAGAGACTATGTATTTAGTGATATAAACCGTAATCAATCGTTCAAGTTTCATGCAGGAAGCCTAGCAAGTCAAAGTGAAGTTTGGTGGTACTACTGCACCGCTGACTCTACTGAAATAGATCGTTATGTTGTTTACAACTATGCTAACCAGACTTGGTATTATGGTAGTCTTGCAAGAACTGCTTGGAACGATAGAGCTGCAGGACAAAGAAGTTACCCACAAGCAGCGAGTACAGATAAATTTTTATATAATCATGAGTTTGGTTTAGATGATGGTAGTACATCTCCTGCAAGTGCAATCAATGCTTTTGTAGAATCTAGTGATTTTGACATAGGCGACGGTTATCAGTTTATGTTTATACGCAGGTTAATTCCTGATTTAACTTTTAACGGATCTAATGCAAGTAATCCTGCTGCTGTGTTTACTATGAAAAGTAGAGACTTTAGTGGCGACAGCTACAGCACAGACTCTGACACAGTAACCAGATCAGCAACAAGCCCAGTAGAACAATACACTAATGAAATATTTTTAAGGGAACGCGGTAGACAAATGTCGTTGAAAATAGAAAATACTGCAACAGGAGTTAAATGGCGGTTAGGAGCTCCTCGTTTAGAAGCACAACCCGACGGTAGAAGATGACAGGATCAGGAACAAAAATTATTCGTACAGTATTACCTGTTGCTCCTAATGAGTATGATCAAAACTTTGTAAACCAACTGGCTAGAAATTTAGATAGAGTAATAGATGAGCAAAGACAACCTTTGTTAAATATACAAAACATGCCGACTGATGGAGTAGCTAATACTTTGCAAACAGGTGATTTGTACAATGCCAATGGTTTCGTCAAAATAAAACAAATAAACGATGTTCATACAGGTAGTGAGTCTATGACTACTTCTGTTGGAACAATTACAGTGAGCACACCATGACAACATGGCTACCAAGTACAAGTAAAGATATAGTTAGATGTTCTAATTGTGGAAACGAAGTAGACACACCAGAGGAGATAGCAAGTTACCCAGACGGTAACTGTCCTCATTGTGGAGCCTCTTGGACAGGTAAAGAATCTAAGAGTGTACAAATAAAAGTTACTGTTCCTCAAGAACTCAGTGGAGACACATAGGTTGCGATAATGGACACAAATGTGTATAGTGAAAAAAGCGTTATCAGGAGTTCGCTCCCTGCTCATTTTAATATTATAAAGGGTGCAATATGCAAGGTATAACAGGACTAGGATACGAAGTACAATATCAACCTCTAGTTCCTTCTGGGGGGATTAATAATTATCAAAAAGCAGCTGAGCTACTTAAAGAGTTTGGCCGCAACGGTGATACCTATATTGTTCATGCAGCAGAGGGAGAAACAATGCTTCCTATGGAAGTGTTGGAACAAAACCCACGCCTGAAAAAAATGATTTGGAAACAACTTGCCGATATGGGCGTAGACCCTGAGCGTTATGTTGTTGGTAATAAACTCAATAGTATAAATCCTGTAACAGGACAACCAGAGTTCTTTTTTAAAAGTGTATTTAGAGCAGCTAAAAAAGCTGTAAAAAGCGTTGCAAAAGTCGCTAAAGCGGTAGCTCCAGTAGCTCTAGCAGTAGCCGCTCCTGTCTTCTTACCTGCTCTTCCTGTAGCTGCCTCTGTAGGTCTAGGGTCGTTAGCAGGAGGATTAGTTCAAGGACAAAGTTTTGGTGATGCACTTAAAAACGCTGCTATTTCAGGAGGCCTCGCAGGTGTAGGCAATATGGCTTTTAGAGGTGGTAGTTTCTTCGGTAGTCCAGTAAGCCCTAAAGCAGGACTAGGCTCTTTATCTGCAAAATCATTTAGATTTGCAAACCCATTTGCTCCTACAGCACCAATAGGTATGACACCTAGCACTGCTACTAAATTAGCAGGAACTGAAAATATATTTAAAACTCCAGGAGTATCAGACTACTTTAAAAACGCAGGTGATTTAGTTAAAGGTGCAGGGGAAGCTTCTAATGTTTCATTTTTTGATACATTGTCTAGCAAAGCAGGAGACTTTACAGATACAATTAAAGATTTTTATGGTGACTACATTAGCCCCTCTAGAGCTAGCATACAACCAACAGGTGTAGAACTTGGTAACGAAGCAGCTAGAATAGCTAATCAACAAATACAAACGGCACAAGCTGTCAATAATCAGCTCACACAAGCAGGGTTACAACCTCCTCCTATAGATATTGCAGGTATACAAGCAGACGCTATTAAAACAGCACAAGCAAACCTTGCTCCAGGAATGGTCACTAAATATGGTCCTGCGGTAGGAGCAGGTATCCTTGGTCTAAATGTAGCTGACGCAGCAACAGGTGGAGCAATTTTTGGTATGCCTGAACAAGAGGGCATTGCTAACCAACAACTAGAAACAGGTTTTGATTTATATAAAGCTAACCCAACACAATATGGATTTGGTTCTGGATTCTATGGCTCAAACCCATTTTACCAAGATCCAAGATTTTTATCTCCTAGACGAGTAGCAGAGGGAGGAGAAATAGTCGGTCCTGGAACTGGCACAAGTGATTCTGTTCCTGCTATGCTTAGTGATGGAGAGTTTGTTATGACAGCAAGAGCTGTAGAAGGAGCAGGCGGTGGCAATAGATCTGAGGGTGCTAAAAAGATGTATGCTATGATGAGAAAACTTGAAAGTAGGAGTGCTTAATGTCAACAACGTCGCAAACAGTATTTCAAAGAGAAGCCCCAGAAATAGAAGCTTTAAAAGTTGGTTTGATGCAACAAGCCAAAAACCTTACGGGAGCTCCTCCTGTTGGAGGATTACCTAGTTTACAAGTAGCTCCTCTGAGCTCTTTACAACAAAGAGCAGTAGACTTAGCAGGAACTGGCATAGGAGCTTACCAACCATTTATACAAACAGGAGCAGATACTCTTGCTAGCGGTGTAACAGCAGCAGGACTTCCTACTGCAGGAGCAAACATAATAGCAGGAGCTACTCAAGGTTTTGATCCAGCGACAGGAACTGCCGCTTACATGAACCCTTTTCAACAAGCAATTACTGATGAAATAAACAGAGCTTACGATATACAAAGATCAAGGTTAGGTCAGCAACAAGCACAGGCAGGAGTGTTGGGTGGTAGTAGAGCAGCATTAATGCAGTCAGAACTAGACAGAAACCGTTTAGATGCTTTAGCAAAAGCCCAAGCACAAAATTTCTTTAATGCTCAAAAAGCTGCAATGACAGGATTAGAGGCACAACAACAAAGACAACTAAAAGCAGGGTTAGGTATAGGTCAGTTAGGTGCGTTACAAGGTAAAACACTTGGAGACTTAGGTGTAAGACAAGCTGCTCTTGGAGAACTCACAGGCAAACTTGGACTACAAGATGTGGGTATTTTACAGAACATAGGTAACATGCAGCGTGACATTGCACAGAAACAACTAGAAGCTGATCGTCAAACACAGCTACAAAATATTTATGAGCCTTACCAAAGATTATCTTTTTATAGTGATATATTAAGAGGAGCTCCTTCTACTCAACAAACACTGAGCTTAACCTCTGCTCCACAACCCTCGTTACTTAACCAACTCGTAGGAGGAGCGGCAACAGGACTTGGCTTATACGGAGCAGCACAAAAAACAGGAATAATATAATGAATGAAGTTATGAATCGTCCTATGTTCGGAGGAAACATGCAAAATTCCTCAGTGGGCGTAGGTATTACTTCAGGACTTGCTACACCAGAACAACAAATGTCAGACCAAGCCTTTGCTGAAGCAGCAGGAGGCATGCAACAAATGTTGTCTGATATAGATAACGCAGAAAGTACTGAAGGAATAATAAACGCTATGCGAGGCAACGAAGCTTCTTTAGAGCAGCGTTACCAAGAGTTAGCTAATTATGTAGGGGAAAAAGACGCAGGTAAAACACCAGAAACTGTTTTGGCTCTTGTGCAACCTACTTTTACTATGATAGATTTAGCAAAGCAATCAGCTCCTATGGGAGGAATAGCTGATGCAATGCCAATGTCAGGAGGCGACACTTCTCCTGGAAATATAGACATGGCCTCGGGCATTAGCTCTCCAGGAATGGACGAGGCCGTAATGAGAATGACACAAGGAGAACAACCTGTATTTAGACAAGCAGGTAGTCCCGCAACTGGAGAAAACATTAGTGGTTTGCCTTTTTTAACGAGTGGTATTCCACAGTTCCAACCAATCACAACAGGNGATATAGACAGAGGTGCAGACTTTTATATGAGTCAACTAATGCCTAACATCAATAAACAACAAGCGTTTATTGATACTCTAACACCAGAAAGAAACATAGAATTATTAGCTCCTTATTTACCTAAACCTAAAACAACTCAAGATTTTTTAACTGAGTATCAAAATTTATTAGGAGCAGACGATCAAGCAGCTAACCAAGCTCAAGCTTATTTAGCATTAGCCAAAGCAGGACAAAGCATAGCAGGGTCTGACAAAGGGTTACTTGGTGCTGTTATAGATGCAGGTGGAGATGCTGTTCCTACCTTATCTAAACTAGCTAGTGATCAAGCGGAAAAAGACAGAACACTCAAATTAGCTGCGTTAAAAGAATCTAAAGATTTAGAAAAACTTATTGAAGGACAAAAACTAGGTATCGCACAAAAAGCATTAACTTCAAAAGACGCGTTACAAAATGAATTAAATAAAACAATTTTAAATGCTCAAACACAAGCTCAAACTTTTGGGTTTAATTTAACAGACAAAAACATAAGCACAATAAATGCTCAAGCAAAAATGGAGTTTGATGCTAATAACCAGTTTGCAGGGTTAGGTACAGAGACTTGGGCAAAAGTTATAGAAAATGCAGACGGTACAAAAACACTAGATCTAATCCCTGTAAGAAGAACATCTGGTGGTGTTAGGATGCGTGAGGGCAATGTTTATGTAGACATTCCAGAAGGATATGCTCCCTACACAGCAAATATGGAAAAATTCAAAAACATTAAACCTGATTTAGGAAAATTTAAATCTACTCAATTATTAGTGCCTGTTACACAAAAAATGATAGACGCAGGTGTGCGAGATAATGGCTCTGGATATGTAGAGCTTCCTGGATTTTATAGCGATAAAGGTGCGTATTATGTCGCTACAGGAGATGGACAATTAACTTTGGCTCCTGATGGATTTTTAAAAGGCAGTATGAAAGACGCAATAAAAATTTCTGACCCAGACGCAGCAGGAAGAATTAGAGTAACCAATATAAACTCAGGGACTTCTTGGATTTCTGGTTTAGTAAACCAGAACACAGGACAAAAAATAAGATTAGGTCCAGGATTAGATGTATTAAACGAAACACCTGTATACGACGAAAAAGGTAGGTTAGTAAGTGGTAATCCGTTAGTTGTAGCAAAACGATTTGACAACCGAGAACTTGCCGCAGTAATGTCTACAGAAGACTTAAACAATGTGGCAAAAAGAATAGAACATGCAGACAGGTTATTAGGCTTATCTAATGAAATACTAGAAGCAGCAGGAGAGGCTGTTGGTCCAATCAACAACCTTAAACAATTATCTAACAATGTGATCGGTCCTTTTGTAGATCAAGATGCTTGGTTAAAATTTGCAAAAACACAAAGAGGTAAAACTCTCTTAACACAATTTGGTAGAGAACTCGTTAAGTCTACTGCCTTATCAGAAAGGTACGCGGTTGCCGAGCAACAATTGATTGAAGAAAAACTAGGGTCTCCAGGAGGTTGGTGGACAGCTCCTGACCTTGAAGCTGTAAAAATAATGCAGGTTATGAGACAAATTAAAAACTTTAGAAACAGAGACACAGCTTTACTTAACCGTGATGAAGTATACTTTGAAGAAGGAATACAACCACAAGGTAATAGAAACGATCCATTAGATTTCGGTAAACAAGGACATTATGATTTATTTATAAACACAATAAATGCAATGAGCGGGGACAAAGAAAAACTAGGAAAAATTTACATGTACATGAATCGTAAAAACGCTGAAGATCAAGGCATTGAAGTTCCAAGAGGACAAGAAGGAATATTAATTACAGGTTTAGATGCAATACAACCGAGGAGAAAATAGATGTCTGATGATTTTACAATATTTGTAAGGCCTCCTACTGAAAAAGAGTTGTTGGAAAATGCAAAACCTGATGTAGCTACTAGTCAAGTAGATAGGGGCTTACTACCACAAGAAGACGCACCTATGGCGGTAACAGGGGAAGTGGATGTCGTGCCTTTACGAAACCAACCTGGATACGAAGAACCTTTCGGGCTTCCTAAAAATGTTATGCAAATTAAAAGAGGTGGTTATGGTGCTATAGCAAACATGTTAGATTATTTTGTAAATGCCGTGCCTGAAGCTTTAGAGTACACAGGACTAGCAAAAGACTTACCAAGAAATTATGTAGACAGATTAATTAATGCTGAAGATTATGAAAAACTTGAAGAAGTATTAGGTGGGGTAATTACTTATGGTGCAGGTAGAAAAGGTGGAACTCAAGGAGATACAACAACAGAAAAAATACTTAGATCAGTAGGAGAGGGTTTAGGATATACTTCACCTTTTTATTTTACTCTAGCGAGAAGTGCAAAAATAGCTGATACACTAGGGGAATTAGATGTGCCTGCAAAAACAGTTTATCAAGCCGTAAAAAAATCTTTACGAGCACCTTATGCTACTGCTCCAGGAGCGACAGCTAAAGCTGAGTTTGGTATGGGTGGTGTTTCTGGTTTAGGCGTAGGCATAGAACAAGAAATCGTAGGAACAAATACTGGACTAGGAGCAATGCTTCCTATTTACCCTTTAGGAGCCGCTTACCTAGCTAGTGGTCTGTACAATAAAATAAAAAATGTTGCTCCTGTGGCAAAAGCAGGAAAATTTGTAGCAGAAAAAGGCGGAACAATGGTAGATGATTTATCAATTAAAGCAGGGGCTGACCCATTGTCAGGAGGCAGAGCAACTAGAGAAAGAAAATTTTTACAAGAATCCATAGAAGACGCATTGCAGTCTCCTATAACTGCAGAAAGGTTTGCTAGAACACAGGAAATAGAAGCTGAATTATTGAGTAGTCCAAGTAATATAGGTAGGACAGAAGTTCCGTTCACTCCTGCTGAGGCAACTGGAGATCCTTCTTTACTTAAAACTCAAACAAGAATAGAAACAGAAGCAAAAGCTGATCCTGATTTTGTAAGAAAAAATGTAGAAAGAAAATATGATGTTCTAGGAACAATAGAAAATTTTAAAAGAGACACAATTTTTGGTGGTAAAGTAGACGAAATACCCGACGCTCCACTGTTTATTTTGGACAGAGTAAAAGGTAGATATGATAGCACTATAAAACGAATAGACGAAGCTGCTGATGATATAGCTGATCAATTAGATATTTTATCTAGTCCTACGCAAGGAGTCATACCAAAAATAACAAGCAGGAAAGCAGCAGGAGAAAACATTAGGGGAGTAATACAAACCTATTACGATGATTTAGTAAAAACCACAAATGATTACGCTATACAACTCGGTATAAAAGACAACACTAATATGGGCAGTATAGCTCAAGCAAAACAAAACATAAGGGATTCTATTCTTACAAAAGGGGGAGACGAAGCACTTAGTTTTGAAGGTTTACACCCTATGATAAAAAGGTTTATGAATTATAGTAAAGATGAAATAGACTTTCAAGACTGGAAAAATTTTAGCCAACAAACAAGCCAAGCATTAAATAAAGAGGTAGCTAGAAAATCAGGTGAAAACATAAGAGTTTTAAAAATACTCAAAGAAGAACTAGACAATGTTTTAGATCAAGGCCAATTTGGAGCGGACATTGCAGACTCTATGCAAATGTTTAATGCTTTTTATAAAAAGAATTTAGGTGCAATAAACGATAATTCTGCCATAAAAAAAGTGATAGCAGGAGTTTCAGGAGGAACAGACCAACCTGTCAGATACACCATGCAAGGAGAAGCAGTAGCGGATGAGTTTTTAAAAAGCAGTAAAACAGTAGAAAGCCTTCTAAAAGTAACTAAAAACGATGAATCAGTAATAACAGATTTAAGAGCTGCCATGTTAGATAAAATGAGAGATGCTTCTATGAAAAAAGGGTTAATAGACCCTGATAGATTAAACAAATTTATTAATACTAATAGAGACATTTTACAAGAAATCCCAGGAACTAAAGGAGGAAACCTTTATGATGAGTTCACACTTGGTAAAGAAGGAACAGCTAATGTTATTTCAGCTTTAAACAGAAGACAAAACACATTAGCAACAAGAAAAAAGAAAATAGAACAAAACCAACTCTTTAGAAAAATATCTAAAGTTTATGCAGATGACAACCCTACAAAACTTGTAGACGATGCTCTTAAAAACAAAGGGTTGATGAAAGACTTAAAAACAAAATTAAAAATAAAAGAAGGATCAGACGAAGAAGTAACTTTCAATGCTTTGATAGGCTCTAGATTGTTTGCAAACCAACAACCTCTCACAAATCCTTCAGCGTTTAAAAACTATTTAAATACACCAGAAAACGCTGAAATTATCAAAGCGGCTATGGGAGATAAACACTATAAAAATCTACAAACAATAGCTGATAGTTATGAAACTATTCTTAGAGGAGCTCCAATAGAAACACTTGCAGGAGATATTGCTCCTACAGGAACTATGGAAGCGATTGCTCTTTCAACTGGTACAAGTGTCCCAAGTATACAAGCAAGGATTATTGCTGTTGCAGAGGGTCGTATTAGTAGATTCACAGCAGCCGCATACCTTGCGAGTAGATTACTTTCTAAAAACCAAAGTAACCGAGCTGATGCTATTTTTAAAGAGGCCATGTTTGATCCTAAATTATCAAAAATATTATCTACAGAGGGAGGCGTAGAAAATGGCAAAGTTACTTTTTCAAGAGGTTTTGACCCACAGTTTTTCCAAGCTTATTTAGCTTATATAGGATTAGGGGCAGACTTTGGCGATGAATTAATTCAAGGAGAAAAACAACAAATTGTTTTTGAACCAAGAAGCCCACAAGAAAAAATGAAAGATACTTATGTTCCACCACCACCAGTTAAAAAAGAAAGAACACCTCCTGTTCCTATAACACCTGAAATGTTAAAAGACAGTAAAGTCATCACTCCGCCTACTCCACCCACCGCTCAAACAGGTATAGGCACAACAGATGTAGCAAGTCTGTTTCCTAACGACGCTACCGCAATGGCGATTGCAAGGCGTAGAGCTCCTTCGGGCGGAATAGCAACTGTTTAAAACGAAAATAAAAGAGTTAAATCAAAAAAGGTTTTTGTTATACTAATTATGGGTAAAAGGTTTACCTATAATGTTTTCATTTTTCCTTTTACCCACCCCAGAAAGTAGAAAGAGTGTGAGATATAAATTTAAATACGAACCATACAAACATCAATTAGATGCTTTAAATAAATCTTGGAATAAGCCCTATTTTGCTTATTTTATGGATATGGGTACNGGCAAATCAAAAGTGCTCATAGACAATATGTCTATATTATATGACAAAGGCCAAATAAACAGTGCTCTCATTATTGCACCAAAAGGAGTATACAAAAACTGGGAGCGTAAAGAAATACCCACTCATTTACCCGAGCATGTAAAGGCAAACATTGTTGCTTGGTCACCAGAAAAAACTAAGAAAAAAGAGTTAGAGTTAAACACTTTGTTTGATGTAACAGATGACTTACAAGTGTTTTTAATGAATGTAGAAGCTTTTAGCACTAAACGAGGTTATGAGATAGCTTACAAGTTTTTGTACACTCATAAGGCAATGTTAGTTATTGATGAAAGCACAACTATAAAAACAAGGACAGCTCAAAGAACAAAGAATTTAATAAAGCTGAGTAAACACGCACCTTACAGGAGGATACTCACTGGCTCACCTGTAACAAAATCACCACTGGATTTATTTACCCAGTGTGAGTTTTTAGAACACTATGTTCTTAAACAAGGTAGCTTTTGGACTTTCCAAAACAGATATGCTAAGTTGATGCGTAGAACTCTTGGNAANCGTAGTTATAANCAAATATTAGGTTATCAAAATTTAGGAGAACTAAACAATATCATTGAACCTTTTAGTTTCCGTGTGCGTAAAGAAGAGTGTTTAGATTTACCTGATAAAGTGTACACACGCAGAACAGTAGAGCTCACCGATGAACAACAAAAGCTTTATAAACAAATGAAGAAAACGGCACTCGCTGTTATAGAATCAGAAGGATTAGTGACAGCACCAACTGTACTAACACAACTGTTGAGGTTACAACAATTATGCTCAGGGTTTGCTAGGTTAGAAGACGGCAGAACAATAACTGTACACTCTAATAAAATAGATGAGCTATTGCATTGTTTAGAAGAAACAGATGGCAAGGTCATTATATGGGCAAACTTCACACATGATTTATTAAACATACAAAAGGTTTTAGCTGAAAAATATGGCACAGACTCTGTAGAACTATTTTATGGAGATACCGCAGCTAACGAAAGACAAAACATAGTAGAGCGTTTCCAAGACCCAAACAACCCACTGAGGTTTTTTGTAGGACAACCGAGAACAGGAGGCTATGGCCTCACACTAACAGAGGCTAAAACAGTGATTTATTACAGTAATGGATATGACCTAGAAATAAGACTACAAAGCGAAGACAGAGCTCATCGCATAGGACAAACCAATAAAGTAACTTATATAGACATAGTTACAGAAAAAACAGTAGATGAAAAAATAATCAAAGCACTCAGAAATAAAATAGATATTAGTGACAAAGTGCTAGCAGAGGGTCATAGAGAGTGGATAATTTAGTTTACTATATACAGTTAAAAACAGAAATAAATGTAAATACTTTTTTAGAATATTCCGATATACAATATACTTTCGGGTCTACGCGAAATTAAAGGATTAAAAAAGTGTTATGTTTAGTGGGTTTTTAGGGTGTAATAGTAAAAGTAAAATATATTAAATATATCGGATTGTGGAGAAAGTACATGACAGTATACATAACACAAGAAATGCGAGGTAGGGATATTACCGATGCCACTAGTTTTGGTGACATTGAAATATTAGTTCCCGCAGGAGAACAAGCTAGTTATGCGACTCAACCTACTATTAGGAGAATGAAGCGTAAACTGAGCAAGTTCACAGACGAGGATTATTTATTATTGTCTGGCGATCCTGCCATGATTGCACTGGCTTCTTCTATAGCAGCGAGTGCTAATGGTGGTAAGTTTAAAATGCTTAAATGGGATCGGCAACAAGGAAAATACTTTCCTTTGTCTGCAAACATTAACCTAACATTAGGAGACACAAATGAGCCAGTTTGAAGAAGTGGCTAACGAGCTTAGTTCAGTAGACCAAAAAGGGTTGAGCGAGGTAAGTAAGTTATGTCAAAAACAGGTGCAGCTTCAAGATAAAATAGAACTCTTGGAGCAAGAACTAAAAGACACTAAAAAAGAACTGAGAGAGGTTGCCGAAGATCAACTTCCCGCAGCGATGGCAGAGCATAATCTAAGTAAAATAGAACTAGAAGACGGCTCTGCGGTAAATGTAAAAAAATTCTATAGTGCTTCTATCCCTAAAGATAGGAAAGAAGAGGCACATAGTTGGCTTGTAGATAACGACCACGGAGATTTGATCAAGAACCAAGTTTCAACAAACTTTGTTCGTGGCCAAGAGGAAGATGCTCGTAACTTTGCAAGTGAAATGGAAGGACGTGGGTTGGCAGTAAGCTCTAAAACATGGGTTGAACCAATGACACTAAAGGCTTTTGTGAAGGAGCAAACAGAACAGGGTAAAAGTATACCCCAAGATTTGTTTGGTCTGTACATAGGAGAAAAAGCTACAATCGTAAAACCAAGGAGTAAATAATGAACGACAAAAAGCAAGTCGCAACTAAAGAAAAAGGCAATGCTCTCGCAACTGCTGAAAGCTTTGAAATGCTAGGATCTGCAGGGTTTGATGAAGTAACCACTGATGATATAGCAATACCTTTTCTAAGGATACTGGCTGATGGTTCTCCACAAGTTAAAAAGCGTGATGGTGCGTATGTGGATGGAGCTGAGCCAGGAATGATATATAACACTGTACTTAACGAAGTATACGATGGAGAAAAAGGTATTAAAGTTATACCATGCCATTACAATCGCCGTTTTGTAGAGTGGATACCAAGAGAAACTAAAGGTGGGGGTTATGTTCAATCGTTTGATCCCTCTGACCCTATAGTAAACACAACAACTAGAGACGACCAAGGAAGAGATGTTCTTGAGAACGGCAACTACCTAGCTAATACCGCTCAGTTCTTTGTACTGTTTATGCACGAAGACTTAGGCGTACAAAGAGCTTTGATTGCTATGACATCTACCCAACTTAAGAAGTCTCGTAAGTGGTTAGCACAGGCACAGTCTATAACCGCAAAAGGTAAAAACGGAGTTTATACTTTACCGTTGATGTCTCAAGTATACACACTCAGTACAATACCAGAGTCAAACGACAAAGGCAGTTGGTACGGTTGGGACATTACTAGGGACAAACAGTTAGACCTCTCCAATGAAGATGAAGCTAGTATCTTTGATACTGCGGTAGGCTTCGGTAACTCAGTAAAACAAGGAGATGTACAAGTTAAGTCAGACAACGCTGACGATACTTGGGAGGGGGGTAGCGATAATGTTACCAGTGATAAAAATGATGGAGTAATGTAATTCAGTANTAGGGGTTGATCGCCTTAATACTGCACGGAGAAGTGTAGTGTTCTACACTTCTCTCACCCATTTGGAGAAGATTTAATGAAAAATCTTGCAGAAGAATTATACAAATTATTTAAAGGAAGTGACATAGCTCACGGAACTTACATCGTAAAAGGCAGTAGACAAAACGATGGAAAAAAGCAAGGTACTGCAAAGGTTATAAGAGAGCCAACCACTGTTGAGATGTGGGAGGAACATTTAAAAGGAGGAACAGGTTTAGGTATTATTCCTATCCGTAGTGATAACACATGCCAGTGGGGAGCTATAGATATAGATGAGTACGATGTTAATCATAAAAAGCTTGTAACCGTTTTAAGAGAAAATAAAATTCCTGCCGTAGTAGGAAGAACAAAATCAGGAGGAGCTCATGTTTGGATATTTCTTTCTGAGCCTGTAGAAGCTGAAGAAATGCAAAGGAAAATGACTGAACTGTCCGCTGCTCTAGGTCATTCGGGCAGTGAAATTTTTCCTAAACAAACTAAAATATTAATAGATAGAGGAGATACTGGTAACTTCTTAAATATGCCTTATCACTCAGCAGACAGAACAACACGCTACGCGTTTGACGACAATGGTGAAGCTCTTACAACAACTGAGTTTTTAGTTTATGTCAAACCTTTTATCATGACACCTAGCAAGTTCCGTAAACTAACTATGAGTTTCGGAACAGAGGAGGGCTTACTTGAAGATGGTCCTCCTTGTCTGCAACACTTATGTAGTAAAGGGTTTGGAGAGGGCAGTAGAAACAATGCACTCTTCAACTTGGGTGTATATGCCAGAATGTCTAACGAAGACAACTGGGAAGTTACTGTGCAAAGATATAACATGGATTTTTTAAAACCACCTCTCTCACATAATGAAGTGGGTGTTGTTATACGACAACTCAAAAAGAAGGAATACTTTTATAAATGTGAAGACCAACCCATAAAACCTTTTTGCGATAAACAAGTATGCAAAACAAGGAAACATGGAGTCGGTCCAACAGGCATTGGTAATGATATGTCTAGCTTAACTAAAATAGATGGCGACCCACCTATATGGATATTAAATGTAGACGGAGAAAGGGTAGAACTTTCTACCAATGGTTTGACTAGCCAAAACCAATTCCAAAAAGAATGTGTTTCACAAATCAATAAATACCCAGTGGCAGTCAACCAAAGAGCATGGCAAGGTAGGATACAACTCTTACTCGATAATTTAACTATTGTAGAGGTTCCCCCAGATGCTACACTAAAAGGTGAATTTGAAGATTTATTACACGCCTTTTGTTGCGAAAGAGCGAAAGGGGAACAAAGAGAGGATATATTACAAGGTGTAGCAGTTTGGGTTGATGGTCGAGTTTATTTTCAAGTAAAAGATATAAAGAAACATTTATCTGTAAATGATTTCAACCACTATACCTCTAATAAAATAACACTTCGGTTACAAGACCTTAACGCGGAGAAAAAGTTCTGGCGAGTAAGGGGCAAGGGTGTGCATGTATGGTCTATGAATCAACAGTTTTTTGAAAACGAGGACGGTGAAATAGAGCTACCAAATCTTCCAACGGATACGGATGTGATTTAATGAATATAATACTCGGTCCTCCAGGAACAGGAAAAACAACAAAGCTTCTTGGTTTGGTTGAGCAATACATGAAAGCAGGAGTTCCTCCAGATAGGATTGGGTACTTTGCTTTTACAAGAAGAGCAGCGACAGAGGCCATAGAAAGAGCCACTGAAAAGTTTGGTTTAGGCAAAAAGGAGTTACCTTATTTTAGAACTTTACATAGTCTAGCGTTCATGATGTCTGGACTTACTCATTCACAAATCATGACACCTAAAAAATATCAAGAGGTAGCTGACTGGTTAAAGGTAGGTAAGTTTTACACTGGGACAGTTGTTGAGCAAGGTCCATACAAAGACTTTGGGTATGGCGATAAATTTTTAGAGCTTATAAATATGTCTAGGATTTTACGACAACCCCTACGCAAAATCTATAACGAAAGTATTGTTCCTCTTAAAACAGACTGGGCTAGGGTTCAGTATGTAGACAAAGGTTTAAAACACTGGAAAAAATCTTTTGGCCTAGAAGATTACGCAGGAATGCTAGAGTGCTTTTTGGAAAGAAACCTATGCCCTAAACTAGAGGCGGTGTTCATTGATGAAGCCCAAGACTTATCACCTATACAGTGGGAAATGGTAAAAGTATTAGAGAAAAACAGTCGTGTTTGTTATGTTGCAGGAGACGATGACCAAGCTATTTTCCGTTATGCAGGAGCAGATGTAGACCACTTTGTAAACCTCAAAGGTAAGGTAACTTTACTTGATCAATCTTACAGGATACCTTGTTCCCACCATGAGATAAGCAGTAAAGTCATACAAAGAATAGTTGGCCGACGACAAAAGAATTTTAAACCAAAAGAAGAACAGGGAAGTATCCACTGGCATAGACACTCTGAACAAGTAGATTTAGGTGAGGGTGATTGGTTATTATTGAGCCGTACCACTAGGGGAGCTCAGCAAATAGAAGAAGAGGTGCGTAGAAGAGGACACTTGTACATATACAATGGCTCTAAAAGTATTGACAGTAAAGTGCTTGAGGCAGTAAGGTTATGGGAGTTTTTAAGGGAAGGAAACCGTTTAGATGCAGATCAGGTTAAATTAGTATATAGCCAGATGCTAATAAACAGTCAAGTGAGTTATGGGTGTAAAACTATGCCTGATGGCCAAGAGGGAACTTTTTACAGTTTACAAGATTTACAAAACAATCATGGTTTAATGCACAATCTTCCTTGGGATAGGGGGCTAGGTAAAATAAGTGAAAGAGACAAAACCTATATAAAAGCTTGTTTAAGAAAAGGAGAAAGTTTAACCAAAACTCCAAGGATTAGGATTTCTACAATACACTCTGCAAAAGGAGCTCAGGCAACAAATGTTATGCTCTTAACAGATACTATGAGAAGACCTTACAGTATGTGGAGAAAAATAAACGGCTACGAAGACGATGAGTCTAGGGTGTTCTATGTTGGCTTAACTAGGGCTACTAAGAAGTTACACTTGATACACCCTATGTTTAGTCAGGGGTTTGTTTTATCTACTTGAACAAAAAAGACTTTATCCGTTTGCACCTTAATTATATAATTAATATGTATAACAACTCATAGAAAGGAGAAAAATATGTCACATGAAGTAGAAACAATGGCTTATGCAGGAAAAGTTCCATGGCATGGACTTGGCCGTAAAGTCGATGAAAATATGTCACCAGACGAAATGTTGGTGGCAGCTCAGCTCGACTGGACAGTAAGTAAAAGACAAGGGTACACAGTTGATAAACCAAACTGTTGGAACATAGTAGACCCAACAGGTGAGGCAAACTTTTTGCGTTGTGATGACCACCACTATATAGTGCGTGACTCAGACAACACAGTGCTTTCACACTGTAAGGAAAGCTATGTGCCTTTTCAAAACAAAGAAGTTATGAGCTTCTTTAAAAAGTTTACCGAAGCAGGACACATGAAAATGGAAACTGCAGGAAGCTTAAAGCAAGGCAAGGAGATCTGGGGTTTGGCTAAGATCACAGACACTTTTAAACTAGCAGGAAACGACAAAGTCGAGGGTTACTTGTTATTGAACAATAGCCATTCTGTAGGAAAAGCTATGACGATTATGTTTACACCTGTAAGAGTTGTGTGTAATAACACTCTTACAATGGCGTTGAATAATAAAGGTAATAGTTTTAGGATACCTCACTTACAAATGTTTGATGAAGAAATAATTCAAGCAGCAGAACTCGCACTTGGGATAAGTAGTAACCACATGAAAAATTTCCAAGAGCAGTCTGAGTTTCTTGCTCGTAAAAAGGCAAAAGTAAAAGATGTAGATAACTTTATTGCTGAGTTATTTCAACCTAGTTTGTTGATACAACAAGGCAAAACAGGAGTAATTGGTTCTGATAATATGAGGGATCAGTTTAACACCACTGCGGAACTTGTAAGTGATGCAATAGTTACAAGTCCAGGAGCTAACCTCTCTTCCGCAAAAGGAACATGGTGGGGAGTATTAAATGGCGTTACTTATGTAATTGACCACCAAAAACGCTCTACCGCAGCAGGAAACGCTTTACACTCTGCATGGTTTGGGTCTGGTGCTAATGTAAAAAGAAAGGCACTTAACAAAGCTATAGAGTATGCGAAAGCAGCGTAGATAAAATAAATGACGGGTGGGCTAGAACTAGTGGCGGTACCGAGAAAACTAGCTCACCTCACATGAAGGAGAAAACTATGAACAAAACAGTAAAACAAAAAAGACCACGCTTTAACAGGAACGATAAGATAGTTAAGCTTATGGATACACCACCTATTAAGACTGGCACAAATCGTTACAGAAACATGGCCGCGATTATGGCAAGTAAAACTGTTGGCGAGGCAATGGAAAAACTAAGGGCAATGAATCCTGCTCCAGGAGGAGGAGTCGACATAAAGATAGCTATTAAGTACAGAGCCATTGCTTTGGAGTCAGCGTGATTGATACAACACAAATTTCTAGTGAGCGTGCAGAGGCAATCCAAGATAAATGCAGTAAGATTGGTATTAAATCTCTAAGACATTTACACTCACATTATTTAGGTATTGTGGATGATATTAATATCTGCACTTTAAATGATTGCCTCTGGTTGATGTGTATCAAACAAGAAATTACAAACATAAAAGAAAAATATGGCACAGGTTGTCCTGAAAAAATAGCGGAAATGCAAAGAGAGGAGAAGAAAAATGGAAGTGAGCAAAGTAGAACAGTTTTACAACTGGATAAATGAAAGGCATAGAATCTACTTAAAAAGGTTGCATAAAGAAACACCTCCTTGGACAGACGATCCTATCCTACAATCTTATAAATTTACTAACCCATTTAGAGAAAACGATAGAGTTACCATTTGGATGAGGGAAAACTGGACTGAGCCAAACAGTAATAAATGTTTTAGTGAAATTATATTCAACTGTTGTTTGTTTAGAATGATAGGCACAAGTGAGTTTGCTGATGAACATGGTTGGGTAGATGACTGGGATCCAGTGCGAACAAAACAAATAATAGAAAAAAGATTAGCACAAAAAGAAAGAACTTTTACAGGGGCTTACATAATCACTAACCAAGGACTCAAAGCAAGGAAGTCTGAGGTTGTAGTAGATCATTTCCTTACACCTATATGGGAAGACCAATACAAACTAGAAGAGTGTGTGTTAGAACATAATTCACTAGAAAAACTACACCAGAAATTTGCTGATTATAAAGGTTGGGGTGGTGGTGGCTTTATGGCTTACGAAGTTGTAACTGATTTAAACTACACTCCTGTTTTAGAAAATGCTATAGACAGATTTAGTTGGGCAAATGCAGGTCCTGGAGCAGTAAGAGGACTCAACAGAATAAACCAAAGACCTCTAAACCAAAGCTTGTCTAACAAACAAACAAATTGGGAAATGTTTGAAATATTACTTTTAAAAGAAAAGTTTTGTGCCGATTATGTTCCTGTTGAACAAGTAGACATGAGAACAATAGAACACAGTTTATGTGAGTGGGATAAGTATGAACGAGTGCGGTTAAATCAAGGCAGACCGAGAAGTAAATTTGTTTCTGATATGTTCAGTGAAATACCTAAAGGAGCCGTTCAGTATAGTATGGTTCCTGATACTAATTGATAAACCAAGAATAGTAATTTATACTTAATGATCATATACTTAAACAAATATAACAAAAAACAAAGGAGCGTAGAATGAAGTTCCTCATGACTTTATTTCAAATACAAGACTACGGTGGTATTATCAATCATGCAGAATACCTTGCTCTTGGAATGAAAGAGCTTGGCCACACAGTTGATTTTCGTGTGCTTGTACCAAGAGATAAAATAGTACAAAGAACATCTGTTCCAAAAGATATACATGAATACAGTACGCTAGGCACAGGATATAAGTTTCATCAAGCTCGTGGTTGGTATGGTATTCCAAAAGTTCCATATCTAAGTAAGTACCATAGAAATATTTTTAAAGAAAAGTGTAGCGAGTACGATGCAGTATTATGGCACATACCTGTCCCTACTATGAGCAAAGATAATAAAGATGTTTACCAATGGTTAGATCTATATGATAACGGCACTAAAAACATAGCGATTATACATGACGGTAACTTACCAGAGCTTTACCCTCATTTACTAAAAGTGGCTGATCAGTTTCATGCTTGTGCTTGTGTTCATGAGTCTGCATTTATTTCAGGGGACATACTACCTATACCGAGGAAACTAATTTTAAATCCTTTTCAAATGAAAAGTTATCCTGACTACTTACCATTCCACAGAAGAAACGGTTTCGCGGCGATACAAGTTTTTAAAGCTTGGAAAAGAGTAGATACTTTAATAAGAGCCATTCCTTACATGTCTACAACAGAGTCTAAAATGGTTGGTGGTGAGGGTATAGAATATAGATACATGACAAGTAAAGATAAATGCAAACCTAAATATTTTAACTCTGAGGGAGAAAGGATATGGGATATTGCTTTGCAGTGTGGGATGGAACACTTAGGAACAGTTCGTAACGAGGTGGTGCTTGAACATCTCCGTAAAGTTAAATTACAAATAGATCCTAGCTACAGTAAAAAGTATTCTAGTTTTGGAGCACACTTTAACAGAACAACAGTGGAGGCCATGATACAAGGAGCAGTTCCAATGGCTACTGACTGGGGTATGAAGAACAGTAAGATTTTTACGGCAGGACAAAACTATATTGAGATTCCTGCAGAATGTCCACCGTCTCTTTTTGCAGACATAATAGACGATGGCCTAACAAACCAAAGACAATGGGAAGAGATAGTAGAAAACAATTATGAGTTGTGTAAATTATTTGATATGAAAAATGTAGCTCAAGATTATGTTTCATTGGTAAAAAGTGAAACTGAGGTACAAATAGGTAAACCTACGCCAGAAACAGTGCAAAAGTGTAACAAAAACCTACACTTCTTCTCTGTTGCCCCTATATAAGCCATTAGACAGGTTTTTATTTTTGGGTTACTTTGGTATGGCTAGGGCATAAAAAACGCCAAATGGAGGAATATATGCAGTCTTTTTTAGTGAGAAATGTTAGCGAAGCCTTATTTAGAGGCAAACAAGCTCTATTTGAGCAAGGTAGAGAGGTAAACACCAGAAATGGTCTAGCATTAGAATTTAGCACCCCAGTCGTGACGACTTACAAGCTTCCAAGAGAACGAGTTCTGTTTTACCCAGAACGAGACGCTAACCCTTTTTTCCACTTTATGGAATCTTTGTGGATGTTAGCAGGACATAACGATGTAGAGTGGATTAGCCAGTTCAACGGCAGAATAAATAATTACAGTGATGATGGTAAAACTTTCCATGGAGCTTATGGCTATAGGTGGAGAAACTGGTTTGGTCGTGATCAATTAAAAGATTGTTTCTTGCGTCTGGCCACTTATGAAAACGACAGGAGAGCAGTGCTTACCATGTGGGATCCAAAAAGTGATTTAGTATTAACCAACGATGGTAAAGACTACCCATGTAATACCCAGATATATTTTTGGGTACGCGGAAGAGAATTACACATGAGTGTTGTTAATCGCAGCAATGATATGATCTGGGGAGCTTATGGAGCTAATGCAGTTCACATGTCTTTTTTACAGGAATACATGGCAGGAATGTTAAGACTAAGAGTGGGTCAGTACTACCAGTACTCTAACAACCTACACGCTTATGTTGATGTGTTAGAAAAACTACGGGATATGCAACCTGACTATGAGCCATACCTAACTATATCTGATGATGGTGGTGAATATGAATCACCTCCCCTAGTTACAAACCCCCACTCTTTTGACAGAGAACTAAAAGAATGGTTTGGTGCAGAGCGAACAGATTTTGAAAACAGTTATCTTGGCACAACGGCTACTCGTATTAAAAAAGCATGGAGAATGTGGAAGTCAGTAGATGTAAAAACAGCGATTGCAAGAGCAAAAGAAATACACGACAGAGCTTGGCGTAAAGCTTGTGTTGAATGGTTACAAAGGAGAGACAATGGCAAGTAAAACAATAGAGTATGTGCAAAAAATAGTACAAGAAGATGTAGAAGCTTTACAAAAGGCAGAGCAAAGCTATGGCGATAGTTGGAAAAAACGCGGTGGAGTTGGTGCTTACATGATGCTTGCTCGTAAGTGGGATAGAATAGAAAAACAAGTAGAAGAGTTAAACGGCTACGATATATTAAAAGCAGGAACCACAGATACTAGAGAAGAGGGTATAATAGATGACATAAGAGATTTACGCAGATACTTACTCTTAGTGGAGCAACAAATAAGGAGGGAACCTTACAATGAATGATCATCTAGATCGAAACATAAATGCCGTATGTGAGTGCGGGAAAAACAAGAAAACATTAACCTTTCGTAACCTTAAAAATAAATGGCCGATTTGTGAATGTAAACAACCGATGAGAGTAATTAGCAATGCAGATACCTTTGTTCCAACCTCCAACTGAGTGGGTAATGCCTGACGGCTACCCTGACTTATCAACACAAGAAGAAATAGCTATAGATTTAGAAACTAAAGACCCAAACCTCATGACAATGGGTAGTGGTTGGGCTAGAAAAGATGGACATATCATTGGTGTTGCAGTCGCTTGTAAAAAAGGAGAATGGTACTTCCCCATTCGCCACGAGATAGGTCCTAACTTAGATGAAAAAATGACTTTAAACTGGCTCAGAGATGTGTGCAGTGTAAAGAGAAATTATGTGTTCCACAACGCTCCTTATGATGTGGGGTGGTTACTTACTGAGAACATAAAAATTGAAGGTAAGATTATAGACACAATGGTTGTCGCCCCCTTGTTAGACGAGAACCGTTTTAGCTATGCCCTTAACTCTTTGTGCAGAGACTATTTAGAAGATCGTAAAAGTGAAAAAGAATTACGAGAGGCTGCAGAGGCCTTTGGAGTAAACGCTAAGAGTGAGATGTACAAGCTCCCTGCTTCGCATGTTGGATCTTACGCCGAACACGATGCTCGTTTAACTCTTAAACTCTGGGAACATTTTAAACCATTGTTGGTGAAAGAAGACATACAAGACATTTTTAATTTAGAACTTGATGTGTTGAAAACAATTATACCTATGAGACACAAGGGAGTGCGAGTAGACCTTGACAAAGCAGAGAAAATAAAATCAGACCTTTTATCGAGAGAGAAAAAGCTACTAGCCAATATAAAGAAAAGAACTGGTGTTTCTGTGGAGATATGGGCAGCAGAGAGTGTCGCTAAAGTATTTGACAAGCTAGGACTCACCTACAGTAAGACAGAAAAAACAGAGGCTCCTAGTTTTACCAAAGGGTTTTTATCTAACCACCCCCATGAAATACCTCAGATGATTGTTCAAGCAAGAGAATACCAAAAGGCTCGATCAACTTTTGTAGACACCATACTAAAACATCAGATAAATGGTCGCATTCACGCAGAGCTCCACCCATTAAGAAGTGATGATGGAGGCACTGTCACAGGTAGATTTAGTTACAGTAACCCGAACTTACAACAGATTCCTGCTCGCCATGGAGAAATAGGTCCGATGATTCGTAGTTTGTTTTTACCAGAAGAGGACTGTGTGTGGGGAGCTTTTGATTACAGTAGCCAAGAGCCACGAATAGTTGTTCACTACGCCAAACTCATGGAGTTCCAAGGAGCAGCAGAGTTTGCTGAACAATACAACAATGATCCACATACAGACTTTCATCAGATGGCAGCAGACATTGTTGGTGTGCCTAGAAAACAAGCTAAAGACATAAACCTAGGATTGTTCTATGGCATGGGGACTAAAAAACTCGCTGCGAGTTTAGGCCTTGACTATGAAGATGCTCAAGAGTTATTCGCCACCTACCATGACAAAGTACCCTTTGTTAGACAGTTACATGAATACTGTTCTAACAGAGCCACGAACAAAGGAGTTATCCGTACCTTGTTAGGAAGAAGATGTAGGTTTGACAAGTGGGAGCCAAACAAATATGGAGTATGGAAACCCATGACACACAAGGAAGCTTACAATGAACATGGTCCTGCGATTAAGAGAGCGTTTACCTACAAAGCCCTCAATAAATTAATTCAAGGGTCTGCGGCTGATCAAACAAAAGCTGCGATGGTCGCCCTTGCTGAAGAGAAAATTTTACCTATGATACAGGTGCATGATGAGTTAGACATATCTGTTGAAAGTGAGAAACAAGCAAGAGAAGTAAAAGAAATTATGGAGACCTGTGCCAAGTTAGAAGTCCCCAGTGTAGTAGACGCTGAGGTCGGTCCTAACTGGGGAGAGGCAAAACAACCATTCAGGGAGTATAAAAAATGGATGAAAACTTAAAACTATTAGATAAAAGGTTGAGGGGTGGTCATGTTCTACGATATCATACGAGGCCTGAGTTACTTAATGGGCAGAATGTCGCAGCTCATACATGGAGAGCCGTTGTGATCTTACACACTCTATGGCCTGATGTGAGTAAAAACGCCATTCTACATATGCTTTACCATGATGTAGCTGAGTTTGAAACAGGAGACATGCCTGCGACAACTAAATGGAAGTACGATAAGTTAGCTGAGTTAATGAATAAAGTAGAAGCTGACTATGAAGACCAATTAGGTATAGGTGCTAACATGATTAAAATATCAGAACGAGAAAAAGTTTTATGCGATATTGCGGATAAACTAGAACTTGTTTTGCATTGTCATCGCCTACTACAAGAGGGCAATACTCGAGCAGAAGATGTATTTATAAAAGGATATAATTATCTGCGTAGTAGATATAAAGACAAAAAAGATTTTAAAATTGTAATCCCCATTCTAGAAGAGCTCACCGATACTAACCCAAGAACTGAATCTATAAAAGACATGTTAGAGAAACTTTACTCCATGTGAAAACATAAGATAAAAAGACACAAGCTCACTAAAAAATAAAATGTTATATTATTTGTATGTTATATGAATTTATTATCTGGTTGTTTGGTTTCTGCACTTGTGCAGTAATATTCAGCCTCATAATAATGAGTGATAGGTAGGTATGCTTGAGCACAATGAATCTAAACCTGCCTATCACATCCCTATGACGAGGTAGACCGTAAGTGAATGTGCTATAGGTGAAAGTACTCGAGACTACTAAGCTTACCGTCTACCGACCACAAGACTATGAATATATTTTTACTCAACTGGGATATTGAAACTAACGCTCGATGGCATTGCGACAAGCATGTTGTAAAGATGCCCCTTGAAACTACCCAAATGCTCAGCACAGTATATCATAGGTACACTAATGATGGTCCATACAAACCTGTTCATCAAAAGCACCCTTGTACTCTTTGGGCAGGAGAAACAGTAAACAATTATTTATATCTTCATAAACTAGGTATCGCCCTTTGTAAAGAATACACCTACCGATATCGTAGGAAACACGCTTGTGAGAAAGTACTTGCATTGATCCCAGAACCACCTGTAGAGTTAAAACAAAGAGGATATACCAAACCTTATCAGGCAATGCCAGAGGAGTATAAAGACGACAACCCTATCATTGCCTACAGAAACTATTACATAAACGAAAAAGCGAGGTTTTGTAAATGGAAAAAAAGATCAATCCCCCCATTCATGGAGAGCACTATGGAAGCAATGTCTTCCCCTTGAAGTCGAGACGAAAACCTGTGCAACAAGAAGAACTCATGGAAGTCTTAGCTTGTGGTCTATGTGGAGGAAACACTTTTCATCTAGTCTGCTCTGATAATCAAGATTCAGGGCATATCGCCTGCTCTACCTGTGGGTTTACAGTAAGTAGAACTTGGAAAACAAAATAAGACAATTAAAGACTTAACAGACACTTTTGTCTGGCTATATACTATATATACATTAACGAAAGTACTTTACAGAAAGGAGGTACATTATGACAGTACAAACAGACCACATATCTAAAGAGACATTTCACGAGTTCTGTGAAATACAACGCTCTGGCAGATATAATATGGTAGACAATGCAGTTGCGACGGAGCTAGGCATTAGTCGTAACGAGCACATGCAAATCTTATCTGACTACGAAAAGTTAGCAGATATTCACGGCACAGGAGAGTAACATGGGAGACAGAGTAAGCATACAGTTCGTCCAACACACAAAAGACTGGAACGACGAACCTATTACTTACAAGTCTGTTGTTTTGTTTCATCACTGGGGAGGGGATAAGTTTCCCTCCTACGCGAAACAATGGTTAGACGACCACAACAATAGACTTGCAGGAATGCGTGAGGGTGCAGTTAATGACCCCATATGGCGAATGGATCCCAACAACTTGATGTTGCAGTTCATACGACACATGTCAAATGATAATTCATTAGATTCTACATTTGGTATGATGGTTAATTTTGAGAACTACAATTACATAGACAGGCCAGACACTAGACCTGTAAACCCTCTGTTCTTTACAGGTAGTTTGTATCTAGGTGCAGACGAAAACTCAGGTGACAACTCAGACAATGGTCATCATGAGATACTTGTACCAGAGCCCAAAGTGTATGCGAGATACAAGTACAAATCTAAGAAGGAGGTGTGCTGATGCCTAACTGGTGTGACAACTCAGTAGTCATTACCCACGAGGACAAAAGTAAACTCGAAGAGTTAAGTAAACAAGCCGAGCAGAGCACTCTGTTCGGTTTTGTTTTACCTGAGCCTGACTATGATAAAGTAAAAGTCAAGTCAGCTTTCCCTGAAATATCTGGTAAAGAGTTTTCTGATCCTAAGGGAGCTTGGTGGGATTGGCGAGTACAGAACTGGGGAACTAAGTGGGAAGCAGACTTTGAATCTGATCTAGACACGAATACTTTAACACTAAGGTTTGATTCTGCTTGGTCTCCACCTGTTCCTGTTTACAGAGAGCTACATGAGCGAGGCTTTGGTATAGAGGCAGGATGGCTTGAAACAGGATGTGATTTCTGTGGTGTCTTCATAAACGGAGAAGAGTATGATTATCGCACAGACAACAAGTCTGTAGAGCAAATACCTGACGAACATAGGAGTATAATAGGAATAGAAGAATACTTATACGAGGAGGAAGACGATGAGTAAAGAAGGACAAATATGGAGTTATATCGATAACGACAATAACATAAAAAGAAAAGAGGAATGTAGTATCTGTAAAGGACCAATAGAACCTCAGCGTACCCCAGACGGNAAANTATTCTGGGAGTATGGACATAANGCTGAGCCTGTTACAGATGGTAATTGTTGTGATTTTTGCAACACACACGAGGTCATACCTGCCCGATTAAAAGCGATGCAAGGAAAGTAACCTCACTATTAAATCCCATGTTATAATATAGTTATGAATAATATAAAGACAATAGTTGGTCGCCCTTTCTTAAAAAGGTATGACCAATTAAAAGAGTATCAGCAAAAGCATGGTCACTGTTACACCACGACTGAAGACAAAGAGCTTCATCGTTGGGTTGTACGGATGAGACAACTACGGAAACTTGAGGATCCTGCACTTACAAAATTAAAGGTCGATATGCTGAATGATATTGGTTTCATTTGGGATTTACGACTAGATAGTTTGTTTAAGAAAAGACTTAGCCACGCGACCAGAAACCAAGCGATTGCTATTCTCAAAGAACAAAAGAATTGGGTAGACCAATTTATAATACATCTAAGGAGGATATAGTATGCCAAAGTATGAGTTTAGAATCAGTAATAAAATCTACGAGAACAGAACCTATACTGCTCAATCGGAAGACGAGGCATGGGAACTAGCGGAAGCAGACATTAAAGACAACGCCCATGTCAACGAAGAAGATTGTGACGGTCCTGAGGTAGATGAGTTGTGGAGCACAGAAGAAGATGACTGATGATTTTAAAATAGAAAAAGACATTCCTTGCCCTAGCCCTGATGAGTTGAAAAGGGGTAAAGGGAAAAGTTATGAGACGAAGTATAGCTTCCTGAAAACGATAGAAAGCGGGAGCAGTTTTGAGTGTACTTGGACACAGGCTCAAACTATCAATCAGTATTGTAAAAAGATAGACCGTCTGATGTGCCAAAGGTGGATAGACGATAAACCTTTCAAAGAGCATACTATGACCACTCGTAAGAATGCAAAGGTTCGCGTCTGGGTTTACGACTATGAAGACGCTCCCCTTTGGATGAGAGAAAGGTTAGACAAAACACGCGACATAGCAGAAGACTATGAAAATAAAAGGGTTACTCCACATCGTATCCCCAGAAAAAATAAGAGTAAATGATACTATGTCTAGGGGTAAGTCTGGGTTTATACTATATATATTGAACAGGTACTTATAGAAAGGAGGTACACATGACAAGCAAAATAAACGACATAAGTGTTCAAGAGCTGAAAGATATTGTAAAAAAGATTCCTGCAAAGGATTACGCCGATATTTTTCATGATGCTTGGACAATATTTTCACCCGATGCTTTTATTAAGTTGGGATTCCCAAAAGAGTATGTTAAAGAGTTTGAAACCAAACAAGAGTCTGATGGGACTTATAAGGGTAACATCACTGTAGACGGCAAGGTTGTTGACTCTGTTACTGGAGTAATTAGTTACGACATAGCTTGGAATCTAGCTTTTAGGTTTGGTCTCGAGGACGCTATTGAACATAGTGGTGGGATGATGGGCAGAGGTTTCGCACTGAGAGCTTTGTCTAATCCTGTATGGGTATACGTCCATAAAGGTGAGAAACTAACCAATCGGGAGATAGAACAATGACTAAGGAGATAAAACAAAATGGCGATAACATTCGCGAATGTAATGATTTACGCTTTGATGATATATGTAATCTTCTGGGTTCTCTTCGGAAGGGACTAGACGACCTTCTGGTAAAACAGTCAGCTGTCTGTGCAGATATCGCAGCTCGCACAGAGGCAGACAACAGTGGCTCAGTAAGAGCTAACTTTGAGAACATGGGGCAGGACTTTGCAAAGGTCTTGCTCCAGAGCAGGAACAATAACATTGAAGTCAAGAAACTTAAAACGGAGGTAGGCAAACTCTGCGAACAGATGGATAAAGTAATAGACAATGTTTCGTATATGAGTATGGCTATCATTGTATTAACTAAAAAACTAGAAGAGGTAAGTAAAAAATGATAATGATAATAGACGAAAGTAACACAAGAAAAATCGAAGGACTAGAAAGTTATGAGCCTTTTAGTCTGTTAGAGGAGGGACACTCAATGCTCAGAGTTACTAATCCTTTCTCAGGTGAAAGTGAGGTACTAACACCTGAAGCTGAGGCAGTGTATTCCTATATTATGGGAGCACAACAATTGAGTCGTCCCGACTGGGATAAAATACAGGACTGTTTAACTTGGTTTAGGAAACGATACCCTAAAGAGTATATGACCCTGTTAGACTAGGAGGTAACTATGACAGAGCATGAGTTGTTAAAAATAATAGACAATGAACTTTCTGACTGTGACATAGAGTTCACAGAGGATAACCCTCCTGGACAAATGAAAGTGATATTCTATTACGACGAGGAAGAGTAATGACACAACAACAAGTTGATAACTTGACTATGCAGGACAAAAGTAAAACTCAAGTGGAGCACTTACAAAAGTTCCTCACTTGGGTTAAAACTTGTCCGTACGACTTCACCGTGAGCAGTATGTCTGCAGGAATCGTACATGTTAAGTTTGATGTAGAGAGCAAGGATGCGTGAAATACAAGGAGTAAAAAGAGACATAGCTAAACTCTTACATGAGCTCGGCTATAAACCTTTAGATACTGAGATGGGCTTACGAGTTCAGATAAAAGACTTATCTGTAGAATGTAAGTCCTTCTTAGCCAACCACAATGCGAGCATTTTTGAAGATTTGCCCAAAGAAGACAAGCTTGTCTATACGGCTATGGTCAGGGCGATTATGTTAATGAGGCGATTGTACTCTCAAAAATATAATAAAGATCTTAAAATATGATTTGTTTTTGATAAAATCTGTGATAGGGTGGTTTATGAGAGGATAAGTTTTCATAGACCTCTCCCTCATAATAAGTTGGTTCGTTGACCCCTTACCAACTGCTCATTTCCCCCGATACTTGAATGGCGTGTCGGGGGTTCCTTTTGTTTGTATTTTATTCGTGACTTGTAAAAAGACTGTCTAGTTTGCTTGTTAGACTGCTCAAAAACCTTTTTGGGTAGTTATGTACCCCAAGGAACTTGGATAATGGTTCGAGTTTCAGTAGATAGTTTTCTATATATACTGAAATATGGATAAGTTAAAATTAGTTTTTTAAGATTGGAGAATATACAATATCACAATATACCTTTTAAATCAATGACTTACCTTAAATCATGATCACTAATCCAATATATTTAGTTGAACTTACGAGGATTACGCGAACTTAAGACAAGATAAATAATATCTTAACATCTTTTAATTTACCTCCTATAATACAAACTAAAGGAGGAAAAATGCCGAAAGCAAAAGCTACTCATAAAAACACTCTAGAGGTTGTGGCAAATCCTAGAGTAGAGAAAAGCATTACACCAAAGCAGGAGGAGTTTTGTAGGATTTATGTTTGTGAAGATATTTCGCAGACTGAGGCTGCTCTCAAAGCAGGATACTCGAAAAAATCAGCACACGCTATTGCTTCTCAATTATTGAATGGACAACGCTACCCTCATGTTGTAAACAGAATAAGAGAATTGAAGATTGAGCTTTCCAAGAAATACGAAGTTACCTTTGAGGGACATGTTAAAAAACTTGCAGAGATCCGTGACCAAGCTATGAGTAATGGCAACTATCCCGCAGCAGTCGCAGCCGAAAAATCTAGAGGACAAGCAGCAGGATTGTACATTGATCGTAAAGAAATCTTGCATGGCAAAATAGATCAAATGTCTAGGGATGAAGTCGTGCGTGAAATTAGAAAACTTCAAGAAGAGTTTCCTGCATTGTCTACTGTTATTGAGGGCAATGTAATCATAGACCAACCAACAGAAGACACAGAAACTGAAAAGTAAACAGAAACAAATAGAGTCTAATCTCTGGAAAAAATTAAAGGAAGGAACTGAGGGCTATGGTGTCCTCTGGAGCCGTGTTGAATCTCTTGTATGTCCAGGAATACCCGACTTGCATGGCATCAAAAATGGGGTGAGTTTCTGGCTCGAGATGAAGGTTCACAGGTTAAAGTCGCTAAAGAGTATTAAGCTTAGTCCACATCAAATTGCTTGGCAAACAAGATACTGTAGGAATGGAGGCATAGTGATGAACTTGGTTGCCCATCCTTCCTCCTCAACCCTGAATATATTTTGCGGAAGTAGAGCTATTGAGATAGCAGGGGCAGACTTTGAAAGTCATGGTCCATGTTCCCCCGATTGGAGTTCAACGACACCGTTTGATTGGCATGGTGTCATTGATTATATTCTATCATCAAGTCCTACAAGAACCAATGACCAAGGACTCTCGTCTTCTCCCCTAGTACGAGAGAGAAAAANAAAATCTTCTGGTTCNTTGTCACTGGTCAAAGAGGTAAAGCCACTGAGGATGAATGACGATGACAAAGATAAATAAAGATAAATAAAGACTTTACACTGATGAACAATGAGAGCATAATGAACATATCGGTTGGCAATGGTGCTCCCCGATAATTAACTCAAAGAAAGGAGTTGTTATGATAAAAGCAAAAGCGACACCGACTAAAGCTGACAAGCAGAAAGTCGTTGTAAAAAAAGCTGAGCTCGTTGTTAGTGACAAAGAGATTAGCTTTGAGGAAATCTGGCAGTTTGTCCAGGAAAAAGCAGGAGGCAATGAGGCGAATGTCCATATTGTCCCGTTATCTAATGTAGACTTAAAGGGTGAGAAACCTGTCCCATTTGGATACGGAGGCAAGACAGGAGGTCTTCGTCAACGCATACAGGATGCGATGCTTAAAGGGACGGACAATGGTAAGGAGCTCAAAAACTTAAAAGAGATCCTTAATCATTTCACCAAGGACGGACATAGTCGCAAGAGACCTGTTTGTCTACACGCACTGATGCACGGAGGATACAGTTCATCTAGTAAATACTGGATGACACCGTACATCAAGCTAGTTGTCCAAGGATAAGGATACGGGATCGGGAGGCACACGCCTCCCTTTCTTGAGCCCAAAGCTAGAGAAAAGAGGATTCCCCCTAACCTAGAGACTCACGCCTATGGTGATATATACAATAATCATCAAGAATCCTCTAGAGTTTTGTTTGATGATTCTTGAGGATTTTCTGAACAAAAAACAAGAAGATAATATAAGACTTATCGCGTGACAAAAAGGATTTTATACTGTATTTATAAGGTAAAACATTATAGGAGGTCTAAAAATGTTAAACTTAGATGACAAATCGTACTGGGGTAATAGTACATATATTGACGCTTGGTGGGGCAACGGCTACAAAGTCTGGGAAAAGCTAGAAGATCTAGAGGATAGGTGCTTTAGCAAATGGCTCTACAGTGTCTTGCAAACACACGGCATCTTAGATTCAAATAGTAAATGGTATATGTCACGGGACATAGAGCTTGAGGCCGCTATTGGCACTGACATGTTTTGTGAGGTGTATGATTTGCCACCACTACAAAGTGATGATAGTCTTTGGGACAAACTAGCAATGCAGGAGGACAACATGGTTTATGCTACATATTTCTCTTGCTCAGCTACAAACCCTAATTTAATATCTGGTCATAATATCAAATACTATAAAAACAAACACCTTGAGGTCATAGATTTTTTCTTTGACTGTTATCCAAACTCAGGCATAGGTGTGTACTTTGTGAGGGAGGTCCTAACATGTTTGACGGTATAATTAAAACAATACAGGACAACCACCCTGATAAAAATAATCCTGGTCACATTTACAAAACGGACAGCGTCTTTTGCTTCTGGGACAACAATGGCATGAGAGTCTGGCAAGCGTTTAAGCTAGACCATCACATAATCGTACAACACATGGTTATAAACCAAGACGGTAGCACACATGTTGATTACATACACATGGTTGAGTTAGGCGACCTTGAGGAACTTGCTATAGTTACAGAGGACTTGATAGAGCAGATACCAAAACTAAGCACCTACCCATAGACCAGAGAAAAAAGTATTAAAAAAGACTTGCATTGTGTATTTGTCAAGAATCCTCTAAACATGAAAGATGAAGAAAGAGGATGAGGCAAGAAGTAAATAAAGATAATTAAAGACTTGTTCACTAATGTTAGTGAAGCTATACTGTAAGTACATAATAATTAATAGAAAGGAGGTTATTATGAGAAAGTGGTATTTTGTAAATGAGTATAACTGTGAAGGTGGTAAGCAAATAGCTTGTCATGGTTGCTACAGTCACAGGCACTTAGCTTTTAATAAAATGGTCAGGGTCAGCGAATCTATGAATGATCGACCTCATACTATCATTCATGTTGAACACTCAACGGAAGTATTTGATTCGTGATCCCTGTGTTTGCGACGGTGGCGATGGCTCTCTTATTGTGGGTTATCGCCACTCGCTTTAAATAATCCTCCCCTACTTCCCCAGAGAAATTTAGATGATTTTTGTTCAGAACATTTCTTGATTTTCTATAAGGCAATAATCTTCCTCTTTCGGCGTGGTTTAAAATAAATTTCATTTAGGGGTTGTAATATGGTTTGGTTGTTGTATAATTCTATATAAGGTTAAGTAATAAATATTTAGCCATAATTAAAATAGGTAATAAAAAATGCAAACACAAAAAGCAAACACAGTAAAAACTACAACTGTTAAAAAACCAGTAGTATTAAAAAACACTGGTACACAGTTAAGTTATAAATGTATAACTAACTTTATAAATAACAGTGCTAATGGTAATTTAAACAACATCATTGTTGCACCACTTAGCAATGTTAAATTAGGCAGTGCTAATCCAGTACCATTTGGCTACACTGGTAAACCTAATGGGGTTAGGGCTATTATACAAAATGCAATGTTATATGGCGTACCTGCTAACTGTAACATTAATAATCCACAAGCTTTGTTTGGCGTACCACAAATAAACAAGGCAAACAATAATAGCTTAATGGCAATATTAAATTTTGCTAAACCATTTGGGCATAGTGCTAAAAGCCCAATTTGTTTACTAGCATTATTAAATGGTGGTTATAGCACAAGCCAAAATACATTTGGCACTGGTTACATACAATTAATTGTTAAGTAACTAAAACGCTTGGGGCTAGGGTATAACAACCCTAGCCCTTTTTTTATGCCTAAAATAAAGTAAACACCCCCACCCCCCCTATGTGTTTACAGTACTTTACCACTGTACTGTAAACCATGATTTACACGAATCTTCGATCATGGTACAAATTTTGTGGTCGAACCGAAACCGAATGACGCACCCCCCTAAAACTGAGTTTTTGTCTAGGTTCATTGTCATTTAAAAATTTTCGATATATATTTAAAAATTAGAACATAGGAGAAAACTTCATGACTGATGTTTCATTAGTCCCAGAAGAGAGTTTAAAGAAATACGCAACTTTGCTCGACAGGGCAAAAGAGCTAGAGATTTCTAAAAAATCACAAGAAGACTTTATGTCTTTTGTAAAAGCAGCATGGCCAGAGTTCATAAATGGACGACACCACAAAATCATGGCCGAGAAGTTTAATCAAATAGCCAGTGGCAAACTCAAACGGTTAATTGTAAACATGCCACCAAGACACACTAAAAGTGAATTTGGTAGTTATCTATTACCTGCTTGGTTGATGGGCAAAAATCCAAAGCTCAAAATAATGCAGACGACTCACACAGCAGAACTGGCATTTAGGTTTGGTCGTAAAGTGCGTAACCTAATGAACACAAAAGAATACGAAAAGATTTTTAAAGGCGTAGAATTAAGAGCGGACTCGCAAGCAGCAGGGCGATGGGAAACCAGTAAAGGTGGAGAATACTTTGCGGCAGGAGTTGGTGGTGCGGTAACAGGGCGTGGTGCTGATTTATTAATTATTGATGACCCACATTCCGAACAAGACGCACTAAGTCCAACCGCAATGGAAAACGCTTACGAATGGTACACCAGTGGACCTCGTCAAAGGTTACAACCTGGAGGAGCCATAGTTATTATTATGACTCGTTGGGCAGAGAACGATTTAACAGGTAAATTAATTAAACAACAAGGCAGAGATATACTAGCAGACAAATGGGAAGTAGTAGAGTTTCCTGCTCTTATGCCCGAGAGCGACAAACCTTTGTGGCCTGAGTTTTGGAAAAAGGAAGATTTGTTAAGCGTCAAAGGTTCACTTAGCGTCAACAAGTGGGAAGCTCAATGGCAACAAAACCCGACCAGTGAACAAAGTGCTATTCTCAAAAGAGACTGGTGGCGTGTTTGGAAGGAAGAAAAAATACCACCAATGCAGTATGTTATGCAGAGTTATGATACCGCGTACAGTAAAAACACAAACGCTGACTACAGTGCTATAACTACTTGGGGTGTCTTTTTTCCTGAGGAAGGAGGTCCACCAAACATTATTCTTTGCGATGCCAAGCGTGGACGATGGGACTTTCCTGAACTAAGACGCATAGCGTTAGAAGAATACAAGTATTGGGATCCCGAATGTGTGCTTATAGAAGCAAAAGCCAGTGGTATGCCGCTCACTCAAGAACTAAGAAATATGGGGATTCCCGTAACCAATTACAGTCCAAGCCGAGGCAACGATAAATTTACCCGTGTCAACGCTATTGCCCCCATGCTCGAAAGTGGGTTAGTATGGTCACCAGATACTCGTTGGTCTGAAGAAGTGATTGAAGAGTGTGCTGCGTTTCCCGCAGGGGAGCATGACGACTATGTCGACACAGTAACACAGGCCTTGAGAAGATTTAGAGAGGGTGGGTTTATTCAACATCCAGAAGACTGGCAAGATGAACCAACCGCTCCAGTACAGAGGATATACTACTAATGGCAGAGAATAATAAACCAAGCAATGTAGACCGCAGTCTAATTTTACCCCCTGATGATTTTGCCTCACCAGAAATACCAGTAGAAGAAAACGAACTAGCAGTAGAAGTAGAATCTTTTCCTACCGAAGATGACGGAGCAGAAGTTATTTTTGGCGAAGAAGAAACAACCATTGGCGAAGAGCCAGAAGACTTTTACGATAATCTCGTAGACCAATTAGACAAAAACACAATCACAGAATTATTTAACATGGTTACAAGCAGTGTCGACGAAGACAAAACTAGCCGTGAAGAATGGGAAGAATCTTATACAAAAGGGCTAGAACTCTTAGGTTTAAAATACGAAAGCCGAACAGAACCTTTTGACGGAGCTACAGGAGTAATCCACCCATTGCTCAATGAAGCTGTAACACAGTTTCAGGCAGGGGCGTACAAAGAAATGTTGCCGTCAACAGGACCAGTAAAAGCAAACATTATTGGGCAAGCTGACATTGAAACAGAAAAACAAGCTCGTAGAGTCCAAGAATATATGAATTATCAAATCATGTACGAAATGGAAGAGTACGAACCAGAGTTTGACCAAATGCTATACTTTTTAGGTTTAGCAGGGAGTTCATTTAAAAAAGTTTACAGAGACGATATACTCAACAGACCAGTGAGTAAGTTTGTACCTGCCGAAGATATCATTGTTCCGTACACTGCGGTAGATTTAAAAACGGCAGAGCGAGTAACACATGTCATACGCATGTCAGCAAACGAGCTTAAAAAGCTACAAGTCAAAGGTTTTTATAAAGAAGTAGAAATTAATCCTGTGCAAAGCACAGAACAAGACGGCATTGACGAGGCTTACGAAGAACTTGAAGGAGTAAGCCCTAGCAATGACACTGAAGAAGTCGTTTTGTACGAATGTCATTGCTACTTAGATTTAAAAGAGTATCCAGATGTGGGCGAAGACAACTCAGAAACGGGTATAAAACTGCCTTATGTCGTAACAGTGACCGAAAATAACAACCAAGTGCTGTCCGTGAGGCGAAATTATCGTAAAGATGACCCAAATAAGGAAAAAATACCTCATTTTGTGCAATATAAGTTTACTCCAGGACTCGGATTTTACGGTTTTGGACTAATTCACCTGTTAAGTAACCTATCTCGCACCGCAACGGCTAATTTAAGGCAACTTATTGATGCAGGAACACTCAGTAACATGCCTGCAGGATTTAAAGCTCGTGGTTTACGCATCGCTGATGATCAAAATCCGCTTGCTCCAGGAGAATTTAGAGATGTTGATGTTCCAGGAGGCGATTTAAAAGCCAGTTTAATGCCTTTACCTTACAAAGAACCAAGTGCAACCCTGTTTCAACTCATGGGTTTTGTGGTAGGAGCTGCTGAAAAGTTTGTTGGCACTACAGACATAGGNGTAGGTGACGGTAATAAAGAAATGCCTGTAGGTACAACCATTGCATTACTAGAACGCGGAGCAAAAGTGATCAGTGCTGTGCATAAACGCTTACATTCTAGTATGAAAATAGAGTTAAAACTTTTAGCTAAACTGTTTGGTGAAGACCCTGCCCCTTATCCGTACGCTGTAGGTGCTGATCAAATGGTAAAAATGCAAGACTTTGACGGCAGAATAGATATACTACCAGTAAGCGACCCTAACATATTTAGCATGTCGCAAAGGGTAGTTTTAGCTCAAGAGCAGATGAAAATTGCTCAGGCCGCTCCTGATTTACATAACATGTATGAAGCTCACCGCAGAGTATACGAAGCTCTGGGTGTAAACAATATAGACAATATTTTAAAACCACAACCAGTTCCTACTCCTATGGATCCTGCTACTGAAAACCAAATGGCGTCTCAAGTAGCAGGAGGTCAAGGCCAGTTAAAAGCTTTCCCNGAACAAGACCATGATGCACANATTGCTGTNCATTTAGCATACATGAACTCAAAAGTAGCTCAAATGCAACCCCCAGTGTTGCTAGTGCTAGAGAAACATATCTACGAACATCTTGGCTTAAAAGCACAGGTTATGGTTATGCAAATGCCTGAGATGGCTAACTTACCACCAGAACAACAACAAAACGAAGTGGCAAAAGTACAAGCACAGTTGATTGCAGAGTTTCAACAGCAAAACCCACCACAACCACAAACCGACCCACTGGTACAAATTAAGCAACAAGAAGTCGATTTACGAGCAAAAGAATTACAACAAGACAGTCAATATGANCAACAAAAANTACAGTTGGACGCACAAAAAGCACAAGCTAATCAACAAATACAAAGAGACCGCATAGACTCTACTGAAGATATTGCTGTTATGAGAGCGAATTTAGCCAAACAAAAAATGGATAAATAGGAGAAAAATATTATGGCAGATAAAAAACTAGAAGGACCTTTTAAAGGAGGCATACAACCTACTGCGAGTCAAGCAAAAATGTTAAAAGAGTTAAATGAACAGTTAGAGCAAGCAAAAGCTTTAGACTCAAAATACTCTGTTGCAGAACAAAAAATGATAGTGGAAAAACTTAAAGACACAGCAGGTAGAGCTGCTGAGCCTGCAAAAAAAGACGACACAGGGCGAGTAAAAAAAGCAGACGGTGGCATGGTTTTAAAACAAGCTACTGATGACAGAAACGGAACTCCTAACAAGAGTGTTTGCAGAGGTGGAGGAGCAGCTATAAAAGGGATCAANTTTAGTGGAGTAAAATAATGCTCCNAGANATTAAAANAGCAATAAAACTNATNATAGTTCTTATTGTTGTTTATGGTGCAATTGATACTTTTGCGGACGTTACATCGTCAGGTGCAACAACCAATACTCAAAGTAACAATGCGGGAAGTAACACAGCAATCACAGGTGGATATGAAAGTTCTACAACATATCAGTCAGGAAGTAGCTCAAACACTACAACTACTAATACGACAAATAATTCAACGAATCAAGAAACTGCTGTAAACAGTTCTTCTGCTCCTGCTATGTCGGTTTATGGCCAAGACAGTTGTGTTATACCTTTAGCAGCAGGAGTTACAGTGATAGGATTTTCTGGTAGCTTTGGTAGCTATATGAGAGATGACGAGTGTGAGAGAAGAAAGTCTGTTGCTGTTTTAAATAAACTAGGAATGAAAGTTGCAGCGATATCATTGATGTGTCAAGACGAAGATGTTTGGAAATCTATGATGGACGCAGGAACACCTTGTCCAATAGAAGGATTAATTGGTGCTAAAGCTAAAGAGAGATGGGAAGAACTTGGTGGGTTTTACAAACCTGAAACTGATACTTGGAATGGTAAACCTATACCATCAGGAAAAATAAATGCGAATGGTCATCTTAATAAGTAGTTTATTATTAACTAGTTGTGCTCATCATAAGATTGAGCTTAGACCTATTGAAGTCTGGGGTAGTAATGAACAACCCATACCTGAGCCTGAGTTAAGATGAAATATTTAATACCTTTATTATTTCCTTTAACTGTTTTAGCAGACACCACTGGTAATTTAATAAGTAATGGCACATTTGATAATGGGTCTACTGGTTGGACGACCTCAGGCGACGGACAAGTTATTGGAGACTGCTGTCCTGGAGGACATGACTATGAGTTTGGTGACATGGGTTCTATTGAACAAGATTTTAAATTGTACTCAGAAACTATCACTCAACCTATGTTAAATAATGGCATCACACTTGACAGCACAACAGAGTGGCAAAACGGTGAAGGAGGTGCAGGTGGTTGGGCTCCTAATAGAGGAGGTGCTGATACTTTTACTGTGCGATTACAAATAAAAGATGATCAAGGCAATGTACTCGCAACAACTACGCAAGTGCGTACAGACACTACAGGTATCAATGGTGTAGACTTTACTGATACTTTAACCTATACAGGCACAGGCAGTAGAGTGGGTAATATATATTTGAGTGGAGCAGACGCCAACGCACCTGCTAATCTTGGAGGACCTAATGTAGACAATATATCAGTCACGATGACTTATGACCCCACTGTTTTAACTGCTCAACAAACCCAAGAGATTACTGCAATATTTGAAGAACTGGAAGAAGTTTTGGTTGCTAATGTTGAAAGTGTAGAGTTTGAGCCTATAGAAGAAATTACTTTTGAGCCATTGTCTTTTGAAGAACCTGAAATGATAATAGAAACATTTCAAGAAATTTTTATTGAAGAATTAGCAAAAGAAGAAATTAATGTGGGGATAGTAAATGTTTTTAACTTACCACCCCCAGAAGAACTTGCAGAAATACCTACGGAGGTGAACTATGGTGGTCAGGAGAACATCCAAGAAATCTCAACAGAAATCGAAGGCTTTGAAGAAATCATTGAAACAACAGAAAGCCCAAGTCTCGAAACAAACGAAGTCTCCACAAGTTCAGGAGAAGAGTTGGTCGGAGGAAATGAACCTGAAAGCACAGAAAGCGAGGGAAGAGTTTCTAGAGAATCGGAGATTACAAATAGAGAACAACCTACTGAACAGGTCGCTGAGGAAACTGAAACAAATCCTGAGCCTACTGAAACAGAAAGTGCTATCGTTGCTGAAGAGGAAGTAAACGATGAGACTGTCGGAGAAACAGAAACAAGCCCTAGTGACGAAAGAAGTGAAACAACTGAGGTTGCAGATGCGTCAGCAGAAAATGACCAAAGCACACCTGAAGCGGTTGAAGAAAGCGGGAGCGGTGAAACTTCTAGAGGAGATACTCCAACTATTTCAGTAGAAAGTATAGAGAAAAAAGTAAATGAACTCGTAAAGAGAATAGATCAGCGTTTAGTGGCTACCTCTGTTATCGTGGCAAAAGCTATGCAAAGTTCTTTCTCTGTCGATAATTATGGTAAAGTAAATGAAGGTATATTTAATCAACCGAACATAAACGGAGGAGATTATTATGAAACCCGAAACTACATTGACACTAGAAATATATATGCTCAGAATCAAAATGTTTATAATGATGCTGTCACACAATATCAAGAAAATGTGCAGGATAAAGTAGACGCAAGAATCAGAGCAGAAGAACATTTAAGGAGGATCCGTGGATATTAAAACAATAACTGGAGCTGTTGGATTAGTAATTACTATAGGTGGATTATTAATTTTTCAGGGCAGTTTGATAGAGCGTGTTGAAGTTTTAGAAAAACAAACAGCACCAAACATCAAACCTTTAGAACAAGACATAGCCATCAACAAAGCAGAAATAGCAGTGTTAAAAGCTAAAGTAGACGAAATAAAAGCAAGAAGTGATAACCCACTAGGAAATTAATTATGATACCAATGGAATTATTGTCAATGTTAGCAAGTACTGTTTTAGGCGGAATACTTTCTATCATGGCACAAAAATCACAAGCAGAAGCAGAAAAACAAAAAATGTTTATGCAACGAGCAGAGTTTGCAGCACAACAAGTAGACAAAGCTAGAGAAGTTACCGACGCTTTCACAAAACATACTAGGCGTTGGATAGCACTTATAGCAGTAGTTGCAATATTAGTTATACCTAAATTAGCACCATTTATAGACCCTAACATGCCTATTTATGTAGGATATACAGAGACAGTACAACAGGGTTTTTGGATATTTGCTAGCGATACAGACATGACCCAATGGAAACCATTGTCAGGATTAGTGATTACACCACTAGACACCCATGTAGTTAGCTCAATTATCGGACTATATTTTGGTGGATCACTCGTGAGGAAATAATCATGAACGATAGGTATTTTTATGACAATTTGATAAAAAAATTAGAAGAACGAGAGAAATCAATCACAGAAACTATTTGTTTTGGAGCAGTTATAGACTATACTGCATTTAAAGAGATGAGAGCTAGACTTTCGGAAATCTCACAAACGAAACAGGAGTTAAAAGACCTGCTACAAAGGGTAGATGATAATGACTAAAACTTTATATGTGCCAGAACACATTGTAAAAGAGAAGAAAACAGAACAAAAACCAGAACAAAAACCAGAGGGTGATCTAGAAAAAGCGTATGTCAAAGCAGAAGACAGAGTGCTAGACCCTGAAAAACTTTCTAAAAAAGCAATCGATAAAATGCCTCAACCTACTGGTTGGAGGATTTTAATCCTTCCTTTTCAAGGGAAAAAACTTTCCACAGGCGGTATTATTATACCCGAAGAAGTCAGAGAAAAAGAAGCAGTGGGTACAGTTTGTGGATATGTGCTAAAAGTTGGTCCACTTGCTTACCAAGACTACAATAGATTTGGAACTTCTGGAGCTTGGTGTAAAGAAAAAGACTGGGTAATTTTTGGAAGATACGCAGGTAGCAGATTTAAAATAGAGGGAGGGGAAGTTCGTATACTAAATGACGATGAGATTTTAGCTCGTATAAATAACCCCGAAGATATTTTACATATCTAATTAACAACAACATGGAGGAAACCATGCCAAAAGCAGAAGAAAAACAAGTAGAACAGGAAGAAGAGTTAAGTGTAGAGGTAGAAGAATCTCCTCAAGATACTTTAACAGATGAACCTGAAGTTGAACAACCTGAGAACCAAAAACCTGTTGAAGAGGTAAAAGAAGAGGCTAAACAAACTGAAACCTCAGAAAACAAAGAAGAGTTAGAAGAGTACAGTGAGGGTGTTCAAAAAAGAATTAACAAACTCACCGCTAAGCTGCGTGAAGCAGAACGTCGTGAAAAAGCAGCTACAGAGTATGCTCAATCTGTGCAAAAAGACCTAGAGGCTAGTCAACAAAAAACAAGTAGCTTAGACGAGTCTTTTGTTACTGAGTTTGAAAACAGGCTCAGTTATCAAGAAACAGCGTTAAAAAACGAGCTCAGTATAGCGATTGATCGAGCAGATGTTGAAAAACAAACAGAAATCCAACAGCAATTAGCTCAATTAGCAGCTGATAAAAATAAGTTACAATATATTAAAACTCAAAAAGAACAGGCAGAAAAAGAAGCTGAAACTAAACAACCTGAAACACAGGCAAAAACTCCACCACCTGTAGATCCTAAAGCAGCAGCTTGGGCAGAACAAAACACATGGTTTGGAGCAGATGAGCCTATGACTCTCACAGCGTTTAGTATTCATAAACAACTTATAGAATCTGAGGGCTTTGACCCTGCTACTGATGAGTATTATTCTGAGCTAGACCGCAGAATGAAAAAAGAATTTCCACATAAATTTAACTCAACTGAGGAAAAATCGACCACTAGGAACACTCCTCCTGTCGGTGGAGCTAGTCGTGGAAGTCAACGAGCGAAACAAACAAAAGTAAAATTAACTAATTCTGAGGTTGCAATCGCTCGCAAACTTGGTATAACTAATGAACAATATGCGAGACAAAAAGTCCGCATGCAATCGTGAGGTAACACACTATGACCAATAAAAACCCACGCTCTTCTCAACAGAGAAGCAAAGAAACAAGATCCACTCCGTGGAAACCACCGTCTACACTAGACGCACCACCCGCTCCAGAAGGGTTTTGTCATCGCTGGATTCGTGAATCCGTAATGGGTTATGATGACAAAAAGAATCTTTCTGCTCGGCTTCGCGAAGGCTTTGAACTCGTTCGTGCCGATGAGTACCCAGATTTTGAAGCACCAACTATCCAAGATGGTAAACATGCAGGAGTAATTGGTGTCGGAGGATTAGTACTCGCTCGTTTTCCTATTGAAACTAGAAATCAACGCAATGAACACTATCAAGAACAAACTGCTGATCAAATGACAGCCGTTGATAATGATTTAATGAGAGAACAACATCCGTCTATGCCTATCAGTAAACCTGAAAGGCAGACTCGTGTAACTTTTGGTGGAAATGATTCTTCCAAANTAGATAAATAATTAACAAAGGAATAAACTTATGGCAAACATTGATGCTGCATTTGGGTTAAAACCCTACAAAATGCTTGGAGCAGCAACAAACTCCAANGGTATTATGTCTTTTAAGATTCAAACAACGAGCACAGCGGGAACATCTAGTGTAATTTATGAAGGAACACCAGTTATCCCACTTGCAAATGGTTTGGTCGATATAGTCGGTAATGCCAACGGAGGAACTGTTTCACTGCTTGGAGCATTTATTGGTTGTGAGTACACCGCTTTAGACGGCACTCCAACTTTTGCAAACAAATGGCCAGGAACTAGCTCTGTTAAGAGCGGTACAGAAGCTTCAGCACTTATAGCTGCACACCCAGATCAATTATTTTTGATCAACTGTGACGCTGCTGCTGCTTTGACTCTTGTCCATGCAAACGCTAATTTTGCTACGGCAACCTCTGGTGATNCAACCACTGGTAAGTCGTCTGCTGAACTAGCCGTATCAACCGCGAACACTACAAACACCTTAAACATGAGAATCGTTGGTTTTGAAGATTCACCTTCAAACTCTGATGTCGCTAGTGCAGGTCGTTTGGCGATCGTACAATTAAACAATCACTTTTATCGTTATAATGCTAACGAGACTGGTGCAGGTGTATAAGGAGGTACATAACTATGGCAATAACTAGAGGACAACTCCTTAAAGAACTTGAACCAGGACTAAACGCCTTGTTTGGTTTGGAGTATGACAGGTATGAAAATGAACATGCCGAAATATTTGAAACTGAAACTTCTGATCGTGCATTTGAAGAGGAAGTAATGCTTGCAGGATTCGGCCAAGCTCCTACAAAAGGAGAGGGTGCGGCAGTCACATTTGACTCTGCAAACGAATCTTTCACTGCTAGGTATACACATGAAACAATCGCTTTAGCGTTTGCTATAACAGAGGAGGCTGTTGAAGATAATCTCTACGACAGACTAAGCTCTCGTTATACTCGTGCTTTAGCTAGATCTATGGCAAATACCAAGCAAGTAAAAGCAGCTTCTGTCTTAAACAATGCGTTTGACAGTAGTTTTGCAATCGGCGACGGTAAAGAGCTTTGTGCAACTGACCATCCGACAGTGGGTGGCGGTACTTTCCGTAATGAGCTTACTACAGCAGCCGACCTTAACGAAACATCACTTGAACAGTCACTTATTGATATAGCGGCTTTCATTGATGAAAGAGGCTTAAAGATAGCTCTTCAAGGCCGTAAATTGATAATTCCACCTGCGTTACAATTTGTAGCAGAAAGGTTGATGGCTTCAAATTTACGTCCTGCGACAGCTGATAACGACGTCAATGCGTTAAGAAACATGGGAATGCTTCCTGAAGGTTATGTGGTAAACCACTTCCTAACCGACCCAGATGCGTTCTTTATTAAAACTGACTCCCCTAATGGTTTTAAACACTTTGAGAGAAGTGCTATTAAAACTAGCATGGAAGGAGATTTTGATACTGGCAATGTTAGATACAAAGCTAGAGAAAGATACAGTTTTGGTGTTTCTGACCCAAGATGTGTGTTTGGCTCTCCAGGAGCTTAATTTTATATTAATCTCGATGGAAAGGGAGCTTCGGCTCCCTTTCTTTTTTAATTTAATCGGTATAGAATAAAATTCTAGGTATATTAACTTGTTTTATAGACTGACCTAGCAGACAAGCCGAGACTATAAAACTTATTTCCTAAGGAGGAAATTATGGCAAAGACAACCTTTTCAGGTCCAGTTAAATCATTAACAGGATTTATTTCAGCAGGTAATGGCACAGTAGTCAGTTTAACAGCAGACACTAGTTTAACTGTAGCAGCACATGCAGGAAAAATATTAACTTGTAACGACGCAGACGGTAAGTTTACTCTTCCTAGCATTGTAACAACAACACCTACAGATCCATCAGACCCTAANCAACTAAATAATTTAGGAGCTACTTTTTTCTTTGTTGTAGAAACAGCAGCTACAGATATGGATATTAAAACAGACGGAACAGATAAATTTGTCGGTGGATTATATACAGGAGTCAATGATGCAACAGGTAAAACATTTATATCTGGAGCAAGTAACGATGTAATTACTTTAAACGGCTCTACAAAAGGTGGACTAGCAGGAAGTATTATAAAAGTTACTGCTATGGCCTCTGCAAAATATGCTGTCGAAGGTATAGTGCTAGGTTCTGGAACTCTAGTAACTATGTTTGCTGACGCTTAATAAGGAGAAATAAATGGCTGATGCAGTTACTTCACAAACTATTATTGACGGTCAAAAGACCGTAGTTATGAAGTTTACCAATGTTTCAGACGGCACAGGTGAAAGTGCAGTTAAAAAAGTAGACGTCAGTGCTTTAACAGCTTTACCCGATGGGACTGCTTGTACAGGAGTTACTATTGAGCGAATCTGGTGGCAGTGTATTGGTATGAAAGTACAAATACTTTTTGACGCTAGCACCGATGCTTTTTGTATTGAACTTGGTGAAAACCAAAGCGGTAATCATGACTATACAAGCTTTGGTGGTTTAACTAATAATGCAGGATCAGGTAAAACAGGTGATATAAACTTCACTACTGTTGGTCACACTTCTGCAGACACCTATACAATAATCTTAACAATGCGTAAAGAGTATTAATGGCTACCACTAAAGATGTAAAAAGAACACCCTCTGGAAGNATTACTTACAGAGGGGAAACTTTTTCTGGCTACAACAAACCTAAAAGAACTCCAGGAGGACCTAAAAAATCAGCAGTTCTCGCTAAAAAAGGTAGCCAAGTTAAACTAGTTAGGTTTGGAGATCCTAACATGACAATTAAAAAAGATCAACCTGGACGAAGAAAATCATTTAGAGCAAGGCATAGATGTGCTACTGCTAAAGATAAGTTTTCTGCAAGATATTGGTCTTGTAAGGCATGGTAATTATGGAAGCAAAAGATGTCGCTAACATGTTAGCTAAACATGAAGCTGAAGCAAAAGTTAGACTAGAGGAATACAACAGAAGATTTTATCAAATCGAGAAAAAACTTGATAAATTAGACATGCGTCTCTGGGGTATAGCTATATTAATATTAGGTGTAGCTTTTGCAGGAAAATTTATGTAATGGTTATGACGAGGGGGCAGATGAAGAAACAAATCACTAAAGCTCCAGGAAAAAGAAGAAAAAAATTAAAAGTCCCTAAGAAATATNTAGCAGGCCTTAGTTCTGCTGATAAAGCAAAAAGGCGTAAAGAAATAGAGCGTAATAGGAAAAAGTCTCCTAGAGATAGCTCAGCTTATAAATTTGCAACAGATTTTGACAAAAAAGGTAAACGTCGTAAAACAAAATTATCTAAATATACTAAAGCTTTTAAGAAAAGGTTTGGTTAAAAAAGGAGGCAACAATGAAAAAGAAAACTAAAAAACTTACCCCAAGACAAAAAAAGTTAGCAGCGATGACACCACCTAGAAATAAAATCACTAGGGGAGATATCATAGCAATAGCTAAAAAGAACAAAAATAAAAAGAAAAAGGCATAATCATGGCAGGAAAAGGACTATACGCAAACATACACGCCAAGCGTAAAAGAGGCGAAAAAATGAGGAAAAAAGGAGCTAAAGGTGCTCCTACTGAAGCAGATTTTAGAGCAGCAGCAGGAACTAAAAAGAGAAAAAACATTGTCAAAAAAACGAGATCCAAAAGTAGGAACAGGAAAAAAGCCTAAAGGTAGTGGCAGAAGACTTTATACGGATGAAAATCCAAAGGACACAGTTTCCATAAAGTTTGCCACTCCTGCTGATGCAAGAGCTACTGTTGCTAAAGTTAAAAAGATAAACAAACCTTTTGCAAGAAAAATACAGATACTTACTGTTGGAGAACAAAGGGCAAAAGTCATGGGCAAAACTCAAGTCGCAAATATATTTAAAAAAGGCAAAGATTCCATACGCAAACAAAGGAGGACATAATGGCTTTAAGTGCAGCAACAAAAAAGACTTTAGCAGACAAAGCTAAAAAAGCTAGAGCTAAAGGTAAAAAAGTAACGGCAGGACAGCTCGCGAGAGTTTATAACAAGGGTCTTGCTGCTTATCGCACAGGACACCGTCCAGGAACTACCCCTAGTCAGTGGGCAATGGCTCGTGTGAACAGTGTTTTAACTGGTGGTAAAGCAGCAAAAGTAGATGCTCATATCTTTGGTAAGGGCAAAAAAACTAAGAAAACTAAAAAAGCATAGGAGGTCTAATGCCATATTTAGTCAGTAACATCCCACATTTTAATTGTTGGGTAAGGAAAGAGTTTACGCATAATCATGATAAATACAGAGGGGAGTTTATTCATGCTATTGCTTTTGCAGCGTGTACTATTCCTGATAGAAGTTTAAGTTTCCAAGTTGTATTTACAGGTTGTGAATCTGACTTTGATGAAAAAGAGAAAAATGTTCATGGAGGAGCTATGTGGGCAAGAATGCCTATAGCCGCTCTCGTGGGTGATTCTCCTTATGAGGAGTGGCCAGAACGCATGGAAACTCACCTAGTACAACCTTGGGATTGTAGTTCACACTATCATTCTGTCGTAAAATTTGATAGAGTGAGTTCAAGTCCTTGGTTATGTAAAATTAACCATGAGTTTTACATTGGAAAATATATGTTTACAATAGACTATACAGGATCTGAAATAGCTGATGACCCTGCTCAACATAAGCAGAGTCATGTAATACAGCTAACAGACGCGGGAAAGTGGACAGGTAATATTGTCGCTTTACCAAATAACAGGGTGAGGGCGACCTCTCCTGCCATGTGGGAAACTGGAGATGGTGCTCCAGATTTCAAACCAAGCCAGTGGACACTTAGTGCTGAAAGTGATGAAAGCTACATGGATCCATCGGTAACTTTTGATAATTTGTACGCTGAAGAGCAGGAGAAAAAAGATGGCAAAAACAAAAAGTAAAAACGGCACTCGTAAAAANATGATGGGTGGNGGAATGATGAAAAGTAAAAACGGCACTCGTGCTAAGATGATGGGTGGCGGAATGATGAAAAAGAAAAATTATGCTAAAGGCGGCATGATGAATAAGAAAAACTACGCCAAAGGCGGTAAGGTCGTTAAAGGACCTCACAGTTAAGGAATAGTTTATGGCGACTTCTGGATCTACTGACTTTGAGCTTGATGTAGCTGATTATATTGAAGAAGCCTTTGAACGCTGTGGTATAGAATCTCGTACAGGTTACGATTTAAAAACAGCAAAAAGGTCTTTAAATTTACTATTAGCAGATTGGGCAAACCGTGGACTTAACAGGTGGACGATTGCACAAACGACCACCTCTGTGTCTTCTGGCACAGCTTCCTATACTTTGGGTGCAGATACAATTGATGTGTTAGGCGTGGTTTTAAGAACAGGTTCAGGAACTACGCAGAATGATCAAATCTTAAGTAGAATTAGTAGAGACGCCTTTTTAAATATACCTAATAAAAATACNCAGGCAAAACCTAGTCAGTTTTATGTAGACCGACAAGTAACGCCAACTATAAAACTATGGCCAACACCAGACGCTAGTTACTCTATTGTTTATGATAGACTAACTCGTATGGATGATGCGGACAGTTTTACAAACACTATGGAAGTACCTTTCAGGTTTTACCCATGTCTATCCGCGGGATTAGCTTATTACATTGCTTTGAAAAAATCACCTGAAAGAGTACCTCTGTTAAAAACTGTTTATGAAGAAGAATTTAAAAGAGCAGCAGATGAAGACAGAGATCGTGCCAGTTTAAAACTAACACCAAGTAGAGATTACTATACAAGATAATGGCATACGCAACAGGCAAAAAATCTAAAGCAATATCTGATAGGTCAGGAATGGCTTTTCCNTACACAGAGATGAGAAAAGAGTGGAACGGNTCTTTAGTTCATAAATCTGAATATGAAGAAAAACACCCACAACTAGAGCCTAGTCCTCCACCTTATGAGCCACAAGCTTTACACGACCCTCGTCCTGATAGAAAAGAGCCTACTACTGTTGCCGTAGGACAAAATGTTTTTAATGCAAGTGGTCCTACACAAGGAATTGTACAAGTGGGTATCGTTACGGTGGTGATATCATGAGTTTTACATTTGATCAATTAAAACAAGCTATACAAGACTATACACAAAACACAGAAACAACTTTTGTAAATAACTTAGACGAAATGATTCGTGCAGCAGAACAAAGAATTTTTACTACTTGTGATTTAGAAATATTTAGAAGAAACCAAACAGGTACTACAACAAATGGAAACCAATTTTTAAATGTGCCTGCTGATTATTTAGCTTCTTTTAGTTTGTCTGTATTAAACTCAAGCAGCAAAGAATTTTTATTACAAAAAGATGTAAACTTTATACAAGAATTTAATCCAAATAGCTCTACTACAGGAGTACCTAGATATTATGCTAGGTTTGATGCAGACAATTTTATTCTCGCTCCTACTCCTAATGNGGCATACACAGCAGAACTGCATTACTATTATCGTCCTGCTAGCCTAACAGCAGGATCGGGCAGTGGCACAACATGGTTATCTACAAACGCTCCTAATACGATGCTTTACGGAACTCTCGTAGAGGCATATACTTTTATGAAAGGAGAAAAAGACCTTATGGATTTATACAACGGCAGGTTTATTGAATCACTTACAAGGATAAAAGATTTAGCAGAAGCTCGTGAAAATGCTGACGCTTATCGTAGAGGCCTACCTGAAAAAGCGAGAACATAATGTTTGATCTAAATTTTAAAATACCAAAAGAGCCGATTGTAAAAGTAAAAACAACTCATGGCAGAGGGTTTACTCCAGAAGAAATAGCTAAGAGATGTGTAGAAAAAATTATTTCAGTGTCAGACACTGCAAATCCAGGAATCCGTGACCAAGCAAGAGCGTTTCAAAAACAGATAGAACAAGTTCTTGTTTTTTATATGCGGGAAGCAATCCGTAGTGATCGCACTACAGTATACAATGCCTTATCAGACGCAGGTCATCAAGATTTGGCAGAACTTATAAGGAGACTATAAAATGGCAATATCACAAGCAATGTGTACTTCTTTTAAAGTAGAACTACTTCAAGGGAAACACAACTTTACTGCTTCTTCAGGGCATACTTTTAAACTTGCTCTGTTTACTAGCAGTGCTTCTTTAGGAGCAGCTACTACAGATTATTCTACTAGTAACGAAGCTTCAGGAACAAATTACACAGCAGGAGGTTCTGCTTTGACTTCGGTTACACCAGTTTCAAGTGGAACAACAGCTCTATGTGATTTTAGTGATTTAACTTTTAGCAACGCAACTGTTACAGCTAATGGTGCATTGATTTACAACACTACAACAGGCGGTGGATCAGGTACAACTGATGCGGTGATTGTATTAGCTTTTGGTGGAGATAAAACTTCTACCGCAGGCGATTTTACCATACAGTTCCCAACAGCTGACGCTTCTAACGCAATTATTCGTATAGCATAAGATATGGCTAATATTACAGGTTGGGGTCGTGGCACATGGGGTCAAGGAGCATGGGGTGAGCCTATCCCTGTTTCTGTTACTGGCCTCTCTGGTACTACTGGCGTTGGATCTGTAACTGTTTCAGCTGCCGCTGATGTAAGCGTAAGTGGAACTTCTATAACATCTTCTGTTGGCTCAGTAGTAGTCTCCGCTGCTGCTAATGTGAGTGCTACAGGTAGTTCTATAAGCAGCTCTGTAGGTAGCGTCACTGTTATTGGTGAAGCAAACATAAGCTTAACAGGTAGTAGTATAACCTCATCTGTGGGTAGCCCAACAATTAGTGGAGACGCTAATGTTCCTGAAACAGGACTTTCTGCAACAGCAAATGTAGGCTCAGTAATAGTCTCTGCCGCAGCAGATGTTTCTGTAACAGGTAGTAGTATAACCTCATCTACAGGTAGCGTGACTGTTACTGGTACAGCAAATATTCCAACTACGGGATTGTCAATTACGACAAATGTTGGTACTGTGACTGTAGCTGCGAATGCAACTGTTGATACGACAGGACTTTCTGCAACAGGACAAGTTGGAACAGTTTTTGTTTGGGGGCAAATAGATCCTAACCAAACACCAAACTGGTCAGACGTAAGTCCTTCACAAAGTCCTTCTTGGAGCAACAAAACTCCATCACAGTCACCAAACTGGGATGATATAGCAGCGTAGGAGAAAAAGATGGCTAGTAGTTTTTCAACAAATTTAGGTATAGAAAAGCCTGCAACAGGAGAGCTTTCAGGGACATGGGGGGACGTAACCAATTTTAACTTTGATATTTTTGATAGAGTCGTAGGTTACAAGTCTGTAACATTATCAAACACCTCATCTACCTTAACCGTAAGAGCAGGTAGTCCAAGTTCTGGGTCTAGTAATGTACAAGACGGTATGTATCGTGCAATTAAGTTTGTAGATGGTGGTGACATAGGTGGCACAGTAACTCTAACTGTAGCTCCAAACACTTCGTCTAACATATTTCTTTTTCAGAACGCACTCTCTGGCAGTAGAGACATCACTGTTACACAAGGCTCAGGTGCAAATGCTACGATAACGAATGGTAAAACAGCGATCGTTTATTGTGATGGAGCAGGCTCAGGTGCTGCGGTAGTTAGCGTAAGCGATAACTTAGCAATGTCTAGCCCTAAAATTACAGGTGGTACAATTACAGGAATTACAGATTTAGCTGTTGCTGACGGTGGCACGGGAGCCAGTAACGCAGCAGGAGCAAGAACAAATTTAGATGTTGACCAAGCAGGTACAGCAGTCGCTTTAGCAATCGCATTGGGGTGAAATAAATGGCAAATACTTTTAAAAACAAAGAATCAAGAAGCGTAGGAACTTCTCTTACAGCAGTAGGATCTTACACAGTGGGAAGCTCTACACAAACTACAGTAATAGGCCTTACTTTAGCAAACAGAACAGCTTCACAAATTTTAGCTGATGTAACTTTAAACGATGGATCAAATGACACTTATATTATTTTACAAGCACCAATTCCTGCGGGAGGTGCTTTAGTTCCTATTGGAGGAGATCAAAAAGTTGTTCTTGAAACTGGTGACAGTATCAAAGTAAAATCAGATACGGCTAGTTCTTTAGATGCAATTCTAAGTATACTGGAGATTACATAATGCCTTATGTCGGAAAAAGACCTGCGACAAATGTTAATTTAGATACTTTATTTGATCGTAAAACTGCCACACCCTTAATTATAAATGGCGATATGCAAATATCACAAAGAGCAACAAGTGGTACTTACACAGGTACAGAAGACGAAGTAGAGACTTGTGATAGATGGAAAGGGTTTATAGGTAGTGCAGGCACATTTACAAACACACAAGACACAGATGTGCCAACAGGTAATGGTTTTGCAAAGTCTTGGAAACTAGATTGCACAACAGCAGACGCATCATTAAGTTCAACTGATTTCTTTTTTGTAAGACAAAAACTAGAAGGACAAAATGTTCAAGTGTTTAAAAAAGGCACAGCTAACGCAGAAACATTTACACTTGCTTTTTGGGTTAAGTCTAATGCGATAGGCACATACACTTGTGAACTAATAGATGCAGACAACTCAAGAAGCTGTTCACAAAGTTATACGATAGTAGCCTCAAACACATGGGAGAAAAAAGTATTAAACTTTCCTGCTGATACAACAGGTACTTTTGGGAATGATACTGGAGCAAGTTTAGAAGTCCAATTTTGGTTAGCAGCAGGTAGTGGGTTTTCAAGTGGAACATTAGCAACAACTTGGGAGTCAACAACTACTACAGATAGAGTAGCGAGTGGACAGGTAAACATTGCAAGCAGCACAGACAATGAATGGTATTTAACAGGTGTTCAATTAGAAGTTGGAACATTTATTAGCAGCACACTCCCTGACTTTCAGTTTGAAGATAGAGCAACAAGTCTAGCTAGATGTCAGAGGTATTTTACAGTTATAGCACCATCAGGAAATTATGGTGTTTTTGGTCAATTTTATTCAGGAACTCATGCAAGATTTCATACTACTTTACCAACTGAAATGAGATCAGCACCAAGCATAGCTGTAACGAGTACATTGACTAATGAAGTAGAAGAAACAAATGTTGCATTAAGAACGCCAACTGGTGTAGCGATTGTTGGTAGCTCCACAAATGGTATAGCTTTTGCAGCATCAGGTATGAGTGGTGGAACAATGAGTAATCAAGCTATATGGAGAGATTATGTTCAATGTGAGGCAGAACTATGAGTTATAAATTAGTAAANGATAATANTACAAATGAACTTATAGGTGTTACGCTTACAGACACAGTAAACAATAAAATTAAGATGATACCTAAAGACGAAAACAACACAGACTACCAAGAATATTTAGAATGGGTAGCAGAAGGTAACACACCAGAGGAAGCAGATTAATGACATCAAGAGCTTTTACAAACGCAACTAAAAGATTTAGAACTCAATCAAAACAACCGATTGTTATNAATGGTGATATGNNAATAGCNCAAAGAGGAGACCAAACAGGNATNACAGCAGGTCAATANATAAACATAGATAGATTTTTTATTAACATGATTAACCTTGGAACATGGTCATTTACTCAATCAACAGATACACCTACAGGTCTTGGATTTAGTAAAAGTTTAAAAATAGATTGTACTACAGCAGATGCTAGTCCTGCAGCAGCAGATAACTTTTATTTATCAATGCAATCAGAGGGTAGAAATATACAAGGGTTTGAAAAAGGCACATCAGACGCTAAAACATATACTCTTGCTTATCATATCAAATGCAATAAAACAGGGAACTATGTTGTAGAATTATGGGATAGAACAAATGACCGACATGTTGCAGTATTAAAAACTATTTCAGCAGCAGATACTTGGCAAAAAGTTGTATGTAATTTTCCTGCTGATACAACAGGGGCTATAGCATCAGACAATGCTAGGTCAATAATGATATCTTGGGCTTTTGATACAGGAAGTGATTTTACATCAGGCACACTACCGAGTGCATGGGCTAGCCGTTCAGATGCAAACAGATTTGTAGGCACTACATTAGGACTTGGAGATAGTACAGATAATGAAGTATTAATTACAGGTGTTCAATGGGAAGTAGGAACATTTGACTCTGACAGTATTCCTAGTTTTCAATTTGAAGATGCAGAAACGAGTTTAGCTAGATGTCGTAGATATTGTTTCGTATCAGGTTATGCAGGAGACGGTGGTGCAAAATGTATTGCAGATTTTGGTGTAGGAATTGGCAGCACTCTAGTAGAAACATATATGGATTTGAAACCTGAAATGAGGGCAGCACCATCAATGTCTAATAGTGGTAATATAAATATATCTAATGGTTCATCTGCTGTAGCTGCTACTGCAATAGCAATTAACAGCACTATCAACAGCAGACAATTTGCAGGTGTTAGAACAACTTGTTCATCAGGTATTACAGCAGGGTCATTGTACAGAATCGAAGAATCAGGCAGTAGTGGTGCAATAATAATTTTGGATGCAGAGTTATGATACAAAGTGCTAAATATGTAAAAGGACCTGTGCATGGAGTTGAACAAAATATTTCTGTCAATGTAACTTACGCAGGTGGACAAGTTTGGTCAGTGCCTTTAAATGTATCTGACAACAGACATTGGATAGAATTACAAGAATGGGTAAAAGCAGGTAACACAATAGCGGAGGCAGATTAATGCCATATATCGGAAACAGTCCAGATCAAAATGTAAGAGAAACATTCTTCTACACAGCTACAGCAGGCCAGACAACTTTTTCAGGAGCTGACCTAAGTGGCAGCACTTTAAATTATCAAGACGGTAAATATGTAGATGTTTATCTAAATGGTATCGCTTTACAAAACGGCACAGACTACACTGCTTTAACAAAAACTTCTGTTACTCTAACAGCAGCAGCACAGGCAGACGATTTAATTCAAGTTACTGCATTTGGTATTTTTGCTGTAAGTGATACTGTATCAAAAGTATCTGGCGGCACATTTACAGGTGCGGTAACTTTTTCAGGAGGAGTTACCAACACAGGAACGGCCACTGGTTTTGGCGGAGCAACAGGCGGTGGAACTGATGATGTGTTCTATGAGAACTCAAGAACAGTAGCAACAAGTTATTCAATCACAGCAGGTAAGTCAGCTTCGTGTGTCGGACCACTTACAATCAATTCAGGGATTACAGTTACAATCCCATCAGGAGAGAGGTTAGTAATACTATGACAGTTAAGATTAATGCAGATACATCAGATGGATTAAAACTAACATCAGATACAAGTGGCACAGTAGACATACAGTCTAATGGCACGACAGTACAACAAGTTACATCATCATCTATTGTTGGTAAACAAGACATAATATTAGATGCAGGAAAAGAATTTTGTATCAATGCTGCTGACGATGTTCACATTGGCAGAGCAACCACTGATAGAATGACTTTCAATACTGGTGGTACAGAAGCAGCAAGAATAGATGAAAACCAAGACCTTATGGTAGGAACAGCAGTCAATATAAACTCATCAGGTGGTCCATTTCATGTAAAAAGTAGAAATGGTAGCGAACATGTTGCATCATTCCAAAATGGAACATCAGATGGTGGTTTTGGTATAAATTTTTATAACACAAGTGGTAGTGAAGTTGGAAGTATTCGTTGGACAGCTAGTGCAACAAACTTTAATACTTCATCAGACTATAGATTAAAAGAAAATGTAAGTTACAGTTTTGATGCTACATCAAGATTAAAACAACTCAAACCTTGCAGGTTTAACTGGATATCAGATAGCAGTAATACATTGCTAGATGGATTTTTAGCACATGAAGTTTCGAGCATTGTGCCAGAGGCAGTAATGGGTACAAAAGATGGCACAAAAACACAAGATACATTCAATGATAGTGGCGATGTTACAGGATCTGAAACAGTACCTGATTATCAATCTGTAGACCAAAGTAAACTTGTACCTTTATTAGTTAAAACAATACAAGAATTAGAAGCTAGAGTAACAGCATTGGAGAGTGAATAATGGCAATAACTTTACATGGTACAAGAGCAAGTAATACAGATGTGATTACACCTGATACAACAGGGACAATATTACAGGTTGTTCAGTCAGAAATTGCAACCACACAAAACACAACAAGCACAGGATATACGACATCAAATCTGACTGCTAGTATTACTCCATCATCAACATCAAGCAAGGTACTAATGATTTTGAGTGGTGGTAATTGTTATCACTCTACAAATGGTGCTAATGTTTTGATGGCTTTTCACAGGGACGGCTCAATTATAGGTTCAGGTAGTGATGTAGCTCACGCGATCATACAAAACACAAGTGGCACAAATAGTTTTAAAAGCTCATGGAGTGCAAGTTTTTTAGATAGTCCAAGCAGTACATCATCATTGACTTATGCACCATTCTACAAAGTTACTACAGGCACAGGACATTTTAATGAAGCGACTGTAAGAGTTATGCTAACACTATTTGAGGTAAGATAATGGATTGGAGCACAGCAGTAAGAGAAATTTATCCAAGTGTTGTTACTATCAACGACAAAACTTGCACAGATAAAGATGGCAAAGAAGTAACAATTAATGAATCTCTAGTAAATGCAAAAATATCAGAGAATGAATATAAAGGAAAAAGAAAAGTAGAATACCCTGACATTGGAGACCAACTAGATGATCTATATCACGCAGGAGTTTTTTCAACAGAAATGACTGCTAAAATAAAAGCAATTAAAGATAAATATCCAAAGGAATAAACTATGTCATTAGTAATTAAAGGATCAAGCTCAGGACAAGTAACAATAGATGTACCTGCTGCTGCAGGAACTAACACAATAACATTACCTGCGAGTACATTTACTGTTCCAACAAGTGGTGGTAATTTTGTAAGATTAGCAGGGGAAACATTAAGTGCAGATGCTTCATCAATAGAGATTAGTGCTTCAACACTTACAACAGATTATAATAATTATGAGCTTTATGTAAACTTACAACCAAAGACAGATGGACAACAAGTCTTTTTAAGACTGAGAGATAGTTCTGCTGCAATTTTAAATACAGTTGCTGATTTTAGACAACAGGCATATCGTGGTGGAAATGGTCAAGATTTTAGTGATACATCAATGTCAGCACTTACTACTATTTCAGGAGTTGGTAATGCAGCAGCAGAAAGTTGTTTTGTTAGATATTCTATATCAAATTTAAGAAACTCTAATTTTCAAACACTTGTAAATTTTCATTCATGTGGTGTACCTACTGGTGGTACGATATTTACAACTCTAGGAACATTTAACACAGTAACAGCAGAAGATAATCAAGGTATACAATTAACGTTTGCTAGTGGTGATATTGCATCAGGCAGCTCTTATGTTTTATTTGGAGTAAATAACTAATGAAAAAAATTGTAGATGGAAAATATATAGAAATGACAGCAGAAGAAGTTGCTGAAAGACAAGAACAGGAAACAAAAAATA
>FUFK010037814.1_pt1 | contig 82929 bp, 57 predicted proteins | sample 1021851 | NCBI WGS metagenome assembly FUFK01 (sample SAMEA51879418, study PRJEB19060) | metagenome
GGCTTGATCGCCTTGTGCTGCACCGAAAGATGCTGGTCCCACATGGTGGGCGGCTCGACGATATGGTCATCGACGCTGACAATGACGAGATCTTCGGTCTTCATAACGGGTCTCCTAATCTTGAGCGGCGGCACTCTTATCGTTTCACCAATTCGAACTCGGACTTCTCGCGGTCCCATGTGGCCTGCGTGATACCTTCGTCGCGAAGCTCGTATTTGAGCACGCGGCCAACGGGGTTCTTGGGCAGGGCGGCGCGAAACTCAATGAAGCGCGGGACGGCAAAGTAGGGCAGATTATCGACCGACCAGCGGCACAACTCTTCTTCGGTCAGAGTGGCGTTTTCGACCAGCGTGCAGGTGACTTTCACATCGTCTTCCATGTCGGCGAAAACAGCATGGACTGCCACTTCGTTGATCTGCGGGTGCAGCCGGAAGACCCCTTCCATCTCCATGCTCGAGATGTTCTCGCCGCGACGGCGCAGATAGTCCTTCTTTCGATCGACGAAATAGAACCACCCCTGTTCATCGAACATGCCGATGTCGCCAGTGTGGAACCAGCAATTGCGCAGCAGCGCTGCGGTCGCCTCAGGTCGGCGCCAATAACCCTCGAACATCACATGCGGGCGCTTGGGACGGATGATGATTTCGCCAGACTGGCCGGCCGGTACCTCATTGTCATTCTCATCGACGATGCGGACATCGAAGTCATCGTTGTGCGTTCCCGACGAATTGGCCGGCCGCTCGACGTCTATCGGAACGCTGGTGACGAGCGCGCACTCGGTCAGCCCGAAGCAGATCTGCGCGGTATATCTGACTCCGAACCGGTCCTTCCATTTTTTCTGGTAGGCTTCCGGGATCGGCGTTCCGGCAAGCAGCCGCAGCTTGCCCTTGTAACGCGCGGCGGCGGGGTCCTCGGCCGCGTCGGCGATCAGCGTGATCATCGAAGACAGGATCTGCACAACCGTTGCGCCGGTGCGCTCGATTTCGCCCCAGAAGCGCGACACCGAAAAGCGCGGATAGACAGCCGCCTTGCAACCAGCCATCAGCGCGGGAAGGATCGTTGCCGTATACTGGTTCATGTGGAAGCCGGGCAGCGGCGTCCACACCACGTCGTTCTCATCGTACAGCATCGCTTCGCCGATCTGGCGGGCCATGTTGCAGGCATAGTTCTGGCTGATCATGCATCCCTTGGATGGGCCGGTCGTGCCGGCAGTGTAGATCAGCATCGAGAGGTCGGCAGGCTTCACCGTAAAGCCAGTCGGTTCGGTCGTATCGACAAACGCCGAGGCAAGCGAGCGGACCTCCAGCCGTTCGGCGGCGACCGCAGGCATATCGCCCTTGACCAGCAGGACCCGCGCTTCGGGGATCCCGTCCTCGATCTGGATCATCCGTTCGACATATTCCTTCTCGGCGACGAGCACGACGGCGCCGCTGTCCGAGACCTGATGCCGCAGATACTCACCCTTGTAGGCAGTGTTGAGCGGCACATGGATCGCGCCGATCTTGGCGCAAGCGAGGAGCAACAGAATCTGCTCGACGCAATTGTCGAGCACCGAGGTCACGCACTGGCCCGGCAGCGCTCCTGCCGCACGCAGGCCGTGGGCGAGCTGCGTGCTACGAATATCGAGCGTGCCCAGTGTGTAGGTCGTCCCCGAAAAATCGAGAAATTCGAAATCCGGCCCGCGCCGATCAAGCGCACCTTCGAACACATCGACGATCGTCGTCAGCTTGCCGGGCAGCCATGCGCCATCCACACCCTGAGTCATCGCTTCTTCCAAACCCTTCCGTTCGAAGTTCAAGTCCATGCGTCAGTGCCGCGCGAGCAGCAGGCAGCCCGCCATCGGGCCGCCGCCGGCCGCCGCCACCGCCAGTTTCACATCGCGATTGACCTGCCGGTCACCGCCGGCGCCGCGCAGTTGCGTCACCGCCTCGTGCACGAAGCCGAAGCCGTGGGTGCGTCCCGCAGATAATTGGCCGCCATTGGTGTTGAGCGGCAGTTCGCCCTCGAGCGCGATCCGCGCGCCACCTTCCACAAAGGCGCCGCTCTCGCCTTCCCCGCAAAAACCGAGCGCCTCGAGCCAGGTCAGCGTCAGGAAGCTGAAGCCGTCATATAGCTGGGCGACATCTACATCGCCGGGCTTGTGGTCCGTGCGATCCCAAAGCATTCTTCCGGCATCAAATGCCGCCATGCGCGGCACGTCGACCTGATCCCAGCTCGGTCGCGTCGTGAGCGCGCTGCCGATGCTATCGATATAGATCGGCGTGCAAGCGAGATCCGCCGCCGCTTCCGCACTCGACAGGATGATCACCGTCGATGCATCGGTCGGCGCATCGCAATCGAGCAGACAAAAGGGCGACGACAGGAAGGGCATCGCCAGATAGTCGTCCAGGCTCAGCGGCTTGTCGTACATCCGCTTGGGATTGAGCAGCGCGTTGCGGCGCCCGTTGACGGCGATTGCGCCGAGATGCTCGCGCCGCGTGCCGTAGAGATGGAAATGGCGCTGCGCATAGGGTGCCAGCCATTGCATCGCGCTGATCGCGTTGAACGGCAGCTGCCATTGATATTCTCCCCACACGCGCGAACGTTCCATCCTGGCGCGCGCTGCATCCTTCCAAGACGCGCCGCCCGACCCTTCCTTGACGGTGCGAAAACACAGCACATGCCGCGCCAGGCCGGCCTTGATCGCTGCATAGCCGTTGATGATCGCCGCGAGCTGAGCGCCACCTTCAAGGCCGCTGCTATACCAATTCACTTTCAGTCGAAGCGCGTCGATCAGCTGATTGGCACCGATCGGGCCGAAATGCGGCATGTCGGGCCGCGCCCCGGGGTAGCAGGACACCCCGTCGATGTCGTCGCGCGTGAGGCCGGCATTGGCGAGCGCGTCCTTCACGGCATCGACGGTCAGACTCATCGCGGTGCGGTCCAACCGTTTGCCTACGGCAGACTGGCCGATACCCGAAATCACGACGCCCGAATTCGCCATCCAACCTCTCACTATGGGAACCGCGCGGCATTCCGCGTCGGGGCAGCGATGCCGCCGGTCCGTCGATAGCACCGCTGAGCACTGCCTTCCAGCTGAAACTGACGATGTATCAGTTATCTTCCTAGACAGGCTTCAGCTAAAATACTAGCACAATTTGCGACGGATCGAGGCTTCGGCAAAAATCCGCATCGAATGGAGAGAAACATGACCGCCAACGCTCCCCTTGCGCACCTGCTGGTCGTCGACATGGGCCGGGGGCGGGCGGCGTCGCAAGCGGCGTTGCTGTTGGCGCAGGCTGGAGCCATCGTCCGCAAGATCGACGATGTCGGTACGACGGCACCGGTGAGCGCGATTGGCGACCGGCTGTGGAACCGCGACAAGCAACGCGAGTCGTTTGCAGCGATGACCGGCGACGAAGTCGAGACACTGCTCGCGCGCGCTGACATCCTGATCCATGATTGCCTGCCGTCCGTCGCACGAACGCTCGGCCTCGACGCCGACACGCTCGGCGCGCGTTTTCCAAAGCTCGTGCACGTCGCAATCGGGGCGTGGCCAGCGGGGCATCCGCGCGAGGAAACGCCGGTCGACGATGCTTTGGCCCTTGCCGAATCCGGTCTGCTCGACGAACAGCCTGCCGCGAATCGTGACGGCCCGGTGTGGCTGCGCTTTCCGCTCGGCAGCGCCCTCGCCGCCTATCTCGCGGCCAGCGGCGCACTCGCCCGCATCCATGCCCGGCACCGCACGGGCCAGGGCGGCCCCGTTTTTACCAGTCTGGTGCAGGGCGCCATGCTGCCCATGATGATGTACTGGATGAAAGCGGAGCGCCCTACCCGCTCGGTCCAGTTCGGCATGCCGAAAGACAGCGGCGCGACCCTGTTCGAATGTGCTGACGGCCAGTGGATCCATACGATGGGCGCGCCGCAACAGGGTCCGACGGTGCGCGCGGCGCTTGATGCCATGACCCCGGAGGACCGCGGGCGGCACAATGCCAAATATGCCGACGCCATCGTCAAATATCCCGGCCTTGGCGACGACTGGGGCGCGGTTGAGGCAATTCTGAAGACTCGGCCACTCGACTATTGGCTGGCCGAATTCTGGGCATCCGACGTGCCGGCCCAGCCGGTGCTGCCGATGGGCGCGTTGTATACCGACGAGCAGGCGATCGCTGCCGGCTATGTCGAGATGCGCGAGACGCCGGACCTCGGCCCGATCTGCATGCCTGGCGCGCCCTTCCATATCGCAGCGACGAGCGTCGGCCAGCGTGCGGTAATCGGCCCAGAAGCCCCGTCGCGCCCGCTCGAAGGGCTTCGCGTTCTGGACATCGGCAACTTTCTCGCAGGACCGTTGGGTCCGATGCTGCTAGGCGATCTCGGCGCGGACGTGGTAAAGCTCGAGGCGACTTCGGGCGATCCATTGCGGCCGGTCGAATGGGCGTTCAACGGGTGCCAGCGGAGCAAGCGCGGCATCGCGGTACAGTTGAAGGATCCGCGCGGGCGTGGCGTCATGGAACGGCTGATCGAATGGGCCGACATTGTTCATCACAACCAGCGTATGCCAGCAGCGGTTAAGCTCGGATTCGATGCAGAGTCGGTTCACCGCATCAACCCGACCGCGATCTACTGCCATGTCAGCTCCTATGGCCAGACCGGCCCGCGCAAGGACTGGCCTGGCTATGACCAGCTGTTTCAGGCAGCTTCAGGCTGGGAACTGGAAGGCGCTGGTGCTGGCAATCCGCCGATGTGGCACCGTTTCGGAATGATGGATCATCTCGGTGCGCTCGCCTCGGTGGTCGCGACGCTGGCCGCGCTAGTCGCGCGCGATCGCGATGGCACCGGGGCGAAGACCGCCGCATCGCTGCTCGGGGCCAGCATTGCCAGCATCGACACATTATGGGCCCAAGGCACCGCGCTTCCCCCCGAGGAAATCCTCGATCATTCGCAGACCCGCGTCAGCGCGACACGGAGGCTGTTGCGTGCTGCCGATGGTTGGGTGGCGCTCGGCGGGCAGGACCGCGACGCCGACCCCATCGGCGAGTTGACCGGTGGCGATATCGATCGCTGGGCAGCATCGCTGACGGTGGAAACGCTGCTGGCACAGCTCGCCAGCCGCTCGATTCCGGCAGCCCGGGTGATGCTGGACCATCGCGACAGCTATCTCGCCGATCCGGCCAACCGCGCCGCCACGCTGGCAACGACAGTTACGCATCCCGTCTATGGCGCCTTCGACATGGTCGGCGCTGCATGGACGTTCGGTGATCTTGATGTCGCGATCGATCGCGCGCCGCCGCTGCTTGGCGAGCACAGCCGCGCGATTCTCGCTGAGATCGGCATGCCGCAGGCCGAACAAGATGCACTGATCGCCGACGGCATCGTGGTCGAAACCGCAGCCCAGAGCCAGTTTGAATTACGCTGAATCGCGGCACCGGCCGTAACGGGTTCAGCTTTGCTGGACCGGACGCTGGTGTGCAGTGTCAGCCTGCGGCGGCGAGCCTCGCTTCATCCGCTTGCGTGCCGTTGCCGGTCACTTTGGCAATGATCGCGAACGCGCTCACCCGGTCGGCTGGCGGCGTGCCGCGCCAAGCAACATGCTGGTCCGGCCGAACCAGCAGCGCGGGTTCAGGGTAGAGCTGCTCGTGCCCGGCGATATCAAGCCGTACCATGGTCAACGGCACGCCCGCCGACTGGGCCGCTGCCTCGATCGCACTGGTATCGGTCGGCGCGAAAACCAGCAGCGTAAACCACTCGCCGAGATGATCGTAGAGATTACTGCCATCCGCCAGGTAGACGCTCGGAACGCGCGCGCCCGGGGTCGTGGTAGGCGAATAATTGATCGGATCGTCGGATGCCCGATCCCCTTCCTCGTTCACGACGATTGGCGATCCGACATAGGCATAGCCAAGTTCGATCCCGAAACTCTCATTTTCGGCATTGCCATAGGCGGCGATCTTCTCGCTGGCTTCCATGCGCGCGCGCGCGCCGGCCTCGCTGTCGTCGAATAGCTCTGGGACGTAGAGCTCAGCGATCGCCATCCGCACGTCGTTGTGCCGTCCGGAACCGGCGCAGTTCACCAGCGCGACCGGCCGGCGCTCGGCCTCATAGGAAGCGATAAGCTCCGGCCCGCCGAAACCCGCGATCGTCGCCGCCAGCTTCCAGCCGAGATCGAACGCATCGCCAATGCCGGTATTCATCCCATAGCCGCCGGTCGGAATATATTGGTGAACCGCATCTCCCGCGAGGAGCACGCGGCCCCGGCCATAGCTGTCGGCCACCAGCAAATGTGGCGCCCAGTGGTTCGACACGATCACCTCATGCTCGATCGGCTCGCCAACGAACGCCTCCAGCAGCGCAGACGGATCGACATCCTCAGGCTTCATGCCGTCGGGGAAACGCGTGAGTAGCGTCCAGACATCGCGGTCATTCTGCGCGACCAGCGTGCCGCGGCTCGACTGATAATGCCATGCCGGCCCCCAGCGCTGCAGCAATTCTCGCGCTTCGGAGTGAAAATGCGTGATGAAGCGCTCATTCACGCGTGCGCGTCCGCTCAGCTCGATCCCGAGCTGCGTGCGCACGCGACTGCCGCCACCATCGCAGCCGACCAGCCATTTGCTGCGAATGCGCTGCTCGTTGCCGTCAGCCGTAATTACAGTGACCAAGACACCGTCGGCTTCCTCCTCGAACCGGTCGAAGGTCGTAGCGAAGCGGACGTCGATCCGCGGGTGCTCTTCGATGGCCTTTTTCAGCACCGGCTCGATGATGACCTGCGACACGCGCATCGGTGGTTGCGAAGGCTGAGTGCCGTCATTGATCCGGTGCAGCCGCTCGCGCACCTCGCCGACGCTGGGATAAACGAAGCGATGCAGTTCATGCCCATTGAGCGTCGTGATCCACGAAACGTCGAACGGCTGAGTATCCGGCACAGATACCGCGCGCAGCCGGTCAGCAAGGCCGACCTTTTCGAACAGCTCCATGCTGCGCGCGTTGGTGATGTCCATCTTGGGATGAGTCGTCGTCGTAGGATTGCGCTCAAGCAAAAGCACGTCGATGCCGTACTCAGCCAGAACGTAGGCCAGTGTCATTCCGACCGGCCCGCCACCTGCTACTACCACGTCCACACTTGTCATCGAGGCCTAATCCGCTCCTAACGACGCTTCGACGCCGAATACTAGAATATTAGAAGTTCTAGCCGCTGTTTATGCTTAAGTCGCGCTCTTTTTGATAATTTGAGGCGAAAATCGGCGGGGCAGGGCGGCTTGGCGCGCACTAAACACAGGTATGAAAAGCAGCCATTCGACCAGCGCACGACGCATCCGTATCGGTCCGCTCCATCCCTCGAGGGCGGTTTTCTGCCGCGCCGGTCACGACCGTTTGCATGCCGCCACAGCTTCGAAGTGGCCCAGATTCAGGCATCACGCCACGGGCGGGCGTGCCTCGAGGATTGTGACCTTCACACTCGCTCGGTCCAACGCATCGCTGCTGGGCATGGCGCCGCTGCTCGACCTCGTCTGGATTTCGGCGAGCAGTGCAGGCAGGTCGTCGGTCTCATAATCGACGATCATGAAGAAGGTCGGATCGTCGCCGTCGGGCGCGCCGACCACCGTAAATCGCTGCGCCTGCCAGGCGCCCGGTAGTTGCAGTAAGTCTTGCAGGTGCCGTCCGTCATACCATGCATGATAATCGGCCTCGCGCCCCGGCAGCGGCTTGCTCTCGACGAGGAACCGGTAATGAGTCATCGTCGCCTCTCTCGGAATCGGTCGTCATGCGGCAGCTATCGCAGCGCAAAGCCACTCGCCACCCGGCGCGATCAAATCGCACATATCTGTAATATGACCGGCCCGGGCGGGGCGCTTGTTGCCGCCCGCGCCGCGCCGCCTAGCCTGTCGGAAACGACAGGAGAGGCCGATTGCACAAGCTGATCTATCTGCTCGCACCAGACCCTACCGGCACACGCGCGGCGATGGTTGCACGCGTCATGCAGGCCGGCGCCGGACTTGCCGCGCTCGGTCCAGCAGGGTTGCGGATCAACGTTCAGGACGCCGGCGTCGACTGGGGCGACGCTGTCGATCATCACCCCGCGCTCAAGCTCAGGAGTGAATATGGTCCGTTCGAGGCTGTCGTTCAAATCTGGCTCGACAACGCCGGCGACACCGCCCGGGGGCCGTACGAAGCGATCATCGCGCAACTCGCGCCGCTTCATCACGGCTATCTGGTCGAGGAACGGCTGCTGGTCCACAATCTGCGCCAATCAGCGGAGCCGAGCGAACGCAATGACGGCTATTCGCAGATGGCGGTGCTGCAAATTCCCGATTGGCTCGACGAGCCCGAATGGCGGCGACGCTGGCAGGACCGACACAGCTGGGTGGCGATCTCGATCCACCCGCATCTCGAATATATACAGAATCGGGTGCTGCGGCCGCTTACCCCCGGGGCGCCGCCGATCGCAGGGATCGGCGAGGAGGCGTTTCCGATCGAGGGGCTTCACGATGAACGCCCGCTGTTCCGCGGCGGCGAGCAGTCCGAGGCGAAGTTCAAGGAACTCTACGAGATCATGTATGAGGACGCGTCGCGCTTCATCGATTTCGGCAAGCTCGACATGCTGGTTTCATCACAATTCGATCTGGTGCGGCCGGTGCGCTGAACCAGCGGCAGCTATCAAAGCGGATCAAGTCGCCGTGGCGGCGGTTCCACGCCAGTAGAGCGCCGCCACGGCCATGCCCTAGGCGGTCACCAGGGCATCTCCCTTGAGGACGGCCACGGCAGCAGCGCCACTGGCGACCGGCCGACCGACTTCAGCGGCAAGCGCGACCGCCGCCTCAACGGTTTCGCGGTTGGTCATTTCGGTCGCCCCACCCGTATCCTCGATCCCGACGCGCAGATGGCCGCCGCGCTCCAGCGCATAGCGCGCCAAGGGGGTTTCGAGCAGGACGCCCCCCTGACAGCTGACGATGAACGGCATGTCGACCCCTTCGATCATCGAAAGGTAGACGTCGAGCGAGGCCGGTGTCGGATCGAGGCCGAAATTAACCGCTCGCACCTTGTCGAATCCCATGCTGTAAGGTCCGGCGAAATAGAGTTTGATGATCGAGCCCTTGGGGAACATCCCCGCCTGGGCATAGGCACGAATCCAACGCAGGTTTCCAGGCTCGTAGACGCCGACCGAGACCGGCTTGTCGTGCTTGCGCGCGAACTCGACAACTGAATGCGCCTCGGCAAAGGTTGCGCCGCCAGTCACCGAGTCGGACGGCAATCCGTTCTCGTCCATACGGCCGAACAGCGTGAGACCGGGGTCAAGCGCCAACATGCGCAGCACGCCCGCGTCCTGCATCGGCTGCAGATGCGCGTTCTTTTCCCAGATCGCGGTGCCGCGGATATAATCGCCGTACAGCAGGGCGTGCGGATAGGCCTCAAGGATTGCCGCCTCGATATCGATCATCTCCTGGATCGCGCCTTCGCGGTCCTTCCGGAAATCATGATGGTGGTGAACGATACCCGCCCCCGCCGCGAGGCATTCCTTCCCCTCATGGATATTCTCGGCGACTTCCTTGATCGGTGCGCCCCGACGGAGCGGCGTGATCGCGGCTTCAATGACCAGCGGTTTTTCTGAAGGATTCATGACGTGCCTTTCGGGAAGGGAGTTCAGCGACCGAACCGGAACTTAAGCTGCGCGCCATACATGCGCGGTTCGTTGTAGAAGACCGTGTTGTAGCCGGACGTGCGCGTAGTGGTGGCCCCACTGACGATAAAGGTCGTGTCGAACACGTTGCGCATGAACAGACCGAGCGCGACGCCAGTGCCGCCCAGATTCTCAAAATCCAGGCGCAGATTGACCAGTGTATACGGATCCTCGGACAATGTTCGGTCCGACTTGAACGGCGAATAATAGATGCGGCTGGCGTGATACACGTCCGCGTTCAAAACCATGCTGGTGAATTCGCCCAATGGCTGTTCAAAGCGCATATTGCCGCCGACGGTGTATTCGGGCGCGTAGGGGAACGCCGAATCCGCCGTGGTCTGCGGGAAGGCATTCGCCGCGACCAATACCGTCGGAATGGCGATCTTGGTGTAGCGCAGGTCCGTGTAAGAGCCGAAGACCGAGAGGCGCAGTGGCGGTACCGGTGTGATACTCGCTTCGATGTCGAAACCCTGCGCGCGTGCTGTGCCAGCGTTGACGATGATCGTGCCGGCAGACGGGTCGGTGGCGGCGTTGCCGTCGGCATCGAAATTGGACCCCAGCCCACCGATGCCGCGCTGCGAATTGTTATAGATGCCGCGGAACGCGCTCAAATTGAAGCGGCCGCGCATTCCGTTGATCCGCCAGTCGCTCTTCACGCCGAGTTCGACATCGGTCACCGTTTCGGGCGCATAGGACTGGAATGGCGCAAGCCGCCCACCGAGCAGCGGCGTATTGACGCCACCCGCGCGATACCCGCGGCGAACCGTGGCATAGAAGAAAAGCTCGTCACTGGCGCGATAATCGATACCCAGATTCCACGTCCATGCCGCCGACTGCGCACTCGAGCGGATGCCAGTCGCCATGACGGTCTCGGCCACGCGCGGCACCGAATATACGTCGAAAGGTCCCGATCCGTTGACCGTCGCCGCAGCGCGATAGACCACCACCGGCACTGGCGTCTGCGTGTTGCACTGATCGAGCGTGATCAGCTGGACGTTGGCGTCGAGCAATGGATAGGGCGCCGCGAAGCTGGTCGCACACGCTTCCACCTTGTCCCAGGTATGCCGCGCGCCAAGATTGAGCTTGAGACCGCTGGTTACCTCATATGTCGCCGATGCAAACAACGCTTTGCTGGTCAGCGAGCGCGCGCTCTGGACCACGTTTGGGCGCAGCGGTGGCGAGAAGCCGGCAAGCGCGAAGCCCTGCGGGCCGTCGGGTTCGTTCTTCAGGTAGAACGCACCCGCAATAGTTTCGAGCGCGCCGCCGGCGAAGCTGCCCTGCACCTGAAATTCGTCACTCACCTGACGTTGGTCGGTCCGGTTGTACGTCGTGGTCAGCGGCAGGTTGCTGCCGTCCGGATTGTTGAGGTTGGTGATGTTGACGTTGCGGAAGCCGAAGATGTTCTTGAGCGTGATCGCGCCCAATTCCCATGTTGTGGTATTGGTGAGGCCTGCGACATTGATATATTGCGACGTCAGCGTATCGCCCGTGTCGATGACGCGCGGGCCGCGTGCCTGCTGCGCGGCGAACGACAGGTCGATGTCGCAAGTGACCGACGTGTTGCAGTCGTAAAAGGGGGCGCGCGCCGGGTTCGACGCCGACACGCCGGGACCGCCGACCACGGTACGCAGCGGATGGCCGTTCGGATAGTCCGCGTTCGGGTAGACATGGTTGATGACCGCGCCGTCGCCGTTTCGGTCCCATTCGAACCAGTCGTAGATGGTGGTGTTGGTCAGACCGTCGAACGGCGCAAGCCGCAGCGAGATGCGATAGGCGGTGTCGTTGCGGTTATCCAGCGCCGCGCCGGACGTGTTCCGCGGGCTGATGTTACGGGTGTAGCCGTCGCGCTTCACATATTGGCCGGCGAGGCGCAGCGCGATACGGTCGTCTATGATCGGAATATTGATCGCGCCCTCTACTTGGCGCATCGCGTAATTGCCGACACCGAGATCGAGATAGCCTTCCAACCGGTCGGTCGGCGCGGCCGGATTGATCAGGACCGCGCCGCTGGTCGAATTGCGCCCGAACAGCGTGCCCTGCGGTCCCTTCAGTACCTGCACCGAAGCGAGGTCGAACGTCGGCGCGATGCTGCCGTCGGTCTGCGTCGGCACGTCAGCGAAATAGGTCAGTACCGGCTGCGGCGCATCGCCCAGATTGGCGCGGCTCTGCCCGCGGATGATGATCTGCGGATTGCTGCTGTTGCCTGCACGGCCATAAGTCAGGCCGGGCGTCGAATAGGTCAGCTGGTCCATCGTCGTGACAGACCGCTCCGCCAGCAAGTCGCCGGAAAAGGCGGTGACCGAAACCGGCACGTTCTGCGCGCTCTCTTCGCGCCGACGTGCGGTGACGACGATATCATCCTGAGCGGCACCCGTTTCGACCTGCGCGGGCACCGGAGCCGGCGTCTCCGGCGCTGCCTGCGCCTGCGCTTGTACCGCGAGCACCAGCGGCGCGATCGAACAGGACAATCCGTATTTGTTCAGCATCTTCCTCTCCCCTGGCGACACACCATTCCGGCAGGCGCCTTGCGACGGCCGCACCGGGCTGTATTCAGCTTTGACTGTCACTGGATCGGGGTGCGCGGTCGCGGCCACCGTCACAAGCGTGATCGATTATGATTTTGCGACCTTGGCGTTTGCAGGCGACATCTCGGGGCCGATCGGCCGATCTGAACTCAGTGCGGGGTGACGCTCAGCGTGCCGCGAAACTGTGTGGGCCGCATGCCGACCTCGCGCGCGAAGGCCACCGAAAAGCTCGCGGTCGAAGAAAAGCCGAGGTCGGCCGCGATGCACTTGATCGGCGACTGCGCGACCAGTTTGCGCTTGGCGCGCTCGACCATGACGCGGCGGATCACGTCGCCGATGCATTCGCCGGTATCGATCCGATAGGCGCGAGTCAGGTGCCGCGGCGTGATTCCACAAAGCTCGGCCAGTTCAGCGACCGAGGGTACTGGCTCGCCATCGGAGGCCAGACGGCGGCGAATGCGTCCGTGCCGCCACGCAGTCAGCCCGCCGGGCCGAAGCTCGACATTCTGCTGCCGGTTGGCGATCTCACGCATCACTTCGAGCAGGATCAGCTTCGTCGCCGCCTCGACAAATCCCCCCTGCTCCAGCGCAGGATCGAGCAGCATCTCCAGCAGGCGGCGAAAGTCCGCCTTGATCAACGGGCTGTCCAGCTGCACGCCATGCGCCTGCGCGCTACCGTCCCACCCCGCCTTTTCCAGGATGTCGCGCGGAAAGAAGCAGGTTAGCGTCTCAAATTCCCCGGCCGCTACCTCGATATCGACGGTCGTGTCGGGCGGGATGAACAAGATGTCGCTGACTGGGCAACGCGACTTGGCGCGGGGTAACGCGATCTTGAGCGCACCAAGCGGTCCGGCCTGCATCTTGACGCGCATCGAAGCCGCGAAATGATGCCGACACAGCGATAGCGTAACATGCTCGCGCGTAGTTACGCTGTGCAGCTCGGATTTCCGGTGACCGAAACCGCCCATGATATCACCCTCTCCTGTCAGCTCGCATTTAGCGAGCCGATCCTTGTCAGTTTGCTTACTGACAATACAAATGTCCACTGAAATTCATTATACCTGACTGGATCGGCGTCGCCGTTAGCCAGCGAGCATGTCGCCAATTCGATCAGATGTCCGGTTCAGACGCCAGATTAAAGTCGCTGCTGGTGCGGCGCCTTACTCAGAACGTGCAGCGCGCGACGCAAAGCGGCGCCCAACGCAGGGGAGGCACGAGGATGACGCAAACGACAGGCGCACGCTCTGAGTGGAAGGCCGGCTGGACCGTCGTGCTCGCATCCGGCTTCGGCTTCGTCGTTTCGGGCATCCACCTCTACTCGATCGGCCTGTTCCTCGAACCGCTCGAGCGCGAATTTGGCTGGGCGCGCAGTGCGATGACCGGTGCGATGATGATCCCATCGGTCTTCGCCTTCTTCCTGTCGCCAGTGTTCGGCCATTTCGTCGATCGCTGGGGCGCGCGCCGCATCGGGCTCGTCGGCGCCGCCAGCTATTTTGCTGCCTTTGCGCTGCTCGGTTTGACCGGCGCACAGATCTGGAACTGGTGGTTGCTGTGGGTGCTGCTCGCGCTCAGCCTGGTGCTGGTCAAGCCCACGGTTTGGTCATCCGCGCTTTCGTCGCGGTTCGCGACAGGACGCGGCTTTGCGCTCGCCGTGGCGCTGTGCGGGACCGGCGTCGGTTCGCTGGTGACGCCGCTCGCTGCCAACTTCCTGATTGACCGTTTCGGCTGGCGGCTGGCGTTTGCCGGACTCGGGATGGGCTGGGCCGTGATCATTCTGCCAATCCTGGTGCTGTTTTTCTTCGATGCGCGCGATATCGGCCGCAGGACCGCCAGCCCGTCACCCGTCGCGCTGGCCGGTCTAACCGTGCACCAAGGGCTTCGCTCGCGATCCTTCTACACGCTCGCGCTCGTAGCGCTGATCGCAACGGCGATAATTGTAGGAACGGTTGTGCACCTCGTGCCGATGCTCAGTGGGACGGGGATCGCGCGGGCGACCGCCGCAGGTATTGCCGGCACGCTCGGCGTCACTTCGATCATAGGGCGTCTCTCGGTCGGTTTGTTGCTTGACCGGACGAAGGGGCCGCAAGTCGCCGCGATCAGCCTGGGTCTGCCTGCGGTGAGCGCTCTGCTGCTGCTGCTTGCGCCGGGTTCGGTCCCCGTGGGGATCGCGGCCGCAGCGGTACTCGGCCTGTCAATCGGCGCGGAACTGGATTCCGTGATCTATCTGGCCACGCGCTATTTCGGCATGCGAAACTATGGCGCGCTGTTCGGCTTTATCGCCGCGCTGATCAGCACAGGGACCGGCCTCGGGCCGCTGACCGCCAGCGCGCTGTTCGATCATTTTGGATCGTACGAGCCGTTCCTGTTGACGATCATACCGGCCGCGCTGCTGTGCAGCCTGCTCACGGCGACGATGGGCGCCTACCCTGAGCACCGGCTGGACCACCAACCCAATGCTGATGGTCAATGATGCGCCGATCCCCGATCACGCGTGATCCTATGAAAATCACAAACTTGACCCAACGGCAAAGCATCGGCGCACCGGATATCCTCATCCATGTTTGCCCTGTTCTTTACGATCTGCGGGCCCTGATGGCATCTGCTTGTGCAATCCCGCCAGTTTGTCGATCGCCCGAAGCGCTGCTGCTGACTGGGAATGCCAAGACGTCAGGGAATGAGGCCGGCCGGCACCTCGTCACGGTCCGGTGTCTCCTCGCGCCACCGAACGGACCCGACCGGACGCTCCAGCAAGCGCGTGATACGTAGCTCGCCACCTTCGCCATAACGCGCCGACAAATCACGAACCTGCTCGAACTCCGCCGCGGTCAGGCGACTGCGATGTCGCAGATAATCATGCCAGGTCGGGCAGTGGAACCGTTCCACCCAGCGACGCGCATTGGCGATGTCGCGCGCGAGCGACCAGGCGCTGACGCCGTTGCGCCGCCGGATCAGCCGAACTACCAGCATCGACTCGTAAAAGCTGCGCGCTTCCTCCTCCGGCACCATGAATTCGATCTCGATGACGATCGGACCGCTGCGCCCGGTCAGCGCCAGATCGATTTCGGGCTCTTCCAGCTCGTCCAGCACCGCCGCCGGGTTTGGAATGTCCTCGGCCGCCTTGAGCCACCGCCCGGCGATCGAGAAGCAGAGCAGCACTGCGCCAGAAAGGATTAATGCGATGGGGATGGAAGTCTGTTCGGCGACATAGCCCCACAGCCAGCTGCCCAGTGCGAAGCCGCCCGCTGCCGTCGCCTGGAACGCGGCCAGCGCGCGGCCACCTACCCAACGCGGCGCGCCGGTCTGGACGGCGACGTTGAGCGAGGTCAAGGCCTGTGTCCACATCGCGCCGATCAGCACCAACACCAGCGAAGCAACCCAGACAGTGTTGCAGAACGATAGGCAGACCATCCCTACCCCGGCGAGCGCGGTTCCGTTCTCGATCGGCGCGCTGCCGAGCAGCGCACGAAATCGGTCAAGGAACAACCCGCCGAGCACCGCGCCGCAGCCATAACCTGCCAGCAAAACGCCAAAGATAAGCGGCCCGCCGCCAAGCGCCTGCTTGGAAATGAGCGGCATCAGGCCCATGATCGCCGATACGCCCGCGCAATAAAGGAAGCTGCGGACGATCGCACCCCGCATCGCCGCCGAGTGCGCGATATACTGAATGCCTGAAACGATCGCGCTAACGACGCGCTCGGGCGGCAAACGCGGCTTTTCTGGGGCTCGCTTCCAGCGCCAGAATGCCGCCAACATCGGCAGATACATCAGCGCCGATGTGCCGAATGCCACCGCAGCGCCGGCCAGCGCCACCAGCACGCCGCCCACCGCCGGACCGAAGCTGCGCGCGATGTTAAAGCTGATCGCGTTAAGCGCGACCGCGCGGGGAAGCTCATTGGCGGGCACCTGCTCGGATGCCGACGATTGCCACGACGGCGTGAAGGTGGTGGTGGCAATGCCGAGCAGAAAGCACAGCCCGAGCAGCACGGGCGGCGACAGCAAGCCTGCGAGCGTCACCGCTGCGATCAGCAGGTTGACGAGGGCGGCCCCACACAGCGCGATCATCGCGACGTTTCGCCGGTCATGGCTGTCAGCAATCGCGCCGGCGGGCATCGCGAAGAGCAGGAACGGCAGCATCAGCGCCGACTGGACCAGTGCGACCTGCTGCACACTGTCGGTTAACAGCGTCATCGCCCAAGCCGCGCCGACGCCCGTTATCAACAGGGCAAGATTAGACATCAGGCTGGCGAACCAGATTTCCCGGAAATTGGTGTGGGTCAACGGGCCGAACATCGTAGCCTGCTATCGCTTCCGGGGCAGGGGTTCGGGCACGCGAAAGCGGTAGGCGAAGCGCTCAGTTCGAGCAACATGTGCCCAAAACAAACATATTCGTGAATTCCTCCGGCGGCTCGCAAGCCGGCGTTGGCAAGTCGCAAGAAAGGTCGAATGTGGCAATGACGGCTAGCACCGGCCGTGTTGGAAGGAAAATCATGGCCGGACTTTATGATATCGCCGTGCGAACGATCGACGGCCACGAAGGTACGCTCGCGTCCTATCGGGGGAAAGTCCTCCTCATCGTCAACACGGCATCCAAATGCGGCCTCACTCCGCAATATGAGGGTCTGGCGGCACTCCACCAGGCGTATCGGGCGCAAGGGTTCGAGATACTTGGATTCCCCTCGAACGATTTTCGCGGCCAAGAACCCGGCGAGGATGCCGAAATCGCTGCGTTTTGCCAGATCACCTACGCTGTCGATTTTCCGCTATTCTCGAAAGTCACGGTCACAGGCCCGGCAAAACACCCGCTCTACGAAGCGCTCATCGAAGCAGCGCCGGCGACGACAAGCACCAGCGGCGATAGCCTACGCTGGCGCCTGATCAACCACGGGATCGAGGTCAATCCGCCACCGGAAATCCAATGGAATTTTGAAAAGTTCGTGATTGGTCGTGACGGCAAACCCGTTGGCCGGTTCGCGCCCGATACGCTGCCACAGGACCAGCATCTGATCGCAACGATCGAACAAGCGCTCCGCACCTAACTGCCGCCCCTAGTCCCATTTGCTCAATGCCATTTGAGACAGTATTGTTCAATAATTTACAGACATAGCTTGCGCGTTCACACCCAAAAACTCCGATCGCTGCCTTCCGGTAATCTGCTTTGCCGCGAACCGCTTCGACTTCATCTGTTCGCCCCATAAACAGGGCGCTTTTTAGACTCAAGTCGATGACGAAATGGAGGGAACTTCATCACCACGTGTCTGCACAAATGATCGCGAATTGACCCGCGGACAAACTTGTAGGATTGGGTGCTAGAAGTCGTACGGATGGCGTGCGATGTGTACAGAGAACGGGTACAGAACGTGTCCGGCATGCCTTGTAAATTGGCGATTTCCCGTCACTTTCGAGCCTGCATGCCCCCTCCCGTAGGGGTCACCATCTTCGGGCGGAACACCCGGACTCCATCATTTCCACGCAATTGCCTTAGGCGTTGCCGTGCGTCCGGCGCATTTCCGGTTGTTTGCCCAGCGGTGTCCTCGATTGGGCACGCAGACCGCAAGGCAATCGGGTCGCCTGCGTGTCCCCTGTAAGCGGCGTCATGCTGCGCCTATTTGCGCATAGCCCTGTTCGGCGGTGTTACCCTGCGACCGGTTCGGCCCAGATGCGCAGCGCGATCTGGCTGTGGGTGCCATTGACCCGCATCACCGTGCCTGCCGGTACCGCTCCGGCGGCAAAGGGGTAAAACAGGCATGCCCAGGACGAATTGGGCCCGGCTGCCGGTGCATTTTCGTAGGTCACGCCTTCGACCAGGTCGATATGGATCCACTGGACGACGCCATTCGCGTCGCCGTCGTGCACGGTCAGTTCGGTGCTGGCCCGGCCCGGACCATATGGCCCGCCCGCGGCAAAGTCCCATCCGAACAGATCGACCGGATCGCTGCGCAGGACCAGCGAGGGGTCGTTCGACGCCGCCTCCAGCGGGTAGCGTGCGAGGGTGGAGAAGGGCGAGAGGTCGAACCCTTCGACATTGTCGAGGTCGCGCGCCTTGGCATGCGGCCAATGGGCGAGCGCCACGCGCACCTGCGCACGCTCGGGCACCACGCGTCCGCCGGGCTTCAGGAAGCGCGGCACCGCATCAGCCAAAGCCGGCAAGACGCCCTCGCACAGCATGTCATGCGCGATGATTTCCTGAACGATCACGTCGACGCGCGCGCCCAAGTCGCGCTCCAGTTCGACATCGGTTGAATAGAGCGGGACGATGGTGATGCGGTCGGCAAAGCCGTTCTGCGCGACGGTCCGGACCGCAGCGTCGGCGACGGCGGGGTTCAGTTCGCACGCCGTCACCCGCGCCGCACCCGCGCGGGCCGCGATCATCGACAGCAGCCCGCTGCCGGCACCGATGTCGAGCACATGATCGCCCGGCCGCACGACCTGCTCCAATGCCGCGCGATAGGCCGAATTGCGGGCGAGATCGCGCAGGATATTGTGATGCCAGCGCGGCACCCCGGCGGCCATCGCCCGTCCGGTCACCGCACGGACCTGCGCATCGTCAGGCGCCAGGTTGCGCGCCATCGTCGCGATTTCGAGCGCCCGCATCTTCAGGCCATGTTCCTGCGCCGCAGCCGAGAGGCCCGCCAGCGTGCGCGCATCATCCTTCGCCGCCACGACCAGTGCGTCCAACGCAGCAGCAAAGCGCGCCTTGTTCGGCGAATCACGTTCCGGCAAATTCATGCGTCAGCGGCGCTCCAGGGTCCGGAGCATCCCTGCGAGGCGACCTCCAAGTCGCACCATAGCGCTGTCCGCGCGCCCGTCGATGCATAATTCCAGCCGCGCATCCAATCCCATTGCGCGCGATCGGCTGTAATCCGCCGTTCCTTCCAGCGACATCCGCTCGATCGGGGCCGCGTCGAGCCGCGACTTGCGCGGCGTTTCGAGCAGGATGTTCCAGACCGCCGGCGGGGCCGGGATGCTGGGAAGTGCATAGGCCTGACCGAGCGGCACGCCATCCATGGGCAGGAGTACCGACAGCGTGCGCCGTTCTGCACCGGGCAGCGCTAGCAATCCGCGCGCGGGCAACTCCGTATCGCCATCATGCACCGTCGCTTCCGCCATCAGCATCGCGCGCGCATCGACCGCAATCGTCGCAGCCGCAGCCGGTGCTGGCGATCCGGTTGGCGCCCCGTCCCGGGCAGCTGCAGGCACCGCCACAAGAGCGGGCGCCAGTGCCACGAGCATCCAATTTCCCCCCACCACTGCATACCCCCGTTTCAGTGATGGGATGAACCTGCCCTATTCAGTGCGCATGCGCAATCATTGCCTGTCGGTGCGCTCGGTCTGCCAGCTGAAGCGCAGTGCCGACACCGCCGTCGGCTTCTTCGCCGGGCCGCTGCGCGTGGTCGACCCGACCAGCGCCGAATCGATCAGCTCCTCGATCCCCGTGCCCGCGCCGCCATTGTTGCGCAGGCGCGTGCCCGCCAGCGTCGGTCCGGCGGCGGTGGCACAGGCGGCGCCATCCTCCGGCCCTGGCACCACCGGGCATTGCGCCAGCCGCGCATAGCTTGCCGGCACGCCATCGGTAACATCGCTGACCAGCAGCACCAGATCGTCGCGCAGATCGCCGCCCGGGCTGGCGTCGGTCAGGCTGTATTGCAGCACGCCGCTCTCGCCCGCGCGCAGCCGCGTGGGATTGTCGGCCTTGATCTGGAACCGCCCATCCTGCCCGTCGAACAACAGGATGCCGCCATCGGGGGAGAAGATCAGCGGATTGACGTACAGATCGGTCTTGCCGGTGTTGGTCACCTTGATGAACAGCCAGTCGCAGCGCTGGAAGCGGAAGCCGCCCGCTTCGCTGCCATCCCCGCCGACCTTCCGCGCATCCTTGGCGACCGCATAATAGTCCGCCGTCGTGTCCGGGCACGCTGCCCCCGCCGCCAGCGCCTTGGGCCGCGCGACGTAGAATTCGACCGTGACGTTCTTCGCCGGATCCTCGCTCGGCTGCCCGCTCGCCAGCGCCGGGCTGGCCAGCACGCGCTGCAGGCGGCTGAATCGGGTCGCCTTGACCAGCGCGCCGCCGATCGCGAAGCGCACGCGGATCGTCGGGTTGCTGCCGTCCTGCGCCAGCGCGGCGGCGAGGTCGATCGACCCGAAATCGGCGGTCACCTGCCCCGGCGGCTGGGTCAATGCGAGCCTGTCGCCGTTGAAGCTGAGGACCAGATCCGCCGCCTCGCCCGGCTGGACGAAGCTCGCGCCGATATCGGCTGGCTTGATCTCCTTGAGCGCCGCCAGCGCCGCTGCCTGCGCCTTGCTGGGGCTGGCCGGCGCAACCGGCAGCGCGATACGATAGTCGAGCTGCACCGGCTGTTGCTCAATCGTCGCGACCAGCCGCACCTCGCGCGACAGCGGCTTGCCGTCGATGTCACGCACATCGTTCCACGCCTCAGCCGGAATGTCGCCGAACGCCGTCGGCACCAGGATCGCCTTGTACGCATCGGCCTTGTCGACCCTGCCATACAGGATCGTCTTGTCCCCGGCCGGCGAGGTGAGCGCGAGGCCGATAATCGTCCCCTCGACTACGCCCTGCAACTGCCCCGCGCTCATTTCGAGCTGTTCGAGCTTCACCGGATCGGTCGATTTGGTCTCGGCGGTGAACACGCGCGCGGGCTTGTACACCGCCCAGCTGCCACCACCCTGCGCGGCCACTGCGGTCTTCATCAGGCCACCCATCACCGGCCGATCCAGATCGCCGTCGAATTCGGGCCGCGGCGATTTATGCCCGTCGATGCCAGCCGTGATACGGTTGGCCAGATCGCGATAGGAATAGACGCGCGGATTGTTCCAATTGGCCATCGCATAGACCGTCAGCAGGCCATGCGCCGCCTGTTCCAGCGGATCGGCATAGCGTGGTGCCTGATATTGCTTGGCCTGCTGCGCCGATGGCACCGCGAGCAGCCCGACATAGGCGCCCCAGCCCGCCTTGCCCTTCGCCGTCTCGACCGCCAGGTCGCGCACGAAATTGCCGTCGCTGACCGACGCAAACTTGCGGCTGACCTTCAGCCCCAATTTGGTCGAGGTCGGCGCGCCATTGTCCTTGCCCGCAGCATCGCGGTTCGAATCGCCCGAATGGCAGAAGTCGGCGATATAGGTAACATTGCCGCCCTTGGCCCGGATCGCGTCGATCACCGCGCCGATCTCGTCATCGGTCACCGCATTCTCGATCTTCTCCGACCCATTGGCGGGGCCGGTGTCATAGGGCAGGAACACCTCGTCCAGCCCGTCCGGTTCGGACCCGGCGACCGCCTCATTCTGCTGCATCCCGTGCCCGGAAAAGGCGAGCAGCACCTCGTCCCCCGGCTTGGTCGTGTCGACGATCCGCTTCATCGCGGCAAGGATGTTGGCGCGGGTACCGACCGCATCGGGCTTGACCTTGGTCTGGCGCATCCGAGGATTGCCGCGCGCCGCCAGCAGTTCAGGCGTCGGCGGATCGAGCAGCAGCGTGACGTCCTCTGCCTTCGCCCCTTCGCGGATCAGCGTCTCGGCGATCAGCACCGAATCGTTGAACGCGCCGATCATGGGGGAGGCAATGCCGTCCTTGTAATTGACGACGCCAATGACGAGCGCGCGGATGCGGCCCTTCGCCTCGGGTGCAGCAGCGGCACTGGGGGCGGCCGGCATTGATGCGGCGACCAACCCCAGAGCGCCCAGCGCGAGCATGATCTGCCTCAACATCGTCCGTCCCCTCAGTTCGATACCAGGATCGCGCGCGTCCAGACGCGGCCCTTGTTCGTCAGCGTGATGCGATAGTCCTCGGTCCGTCCGGGGGTCCAGCGACACAACAGGTCGCGGCGCGCGATGCCCGACGTCACCGCCGGCCGATCCCTGCACGCCACCCGCCCGCTGGAATCGATCACCGCCAGCTCCAGCGCGGCATCGCCATCGCCGCGCACCCGCACCAGTGCCAGCCTTCCGCCCTCCGCCCGCGCGCGCATGGTCAGCGCGCGGTCGGCGGGCAGGTCATGGGTATAGACGATCGCGGCGGGCAGGATGCCCTTGCTCGCCTCGGCCAGCGCCGTCTCGATCGCTGCCAACTTGTCGGCATCGCCCCCGGCCCAGCCACGCGCCTCGATCAGCAACGCCGACGGCGCAGTCACGGGCAGCCGTTCGCCCGCCCGGGTACGGCCGAACACCATCGGCGCATTCTCCGCCTGTACAAGCACGAAGTCGCCGCTTTGCAGCATCCGCGCGGCGACGATCATCATCGCGACATCGCGGTCACCGCGCGCGCGCGCGATCAGGTCGCGCACCAGCTCGGCGCGCGCGATCACCGCGTCGGGCGGCGTGGCCTCGACATGGTCGTCATGCGCCATTGGCGCGGCGGCGACCGGCAGCGCGGCGAGGATCAGGGCAAAGGGTACCATCGAGCGCATCGGACGGGCGCAATTCCTGCTGGATCGAACGAGCCGCATATTGGCCCCGCCGCAAGTGTGACGCGACCGACAGGGTCTGACAATCGGATCACCGCGTCGCGCCGTCATCGCTTCGATAGCTTCCAAGCGATGCGCACTCGTGCCTCAAACACTCGGGAAAAAGCCAAGAGTTCGCGCTGCTGGCCGGGGTCGGAGCCGGCGTACGATTCGATTCGCGCCGACGCGCCCTCGGCCGCGTCCCGTGCCAGCGCGTAGGCAAATTCGCGGCGTGCGCCGTCCCGTATCAGCGTCGCGAAATTTGACTGGGCGCGAATTCGGTCGGGATGCGTAGAAGGCACGGCTCGAAACGCGCGTACGCTGCGCTCGATCGCCGCTTCCGCCTCGACATGCCTGCCCAATGTAAACAAGGTTGCCGCCAGATCGGCATAGGCCCGCGCGGTGTTGAGTGTTCGATCGCCCAGCACCTTTTCGCGGATCGCCACCACCCGCCGCAGCATCGGCAGGGCCTCCTCGACCCGGCGCTGAAACCGCAGGTTCATCGACAGGTTGAGCAGTCGGTGGGCGGTACTAAGGCTGCCCGCGCCAGTCCATTTTTCGGCGATAGCGACGCTCCGTCGGTGCAGCGGCTCGGCCTCCCGATGCTGTCCCAGCCGATCCAGATTGAAGGCAAGATTTCCGAGTGCGTCGCCGACTCGTTGATTGTCACTTCCCAAAGCACGCTCGCTGATGTGCAGCGACTGGATATAGAGAGGCAGCGCCTCCTCCTCGCGCGCCTGGTCCGCCAGCAGCGACGCGAGGTTACCCAAGATTGCTCCGACAGGTTCGCTTTGAGAACCTGTGATCGCCTCCTTGATCCGCAGCGCGCTGCGATAATGGCGCTCCGCCCTCGTGGTTTCTCCCCGCTCATGCAGAACAACCGCCAGCACATTGTGGGCCGACCCGAGTGCACTGTTGTCCACTGGCCGGATCGCGTCGATGATGGAGAGGCTGCGTTGCGCAACATCCATCGCCTCACCGCTGCGCCCTTGGCTGTGCAGATTTTCCGCCAGATCGAGTAGCGCCCGGCCATGTTCTACGCTCGGCGGCCCGAAGGCGCGGGCTGCATAAACCGCCGCATCGCGCCTTAATTGCTCGGCCTCACCGAAACGATCCTGCGTTTCCAGATTTCGCGCCAGATTGAACCGAGAATCGTCGAGCTGGCGCGCATCTCCGGACTGACGGGCCAAGTCCAGACTGCTCCGATAGGCCGATTCAGCGTCGCGCAATCGCCCCTGTTCATCGAGTGCAATCCCCAGGATCGACCAGGCCATCGCCCGCTCCTGCATCGAACCCGCGCGGGACGCCTCCGAAATCGACTCGCGGGCCAGCGCCTCACCTGCCTTTGGATCTCCGGACTCGGCCAGCAGCTTGGCGAGGTATGTCCGTTGTGTGAAACAGCGCGCGCTTCCATGCGCGGTCGCCGCACAGCTGCGATAGCTCTGGGTGAGCAGGGCGATCGCTTCGTCCCCCCGCCCCTCATCCCCCGCGGCAATCACTGCGTCCGGAAGGCTGGCACGCTGTCCAGACTGCTGTGCGGACGGCGCTAAGGCCAGCACCAGCGTCAGAAGCAGTTGGTCGAGCGCCGCCACCTCACTTCCCCGGATCGCCGACCAGCGTGAACGCCGCCCAATATTTCGGGCTGACGAACTGACCGGTGCCCTCGCTGCGCACCGTCTTCATTGCCGCTTGAAGCGCGCGGGCGCGGCCGGCGACATCGCCCTTCTGGATGTTGCCGAAGGTTTGCTGCATCAGCAGCGAGGTTGCCGCATCGCTGACCGCCCAATGGCTGACCAGCAGCGAACGGGCACCTGCTTGAAAGAACGCACGCGCAAGGCCCGACAATCCGCCCGCGTCTTTTCCATCCCCGGCAGCAGTGTTGCACGCCGACAAGACGACGACATCGGCGGGAATCTTGAGCTCGGTCACTTCGGACATGGTGAGCAGTCCGTCGTCCAGCTCGGTCGCCTGTTTGGGCGGAGTAAACACCAGGCCCGGCTCGGCATTGTCACCCACTTCGGTCGCGAGCAAACCATGGGTCGAGAACACGACAAAGCGCGCTCCGGCCACCGCCTTGCTCGATTTGACCGCCGCCTCGGTCGCGGCATCCCCGATCACCACGGTCGATTGCGCGCCGAACGACTTCTGCAGGCTCTCCAGCTCGGCCTTTGCCTGAGGCAGATAGGCGAGCGCCCGGAGCTTTTCGGGGTCTGCGAGCTTGCCCTTATACATCTGGCCAGCAAGACCCGGCGTCACGCTGCGCCCGGTCTCCGGCGTGTAGGCACCGGCAAGCGTTGGGGCACCATAAGCCGCCAACGTAATCCCGCCGCTGCGCACCTGTGCATAGGCGGGTGAACCCGCCCGATCGACACAACCCGGATGCGCATCGGCCGGCTTTTCGATGAGCAGACACCGCAGCGAGCGCAGCGCCGAGACCGACGGCAATTCCGCCAGGGCATATTTGTCGATCAGCCAGGGACTGGTCGCCACGGCGGCGGGGTCGGTGTCCGAGCCCTGCGGCGGCGCGGTGACGAGCAGTGCGAGCGGCAGCGAGGTGAGCGGACCGCTGACATTGGTCAGCAGCACCTGCTTGCCCTTCAGCACGCCTTCGACCGGCGCAATCAGCTCCTTGTAAATCTCATGCGCCAGCTTGCGGTCGAACGCCTTGCCTTGCGGTGCGACTGCGGCAGCGCCGCCTGCTGCGGGCGGCGGCTGACGGCCCGATCCGCGCGCGCCGTCCACTTCCATGCTGGCACGCAGCGTGTTGACCTTGGCGGCGAGCGCATCCTGCTTCATCGCCTCCGACCGCGCCCAGGTCGATCCCTCGCGCGTCACTGCCCAGGTATAGCTGGCATCGTCGGACACGAGGATGACGACCATCGCTTCATCGGGATTGAGCAGCTTTTGCACCGCGGCAATGTCGAGCGCCTTGGGGCGCGTCAGGTCGAAATATTGCGGGAAATCCTTGGCGATCTTCGCCTCGATCACATCGACCTCGGCGCGCAGCGCGGCGCGGCGCTCGGTCAGCGCGCGGCGTTCCTGCTCGGGCACCTGCGCGCCGCGTTCGATCAGCGCGCTGAACTGGCGATCGACCGCCTCGATCTCCGCAAGTTTCTTGTCGCGCTCCTGTTCCAGCACCGCAAGCGGGCCACCGCCAGCGGCAAAGCGCGCGGTGGTTTTGTCGAGCGCTGCAGCGGCGCCGGAAATCTGCGCATATTGCGCCGCCTCGAACGCTTCCGACCGCAGCATATCTGGCGACGGCACGGGCTCGATCTTGATGTCGGGCGTGGTCTGGGCGGACAAAGCCACCGCCAGAAGCGGGAATGTCACCAGCTTGGACAGACGGACGTTCATGGCTTCTCCTCGGGGCGACCGGTCGCGGCCATCAGTTGGTGACCATCGCGACACCCGCACCGCGCGCGCCATGGTTCGTGACGACCACGGAAACCGGGCCGGTCCAGATCGGCGTGACCCGGCAATACAGCGTCGGATTCTGCGAGAGATCGTGACAGATGAGATTGGCGTTCTCGTCATAGACCTTCAGGTCCATTCCGGTCGCTGCATCGCGCCGAACGCCAACGACGAACGATTCCCCGCCGCGCGCGCTGAAGCTCACGCGCCAACTGGTTCCGGCGGGAACGAAATGGATCGTGCGGATCGGACAACGCGGGCCGCACAGGACACCCTTGCTCTGCTCCGCGCGTGCCGTTTCGACCTCGGCGAGCAATGCGGCATCCCCGGCAGCGAATTGCGCTGCTTCGGCAAACAAGTCCTGCGCACTGGGATCGGAGCCGGGTTGCGGCGTCGCTTCGCCGGACGCGACACCGGATGCAACGGGGATCGACGCGATCATTCGCGCAGCAACGATCATCGCACGGGAATCGCGCATGCTTCGGGCATGGTCGGCCAAGCGATACGCCAGCGTCAGCGCGTCCACCGCCTCAGCCGCCGGCGTCACCCGGCCCGTCGCTTCGGAAAGATTGGCGCGTCCGGTCTGCGTCGCGCCGACGGGTAATACGCCCAGTGCAGTTGCGGCAATCGCCAGCAAAAGCCTTGCAGGAACCGTGTTCCGCATCGCGACTCTCCCCGGAAAGACGCGACCATGCGCGGGGCTGGCCGCAGTCCGAAACCAGTCGCCCCGGAACGCCTGTGCGCTCCGGGGCGGCCAGTCTTTCGGCTTAGTTGGTCACCATCGCCACGCCGGTGCCGTAACCGCCATAGTTGATCGCCTGAACCGCGAACGGACCGGTCCAGATCGGATTGACGCGGCAATACAGCGTCACATTGCCCGACATGTCCTGGCACACCAGGTTGCCGTTCTCGTCGAAGATCTTCAGGCCCAGCGGGGTCGACGAGTCGCGACGCACGCCAACGACCAGCGGCTCACCGCCGCGCGCCGTGAAGCGGACGGTCCAGGTGGTGCTGCCCGGGACATACTGGACGGTGCGGATCGCGCCGCCCACGACACCCTTCGACGTTTCGGCCTGCGCCGCTTCGACCGCTGCAACGATGTCGGCGTCACCGCCGGCCAGCGTCTTGGCTTCGGCGAACAGATCGGCGGCGGTGGTCACCTTGGCGGTGCCGGTGCCCTTGCCGGTGCCTTCGATCTTGCCCTTGTCGGTGCCTTCCTTGGTGGTGACCGAATCGACCATCTTGGCCGCGACGATCATCGCGCGCGCATCCTTGGCAGTGCGGGCATAGTCGGCGAGCTTGTAGCCCAGCGCGAGCGTGTCCACGGCCTTCGAGCTGTCGGTCGCCGCAGCTTCCTTCTCGCTCAGGTTCGTGCCCTTCTTGTCCTGCGCGATCGACGGCGAAGCCAGCAAGCTTGCTGCTACCAGTGCCATCGCCATCTTCTTGTTGAGCGTAACCATTACCTTCGTCTCCTCACTCTCCGGGCCTGCTCCCAAGCCGGCCTCGCGAACTGATCCCTCGATCAGGCAGGTTCGTCTTTAATGTGGCCCCCGCCCCCGCGACACTAACAGTTTCAGTCTTCGTTTCCATATCAAACTTGGCGCGAAGTCCCTGATTCTTGACGAATCCTGCACGCGACTCCGCCAACTACTTACGTATTATCCGCGTAACGAAGCTGGACTCGGTAACGCGCGTTACCCAAGATGAGGAAAGGCGCCGGGACTATCCCGACGCCCTGCCTTTTCACCGTTCGAGCTTGAGCTGAATCAGGCTGTTGCCGCGCGCGACGAACAATATTGCTCCGCTCGCAACATTCTGGAAGGCGCGGGCAAGTTCCGCCGCGCTTTGCACTTGCTCGCCATTCACGCCGACCACGATGTCGCCGACCGCCAGCCCCGACCGCGCCGCCGCCGAACCCGGCTGAACGGTCGCGACGACCGCACCACGCAGCTGCTCGGGCACCTTGTCGCCCGCATTGACGTCGCGGAACGTCGCACCCAGCGCTGCCAGCCCGGCACCGCCCGTCGTCGGTCGCGTCACCTGCACCGGCCGCGGCGCTTCGACCGTCACCTGTGCCGTCCCCGTCTGGCCACCCCGGCGATAGCCCAGCGCCACCGTCTTGCCCGGTTCAAGCACGCCAAGGATCGCAGTCAGATTGCCCGGCCCCTCGATCGCGCGCCCGTCGGCGGAGGTGATGATGTCGCCCGACTTCAGACCCGCGCGCGCCGCGGGGCTGTCGGGCGAGACTTCGGCGACCAGCGCCCCGCGCGTCGATCCGCTGCCCGCCGCCTCGGCCGTGACCGGGCCGACCGTCACGCCGATTCGCCCACGCTTGACGCTGCCATTTCGGCGCAGCTGGTCAGCGACCGCCATCGCCATGTTGATCGGCACGGCAAAGGCAATGCCGCTATTGTCGCCCGACTTGGACCAGATCGCGGTGTTGATCCCGATCAGCCGCCCGCGACTGTCGATCAGCGCGCCGCCCGAATTGCCGCTGTTCACCGCCGCGTCGGTCTGGATGAAGTCCTGCAATCCGTCGCCGATGCCCGTCCGCCCCAGCCCGGAGATCACGCCCATCGTCAGCGTCTGGTCGAACCCGAACGGATAGCCGATGGCAAAAGCCAGGTCGCCGACCTCGATCCGCCCGCTGTCGCCGACCTCGATCGCGCGCAGCCCGGTCGCCTTGATGCGCAGCAGCGCGATGTCGGTCTGCGGATCGCGCCCGACCACCTCGGCATCGACGACGCGGCCGTCATAGAGCTGGACCTTGAACGCCGTACCCTTCTCGACAACGTGATTGTTCGACAGGATTTCGCCCCGCGCCGCATCGATGATCACACCCGAACCACTGCCGATCGGCTGGGGAGCGCCCTGTGCCGCCTGCGCCTGCGGGCCGACCTGGGCCGAGGTCGACTGCCCGCGATACGGATCGTCGCCCTGTCCCCCGCGCGACGCGGTGCGATCGCCTTCGGCCTGCTTGTGGCCCAGCACGATCACCTTGACCACGGTGGGCGCGACCGCCTTCAAATCGCGCGCAAAGCTATAGACGCCGCGCTCATTGTCATAAGGCGCGGTCTGCGCCGCGGCGGGCACGATCGCGGGCGGCGTCGCCAGCATTGCGACGGCGGCAACCCCGGCAAGCAGCCGCCCATGAAAACTAGACCTCATCATGTCCCCTTTCCCTCTGGTTCTGATTTACGTCGTCCTGCGCGGGCAGCGTGATTTCGATGCGAAATCCGCCCGCGCGGTTGAATGCCTGAACATTGCCGCCCGCGCGCAGCGCGACAGTGCGGACAAAGGCGAGCCCCAGCCCATGGCTGTCCACCCCGCCACTCGAATAGCCCGGCTCGAAAATGCGCTCGACCTTGCCGGGGTCGATGCCCGGCCCGTCATTGTCGACCGCGACGCTCACCGTGTCGCCGGAGCGCGTGACGGCGCAGCGGATCGTCGATTCGGGCGTGGCGAACTTGACCGCATTGCCCAGGATGTTCTCGACCATCCGGTCGAACAAGTCGCCCGCGATCCGCACCCGCGCATCGACCGCCTCCAGCGCGAACTCCAGATCCTTGTCGTCGCCCAGATAGACAAACATGTCGTCGATCAGCTGGCGGATGCGCGCGCCGGGGTCGACGCTGTCCGCCTCGTGCCGCCGCGACACTTCCGCGTCGATAATGCCGAGCAGCATCCGGCAGCGTTTGTCCATTGTCACCAGCTTGGCATCGGCATCGGCGATCAGCGGCTCATCCGGCACCTTCACCGCCAGCGCCTCGAGGTGCTTGCGCGCCACCATCACCGGTCCGCGCAGGTCGTGCGCGACGTGGCGGTGGAGCCGCCTGAGGCCGCCGATCATGTCTTCGGACCGGGCCAGCAGGGCATTGAGATGCTGGGCGAGCAGGCGGAACTCAGGCTGACCGTCATCGACCGGCGCGCGCTCAGCAAAGCCGGTGCGGTCGGCCCGGTCGAGCAGCGCGTTGAACGCATCGAGCCGCGACCGCCATCCGCGCATCAACGCCCAGGCAAGCAGCCCGGCGAGCAGCAGGAAGGCCAGACCCACGCCCGCCGCCAGCAGGTACGCACGCGTCACCAGCCGCGGATCGGGGCTGAAGATGCGCGCACTCAGGAACGCCCGGCCAGCACCTAGATCGACCACCGTCCCGACCGCAGTCGCATCGGCACGCTGGCATGCGGTCCCCGCTGGCACGCGCAACCGCACCTCGCCCTTGCCGCCCGGCCAATCGAGCTTCGGCGTGCCGGTCAGTGCCCCGTCCGCGCCGCGATACAGAAACAGCGCCCGCGCCCGCTCGCCGCTGTCGCACCGCCCGCCATCGGTCGCCTCAGTCGCCCGCGCTGCCACCATCGTCAGCACTTCGGCGTCGCGCTCTTCGGCGGACAGATCGGGCGCAAGGCTGTCGATCTTGCTCGACAGCACCGCCGCATCGGCCTGTGCGCGCACCATCGCGACCTCACGCGCGTTCATCGACACCATCTGCAACAGGCCGAGCGTCAATCCGACCAGCGCCACGGCGGCGAGTGCGCCGATGACAAGGGTGGTGCGGAGGGGGAGCCAGCGGAGCATTAACGCAATACCTCGTCACCCCCGCGAAAGCGGGGGCCCATCTCCCGGACCGTCCACCTCCGCACCGGTGCAGTTGCCGCCCCGGCAGGAGATGGGCCCCCGCCTTCGCGGGGGTGACGGAAGTGGTTTCGAGGCACCGGAACGCTCAGCGGCCACCCTCCATGCCGGCCAGGTTGCGCAACGCGAACCCCTGCGCCCAGATGTTCGTCACCAGCGGGTGGAAATCGTCGGGAATATCGGGGCATTGCCGCTTCAACGACTTGCGCAACCGCTTGATCGCCTGATCGACCGTGTTGGCAAACTCCTCGGGGAAGTGGCTCCACCCCTTGCCGATCCAGCAGCGGTCCCACAGCATCGACTGGCTCAGCGGATTGCCGCGCTCCTTGTAGAGTTCGACCAATATGTCCGCCTCGCGGCTGGTCAGCTGCAGCAGCCGCCCGTTGCAGCGCACATCCTTCGTATCGGCATCCACCTCCAGCGGCGCACAGGTCCACCCCTTGCTGCGCATCGTCGGCTTGCGCCGGCGCAGTTGCGCGGCAACGCGCGCGACCAGTTCCTCGCTCGTCGCGGGCTTGGGCACATAATCGTCCGCCCCGCGCGCGATCAGCCCGTGGATCCGCTGATCCTCACCGCCCAGCAGCGAATAGACGAGCGCCGGCACATCCGGATCGGTCTTCAGGCCATTGGGGCGACGGCGTACGCGATCGAGCACCTCCAGCCCCTCAATCCCCGGATTGATCCGGTCGAGCACCAGCACGTCATAGGCCTCGGCCTCCAGCGCCTCGAGCGCAGCATCGCCGGTCTCGAACAGGTCGACGCGCTCGCACCCCGCCGCTTCCAGCGCCGCCTTCATCTCGGCGCCGATCTCATCCTCCAGGATCAGTGCACGGCACCCGGCAAAGGTATCGGCGATATTCTGCGCCGCCTCGGCATCGAGCTTCAACAGGTTCATCGTCATCATCTCCGTCATAGCGGCCCCCTCGGGAAGCGGCGCGGAACGCCGGGTCGCCGCGCCTTGGCGGCCTCTGCAGTCAGTGGCAGCGCGACATGCAGCGTCCCTTGCCCCGCGCGCTGGATGCGCAGCACGGCGACATCGCGCTTCGACGCCTTGATCGCGGCCATCGCCGCCACTGCATCGCGCGGCGCAACGCCGTCGATCGCGAGCAGTTCGTCGCCTTCATACAATCCGTACATCTGGCCGATCGACGCCTCGTCGACCTTGCCGACCAGCACGCGCCCGCCATCACCACGCAGCGCGAAGCCAAGATTGTAGCTCCCACCGGCCGTGCCGCTCATGTCCATCGCCAGCGCCGCGACCTTGCCGCGCTCGCCCGCCAGATCGTCATCGGCCTCCAGCGCGACGGCCAGCGACACCGGCTTGCCGTCGCGAACGATCTCCACCTTGACCTTGTCGCCCGGCTTGCTGTCGATCAGCGCCATCGACAGGTCGCGCACGACCTCCAGCTTGCGCCCCTCGACGCTCAGCAGCAGGTCGCCGATCTTGAGGCCGCTGCGCGCCGCCGCGCCGTCGGTCGATACCGCGTCGATGATCAGACCGGTCTTGCCCGGTGCACCCAGCGCTTCGGCCATGCCGGCGTCCGCGCTGCTCGCGGTGACGCCCAGACGGCCACGCACCACCTTGCCATCCGCCACCAGCTGGGCCGCGATCTTCGCCACCAGTTCAGACGGAATCGCAAGGCCGATTCCAATGTCGAAGATGGTCTCCGGCGGCGTCGCCGTATTGATCCCGATCACTTCCCCCTCCTCGGTGATCAGCGGCCCCCCGCTATTCCCAGGATTGAGCGCCGCGTCATGCTGGATGAAGTTCACCGGCCATGCGACGTCATAGGCGCGGTCATAACCACTTATGATCCCGGAAGTAACCGAGAAACGGTTGCCCAGCGGATTGCCCAGCGCAAAGACCTTGGCCCCCAGCGGCAAGCGCGATGACTTCGCCAATTTGAGTATGGGCAGGGGCTGTTCTGCGTCGATCTTGACCACGGCGAGATCGGTGCGCCCGTCGCGTCCGATCACCTTGCCCGTGTAGCGCTTGCCATTGGCAAAGGTGACTTCAACCGTATCGAGTTTTGCCACGACATGCGCGTTGGTCAGGATGATGCCGGATTCGTGGATGACGAAGCCCGACCCGCCCGCCGCCTCGGTATCGCCATTCTGCTTGCGCGCCGCCGCATCCTGCGGGCTGATCGCGACCACCGCCCGCATGGCGCGTTCGATTGCGGTTTCCGATTGGGTGGTCGCCGCGACCTTGGGCTGATCGGGCATCGCCGCAGCCCGCGCGGTGCTCGGCAGTGCCAAGCCCAGGCAGAGCGCGGCGCCGAGAAACCAGCCGAGCGTGCGGCGGGTCAGGTTCACGGATGGATTGGGGTTCATGGAAGTTCCGGATACTGACTTCAGACACCCGGTTTCTGTCAGTTCGTTCAGGTGAAAGCGACGGTCAGGATCAGACGGATGCGGGTCAGCGAGCGGGTTGCGCGAGACTCCAGGCGGCGCGGACCTGGTCGCGGAAGATCACAGTGTAGCCATTCAGCTCCTCAAGCGCGGACGCATCGAAACTCGACGCTTTTCCCGCGCGCGCCAGCACCTGCCGCCCAGCTTCGCGCAGCAGGGTGCGGGCGAGCGGCGCGCCACCCGGGTCACGGAGCAGGAAGCGACCATGGCTCCAGCTTAGATTAATCCGCTGCGGATGGTCGCTGCGAAATGCGTCGCGCGCCGCCGACTCTGCCCGGCCATACCAGAGCCCCGCGCTTGCCTCGTCCCCCGCCTGCGCACGCAGCTGCGCCATGCTGGTCGCAGTCAGGGTCCGCAGCTGCGCGCCCTGCGGGCCAAGCGCGGTTGCTTCGGCATAACTGGCCTCCAGTAGCGTCTGCGCCTCGCCCGACTTGCCCGCCCGCGCGAGACTTGAGGCAAGATTGTTACGGATCAGGACTGTGCGGAAATGCCCCCGACCCAATTTGCTTTCGGCCAGCGCGAGCGCCTGTCGCTGGATCGGTTCGGCCTGTTCGAACGCACGCACGCGGGTCAGCACGCTTGCCATGTTATTGAGCATCGTGACCAGCTCATCGGCATTGCCGCCGCCGGATGCCTGCCACACCGCGATCGCGCGGTTGAACATCCACGCGCCATCCTCATAGCGGCCTGCCTCGACCAGCGCCTGACCCAGATTCGAATAGGCAAGTCCGGTAAAGTTGCTCGTCTCGCCGAAATAGCGCAGCCGGATCGTCAGCGCCTCGCGCAACACCGTTTCGGCTTCACGCAGGTCGCCCGCGCGCATCGCCGCCATCCCGAGCAAGGTCAGACTGTCCGCCACCAGCGGCCCTGCCTGCTGCGCGCGCCGGATCGCCAAGGTTTCGCGGACGATGGCGACCGCCTCTTCCGACCGGTTCTGCTCGTCGAGGCACCAGGCGAGCGTTTCGCGCACGGCGATCGCTTGCGGATGAGCGACACCGGCCAGTGCGACCAGCCGATCGGCCCCGATGCGCAGGCTTTCCTCTGCTTCCCGCAGCCGCCCCAACCCCATCAGCGCCTTGCCGTGCATCAGGCGAAAGAAGGCACCATCCGCAGTGTCGCCCGCCAGTTGCACCGCGCGCTCCGCAAGCGGTAACGCCTCGGAGAACCGGGCCAGCGCCACGAGGTTATTCGCGCGCCGCGCCACATAGGCAGCAAGGTCCGCGCGATCCGCATCGCTTGCAAACACCGCCTCAGCACCTTCCAGCGCCACGACGAAGGACGGCTCGGCCGCAACATGTTGGCCCTGCCGCTCAAGCACCAGCCCCAGCACCAGCTGGGCGACCATCAGATAGACCTGCCGCTCCTCTCCGGAAAAACTCTCGGCGATGGCCACCGCCCGTCGCGCGACCGGCACCGCTTCGATCGACTGCCCGGCCTCGCTCACTGCGCTCGCAAAATTGACGACAAGGATAACGCAGGGCTGCTGCGCCTTGGGCGGCGCTCCCGCACCCCCAGCAGCCGTGATGCACGCCTTCACCTCAGGTTCGATCAGCGCGAGCGCCTTGGGCGCATCGCCCGCATCACGCGCAGCCTCGAATGCGGGGCTGGCCTGAAGCACCTCGACAACCTCCGGAGCAGCGTCCTGGGCGGTCAACACAGTGGCGGCGAGCGCAAGCGGGTAGAGCATCATATCCCCCTCGCAACGAGCCTCCTCCTCCTGGCCGCTCAATGCAAGGTACAAGCGCGAGGCCGCCCCGCGCAATTTAGTATCATTTGACACCAAATGGCCGTCAGGTGTAAAGCCAGTGTCAACTTACGGAGGCTGCGCGTATGACCGATCCGACCAATCCCTTGGGCCTCAACGGCTTCGAATTCGTCGAGTTCACCTCACCCGATCCCGACGCGATGGCGCGGCAGTTCGAACAGCTCGGCTTCGTCCCCTCGCACCGCCACCCGACCAAGAACATCACGCGCTACAAGCAGGGCCGCATCAACCTGATGCTCAACCGCGACGAAACCGGCCGCGTCGCCGAGTTCCGCGCGGCGCACGGCCCCTCGGCCAGCGCGATGGCGTTCCGCGTCGCCGATCCGGCCAAGGCGATGGAGTGGGCGCTGAACAACGGTGCCGAGCGCACGGCCGAGGACGACACCTGCATCATCGGCATCGGCGGCTCGTATCTTTACTTCATCCAGGACGGCACCGACCTCTATGCCGACTGGGAAGCGATCCCCGGCTGGCAGCAGGCGGAGGCGGACAATAATGTCGGGCTCGACCTGCTCGACCACCTCACCCACAATGTCCGGCGCGGCCAGATGCGGGTGTGGAGCGAATTCTACAAGACGCTGTTCGGCTTCGAAGAGCAGAAATATTTCGACATCAAGGGTCAGGCTACGGGCTTGTTCAGCCAGGCAATGATCGCGCCGGACAAGGCGATTCGCATCCCGCTCAACGAAAGCCAGGACGACAAGAGCCAGATCGAGGAGTTCATCCGCGAGTATAAGGGCGAGGGCATCCAGCATCTCGCGCTGACCACGGACGACATCTACGACACGGTCGAACGGCTGCGCGCACGCGGCGTCAAGCTGCAGGATACGATCGAGACCTATTACGAACTGGTCGACAAGCGCGTCCCCGGCCATGGCGAAGACCTGGAGCGGCTGCGCAAGAACCGCATCCTGATCGACGGCAATGTCGGCGAGGAGGGCATCCTGCTGCAGATCTTCACCGAAAACATGTTCGGCCCGATTTTCTTCGAGATCATTCAGCGCAAGGGCAATGAAGGATTCGGCAACGGCAACTTCCAGGCACTTTTTGAGTCGATTGAACTCGATCAAATCCGTAGAGGGGTGATCAAGGTCGACGCATAACGGGGTTGGAGAGGAGAGCCGGGACAACCGGCCTCAACCTTCCGAAGGGGGAAGGAACGCAGGAGGATGAGGGAGGCGGCCAAGACCGCCCCCTCATCCGACTACACGCCAGAGCGCGCTTTAGGGTCTGATCCATGACCGACTATTTCCCGGGTTTCGGCAATCACGTCTCGAGCGAGGCGGTCGCGGGCGCGCTCCCGATCGGGCGCAACTCGCCGCAGCGCCCAGCCTATGGGCTGTACGCCGAGCAATTGAGCGGCACCGCCTTCACCGCGCCGCGTCACGAAAATCGCCGTTCCTGGCTCTACCGGATGCGCCCGAGCGCCGAGCATCCGCCCTTCGCGCCTTACACCGCCGCCGCGCGCTGCGTGGCCCAGCCGGATGCAGCGCCGCTCGCGCCAAACCGCCTGCGCTGGGGACCGATCGCCGATCCCGCGCCGGGCACCGACCTGATCGATGGCATGACGACCATGCTCGTCACCCGGGACCCTGAGGATATCGAGGGCGTTGCAGTGCATGTCTATGCCGCCAACGCCGATATGGACCGCCGCGTCTTCTTCGACGCGGATGGTGAGCTGCTGTTCATCCCGCAGGCCGGGCGACTGACGCTCCTGACCGAACTGGGGCGGATCGACATCGCCCCCGGCCAGATCGCGCTGATCCCGCGTGGCGTGCGCTTTCGTGCGCTGCTGCCCGACGGCACCGCGCGCGGCTATGTCGCGGAGAATTACGGCGCGCTGTTCCGCCTCCCCGATCTCGGCCCGATCGGCGCCAACGGCCTCGCCAACCCGCGCGATTTCGAGACGCCGGCGGCATGGTATGAGGATCGCGACGAGCCGTTCGAGGTCATCCAGAAGTCGCTCGGTCAGCTGTGGACCACGACCATCGACCACAGCCCGCTCGACGTCGTGGCATGGCACGGCAATCTCGCGCCGTGGCGCTATGACCTGTCGCGGTTCAACACGATGAACACGGTCAGCTTCGACCATCCCGATCCGTCGATCTTCACTGTCCTCACCTCGCCGAGCGACGTGCCGGGCCGCGCGAACGCCGATTTCGTGATCTTCCCGCCGCGCTGGATGGTCGCCGAAGACACGTTCCGCCCGCCCTGGTTCCACCGCAACGTGATGAGCGAGGCGATGGGCCTGATCCACGGTGCATATGATGCCAAGGCCGACGGCTTCGTCCCTGGCGGACTGTCGCTGCACAATCTGATGGCCGGCCACGGCCCCGATGTCGCGAGCTGGGAGGGCGCGAGCAAAGCGGACCTCAAGCCGCACAAGATGGACGGTACGATGGCGTTCATGGTCGAAACCTGCTGGCCCTACCGCCCGACCACGCATGCGCTGGCGACGGCGCAGGAGGACTATGATGCGGCCTGGGCTGGCTTCCCGAAGGCGCAGCTGCCCGAGTGAGCGAGCGCCTCACCGCCACCCCGCCGGGTGTCCGGCTCGGCCCGCTCGACCTGATCGCCGACGGCGCCGCGCGCAACTTCGTGCTGGAAATGAAGGCCGGGCGCTTCCACGGCTTCGCGGTGCGCAGCGGCGACCGCGTCGCGGGCTATGTCGATCGCTGCCCGCATATGGGGCTGCCGCTCGCGCAACAGCTCGACGCCTATCTCACCGGCGATAGCGGCATGATCCAGTGCAGCTGGCACGGAGCCTTGTTTCGCATCGCGGACGGGATGTGCGTCGGCGGCCCGTGTACGGGCGCTGCACTCGCCGCGTGGCCGCTCGAAGTGCGCGACGGCGCGATCTTTACCGCTTAAGCCGCCGCAACGTCGTTATGCGCCGGAAGCGGCGCAGGTGTGTCCTTGCCCATCAGCGCATCGGTGAACAGCGTCCGCCACCACACCACATCCTCGGCCTCGACATTGTCCATCATCGATCGCCAGCGCGCCTTGCGCTCCTCACGGCTCATGCGCAACGCCTGCATGATCGCGTCGGACACTTCGTCGGCGCTGTAGGGATTGACCAGCACCGCGTCTTTCAGCTGCGCCGCTGCCCCTGCAAAACGCGACAGGATCAGCACACCGGGATCCTCGGGATCCTGCGCCGCGACATATTCCTTCGCGACCAGGTTCATCCCGTCGCGCAGCGGCGTCACCAACCCGATCCGCGCCGCGCGGTAAATCCCCGCCAGCACGTCGCGCGGATAGCCCTGGTTGACGTAGCGGATCGGGACCCAGTCGGTGTCGGCATAGGCGCCGTTGATCCGCCCCGACAGCCCCTCCAGCGCGGTGCGGATCTTCTTGTAGCTCTCCACCGCCCCGCGCGACGGCGGCGCGATCTGGAGCAGGAACACTTCCTTGCGCTCCTCGGGATGCTCCGCGAGGAAGCGTTCGTAGCCCGCGAAACGCTCCTCCAGCCCCTTCGAGTAATCGAGCCGGTCAACCCCGACGATCATGTCGCGTCCGACCGCGCTGTCGCGCATCCGGCGATAGGCGAGCTTTGCTGCGGCGGTCGATGCGCCCGCGACGAACTCCTTGCAGTCGATCCCGATTGGCGCGACGATCGCGCGCAGCCGCCGCTCGCCCAGCACCAAAGTGTCGCCCTCGACCGTCGCACCCAGCTCATAGGTCGCATAGTCGCGGAACGAGTCGAGCCATTCCTGCGTGTGAAACCCGACCAGGTCATAGGCGAACATCGTGCGCACCAGCTCCTGCGCCTCGGGCATGGTCGCAAGCAGGCGGCGCGGCGGCCACGGGATGTGCAGGAAGAATCCAATCCGGTTCTTCACGCCACGGTCGCGTAGGCACTGGCCCAGCGGGAACATGTGATAATCCTGCACCCACAGGATATCCTCAGCCTCGACCAGCGGACGCAGCGTGTCGGCGAACCGGTCGTTCACCCGCTGATAGCCCCCGGCAAAGCCGCGCTCATATTCGGCAAGGTCGATGCGATAGTGAAAAAGCGGCCACAGCGTCCGGTTGGCGTAGCCGTTATAATATTCCTCGATATCCTGCTCTTCGAGGTCGACGGTCGCGGTGGTCACGCCCTGCGCGCGCTGGAAATTGATCTGGCCGGTAAATTCCTCGACAGTCTCTCCCGACCAGCCGAACCAGATGCCACCGAACTCGCGGATCGCCGCCTGCAATGCGACGGCAAGGCCGCCCTGCGCGCCGGCGTGGGAATCCTTCGGCGCAGACACGCGGTTGGAGATGATGATCAGGCGGCTCATCGTATGGCGCTCCACGGTTTGCTCAGCAGGACGGCGCAATTGATCATGCCGACCAGCGAGTAGGTCTGGGGGTAATTGCCCCATAATTCCCCGCTCACGGGGTCGATATCCTCGGACAACAGGCCAGCGGCGGTGCGCCGCTCCAGCATCTCGGCGAACAGAGCGCGCGCATCGGCGTCTCGGCCGGTGAAGTGCAGCGCCTCGATCAGCCAGAAGGTACAGACGTTGAACGCGGTTTCGGGCAGCCCGAAATCATCCTCGGTCGCGTAGCGCAGCATATGGCTGCCGCGTCGCAATCCCTCTTCCACTGCAGCGAGCGTCCCGCGGAAGCGGTCGTCGTCCGGCGACATGAAGCGCAGGTCGAGCAGCTGGATCAGGCTGGCGTCGAGATCGTCGCCGCTGAACGTCGCCGACATGCGGTTGGTCTCGGGCCGCCACGCCGCGTCCTCGATCGCCTTGCGCATCCGGTCCGCCCGCTCCTGCCACAGCGCGCGATCGCCTTCGAGCCCCAGCCGCTCGGCAGCATTGGCGAGCCGGTCGCACGCCGCCCAGCACATCGCCGCGGAATAGGTGTGGACGCTTTGCCGCGTGCGCAGCTCCCACAGGCCCGCATCGGGCTTGTCGAACAGCTCGACCGCGCGTTCGCCGACGCGCGCCAGCGCCTCAAAATCCTCGCGCCCGGCCATGCGGAACAGGCGCTGATCGAAGAACGCCTGCACGTTCGACAAGACGATCTGGCCGTAGGCGTCGTGCTGAACCTGCTCGTAAGCCAGGTTGCCGACGCGCACCGGCCCCATGCCGCGATAGCCGGCGAGGCGCGGCGCTTCGCTCTCGATCAGCACGCTCTCGCCCTGTACGCCATAAAGCGGCTGAATATGCCCACCCTTGGCCTGATCGACAATGTTGCGCAGATAGGCGAGATAGCCCTCGAGCACGTCGAGCGCGCCGACGCGGTTCAGCGCCTGAACGGTGTAATAGGCGTCGCGGATCCAGCAGTAGCGATAGTCCCAATTGCGCCCGCTGTCGGCATGTTCGGGGATCGAAGTGGTGAGCGCCGCCACGATCGCGCCGGTTTCCTCATGCTGGCACAGCTTGAGCGTAATCGCGCTGCGGATCACTACATCCTGCCACTCGAACGGGGTGGCGAGGCCGCGCGCCCAATTCTGCCAGTGATAGGTGGTGTAGCGGAGCATCTCCTCCAGCGTGGTCGCGAGGTTGCCCGCGAAACTCTCGTCGGGACCGAGGAAGAAGTGCAGCGGCTTTTCGACGCGGAAGCAGCGTTCGTCCATCATCAGCCCGACCGGCGCATCGGTCGATAGCCGCAGCTGCATCCCGTCGAGCAGATAGCGGATATGGTTTGATCCCGCGGTGGTCAGCACCGCCGGATCGCCCCAGTTGCGCGTCGGGCGCAGGCGGACACAGATGCGCGGCGACCCCGCCACCGGACGCACGATCCGCGCGAAGGCGACGGGGCGATACATTCGGCCCAACCGCTCGAAGCGCGGACAGAAATCGGTGATCTCAATCGCGCTGCCGTTGCTGTCGGTCATGCGCGTGACCAGGATCGGGGTGTTGGTCAGATAATGCTGCTCGACGCTGGCGCAGTCCTCCAGGTCGATCGCCCAAAGCCCGACCGCATCGTCGGAACACGGGTCGCGCCCGTCGAGCAAGGACGAGAAGAGCGGATCGCCATCCACCTTGGGCGCACACGCCCAGACGAAACGCCCGGCGCGGTCGATCAGCGCGCTGACCTGGCAATTGCCGATCGGCCACAGGTCAAGATTGGGCGTCATGCCGGGTTCTCCGCAATCGTTTCGAGCCAGCGCAGCGCGGAGGCCACATCGGGCAAGCGATAGGCGGCCTCGGTCTCCCGAACCGGACCGACCAGCACGCCGGCTCCGCCGAGCCGCGCGACCGTGGCAAAGCCGGGTTCGTCGGTCAGATCGTCGCCCAGAAACACCGGGCGCGACCCGGCAAAGGGCATTGCGCCCATCAGCGCGGCAATGGCGCGGCCTTTGTCGCCCGGCGCGCGCAGTTCGAACACCATCTTGCCACGCTGAAGCGTCAGGCCAGTCGTTGCGGCCAGTTCCTCGGCCAGCGCGCGGGCCTCGGTTTCGGCAGCGGGCACGCCGCGATAATGGAGGCCCACGCCGAGCGGCTTGATCTCGACCACGAGGCCGGGAAGCGTTGCGGCAAGCGCATGGAAGCGTTCCGCGACGGTATCGAGCGCGGCCGGGCGTTCGGGCATTTCCGCCCGCTCGACACCGCGCAATTCTGCGCCATGGCTGCCGACGATCGGACAATCGAGCCCGCCGAACAGCGCATCGATCTCAGCCGCTCCGCGCCCGCTGACAATCGCAATGCGGCCATCGAAGCGCCTCGACAATTGCGAGATCAGATCGCGCAGCCGATCATCGACCGCAACCGCATCGGGGCGCGGCGCGATCTCGACCAGCGTTCCGTCAAAGTCGAGAAACAGGCTGGCGCCATCGGCCAGATGGGCGGGAGGCGGTGCCAGCAGCGCCGCCGTGTTCGGTTCCATGAGCTCGGGCATCGACAGGGCAATGCATCCGGAACGCAATCGTTCCGAAATTTCTGCTGCAATGCGGCGGAAAGTCGGTCAGAGGCTGGCCTTACGCCAGTTCGCGCACCCGCGCCGGTTCGGGGTTGGAAAACTCCATCCCCTCATCGATCCCGCCAAATTTCAGGTCAATCAGGTCGAGCGCATAATTCTGATGCACCCGCCACGGGCGCTTGTCGCCCTGCTTGGGGAAGCGGTCGATCGCGCGCTGGACATAGCCGGAGGTGAAGCTGAGGAAATCCTCCCGCGTCACGTCGGCCCCGACGCGCGGCGTTGCCTGACGCATTCCGCGTTTCTTCATCGTGTTCAGCAGCCGCGCGACATAGGCGCAGGTCAGGTCCGACTTCAGCGTCCAGCTGGCATTGGTATAGCCGAAGGACGAGGCGAGGTTCGGAATGTCAGAATACATCATCGCCTTGTAGCCCAATGACTGCGCCGGCTCGACCCGCTGTCCATCGACGGTGAACGGCACCCCGCCCATCAGCTGCAGGTCCAGCCCCGTCGCGGTGACGATCACATCGGCGGGCAGCAGTTCGCCCGACTTCAACCGGACGCCGTCCGCCTCGAACCGCTCGATATGATCGGTGACCACCGACGCCCGCCCCTCGCGGATCGCCGCGAACAGATCGGCATCCGGGACAAGGCAGATACGCTGATCCCACGGATTATAGCTGGGCGTGAAGTGCGTCGCGACATCATAGTCCGGCCCGAGTTCATCGCGGACCATCTGCACGATCCGCTCCTTGGTCTGCTCCGGCTTCTTGCGCGCGATCCGGTAGAACAGCTGCTGCATCCCGACATTCTTGAACCGGGTCAGGCGATAGGCGAGCTTGGCGGGCAGTTTGGAGCGGAGCCAGTTGGCGATGCCATCCTCGCTCGGTCGCGACACGATATAAGTCGGCGAGCGCTGGAGCATCGTCACATGCGCCGCCGTCTTCGCCATTTCCGGCACCAACGTCACCGCAGTCGCGCCGGAACCGATCACGACCACCCGCTTGCCGGCGTAATCCAGCCCCTCGGGCCAATGCTGCGGATGGACGATCGTGCCCGCAAAGTCGTCCCGCCCCGCGAATTGCGGCAGGTACCCGGCCTCGTAGTTGTAATAGCCCGAGCACATGAAGAGGAAGTTGCAGGTGAACTCCACCCGCTCCCGCTCCGCCCCGCGCTCGACCGTCACCGTCCAGCGCGCATCGGGCGTGGACCAGCTCGCCGCCACAACACGATGCTGGTGGCGGATATGCCGGTCGATGCCATGTTCGCGCGCGGTCTCGTCGAGATAGCGCAGGATCGACGGCCCATCGGCAATCGCCTTCGCCTCCGTCCACGGCTTGAAGCTGTAGCCGAGCGTATACATATCGCTGTCCGAGCGGATGCCGGGATAGCGGAACAGATCCCACGTCCCGCCCAGCCGTTCGCGCCCCTCCAGGATCACATAGGATCGATCCGGGCAGTCGCGCTGGAGGAAATAGCCCGCGCCGATGCCGGAAATCCCGGCACCCACCACCACCACGTCGAAATGCTCGGCCATCGCGCTCTCCTGAACCCGATACTTACATGCGTGTAAGTTGAGCGCAATGGGGCGCGGTCACTGCCGTCCGGGCGGGCAGAGGGCGACGCTGGAACTACGCTGATCGATCAGCAACGCGAAGTTGCTCAGCGCATGCGCGCCGACCAGCAGCTCGGGAAAACGGTCGGACACGCGCACCTCGACATTGGCGAGCGATGCTGCACCGATGCGGAACGGCCCGGCCATGGTCGCGCGATCGATCTTGATGGTCGTATTGGTCAGATTTCCTTCGCCGCTTGCGGTGACTGCGCCGCCGCCGATCCGGTCGAACAACGGCTTTGGCAGAACGAAGGCGACGTTCGCACCGGTATCCAGCTGCCCCTCCGTCGTGACCGACCCGATCGTCACCGGCACACGGAATGCGCGCTGATAGGGGAGAACGCCCGGCGCGCCTTGGGTCAGCCCAGCCGAACGGGTGAAGGTCAGGCGACGGTTCGGATAGTCGATCACCAGCAGCCCGTCGGCAAAGAAGTCGCGCCCGATGATGCCGTCGAACGCCGCCTCCTTCGACATGCGGCCATTATAGTCGCGGGTGATGACGCTGAGGTCGCGGCGCACCAGTTGGCCCAGCTCAAGCGAGTCCAGCGACACCTTGTCCACCTGCGCGGTCGCAACGCCATCCGACGACTGGCCGGAGCCAGTGACGGTGAGGCCAAGCGCCGCGACAAGCCGCGCGTCGGCTCGCCCCAGACCACTGGCGCCGGTATCGACTGCGAAGCGGAACGGCCCCTTCCCGTTGACCCGCGCGATGACATAGATGCGGCCATCGACCGTCTCGAACGGCACGCTGACGATCGCGTCCTTCGCCGCCACTTCGGTCAGCGAACACACCGCTGGCAGCTCTTCCGCATGCCCCGATGCAGCGCCGGCTGTTGCTGCCAGCGCCAATGCGATCACCTTGCTCATTCCCGCATCTCACCCTTGTTCGACCTCGAGCTGTATTAGCTCAGTAAGTCACAAGCGTGTCAACCATGGCGTCACTTCGCGTCTGGCACCTTCGCATGCTTCACATATTTGTCGAACCAGTCGAACATCTCATCGAGCGTGTGGAGCACGGATTCGCGGCCGCGATAGCCATGGTCCTCATGCGGCAGCATCACGAGCCGCGCGGTGCCGCCGGTACCCTTGACCGCCGCGAACATCCGCTCCGACTGTTCGGGGAAGGTGCCCGGATTGCTGTCATTCTCGCCGTGGATGAACAGGATCGGCTCGTTGATCTTGTTCGCGGCCATGAACGGGCTCAGCCGGTAATAGGTGTCGGCTGCGTCCCAGAACACCCGCCGCTCCGACTGGAAGCCGAACGGGGTGAGCGTCCGGTTATAGGCACCCGAACGCGCGATGCCCGCGCGGAACAGGTCGCTTTGCGCCAGCAGATGCGCGGTCATGAACGCGCCATAGCTGTGCCCGCCAACGCCGACGCGCACCCCGTCGCCAAAGCCGCGCTGCACGGTGAAGTCCACCGCCGCCTTGGCGCTCGCGACGATCTGTTCGATGAAGCTGTCATTGACCGTTTCGGGGTTCGCACCGACCACCGGCATGGCCGCGCGATCCAGCACCGCATAGCCCTGGGTCAGGAAGAACAGATGCGACATCCCGCTGATCCGGGTGAAGCGATAGGGGGAGTCGCGGTTCTGCCCCGCGGTCGCCGCATCGTTGAATTCGCGCGGATAGGCCCAGACCACGACCGGGAGCTTGTCCCCGGGCTTGTAACCGGGCGGCAGATACAGGGTCGCGGTCAGATCGACGCCATCGGCGCGCTTGTAAGTGACCAGTTCGCGCTGGATTCCGGTCAGTTCGGGGTGCGGATCGGGGAAGTTGGTCAGGAAGCGCGCGGTGCCACTTGCGTGAAGCCGCAAATTGCCCGGATTGGTCGGGCTTTCATAAGAAGTGATGAAGCTGCGTCCGTCATCGGAGAGCACATCGACGACCGTTTCAAGCTGCTCGCCCGAATTGCGCCAGAGCTCTTCGGTCTTCAGCGTCGTCAGGTCGAAGCGGCGCAGGAATGGGCGCAACCCATCCGGCGTCGCACCCTCGCCCGACAGGAGCAGCTTGCCGTCGTTCGCGCGCGCGACGCTGAAGCCGCTCGCGGTGACGGTCGTCAGCGGGCTGCCGGGGTCGGCATAGGCATCCTGCACGTTGCGGATGCTGAGCTGGCGCGGCGCAGCCCCGCCGGTCACGTCGACCAAAGTCTCGCGCAGTTCGCGGGTGTCGCGATCATAGTCGCGCACGATCAGGTCATCCGACTTTTCGATCCCGACCGTCCCGGCGAGCCGGTCCTCGAGCCGCGCGAGCAGTCGGGGCGTGCCATTGAACGGCGCGGCGAGCGCGAGCAGATTGTCGCGATTGGTCGATTTGGTGCGCGGATCGCCGCCATCCTGCGCCTCGCTCCACAGCAGCAGCGCGCCTTCCGTCGGATGCCATTCGATGTTGCGGCGTCCGGTCACGACGCCCTGCACCGGCAGCGCATCGGCGAGCGGCTGCTTCGCGATCGTCTGCACCAGCTTGCCGTCGCGCGTATAGACCGCGCTGGTGACCGGAAACCGGCTCCACGGCACCTGATAGGAGAAGGGCCGCTCGAGCCATTCCATCAGCAGATACTTGCCGTCGGGCGACGGCGTGACCGATGTGTAGATACGCGGCGCGCCCACCGCGCGCCGCGTTCCATCGGGTCCGAGGATCACCGGCTGGCTGGTCGCGAGCCAGGCGAACATCGCCTCGTCATGCGGGTTTTGGAGCAGGTCCTGATAGGTGCGCGTCTGCGCCGCCTTGCCGCCCGTCGCTTCCTGGATTGCCGGCCCGACCGGGGTCAGCGAACGGACCGGCATCGGTCCGCGCCGTTCGGGGATCGTCAGCACGAGCAGCGATCCATCGGCCAGCCAGCGCGCATTCTGGAAGATCGGGTTGACCCCGCCCGTCATCACCTTGCGCGCCTGCGCCGTCTTCGCGTCGAGCACATAGAGGTCAATCGCGTCGGCGCGGGTGTTGGTGAAGACCAGCTTCGATCCGTCCGGTGCCCAAGCCACGTCGGAAATATCGGGATCGGCGGGCAGCGTGACCCGGCGCACGGTGCCACGCGCGATGTCCTGCAGCGACAGACCCACCGACGCGCGCGTGCCGTGGCGATCGTTGATCGACGGGTCGAGCCGCAGCCCCGCCAGCTTCTCCATCGGCTTGGCCAGATCGGCGACCGGGGGCAGCGCGACGCGCTCCATCAGCAACATCTGCGAGCCATCGGGCGACACCGACACGCCCGGGCTGGGCGCGCGGGTGACGATGTCGGTCACCGCCTGGGGCGGGGTCTGATAGCCCTGCTGGGCCAAGGCCGGGGCAGCGAGCCCGATCGCGAGTGCGAACGACGAGATGACAGCAAGCGATCGGTACATCAGTGACCCTCCGTTGCGCCCTGCCTAGGCGCAACGGGGGCGATCGATCAACCGCGTCCTGCGATGGACGGCACGGCTATCCCCTCAATAATCCTTGGAATATTTGAGGCCCGCGCGCGATCCGCCGAACGATCCCGTCTGCGACAACAGGCTGAGCGCGCGGGTCAGCGCGATCTCCAGCTGCACCGCAGTAAAGCCGCGCGCGTCGGTGATGATCTCCACATAGATGTCGTCGGTCAGATACTGCCCCGCCGCGAGCGCCATGCCGCGACCGGTGGTGTCGTCCTCACCCAGAATGCGCAGCCGGTCGATCCCCGCCGCCGAGCGCAGCTGGCCGAGCGGGTTAAGGCCGCCGCCCGTCGCGCGCAGCGAGTTCAGTGCAGCCGCGAGCTGAATCGCCTCGGTCGCCGACAAATTGGTGACCGAGCTGCCGAACAACAGCCGCGAGAGCACTTCGTCTTGCGGCAGGCTGGGAGTCGAGTTGAACGCGATGCGTGGCACCTGTCCGCTGCCGGTGATGTTGATGTTGGCGGTCACGCCCTCAGCCGTGGTGCTGGCGGCAATGTTGATCTGCGGATCGGCGAGCGGCCCGCCCTCGAAGCTCACGATCCCGCGCGTCAGCTCGAAGCGGCGGCTGGCAAAGCTGTAGGTGCCGCGCACCACACGCGCCTCACCGGTGACGATCGGTGCTGCGGAGGTGCCGGTCACCTGCATGCGCGCGCTCCATTCGGATTCGAGGCCCATGCCCGACACGAACAGGCGGTTGTCGGCGACGATGCTGACATTCAGCTTGAAGATGCCGGCGGGTTTGGCGCGGACGGGGCGCTTGCCATCCTCGGTCAGCTCGCTCTTGCGATAGACTCCGGTCAGCTCGGGCACTTCGGCGGCGCCCTGGCGGATGATCTGGTAGCGGGCTTCGGGGATGATGATCCGCCCCTCGATCAAGCCACCATCCAGCCCGTTGGTGATGCGCAGCTGGCCAGTCGCGGTGGCGCCAAGGGAATTGCTGCGCGCCAGCCGGGCGTTGCGGAAACGCGCGGTGATATCGATCGGGAACCCCTGTTCGGCGGACAGGCCGATGGTGCCCGCAGCGGTCAGGCGACCATTGCCCGCGACTGCCTCAAGCTGCTCAATCTCCAGCGAATCGCTGTCGAACCGCCCCTGCACCGACATTTGCGACAGCCGCGTGCCCCAGGTCTCATTCTCATAAGTCAGCTTCTCACCGCGCAGTTGCCCGGCAAGTTGCGGCGCACGCACCTGTCCCGAGAAGTCGGCGGCGACGGCGACCGGCCCCGACAGGCTTTGATTCGGGAAGCCGGCCATTGAGAACAGCACCGAAGACGGGCCATTATAGCGGATGCCGCCTGACAGCGGCGCCGCGAGCAAGCGCGTCGTCCAGCTGCCCGCGCCCGGTCCGAGCGGCTGAAGGCTCGCCACCATCCGCCCGATCGTGGTTGATCCGCGCTTGATCAGCGCGCGCGCGTCACCGCCATCGGGCAGCAGCCGCCCGACGAAGCTGATATCCACCGGCGACGACACGCCGCCGAGGCTGGAGCGGGTGAAGTTGCTGACATTGAGCCGCGCGATCGCCTGCGGGAAGGTGGCGTCGCTGGCCTGGCTGAAGTCGAGCGCCCCGGTCACCGTACCGCCAAGGCCGGCGGTGCGCGACAGCGCGTTAGCGACCGACAGGTCGAGCTTGTCGAGCCGCGCCTGCACGCGCAGCCCCTCGCCCCAATTGCCCGACAGCCGCATGCTGCCCTGGTCGAAATCGATCCGTGCGGGCGCAAGCGTATAGGTCGATCCGGCAATCGCGATCTGCGCCGGCTGGGCGGTCTTGAAGCCGATATTGTTTGCGCGGCCAGCTAGCGCCACGCGCCACAGATTGGGCTCGAACCGCGCATTGGCGGCGACGCGGAACGGGACAGCGGTGGATCCTTCGACCAGCGCCTGCGCGCTGCCCTTGCCGCCGCGATAGTCGATCTTCGCCCGCGCGCGGGTCAGCGTAAATTGCGCGTTGCGCAGGTTCGCGACCTGCGCCTCCCCCGTGATGGCGGGGGCGTCGTCATAAAGGATCGCGGTGCCGTTGATGATCGCGCGACCGATCACCAGCTCCATATCGCCGGGGATCGTGGCGTTGTTCGCGGTCGCGCGCACGACCGCCTGCTGATACTGCCCCGCCGCCGACAGCGCGAGCGACCCGTCGAGGCCCGACCCGGCAAAGCGCAGATCGCCGTCGAACGGCCCGGCCGCAGTCTGGACCAGCTGGCCCTTGAAATCGGCGCCAGCAAAACGCCCGCTGCGCACATCGATCGCCAGTTGCTGGCCGGTGCGCACCAGCACATCGGCGGTGAACGGGCCATAGCTCGTGTCGCCCTTGGCATCGACGGCATAGGCGCCATTGTCGCCGACGATCCGCGCTTCGAGATTGGCGAGGCCGACGCCGACGCCCGGACGCGGCGCGCGCAGGTTGACGACCGGGCGGGTCAGGCTGCCGGTCACGCGGGCGGACAACGGGCCATAAGCGTTGGACCAGGCGTCAGCGGTCAGGCTGAGCGGACCGGCGGGATCATAGCGTCCCGATCCCCGGATCACGCGAAACAGCGGCGCGGCAACCTTCAGATCGCTGAAGCGGATGATCCCATCCGGCCCGAAATCGAGCGAGACGCGCGCGACGGCATTACCGCCGAGGAAGCTGCGTACGCCATCGTTGAACAACCGCGTGCTGCGCCCGACGATCCGCCCCTTGATCCCCCAGCCACCGCCAGCAGCGGCATAGAGATCGGCGTCGGTCTCCAGATTGACGATGCCGATGCTGTCGATCTGGTAATCGTTTACGCGCCCCTTGAGCGCACCCGTATAGCGTCCGGTGCTCATGTCGGCGGCGAGGATCGCGGTCGCATCGATCCGGTCGGAGCGGATCCGGAGATTCTCCGACAGGATCTGGTCGCCGGTAATCGCTAGATCGCCCGCCAGCGTGACATTGGTCAGCAAGCCCCCGGCGGCGGCATTAAGGCCGGAAATGCGCGCCGCCTGCGCCTTGACCGGGATCAAGATGCGGTCGGCATTCACTGTCGCCAACCCCTCGGCATAAAGCCGTTCGACCACCGTCTCGCCAAAACCCAGTGCGGCGGCCTTGAGCTTGTAGTCGACCGTGGGGGTCGCGAACGGGCCGTTCAGCGCGACTTCGCCCGCCACCGACCGGCCATTCAAGTTCGGAGCAATCGCGCCGGGAGTCAGCAGCATTGCCTCGACCCGGAACTGGTCGAAGCGGCTTTGCCCCAGATCGATGGTGCCCATCGTCATCAGCGCCATCGCGCGCGAGCGCAGCCGCAGCCGCGTATCGGCGCGACGCTGGTCCAGCGTCGCATCGAGCGCGACCTGCATCCCGCCCGCGCTCAGCCGCTCGACCGGGCCCTTCAGATAGAGGCCGGGCTGCGTCATGCCGCGCACCTGGACGGTGCCACTGCGCGCGGCGATGCGCAGATCGGCAAGCTCCCCCGCGCCGAGCCGACCGATCGCCCGTCCCTGCCAGTCGGACCAGCTGCCCGCGCCGCGGACGCGTACCGCCAGCGGTGCTTCGAGTCCGGCGAGCCCCGCGACCAGGCCGCCGACCGGCGCATTCAAATCGGCGCGCAGGTCGAGCTTGTCGTCATCGGGCACAGCATCGAGCACCAGCGCAAGCGCGTCGCCCCCGCTCTGCCCCAAGGTCCGACCATTGACGATCACCCGCGCGCGGCGATCGGCGATGTTCGCTTCGCCGGTCAGCGTTGCGATATGGCGCCGCCCGGCAACCGGTGGTTCCAGCACCAGCCGGTCGATCGCCAGTCGCCCGATATCGATATCGAGATCTGGCAGCATGGGCGCATTGGGATCGCCGCCCGGCTTGAGTTCGGGCAGGCGCGCCACGCGCACCAGCGGGCTGGTCGCCGACCGAATGTCGACATGGTTGTTCAGGAACGCGAACGGCCGCCAGTCGACTGCGATGCGCGGCGAGGTCGCGAACACGCCCTTGGGATCGCTGACGCGCACATCGCGCAGCACCATCGCGCCATAGATCGACCCCTCGATCCTCCCGACCTTGATGTTGAGGCCCGACGCGGTCGTGTAGCCCGCCAGCCGGTCCGCGACGAAACGACGCCCAACCCCGGTGTCGAGGATCGCGACCGCCGCGAGCAGCAGCATAAGGAGGCTGGCCAGCGCGATACCGGTCCATTTCGCAACGCGCTGCCATAGCGGTCGCTGCACGACCACGACCTCGGGCGCAGGCGTCTCAGCAGGCGTCTCATCGGCCATCAAAATGCCTGCCCGATCGAGATATACAGCGCGACCTTGCTCTCGCCCGGCTTGCGCGCGATCGGGGTGGCGATGTCGAGCCGCATTGGGCCGAAATTGGTGTAGAAGCGCCCACCAATGCCCGCGCCGAAGCGGATTCGGCTGAGTTGCGGCAGCGATTCCTCATAGACCTGCCCGGCGTCGAGGAACGGCACGATCCCGAAATTGCCAAAGCGGTAGCGCGCCTCGACCGCAAATTCGTTGAAACTGCGCCCGCCAACCGGTCGGCCATCGGGGGCACGGGGGCCAAGCTCCTGATAGCCGAACCCGCGCACCGATCCGCCGCCGCCGGCATAGTAACGGCGCGACGGGGCAAGGTCGTTGCGATCGATCCCCTGGATCGTCCCGAACCGCGCGCGCCCAGCCAGCACGATGCTGTCGGTCACCGGCTGATAGATCGTCCCCTCGACCTGCGCACGGGCATAGGGTCGCGCCGTGCCGCGCACCGAAGTTTCGGGGCTGACATTCAGCTTGAGCCGCCAGCCACGCGTCGGGTTGAGCAGATTGTCGGACTGATCCCACCCGGCGAACAGCGGCACTGCGGCAATGAAATAGACGCCACGCTCACGCAGATTGCGGGTGAAATCAAACCGATCCTCGCTCGTACCGACCAGTTCGACGCCATAGGCATAGGTCAGCTTCTTCTGCCAGATCGGGGTCGAATCGTACGAGACGCGCGCCGAGAGCGTGCCGGTCAGGCCGGTAAACGCCTCGACATCCGAGCGCAGCGCCGAAGCGATAATCTGGAAGGTGCGGTCGCGCCGCCCGGCATTGGAGCGGCGGAAGGTCGCCGACGCGCCCTGTTCCTGCGTGCCGAGCACCCCGGTCGCGATCAGCGCGCCCTCGGGCGGGAACAGGTTGCGATGGGTCCAGCTGACCTCGGCGCGGAACCCCTGCCCGGTGCTGAACCCGACTTCGCCGGCCAGCGTGCGCGGCGGCCCCTTGGTCTGGCGCACGAGCAGGTCGACCGCCTCGGTCCCATCGGGGTTGGTCTGGCCGGTCTTCACCGGCTCGACCGACACCGTAGAAAACAGGCTGGTCGCGATCAGCGCATCGCGCAGGTCATCGACCTTGCGGCTGTCGTACAGATCGGCGCGGTTGAACCGGGTCAGCACCCCGATATGGTCGGGCGGCAAGACGCTGTCGCCTTCAGTCCGGATGCCGCCGAAGCGCGCGCGCGGACCGATCGCCACGGGCAGGGTATAGTCGCCCGTGCGGGTGGTTTCGTCGAGCAGGATGTCGCGCTGGCCGACTTCGGCAAAGGGATAGCCATTTTGCGGCAGTGCGACGCTAACCGCCGCCTCCGCCGCCTGCACGCGCACCGCGTCGATCGGCTCGCCGCTGCGCAGTTTCAGATTGTCGGCGATCAGCGCGGGCGGGACGGTCGGATCGGCCTCGACCCGGATTTCGCCCAATGTGTAGAGCGGCCCGGGTACCGCCGCGATCGTCGCCGTAACCGGCCGGTCACCCTGAGGCGTCTGTTCGATCGTCGAGATCGCGGTCGCGTCATAATAGCCAAGCGACTTCATCAGCCGCACTGCCAGCCCTTCATCCTCGCGCGCCCGTGCGCCGATGATCGCGGCATTGGCCGCGACGCCGTCGCCATCCTCCAGCGCCGACAGGTCGCGGAATTGGTCTTCCAGCCCGATCTCGTCGAGGCCTGTGACGCGTGTGGCATAGCGGATCTCGACCGCCGCTTCATCATTGGCCGCGACCGCTTCGGCGATCGGCGTGGTGTCGAACTGGCTGAGCGGCGGCAGAGGCGCAGAAATCTCCGCCTCGGCTCCCGCTTCGTCGAGCGGCGGCGCGTCCTCAATCGGCTCGACCGGCGCGATCGGCGGCGCCGGCGGGGTCATCTGTTCCAGCGGCGCGTCGATATCGTCGGATAGTTGTGGCAGCGCTTCCGAAAACTCTTCGTCCGGGACGATCGGCTTGGCATCCGCCGGGGCGGTCTGCTCCGCCGGTTTCGGATCGCGCGAAGGCGCACCCTGGCCGGGCTTGCCCGCACCACTATCGATCTGCGCAACCGCGACGCCCGGAACGAACGCAGCGCTTGCCAGCAGCAGAATGACCAGACGCACGCCCGAAATAGTCCCGCCTCCCAATGGGATCGCGCCATATTCAGACAGCACGTAACCCGATCGCTAGCGCAACGTGCCAGCGGGCGGAAGGTTCAATGTCACCTCAGTCCAACGCTTTAACCCGCGCGCGATAGGCATGCAGCAGCGGCTCGGTATAACCGCTTGGCTGCGCAACCCCCTCGAACACCAGCGCACGCGCCGCCTGCAGTGCCAGGCTGTCGGGGTTGCCAGCCATCGGTCGGTAGAGCGGGTCGCCCGCATTTTGCGCATCGACCTTGGCCGCCATCCGCGCGAACGCGGCATCGACATCCGCGGCCGTGGCAACGCCATGCAGCAGCCAGTTGGCGATATGCTGGGAGGAAATGCGCAGCGTCGCGCGGTCCTCCATCAGGCCGATATCGTGGATGTCGGGCACCTTGGAGCAGCCCACACCTTGATCGATCCAGCGCACGACATAGCCAAGAATGCCCTGGGCATTGTTGTCGAGCTCGCGCGCGACCTCTTCCGCCGTCCAATTACGCCCCTGTGCGACCGGAATGGTCAGCAAATCGCGCATCGCGGGCAGCGGCTCGCCGGCAATCTCCCGCTGGCGCGCGAACACATCGACCTTGTGGTAATGCATCGCGTGCAGCGTCGCGGCGGTGGGCGATGGCACCCAGGCGGTGTTCGCGCCGCTCAGCGGATGGCCGATCTTCTGGTCCATCATGTCGGCCATGCGGTCGGGCGCGGCCCACATGCCCTTGCCGATCTGCGCCTTGCCCGACAGGCCATGTTTGAGGCCGATCCGCACATTGCGGTCCTCATAGGCCTTGATCCACGCGCTGCCCTTCATCTCCGCCTTGGGAATCATCGGCCCGGCGCGCATGCTGGTGTGAATTTCGTCCCCGGTCCGGTCGAGAAAGCCGGTGTTGATGAATGCGATGCGACCCCGCACCGCATGGATGCACGCCGCGAGGTTGGCGCTGGTCCGCCGCTCCTCATCCATCACCCCAACCTTGATCGTGTGGCGGGCAAGGCCGAGCAAATCCTCCACCGCGTCGAACAGGTCGTTGGTGAAGGCGCATTCGTCCGGCCCGTGCATCTTGGGTTTGACGATATAGATGCTACCGGTGCGGCTGTTGCGGGTGCGGCCCAGCCCGTTGAGGTCGTGCAGCGCAATGGTGCTGGTCAGGATGGCATCGAGGATGCCCTCGGGCGCCTCTGCGCCATCGATCAGCACCGCCGGATTGGTCATGAGATGCCCGACATTGCGGACGAACAACAGGCTGCGCCCCGGAAGCGTCAGGTCGCTCTGGTGCGGGCGCTTATAGACACGGTCGGCGGCAAGCTCGCGGGTCAGCATCCGCCCGCCCTTCTCGAACGTCTCGGTCAAATCGCCGCGCATCAGGCCGAACCAGTTGACATAGGCCGCGACCTTGTCCTCCGCGTCCACGGCCGCGATCGAATCCTCCAGATCGACGATCGCGGTGAGCGCCGCTTCGAGCAGCACATCGGCGATGCCCGCCGGATCCCTCGCGCCGATCGGGTGCGCGCGATCGACTACCACCTCGATATGCAGGCCGTTATGGACGAACAGCATCGACTCGCCGCGCGTCCCGACAAACTGGCCCGGATCAGCGAGCGGCAGGTCGCCGCCCTTGAAGTCCGCCCAGTTCAGTCCGGTGAGCGGCACCGCCTGGTCGAGAAACGCCTTCGCCGCCGCGATCACCTGCGCGCCGCGCTCGGCATCATAGCCGCCTGGCTTCGCTGCACCCGGGAGCGCGTCGGTCCCATAGAGCGCATCATACAGGCTCCCCCAGCGCGCATTGGCGGCGTTGAGCACGAAGCGCGCGTTGAGTGCGGGGACGACCAGCTGTGGCCCGGCCATCGTCGCGATCTCGGCATCGACATCGCGTGTGCCGATGGTGAAGTCGCCCGGCTCCGGCGCCAGATAGCCGATGTCGCGCAGGAACGCCTCCTGCGCCGCCGGGTCGGCCGCGCGCACCGGGTCGGCGGCGCACCACGCATCGATCTGCGTCTGAAGCTCTTCGCGCCGCGCCAGCAGGTCGCGGTTACGCGGAGCAAAGCGCGCGAAAATCGCCGCCGCGCCCGCCCACCAGTCATCGGCGGCGATACCCAGGGGCGGCAAGACCCGCTCCTCGACGAACCGGACGAGCGGCTCGGCGACGGTCAGGCCGGCGCGAATCGGGGTGGCGGTCATGGAATCCTCCTGGCTAGCAACAACGACTGCCCTGGGGAGGGGACAGGTCGATTAGGCCAGAATAGGGGGCCGGATCAAGCGGCTAGAATCCCGGCGAGATCGCCGCCGCCGCTGCTTCTACCCGTTCGAGCATCTTGCGCAGTTGTGCCTGCTCCTCGTCGCTCAGGCTGGCGAAGATGCGGCGTTCGAACTCAAGCGCCTGCGGTGCGATCTGGCGATAGAGCGCCCAACCCTCGGCGCTGAGGTCGAGGAGATGCGAGCGCTGGTCGTCGGGATTGGGGGTGCGCGTGACCAGTCCGCGCTCGTGCAGCGAAATCGCCGCGCGGCTGACCGTCACCTTGTCCATCTGCGTGCGCCCGCACAGCGCCTGCTGGCTCATCGAGCCGAACTCGGCCAGCACCGTCACCAGCCGCCATTCGGGGATGCGCAGCCCGAACCGTGCCTGATAAGCCCCTGCAATCGTTCCCGACACCCGGTTGGAAGCGACCGAAAGGCGATAGGGCAGAAACGCGTCGAGTTTGAGTGTTGCCGTCATAGGACAGTGATGCCGCGATCGTGCCAAGTATGCAATGTTAGCAATGCTTCATTGCGCCAAAGCGCCCGACGGGGACATGATATGTCACTACCCTCCCGCACTCGGGTTCTTAGCCCTCTCCCGCTCTTCGCGGGAGAGGGTTGGGTGAGGGTCTTCTTCTTTTTCAGGCACGCAGCACGCTTCAGGCCCAAAGAAGAAAAAGAAGAAGACCCTCCCCAACCCCTCCCGCAAGCGGGAGGGGCTAGAGAAAGGGATCAGACCGACACGCGCGTCAGGCGCGGCGACAGCAGGTGGATCGCACCGACCGCGAGGAAGTAGACGACGGTGCAGGCGGCGAAGATCAGCGTGTAGTTGCCATCCGTCGCATCGAGCACCAGCCCGGTTGACTTGGCCATGATCATGCCGCCAACGCCGCCGCAAAAGCCGCCGAGCCCGATCACCGACCCCACCGCGCGCTTGGGGAACATGTCCGGCGGCAGCGACAGGAGGTTGGTCGAGAAGGCCTGGTGCCCGGCGAGCGCAAGGCCGATCAGCGCGACCGCCAGCCACATATTCTCCAGCTGCGTGACGAACAGCAGCGGGAGGACACAGCAGCCCGCGATGATCATCGTCACCTTGCGCGCGGCGTTCGGGGTCCAGCCCTTATGGATCAGGTTCGACGACAGCCACCCACCCGCGATGCTGCCCACGTCGGAAAGCAGATACATCACGATCATCGGCAACAGCACGACCTTGAGGTCGACATTATAGGTGCTGGCGAAATATTTGGGCAGCCAGAACAGCATCAGGAACCACACCGGATCGGTCAGGAACTTGGCGACCGCAAACGCCCATGCTTCACGCAAGCGAACGACACGGCTCCAGCCGATCTTCTCGATCTGCTCGGGCGGATCATGCTCGATCCAGGCGAGTTCGCCATCGCTCACCCGGCCGCTCTCGCGCGGGTTGCTGTAGAATTTGAGCCACAGCACCAACAGGATGACGCCGAACAAACCCGAGTAAATGAACGTCTCGCGCCAATCGAGGCCGAGCCAGGTCATGAACACCCACAGCGTCGGCGCGGTCAGGATCACGCCGATCGTGGTGGCCGAGTTTACCCAGCCGATCGCGTAAGCGCGTTCCTTTTGCGGGAACCACTCGCTGCTCGCGCGGACGACCGACGGGAAATGCCCGGCCTCGCCCACGCCCAGCACGATGCGCGCCGCCATGAACGAGGCGACCGAGCTTGCGAAGCCGTGCATCACATGGCCGATCGTCCAGACCGTGATCGCGATGCCATAGCCGATCTTCGGCCCGAACCGGTCGACCAGCCAGCCCATGAGCAGGAAGCCGAGCGCATAGGCCGCCTGGAACGCAGTGACGATGTTGCCATAGTCATTCTCGTTCCACCCCAGCTCCTTGCCGAGGTCCGGCGCGAGCAGGCCCAGCATGGTGCGGTCGATATAATTGACGGTGGTCGCGAAGAAGAGGATCGCGATGATCATCCATCGATAGCGCCCGGTGCGGGGCACCGGCCCCGCGCGGGCTGGTTCGCCGCCGGTTTCGGCCTGCGTCGCGTTCATCCATACTCTCCCTAAGCGGCGGGTCTGGCAGCCTCGATCGTGCAGCTCACCCGCATGGTGCCGAATGTGGCAGTAACCTGTGCCTGTGGCGAGACTTCATGGACGCCGGTAACGGCACCCGACGAAATCCACTGCCCCGGGCGCAGCGCAATCCCGCGCGCCGCCATCGTTTCGAACAGGAAGCGCGCTGCACCGACCGGGCCGTCGAGCATCGTGCGCGCGGTCGCGGCACCGATCTCAACCCCGTCAATGCTCAGCGTCACCGGCCAGTCGAGAAAGCCCGAATTGCGCCAGTCCGGAATTGCGTCGCCAACCACCAGCCCGTGATTGTTGCCAAAGTCCGAAATCGTCACCAGCGGCCCATGCGCATTGATGCCGGGAAAGGGCGAACTGGCAATCTCCAGCCCGACATGCACAGCGTCGATCAAATCGGCGGCCTCGTCCAGCGTATAGCTGGTCTTGCCGGGATCGGGCGCGGTCCCGATGCGCAGCAAAAACTCGGCTTCGGCCGCGCCGAACCCGTCGCCGAAGATCGGCATCGCCGGGACCGACTCATTGCTGCGCACAAAGGGTGCGAAGATCGGGCCGGCCAGACGGTTGGTACCGAGCTGTCCGTCGAGCGGCGGATTGATCCGGCCAACCTTCCATCCCGCGACATCGTCACCAGCCAGCGCGAGCGCGCGATCCTGGATCGCATAAGCGTCGGCCAGCGTTGTCGGCGCAGTGCCGGGATATTCGGGCAGCCCGCGGGCATCGCGGCGTGCGGCGACGAAAGCCTCCGCAATGATATCCAGGTCGCTCATCCACCCCTCACGTCTGTTCTTGGCCGCATCGCTAATGGAAACCGGTGTCACTGGCAAGACATCGGTTGCATCGATTGCGATTTTGCCGGGCCGCGCGTCAACCGGTGACATGCAGCACGTGCGCCATCGTCATCCGGCCGGCCCCGCACCGATTGGCTAGCATCCGGTTGCGCGCTATGCACGGGCCATGAAGAAGACTGCTCAGGCGACGATCAACGATGTCGCACGGCTCGCCGGCGTTTCCAAAAAGACCGTCAGCCGCGTCATCAACCGCTCCCCCCTGCTCAACGAGGAAACGCGCGAGCGGGTCGAGAAGGTGATCGCCGAGATCGGCTATGTCCCCAACCCTCAGGCACGCGCGCTGGCGCTGCGCCGCAATTTCCTGATCGGGCTGATCCACGACAACCCCAATCCGCACATGGTGCTTAATGTGCAGCATGGCTTGCTGGAAGTGTTGCGCGATACCGAGTTCGAGCTGATCGTCCACCCGGTCGATCGCGGGTCGCCGACGATGCTCGACGATATCCGCCGCTTCCTCGAACGTCAGCGGCCCTATGGCGTGATGCTGCTCCCCCCGATTAGCGAGAATGATTCGCTCGCCGAATTGTGCAGCGAAATCGGCACGCGGTACGTGCGCATGGGCTCTGCTGCATTCGACGATCCGCAGCATATGGTCGCGTCGAACGATCGCGAGGTGGTGCGCGGCGCGGTCGGCCATCTGTTCGAATTGGGCCATCGCCGCATCGGGCTGGTGCAGGGCCCGCACGGCTTCCGCTCGGCGTTCGAACGCAGCCAAGGGTACGAAGCCGCGCTCGACGACGCCGATCTGCCGATTCAGCGCACGCTGATCGCGCAGGGCGACTATACGTTCGAATCGGGGATGCGCGCGGCCGAGCGGCTGCTCGACCTGTCGCCGCGCCCGACAGCGGTGTTCTGCTCCAACGATGCGATGGCGGCCGGCGTGCTGCACACGGCGCGGCAACGCGGACTCGACGTGCCGCGCGACCTGTCGATCGTCGGCTTCGACGACACCACCATCGCCTCCTACCTGTGGCCGCCGCTCACCACCGTGCGCTGGCCGATCGCGACCATGGCGAGAGCGGCCGGCCTCAAGCTGATCGGCAACGCCGAGGATGAGGATGAGGAAGCGGCGGAATCGCTATTCGTCTCGACCCTGATCCGCCGGGCGTCGGTCGCGCCACCGGTAGAGTGAACGATAACGCACGCGCGAAGTTGCAACACAACTTGCATCATAATCTGACACCGGTTACCTAGCAGGCCTATCCGTTATCGCTTATGGCGCGCGTGACCCGGCGCTTTCCCGCCGCCCCACCGTCCAATTTGGAGAGGAATCGACCCATGAAGATCGCGCTGATCACCGAGAACAGCCAGGCCGCGAAGAACGGCATCATCCACGACGCGCTGACCGCCGTGGCCGAGCCGCTGGGGCATCAGGTGTTCAACTATGGAATGTATTCGGCCGAGGACAGCGCGTCGCTGACCTATGTCATGAACGGCCTGCTCGCCGGCATCCTGCTGAATTCCAAGGCCGCGGACTTCGTCGTCACCGGTTGCGGCACCGGCATGGGTTCGATGCTCGCCTGCAACGCGATGCCAGGCGTGTTCTGCGGCCTGGTGATCGACCCGACCGACGCCTTCCTGTTCGGCCAGATCAACGACGGCAACGCGATCTCGATGCCCTATGCCAAGGGTTTTGGCTGGGCCGCCGAGCTCAACCTGCAGGACGTATACCGCAAGCTGTTCGACGGCGAGCGCGGCCTTGGCTACCCTAAGGAGCGCGCCGAGATCATGCGCAAGAATCGCGGCATCCTCGCCGACCTCAAGGCGACCACCTGCCACGATATGCTGACCGTGCTCAAGAACGTCGATCAGGACCTGCTGCGCGCTGCCATCGCGGGTGAGAATTTCGCCGAGCTGTTCTACCCGAACTGCCAGGACGCGGCGATCGCCGACTATCTCAAGAGCGTGAGCGCGCAGCCCGCGCTCGCCTGATCCCGTCCGCGCCCGCATTCTGAACGGAGAGGCCATGTTCGACCGCACCTATTATGCCACCCATCCCGACATGATGGAGTGCGTGTCGAACGATGAGCTGCGCGACCGCTACCTGATCACGGACCTATTCCGGGAAGGCGAATGCGTCCTCAACTACACCCACGCCGATCGCATGGTGATCGGCGGGGTGCTGGTCGGGTCGGGCGCGGTCCGCCTGCCCGATCAGACCGAACCGGCATCGGCGGCGGGTCACCCGTTCCTTGAGCGGCGCGAGCTGGGGATCGTCAATGTCGGCGCGGTCGCGGGCACCGTTACCGTCGATGGCGAGACGTTCACCCTGGGCAACAAGGATTGCCTGTATGTGACGATGGGCGCGGCGGACGTGCAATTCTCGGGCGAAGGGGCGCGCTTCTACCTCGTCTCCTGCCCCGCGCATCGCGCCTTCACGACGCGTCAGCTCGGCATTGCCGACGCGAACCGGCTCGACCGGGGCAGCCTCGCAGAATCGAACGAGCGTTCGATCTATCAGCTGGTGATCCCCGGCGTGTGCGACAGCGCGCAGCTGGTGATGGGCCTGACCGTGCTCAAGGAAGGCAGCGTGTGGAACACCATGCCGCCGCACATCCATGAGCGCCGCAGCGAGATCTATTTCTACTTCGAGCTCGACAATCTCGACACCGATCGCGTGATGCACTTCATGGGTGAGGGCGAGGCGACCCGCCACATCGTGATGCAGAACGAGGAAGCGGTGATCAGCCCGCCCTGGTCGATCCATATGGGCGCGGGGACGCGGTCCTACGCCTTCATCTGGGCAATGGCGGGCGAGAATCAGGACTATACCGACATGAACGTGCTGGACATCTGCCAGCTGGCGTAATGCCCCAAGGACGAGGTTACTCCATGAATCCCTTCGATCTCACCGGCCGCGTCGCGGTCGTCACCGGCGCGAACACCGGCATCGGCCAGGGCATCGCGCTGGCACTGGCACAGGCGGGCGCGGATATCGCCGCAGTCGGCCGCTCAGCCGCCACCGAGACCGTCGAAAAGGTCCGCGCGCTGGGCCGCAAGGCAGAGATCATCAGCGCCGACCTGTCCACCATCGAGCCTGTGGGCAGGATTGTGGACGAAACTGTGGAAAAGCTCGGCGGCTTGCACATCCTCGTCAACAATGCCGGCATCATCCGCCGCAACGACAGCGTCGACTTCACCGAGGAAGATTGGGACGCGGTGATGGACACCAATTTGAAGTCGGTGTTCTTCCTGTGCCAGGCGGCGGCGCGGCATATGATCCCCAATGGCGGGGGCAAGATCATCAACATCGCCTCGATGCTGACGTTCCAGGGCGGCATCCGCGTGCCGAGCTATACCGCGTCGAAAAGCGGCGTCGGCGGCCTGACCAAGCTGCTCGCGAACGAATGGGCGAGCAAGGGCATCACCGTCAACGCGATCGCGCCGGGCTATATCGCCACCAACAATACCGACGCGCTGCAAAAGGACGAGACGCGCAACCGCCAGATCATGGAGCGCATCCCCGCGGGCCGCTGGGGCGATCCGGCAGATCTGGGCGGCGCGGCGGTTTTCCTCGCTTCGCGTGCATCGGACTATGTGCAGGGCCACATCCTCGCGGTAGACGGCGGCTGGCTGGCGCGCTGACGCCGGCTTAGCTGAGGAGACATCATGGCCGGCCGTATCGTCTGTTTCGGGGAGTTGCTGCTCCGCCTGACCGCTCCGGGGCGCGAGCTGCTGATGCAGACCGGCAGCCTCGACGTGCATGTCGGCGGGGCGGAGGCGAATGTCGGGATCGGCCTCGCCAATCTTGGCCATGACGTGGCGATGGTCAGCGCGGTGCCCGACAATGCGCTGGGTCAGGCGGCAATCCGCTTCGTGCGCGGACAGGGCGTAGACACGCGCAATGTCCAGCTGCGCGACGGGCGCATGGGGCTGTATTTCCTGTCGGTCGGCGCTGGCCTGCGCGCATCGGACATCGTCTATGACCGTGCGGCGTCGAGCTTCGCGACCGCGCCGGCCGATGCGTTCGATTGGCGCAGCATCCTCGACGGCGCGGCGATGCTGCATCTGTCGGGCATTACCCCCGCGCTCGGCCCGTCGACCGCCGCCGCAGCAATCGCCGCAGCAAAGACGGCAAAGGAGATGGGCGTCGCGATCAGCTTCGACGGCAATTACCGCGCGCGGCTGTGGGAAAGCTGGGACAGCGATCCGCGCGCGGTGCTGACCGAACTGGTGAGCCTCGCCGACACGATGTTCGGCAATCATCGCGACGTATCGCTGCTGCTCGGCCAGACTTTTTCCGGCGACGGCGCGGATCGTCGCCGCGAAGCCGCCGAAGCAGCCTTCGCCGCCTTCCCCAATCTTCAGCGCATCGCCTCGACCGCGCGCCATGTCGACGACGCCGACAGCCACCGCATCGCCGCCCGCGTCGATACGCGCGAACGCGGCTATCAGACTGACGAGGTCGTAGTTGCCGGCATCGTCGACCGCATCGGCGGCGGCGACGCCTTTGCTGCGGGCATCCTCCACGGCGTGCTGTCGGGACAGGATCTGGAGGCCACCGTCGCCTCGGGCCTCGCGCTCACCTGCCTCAAACATTCGCTCCCCGGCGACGCGTCGCTGTTCGGCCAGCGCGACATCGACGCCTTCATCGAGGGCGGACTGGACGTGCGCCGGTGATTGCCCGGCGGACGCTGCTGGGCGCAGGCGCGGCGCTGACCGCCCTGCCCTCCGCCGCGTTCGCCAAGGGCGATCCAATCGCCACCGGGACAACCGGACTCTGGCAGGGCAAGCGTGACGGAGTCACGCAGGCATTCCTTGGCATCCGCTACGGCAACGATACCAGCCGCACTCGATTCCAGCCCGCGACCGCCCCAGCGCGCAGTCGCGAGACGATCCGCGCCACCGCATTTGCCAGCAATTGCCCGCAACGCAGCGGCCTCCCCAATCAGGCCGAGGATTGCCTGTTCCTCAACGTCTGGACGCCGCACGCCAACCCGAATGCGCGCCGCCCGGTGATGGTCTATTTCCATGGCGGCGCTTACTCCAACGGCACCGTGATCGAGCCGCAGGTGTTCGGCCAGAAGTTGGCGGAACAGGGCGATGTCGTCGTCGTCACCGTCAACCACCGCCTCAACGCGCTCGGCTATCTCTACCTCGCCCGGCTCGACCCGCGCTTTCCCGACAGCGGCAATTTGGGCCAGCTCGACCTGATCCTCGCGCTCAACTGGGTGCGCGACAACATCATCGGCTTTGGCGGCGACCCTAATCGGGTGATGGTGTTCGGCCAGTCCGGCGGCGGTGCCAAGATCGCGACGCTGATGGGCATGCCCGCCGCGAAGGGCCTGTTCCACAGCGCCGCGACGATGAGCGGACAGCAGGTGACCGCGAGCGGCCCGCTCAACGCCACCGCGCGGGCCAAGGCGTTGCTTTGGAAACTTAACGCCAAGGCTGGCGATCTGATCGACATGCCGGTTCAGCAGCTGATCGATGGCCTTTCCGCCGAAGACCCGATCCTGGGCGGTGGGGTCTATATGGGCCCGGTGCTCGACATGAAGTGGCTGACCCGCCACCCCTTCTGGCCCGACGCCAATCCGATCGGCAACGGCATCCCGCTGATCCTCGGCAATACGCGCGACGAGACCCGCGCGTTCATCGATCCGAAGAGCGAGGCGGTGCGCACGCTCGACTGGTCGAACCTCGCCGAGCGCATCGCGCCGCAACTGCGCATCGACGCGCACCCCGAATGGGTCGTCGCCGAATATCGCCGCCAGTTCCCGGACTGGACCGCGCAGGACATTTTCTACGCCAGCACCACCGCCGGGCGCAGCTGGCGCGGGCAGGTGATCGAGGCGGAGGAGCGCGCCAAGGCCGGCGTCCCCGCCTGGGTCTATCAGCTCGATTTTCAGTCCCCGGTCGCGCCCGAACGCGGCGCAGCGCATACCCACGACATCCCGCTGGTGTTCGGCACGATCGGCGCAGAGGGCACCGTCTCCGGCACCGGGCCCGGCGCGCAGGCCGTGTCCGCGGCGATGCAGCGCGCCTTCGTCAACCTCGCCGCGACCGGCAATCCCAATGGCGCGGGGGTGCCCGAGTGGCCAAAGTACACCCTGCCCGAGCGTCAGACGATGCTCTTCGACACGACCAGCCACGTCGAGAACGACCCGCGCAAGTGGCAGCGCGAGCTGTTCGCCCGCATCCCCTATATTCAGCCCGGAACCTGATCCGCAAGCACCGGCGCCAGAACCAGCCGGTCGAGGATCGCCGCCACATCGTCCGGCGCCATGTCCGGCGCACGGTCGAGCCACCAGGTCAGGATCGTCAGCGCCGCGCCGACCAGATGCGTCACCGCCAGCTCGCGCGGCAGCCCTTCCGGCGTCTCGGCCGGGCTCGCCAGCGCCTGCGCGATCGCGCGCTGCGTCACCATCTGCCGCATCGGATCGCCCGCACCGGTCAGCAGCGCATGGCACAAGGTGCGGCGCGACAGCACCTCGGCGGTCAGCGTGCGCACCAGCGCGAGCCGGTCGCCCTGCTGCAGCATTGGCAGCAATTTGGCGAGCAGCTCGGCGATCAGCGAATCGGCGACTTCGATCAGCAGCGCCGACAGGTCCGGATAATGGCGGAAGAAGGTCGCATAACCGACTCTGGCCCGATCAGTCAGCATCGCGACCGTGATCTCGCCGAACGGACGCTCGGCCACAAGTTCGACCAGCGCCGCGCCCAGCGCTGCGCGGGAACGGACAACGCGCGCGTCGCTTGAAACGCCGCTCCGCTTCGCTATCTTATGATCCATCGTGTATCACAAACCGGAGTGTGTCATGTCCGCCCAGTCGCATCTTGCCAGCCTGCCGGCCCGCTGCCCGGTCGATCATGCGCGCGATGACCGCAAGTCCGCAAGCGCGGCGCGCGGCGGCCTGCTCAAGGCGCCGGTGGTGTCCGGATATGAGGCAGTGCGCGCGGTGCTGCGCGACACCAACGGGCGACAGGCGGGGTTCAAGGCCGAGGTGATCGGCAAATATCGCGGCAAGGCGCGCCCGCCGATCCTGTTCCTGCATGGTGAGGCGCATCGCCGCCAACGCAGCGGCACCGCGCGCTTCTTCACCCCGCGCGTGGTCGAGACCCGCTATCGCGAACTGATGGAGCGGACCAGCGACGCGCTGATTGCGCGGCTGATCAAGGACGGCGGCGGCAATCTTGACCGGCTGTCGCTCGACATGGCGGTCGCGGTGGCGGCGGAAATCGTCGGTCTGACCGAGAGTGACATGGACGGCATGAGCCGCCGTCTCGATTCCTTTTTCAGCACGACCTTTCAGACCGGACGTAGCAAATTTGCCGAGATCATGAGCTTCCTGCTCGGCCAATGGCGCATGCGGCGCTTCTACGCCAAGGACGTGAAGCCAGCGATCGCCGCGCGCCGCGCCGCGCCGCGTGAGGATGTGATCTCGCACCTGTTGAGCGAGGGCTATAGCCCGCTCGACATCCTCACCGAATGCTTCACTTATGGCGCGGCCGGCATGGTGACCACGCGCGAATTCATCACCATGGCGGGCTGGCATCTGCTCGAACGGCCCGAGCTGCGCGCGCAGTTCCTCGCAGCGGATGCCGATGGGCAGATCGCGATCCTTGAGGAAATCCTGCGGCTCGAACCCGTGGTTGGTACGCTCTACCGCCATGTCGAGGGCGGCACCGTCGCGCTCGACATCCGCGCGGCCAATGGCGACGCGACGGCGGTCGGCACCTGCCCGCATGCGCTCGACCCGGGCCGCGAACGCGCCCCGCGCGTCACCGGTCCGGGCCTCGCCTTCGGCGATGGCGAGCATCGCTGCCCCGGCGCGGGCGTGGCGCTGCACGAATCGGCGGTGTTCCTCGACCGGCTGCTCCGCGTCCCCGGCCTGCGGCTGGAGCGCGCGCCCGAAGTTGGCTGGAACCCGCTGATCGCGGGCTACGAGCTGCGCGGCTGCCGCCTCGTCATCGATCCGGCTTAAGAACCGGACCGCAGCGCCCCGATCAGCGTGACCATGTGATCGATATATGTGCCGGTCGAAATCCCGATCGGCCCGTCCTTGACGTCGAACGGCGAGGTGTCGCTGCTGTCGCCGACATTGGTCGACCGGAAATCGCCCGGCGCGACCTCCTTCGATCCGGGGCCGCGATAGGGGTGGCTGATCGCCTTGAGCTGGGTCGGCCACCAGCCCTCTGCGTTAAGCGAGGCGACCAGCTCGCCCGCGCTCTTGCCGCCCGTGACATTCATGTCCGACCCCGGCTCGACCGCCGCGACCCAATAGGCTGACAGCGGCTGGCGCCCTTTCAGCAAGGGCGAATCCTTGGACACCGGCCCACCGGGGATCGCGCGCAGCTTTTCATACTCCCGGCGGAGCTTCGACACATCGACCGAGCGGCGCGGATTGTAATGACCGATCGTGTGCGCCGGGTCGTGATCGACATAATATTCGCCATTGACGACATTCGACCCGCGCCGATGCACCCAGAGCGGCTTATTGGTGCCGATCTCGACAAAGGTCGGGAACTGCCGGTTCCCCACCCACAGCGCCTCGGGCAGCCTCACGCTATCGAGCCAGTCGAGCGCCGCCGGGATCGGCGCGAGATATTTCGCATTCCCGGTCAGGCGATAAAAACCCATCAGCTCCTGGATGTTCGACGCGGTGGTATGCGTGACCAGCGCCTCAGGCTCATAGGTGCGCGCGCCCGCTGGCGAGAAATCCGCGCGATGCTGCAACCCCCAGCCGGCCTGCGGTGCAGGCTGCTGGGTCTTCAGATAAACGTCCATCGCCCGTTCGATCGCTGGCAGCACGCGCGGGTCGCCGATCGCCTGATGATAGGTCAGTAGTACGTCGATATTGTCGTTGATCACCGAGTCGTTGAACGTGATCAACCCGGTATAGTCGGGCTTCCCATGCAGTCCGCCATCGCGAACGCGCGGCCAGCGCTGCGGCCATCCGCCATTGTCGAGCTGGCTGGCGAAGATGAAGTTGATCGCCTTGTCCAGCCCGCGCTTGAACCGCGCCTCGCGCTTCTCGACATAGAGGCGGATCAGGAATCGGATCGCCTCGCCCGTCCCCTGATCGTCAAACGTGGCGTTGCCCCAATGGTGCTGGAATTCCTCCATCCGCCAGGCATTCTTGCCGATGGTCTCGTACCAGCGCCTGGTGGACGCGGCGCCGCCGAAATCGATGAAATAGCCCCAGCCGCCCGTCGGCAGCTGCCCGTCGATCAGCGCCTGCGCGGCCTTGGCCGCCGCTTGGTAATAATAGTCGTCGCCGGTCGCGTGGTAGGCGTCGAGATACAGGTGCCCCATCGTCGCGGTGCCGGGCGGCTGCACCCACACCATCGTCTTATAGGCTTCCAGCTCACCCCACACGCGCGAACGGTCGGGCAGATACGACCAGAGATAGCCGCCGCGATAGGCAAGCTTTTCGACCATGAACCGCGTCGCCCGCTTCATTGTCGCGGCGATCTCGGCGCTCGACGGCGACTGCGCGCGCGCTAGTGCGGGGGTCAGCATCAATGCGGCGGACGCGGCGAGCAGCTGGCGGCGGGCAATCATTTACGCGGTACTCCTTCAAGCGGATAGGCGATAATCAGCACCAGCGGCTTCTCGCCGATCTGGCGAATGCCGACATGCGCGCCGGTGTAGAGATAGGCGGTCATGCCGGGCGTCAGCCGCGCGGTCGTGCCGTCGGAACTGACCTTGCCCTCACCGGAGACGACCGCATAGACCTCGTCATGGTCGATCGGATGCACGCCGATTGCGGCGCCCTTGTGCAGCGCGCGCTTGCGATATTCCATCATGCGACCCGGCACACCGTCGGTGATGCGCCACGCGGTGCTCATCCCGATGCGCCCATGCGGCGGCGGCTCTTGTACACGCTTGGCCGCGTCGTCGATGACGACCATCGGCCGCGCGCCGCGCTTCGCCGCCCAGTCGATCCCGCCCATGACGTGATCGACGACGCGCGGGTCGCTCCACGATTCCTTGGTATGGCCGAGACCGGTATAGAACACCTGCCCGCCCTCGAACCGGTGCGCCCAGGCCACGGGACGCGGATTGACGCCCTTCTCCCCGATCGAGCTCGGGTCCAACGTCAGCAGCGGGAGCAGACGTGGGTCGAAATCGTCGAACCAATACCATTCATCGACCAGCTCCGCGGTGTCGGGAAAGCTGCGGATCGACGGGTGGTCGAGCGGTGCCCGGGTCACCACGCCCTTCGGCGTCCCCGCCGAATGCCGGGCAAAGCGCGCCCCCATCATCCGTCCATACCAATCCCAATAGTAATGCGAATCCGCGGCGCCATGGACGCCGACGATCCCCCCGCCTGCCCGAACAAAGGCCATCAGCGTGTCGCGCCGCGCGCCGGTGAACCACTCGCTGCCGGGTTCCTTGGGCTTGGTAGTGGTCGACAACAGCACGATCACGGCGAAGCGTTTCACCCACGCCGCGTCGTCGAACAGCGCGGGGTCTTCGCTGGCCACGACATGATAGCCTTTGGCGCGCGCAGCCTTGGTCAACGCCGCTACGGCAGGCTCGATCGAGTCATGCCGCCAACCGGTCGTGTGGCTGAACAGCAGGATTTCGGGTTGCCGCGCAATGCTGTGCCGCGGAGATGCCGCCCCGCTCAGCAGGATCGCCGCCAGCAGCATCAGCATCGCCCGCATGTCATTCTCCTCGTCTCACGCGAGCGGCTCGCTCAGCCAGCGGCCAGCGCGTTCAGATAGTCTTCGACATTGCTATAGCCGTTGCCATCGCGATCACCCGAGGAATCGTCGCGCTTCGGGTCGAGCCCGTGCTGTCGCTCCCAGGCGTCCGGCATGCCGTCGCCATCGCTGTCCAGCGGCGCGGTACCGCTACGCAGGTCAGGCCAGCCGCCAACGTCGCGCTGGCTGTCGATCTGCTTGCCGGTGCGGGTGCGCACCCCCGCGACCACCGCCGCATCGACGCTGTCGCGGCTGCGCGAAGCCCCTGCGCGCGCCAGCACTGCCGTCTCGACGCTCGCCGCTCCGGCACAGCCCACCTTGGGCATTTCGACCGGAGACGACAGCTTCTGCGCAGGATCGGTGATGCCCGTCACCAGCGACCACGGGTCGGCCGGGACCACCCCGTCCATCGCATTGTCGGCAAAGAAGGATTTCGCGACCGGATTGCCCTCGTCAAACGCAATCGCCTTGGTCGACTGCGGCCCACGCACATAGGCGTTTCCAACGAAATTATACCGGGACAGGCTGTCCTTGTCGGCATTGTAGCCCGACCGCCCGCCGCCCCAATTGTAGAACAGGTTGCAGCGGAAATCGAAGAACGCCCCCTCAGGGTCGCTCGTGGCGGGCGCATAGTTGCCCGGTCGCGGCATCCGCGCGCTGTGGTTCGCCCACAGATTATGGTGGAAACTCGCCCGCGCCCCACGCCCGCCGCGCACCAGGCTGCCATAGCCGTGCGCGCCCTTGGCATGGAGCGATTTGGTCAGCGAATCCGCGATGATCGACCATTGCACGGTAACATCATACCAGCCTTCGCCCGGCTCGGCATAATTACCCGACACGGAGAGCGTCTCGTCCACCGACCAGCTTGCCGAGACATGGTCGAGGATGATCCGCCGCCCCGCGCGGATCCACACCGCATCGGATTCGGTCTTCGATTCATCGCCGAGCCGCGAGCGGATGAAGCGGATCACCACATCATCGGCCTGTACCACCAGCGGATGATCGCGCAGCGTGATGCCGTCGCCCGGCGCGCTCTGCCCCGCGATCGTCACCCGCCCCTCGCGCACCGTCAGCGGCTTGCTCAGCTGGATCGTGCCCGACACCGCGAACACGATGATGCGCGGCCCCTTCGCCTCGACCGCCGCGCGGAAACTGCCGGGGCCGCTATCGGCCAGCGTCGTCACGGTCAGCACCTTGCCGCCGCGTCCGCCGAGCGCAGTCGCGCCCGCGCCTTCCGCTCCGGGAAAGGCGGGGAGCGGCGTCGCCGCCCCCGCAGACATCAGCAGCAGCGCCCCGAGCATCAGAAATTCGCGCGCACGCCAAAGGTCACGATGCGACCCGTGCTGGCATAGACGCTCGACACCGGGTTCGCCTGATACATGGTGCGATATTGCGTGGTGTTGGTCAGGTTGCGCCCTTCGACCGACAGGCTGATTGCCTTGGTCAGCTTGTAGGACATCGCGAAGTCGAGGTTAAACGTATCCTCGTTATAGCCAAAGTCCGCGACCACCGGCGAGTTGCACACGCCGCCGCCATTGGTGGTGGTGCCGACCGCACAGGTGCCCGACGACAGCGGGAAGCGGTTCACATATTCCTTGCGATACGCCCCCGACACACGCGCCTTGAGCGGGCCATGCTCGTAGTAGAGCGTCGCGTTGAACGCATGCGGCGAGGTGTTGAGGAAGGGCGCGGTCGCGAAATTGTTGACTGCGGTCGAACCGGTCTGCCCCTGCGTCGTCGAGAGCGCGGTGCCGGTCAGGTAATTCAGTTCCGACTTGATATAGGTGTAGTTGGCGGTGACGCCGAACCGCTGCAGGAAGCCCGGCAGGAAGAAGAAGTTCGACTGGACGTTGAGCTCCAGCCCCTGGATCTTGCCGCCCGGTGCGTCGTTGAACTGGCGCACCGCGAACACGCCGCCGTCCCGGATATATTGCGCCAGCGTGGTGCTGGTGACGTTGGTCAGGATCTGGTCGATGATCGCCTGCTCATACACGTCCTGCAACGCGAATTCACCCGCGACCTGCTGCGGGAAGGAGCTGATATCCTTCTGGAACAGCGCGAGGCCGACAAAGCCGTTGGTGCCCCAATAATATTCGAAGCTGAGGTCAAGATTGGTCGAACGGAACGGGTTGAGATACGGGTTGCCCACGGTGATCGACGGCGCCGCGCCGCCCACGGTCAGGCCGGTCGGGAAGGAGGTGGTGCCCGGAGTCAGCGCCGAAAGCTGGGGCCGCGACATCGTCTTGGCTGCGGCAAAGCGGACCTGGAAATTGTCGCTGACTTCATAGGTCAGGTTACCCGCAGGCAGCACATCGGTATATTCGTTGCGCGCGGTGACGATCGTGCCGAGCGCCCCGTTCGCCGCACCCCCGACCGATCCGGTGCCGTCGACCCGCGTATTGGCGACGCGGACGCCGACATTGCCGCGCAACCGGCGATCCATCACATCGACGTCGAAGTCCATCTGGACAAAGCCCGCCATGTCGCGCTCACGCACCGCATTACGTTCACGCCCATCGGCCTGGGCGCGGTAATCGCCCCATTTGTTGATGCAGTTGCAGTCGATCGAGAAGTAATTGCGGAAGGCGTCGAGATTGGGTGCGTAGAAGCTGGTCGGCGTTCCCGCCGGTACATTCAGCCCCTGACCGAACCCGACCAGCTGGCCGAGCTGGGTAATCTGCAGCCCCGCCTCGACCAATGTCGGGTTGATCGCTTCGATGCCCGAATTGCGACGACCACCCAGGCTGTCGAAATCGAACGTCTTGTAGGTGCCGCCAAAGCGCAGCGTGAACTGTTCGGACAGATCCAGCTCGAAATTGGCGCGCCCGACGCGGAATTCGTTGTTCACCTCATTGGTGAAGTAGCGGATCGTCGACAGGCCCTTGACCAACGTCCATTGCGTCGGATCAGCGACGTTGAAGCCCGGGTTGAAGATCGGCATGTTGCCGCCATTGCGCTCGTCAAAGACATAGCCGTCGCGGTCGATCGCGTTGAATTCGACCAGCATGCCCTCTGCGTTGAATTCCGACTTCGACCAGCCGCCGGTGATCGCAACGCGGAAATTGTCGCTGAACTCATGGTTCACGTTCAGCGTTGCCTGTTTGAAGTCGGTCTGGCCGAACTGCGCATCGGCAAAGCTGCGCCAGTCGACATTGTCGAGGACAAGGTAATCGGCCTGGCCCGCAGCGTTGACATTGGCGGCGCGGATCTGCGTGCCCGGACGGCCGAGCAGCTCATCATAGAAAGCAATGCTGTTGGCGTTCGGGATATAACCCGGCGACACGGTCGAGTTGTAATAGTCGAACGGGTCGAGGTTGAACGGATTGTAGCTCGCACGCGTCCCGGCGACGAGCGTGTTGCCGTACAGCGCTTGCCCGCAATCAAGCGATGCGCTGGCGTCGCAGCGGGCATAGAGCGCACGGCGGTCGGCGAGGCCGTTGGTGGTGTTGAGCGCGCGCAACGTGTTCTGCGCGACACGCGTGTTGGTGCCGTTGCGGTTCAGGCCGATCGTGGTGATGCCCTGCGAATTCGAGTCCTGCCGGTACCGCGAATAGACGAAGTCACCGATCACCTCGGTGCGCGACGTCGGCTGCCACTGGGCGGTGAAGGTCACGCCCAACCGGTCATATTGCAGATCCTGTCGCCCGATCGAGGGCAGCGCCGGGATGATCGTTTCCGGGGTCACCAGCGCATAGGCGGCGGGGTCCGATCCGAAGGTCGGCCCGGTGCCGGTGCCGGTCGGACGCGCGAATCCGAACACATTCGGCGACACGCCAGCATGTTGCGAATTGCGATAGGCGAATTCGAACTGGCCGGGGTTGCGGCGATAGGAATCGATCTGCTGGCGCTGATCCTGGAACGCGACCGTGCCCAGAATGCCGAAATTATCGGTCAGCTTCTTCGAGAAAAGCGCCGTCAGCCGCGGGTTCCACGTATCGCCATTCTCGCGATACTCACCCTCGGCGCCGATCGCGATGCGGTCACCCTTATAGGCCAGCGGACGGCCGGTGATCAGGTCGATGATCGCGCCGAGCGAGCCTTCCTCATTCGCGGCAGTCACCGACTTGGTGATCTTGACCCCGCTGAACAGCTCCGAGGCAAAGGTATTGAAGTCGAACCCGCGCGAGCGGTTCGCGCCAGCGTCCGACTGGTTGCCGCCGGAGATGTTCTGCGCGTCGGCGCCGTTCAGGAACACGCTCTGGAAATCGCCGCCCAGGCCGCGCACGGTGATCGAGCGCCCCTCGCCATTGTCGCGGTCGATCGAGATGCCGGGCAGACGCTGAATTGATTCGGCGATGTTCGCATCGGGGAAGTCGGCAATGTCCTCCGCCGTGATCGAATCGACGATCTGGTCGGCCTTGCGCTTGTCGCTCAGCGCGTTGGCGAGGCTGGCGCGGAAACCGGTAACCACGACCTCTTCGCTCTCGGCGTCCGACTGGCCCTCCGCCGGCGTCTGTTGCGCCCAGGCCGGACCAGCGGCAACGAGCGATAGCGCCAGCGCGAGCCCCGAGCTCGAGCGGCGTGCAAAATGAAGCTGACGAATGGCCATGGAATCCCCTCTCTGATGTCGCGTCGCAGACCTGTTGCCGGTCCATCGAATGACACCGGTATCAGGCAGTGGGGCGCTTTTCAATCGTCAAACACGGCCCGTAACGATGTGGCGCTCCGCAGTGGTGCGCATTTGGCGGCCAGGCGGGCAGGCCGACGCCACCGCACTACCGAACTTGTCCGGGTTGACAGCCGCAGCGGAATGGCAGAGAAACGCAATGACACCGGTTTCTCTATCGCGAAACCAGTGTTCGACCGTGAGAACACGGCGAATTTGGAGAGGATCTGCTCGAACCGACGCTGCACGCGACCCGGCATCCCCTCCGCACCGACATCCGGCTTTTGGCGAGTCGCCAGGCCATTTGCAGCTACCGGTGTCATCGACACCGTTTGAGAGGGGAATATCAATGCGGTTCACTGTTCGCCGTGGCGGCGCACGCCTGCTGGCAGCCACTTCCGCCCTTGTTATCGCTACCGCCGCCCAGGCGCAGGACGCGCCGGCCGAGCCCGCTGCTGGCGAGGATGAGGAAATCGTCGTCACCGGTTTCCGCGCATCGCTCGACGCCGCGCTCAACGTGAAGCGCGACTCGGTCGCCGCGGTCGATGCGATCGTCGCCGAGGATATCGCCAAATTCCCCGACCAGAACCTTGCCGAATCGCTCCAGCGCATTCCCGGCATCGCGATCCAGCGCGACGGCGGCGAAGGGCGCGCCATCACCGTGCGCGGCCTGGGTTCGCAGTTCACCCGCGTCCGCGTCAACGGGCTTGAGACGATCACCACCAGCAATGACGGCGCCGCATCGAACCGCGACCGCGCGTTCGACTTCAACGTGTTCGCGTCGGAACTGTTCAGCTCGATCGTGGTGCACAAGACTGCGTCCGCCGACCTCGACGAAGGTTCGCTCGGTGCGGTCGTCGACCTCAACACCGGCAATCCGCTCAAGGGCAAGGAAGGCTTCACCTTCGCCGCATCGGCCCAGGGCAGCTATAACGATCTGTCCGACACCTGGGGCCCGCGCGTCGCCGGCCTGATCGGGTGGAAGTCGCCCGACGGCACGCTCGGCGCATCGGTCTCCGCCGCCTATCAGAAGACCACGACCAAGGAGATCGGCAACAACACCGTTCGCTGGGCGCAGGCGCGCTTCGATTCGGTCAACGGCACCAACTGCTTCACCACCGCGAACAGCGGCGGCACCTATGTGCCCAGCGCCGCGTGCGATCAGGCCGCGCTGTCGTTCCACCCGCGCATTCCGCGCTACGGCGAAATCACCCATGATCGCGAGCGTCTGGGCCTGACCGGCAGCATTCAGTGGTCGCCGAGCGACGCGACCAAGGTTTCGATCGACGCGCTCTATTCCAACTTCAAGGCCGACCGCCGCGAGAAGTGGGGTGAGGTGCTGCTGCGCTCGAATGAACGCTCGATCAACGTGCTCAACCCGGTCTATGACAGCAATAACAACATGATTGCTGCCACGCTCAACGACGCATGGGTGCGGACCGAGCATTTCCTGAAGCAGAGCGAAACCGAATTCTACCAGATCGGCGCAACCTGGGATCAGGACGTCACCGACAATTTCCGCTTCACGCTGATCGGCGGCTATTCGCGCTCGAACGCCGATGTGCCGGTCGAAACCACCATCGTGTTCGATGATCGTGATGCGCAGGGTTATAGCTACGACTATCGCAACATGCAGGCGCCGACGCTGACGTTCGGCACCAGCGTCACGACGCCGGGCAATTTCCAGCTCGCCGAAATCCGCGACCGTCCGTCGAACGTGCTCAACCAGTTCCGCAATGCGCAGCTGCGCACCGAATGGGACGTGACCGACAATTTCACGGTCAAGGCCGGCGCGGTATGGCGGCGCTACAACTACGACATCGTCGCCTTCACCCGTGACACGGCGGTGTGCGGCAATGGCGGCGTCGATCGCGTTCTCGGCACGCTGACCTGCTCCCCGACCAGCCTGTTCGGCCCGACCGCAGTCTATGGTTTCCCGGTCACGGCGGCGCTGTCGGAGCTGTTTACGCTGACCGGTTCCAATGCGCCCTCGGGTACGACCACCCAGTGGCTGATCCCCAACCTCGAAGCCGCCACGGCCTATACCAACCTTTATGGCCGCACCGCAGCGCTCGACGTCGGCAATAATCGCGGCGTCGTTGAGGAAACGACCGGTGGCTATCTCCAGTTCGATGCCAAGGGCGCGATGTTCGGGCTCGATTATGCGCTCAACGCAGGCATCCGCTATGTCCGCACCGACCAGTCGTCCTACGGCATCAACAGCGGCGTCGTGGTGACGGTCGAGCGCGACTATGAGGACTGGCTGCCCTCGTTCAACCTTGCCCTCTATCCGTCGAACGACATCATCATCCGCGGCGCCATCGCCAAGGTGATGACCCGTCCCTCGCTCGGCAATTTGACGCCGGGCGGTTCGGCCGATGGCTTCAACTATCGCGTCACCAGCGGCAACCCGTTCCTGCTGCCGTTCCGTGCGACCAATTTCGACCTGGCGTTCGAATGGTATTTCGCGCCCCAGTCGATCTTCTCGGTCGCGCTGTTCAAGAAGGATGTCGCGAGCTTCCCGGTCGCGATCACGCGCACCGGCACCTTCACCGAAACCGGCCTGTCGCCGTCGGTGCTCGTGCCGTCCTCGCCCGCAGCGCTCAACCCGATCCAGCAGTCGCAGCCGATCTGGACGATCGCGACCACCGGCAACGGCACCGGCGCGTCGCTGGAAGGCGTCGAAATCGCGCTGCAAGCACCGTTCAAGTTCCTGCCCGGCTTCCTGTCGAACTTCGGCGGCATCGTGAACGCCACCTTCGTCGACAGCTCGGCCACCTATACCCAGCAGGGTCCGGCAACGACGCCGGGCGGATCGCTGCCGTCGGTTTCGGTCGAGAACACGCTCTATGGTCTGTCGAAGAAGCAGTACAACGCGACGCTCTACTATGAGGACAGCAAGTTCAGCGCGCGCGCGTCGGTCAGCTATCGTGACGGCTTCACCGATGCAGGTTCGGGCACCGGCAACGTGTTCGAAGGCTATGAAGCGATCACCAATGTCGATGCATCGGTGCGCTACAAAGTGACCGACTATCTCGAACTCTCGGTCGAGGGAACCAACCTCACCGACGCCTATCGCGAGCGCTGGACCGACATCAGCGCGCGTCGCAATTACGAAAACAACCACTTTGGCCGCACGATCCTGGTGGGCGCGCGGATCAAGATGTGACCGAGAGAGGGGGCATGGCGGATCGGAACGGGGTTCCCCTTCGACCCGACCGCCGTGCATTTCTCGTAACCGCCGGAGCGGGGGCGGCGCTGCTGGCGTCCGCCACCGCCCACGGCCAGACCGCACCGCCGGCCACCGGAACGCCGGGGCCGGCGGGGCTTCCCGATCCGACCGAGACGATCGACCTGTGGCCAAAGGGCGCGCCCGGCCTGCCCGCCACGCCCCCGGTCGAAACCGTCACCGAACGCAGCACGGACCGCGACCTGTCGGATCGCGCGGTGCTCGGCATCACCCGCCCGCGCATGGTCGTGTTTCGCCCGCACCGCCCCAATGGCGCGGCGGTGATGATCACGCCCGGCGGCGGCTATCGCCATATCGTCATCGATAAAGAGGGCTATGAGCTCGGCCGCTGGCTGTCGGCGCGCGGCTTCACCGTCTTCGTCCTCTTCTACCGCCTGCCCGGCGAAGGCTGGGCTGCCGGGCCCAACGTCGCGCTCGCCGATGCGCAGCGCGCGATGCGCCTGATCCGTCACCGCGCGCGCGACTATGGCATCGACCCGCAGCGCGTCGCCGCGATGGGTTTTTCCGCCGGCGGGCATCTCTGCGCCGACCTGCTCACCCGCTTCGACGCGCGCGTCTACGATCCCGTCGACGCCGCCGAGCGCCATAGCGCCCGCCCCGACGCCGCAGCGCCGATCTACCCCGTGGTCACCATGACCGCACCACACGCCCATGCCGGGTCGCGCACTTTGCTGATCGGCGCGCATGCCGACGCCGCGCTGGAGGCAGCGCATTCGCCCGAGCGCAACGTGCCCGCGAACGCGCCGCCGACCTTCATCCTCCATGCCGAGGACGACAACGTCGTGCCCGTGGAGAACGCACTGCTGCTCCGCGCCGCACTGCGGGCGAAGGGCATTCCGGTGGAAACCCATCTCTTCGCCCATGGCGGCCATGGCTTTGGCCTGCGCAAAACCCTGGGCAAGCCAGTTGCAGCATGGCCGGACTTGTTCCTGGCCTGGGCAACCGGCATCCTAGTCTGAACAATAGGGAAAGTACGATGCGTATGAACCGCCGCGACCTGATCGGTGCTGCTACGATGGGTAGCGCTATCACGCTGAGCCCGGCGGCTACAGCGGGAAAGCAACGCCAGCCCCCCGTCCCCGACTGGAAGCGCGGCTTCGACAATCAGCGCATCCCCGACCTGGGCGATGGCCGCTTCCTCAACCCGCTGATGGCGGGCGACCATCCCGATCCGACGATCCTCAAGGACGGGAAGGATTATTACATGACCTTCTCGACCTTCGATTCCTATCCCGGGCTGGTCATCTGGCACTCGCGCGACCTGATCAACTGGCAGCCGGTCGGCGCGGCGCTGACCAAGAATATCGGGTCGGTCTGGGCGCCGGAGCTGTGCAAGCACAACGGCCGCTATTTCCTCTACATCCCGACCAAGGGCCCGAACACCAGCTGGGTGATCTGGGCCGACAAGATCGAGGGGCCGTGGAGCGAGCCGATCGACCTCAAGCTGCCCAACCATATCGACCCGGGCCATGCGGTGGGCGAGGATGGCTCGCGCTGGCTGTTCCTGTCAGGCGGCGACCGCGTCCGCCTGTCCGACGACGGCCTCAGCCGCATCGGCGAGCCCGAGCATGTCTATGATCCGTGGCGCTATCCCAAGGACTGGATCGTCGAGGGCTTTGCGCCCGAGGGGCCGAAGATCACCCGCCATAATGGCTGGTTCTACATGATCACCGCGGTCGGCGGGACAGCGGGACCGCCGACCGGCCACATGGTCATCGCCGCGCGTTCCAAATCAATCCACGGGCCGTGGGAGAACTGCCCGCACAACCCGCTGGTCCGCACCACATCCCTGCAGGAAAAATGGTGGTCGCGCGGCCATGCGACGTTGGTCGAGGGGCCGGGCGGCGACTGGTGGAGCGTCTATCACGGCTTCGAGAATGGCTATTGGACGCTCGGGCGACAGGCGCTGCTCGATCCGATCGAATGGACCGACGACGGCTGGTTCCGCATGAAGGGCGGCGACCTGTCACAGCCGATCGCCAAGCCCAAGGGCGGCACCAAGAGCGGCCCTCACGGCATGAAGCTGTCGGACGATTTTGTGACGCTGGATATCGGGGCGAAGTGGAATTTCTTCCGCCCCGCCCCCGATGAACGGTCGCGCGCACGGGTTGCGAACAACATTCTCCATCTTGACGCGCGCGGCACCGCGCCGTCCAGCTCATCGCCGCTGCTGCTGATCGCGGGCGACCCCGCCTATCGCTTCGAATGCGATATCGAGATCGCACCGGGCGGCACCGCCGGGCTGATCCTGTTCTACGACGACAAGCTCTATTGCGGCCTCGGCTTCGACGAGAAGCGCTTTGTCACGCACCAGTACGGCATCGAGCGCGGCCGCCCCGCCAATCCACATGGGCGCAAGATGCGCATGCGCGTGACCAACGACCGCCACATCGTCACCTATGACACCAGCACCGATGGCGGACAGACTTGGCACCGGTTCGACCGCGGCATGGAGGTGTCGGGATACCACCATAATGTCCGCGGCGGCTTCCTGATGCTCCGCCCCGGCCTCTATTCGGCCGGTGCAGGCACCGCGAAGTTCGCCAATTTCCGGTTCGAGGCGTTAGACTGACGCTGTGTCGGCTTCGCTGACGCGGTGCCGCAGGAACTGAGAACGCCGCTATTCGTCCACGATCGGCCCGCTCGGCTTGATCTCCGCCTCGATTGCCATCCGCACGACCTCGGCCAGCGTGCGCACGCCGAGCTTGACCATCAGGTTCGCGCGATAGCTCTCGACCGTGCGGAACGACAGGTCGAGCCGCCGCGCGGTCATCTTGGCGGACTGGCCCATCATCATGCCGTAAACGACCTCAAGCTCGCGCGGAGTCAGCGGCGCGAACCGCTCGCGCGCGGCGGCCAGCTTTTCGCGGCTCGCGGCAACGGTCATCCGGCGCACCTGCGCGATCGCGATACACTCCTTCAGCGTGTCGAGCTGAACCGGCTTTTCGACGAAATCGACCACCCCCGTGCGCAGCGCGGCAACCGCCGTCGCGATGCTGCCGGTGCCGGTCAGCATGACCACGACATGGCGGCTGTTGCGATCGACCAGCGCGGTGTGGACCTGCATCCCGTTCATCCCCGGCATGGTCAGATCGAGCACGACGCAGCCCGGCGGCAGATCGGCCTGCGCCGCCAGGAACGCCTCGCCGCTGGCAAAGCCCTGTACCGCATAGCCGGCTTCCGCCAGCGCGTCGGCGAGTTCGTCACGCAGGGCGGTATCGTCATCGACCAGATAGACGGGGTCGACGGGGCTGGCTGCGGGGTCGGTCATGTGAGCCTCCACGGATGGGACAGCGGAAAGGTGAGCGTCAGCGTCGCCCCTACCGCATCGTCATTATTGGCAAGGGTGATGGTGCCGCCGATCTCGTCGACGATCTGACGACAGATGAACAGGCCAAGGCCCGTGCCCTTGCCCGACGGCTTCGACGTGCTGAACGCGTCGAACGGCGAGTCAGCCAGATCATCGACCAGCCCGGTCCCATCGTCGCGGATCGCGACTGCGACATGGTGCGCGGTTTTGGTGATGTCGATCCGGATCGCGCCGGCGGTCAGTTGTTCGGCGCGCGCCTGTTCGATCGCGTCGGCGGCATTTTGCAGCGCATTGACGATGATCTGCTCGATCCCGATGCGCGGCAGCATCATCGGTTCGATCTGCGGCCCAGGGACAATAGTCAGGTCGATCCCGCGATTCTGCAGCACTGGACGCATGAAGCGCGCGGCATCGTGAATCGCCTGCACCAGATCGGTCGGCTCGCGATCGCCGCGCTCTTCGCGGGCATAGGCCGATGTCCGCTCGATGATCGCAGAGGCGCGCGCAACCTGCTCCAAAATGCGGGTGAACTTCTCGCCCGCCCGGTCACAGGCGGGCGGGTCGCGCTGCAGCATGGTCGCGCCATTCTCTGCCGCGAGCGAAATGGTGAACAGCGGCTGGCGCAGTTCGTGGCTCAGCGCCGATGCCATGCCGCCCAGCTCGATCAGCCGGGCATTGTGCAGCATCTTGGTCTGCATCGCCTGTGCCGCGCGCAACCGCACCAGACAGCCGAACCGCCACTCGCTCGTCTCCGCATCATAGTCGTGCGCAAGCAGCAGGAACCAATGCTGGCTGTCCGATCCAGCAAGGCGCAGTTCGGCCATGATGTCGTTGGTCCCGCGCAGCGAGATCAGGGTGCTGCGGTCCGCCGGATTGAACGGCACGACGCGCTGACACGCTCCCGCGCCCGGAGTCAGCTCCAGAAAGCGCAGCGCATCATCCTCGATCCGCAGGCCACTCAACAGCCGCAGGTCGATCGCGGTGCGCAGCTCGTCGACCGTCCGCGCGAGCCGCTCGCGCTCTTCGTCGGCGTCGAGATAATCGTCCGTCGCCTGGCGCAGCATGTTCAGCACTGCGTTCGACTCGATGAACGGTGCTTCGTCGCGCGGAAAGCGCTGGCGCGCCGCGAAGCTGTGCACCGCCGAGTCCCACAGGCGCATCGACCGCCCCAGCGCGCGCCGAAACCCGAACAGCGCCAGCTCGACCAGCACAAGGTAGGCCATCAGCGGCGACAGGCCGGTGAAGATCTCGCCAAAGCTTTCCAGCACGAGCGGGCGCGGCGACACCAATACGGTCCTTTCGCCATCGCGCCCGGCAACGACGCAGACCCGTAACCAATAGGTAAAGGTGTTGCGATCGTCCGGCCCGCCCTGATCCCCGCGATCGGTGCGGGTGCAGCCCAGCTGCTTTGCCCCCGCAGCGATATCGCGCGTCGGAACGACGATCAGCGGCAGCTCGACCGCCGACCCGGCAACGCGGATGTGCGGCGGCAACGGCGCGGCGGGAGCGCTGGCCCGCGTGTCGGCCACCACGGTCTGGATCTGATCCTCGACGATCGTCAGCCGGTCGCGCACATTGGTCAGATTGCCGATCAGGAACAAGGTCGCAGCCCCGGACACGGCAAGCGATACGACGGCATTCAGCGACAGCTGCAGCGACAAGGTCCGCGCCCGCTCCAGCCCCAGCCCCGCCGCGCGGCGCACGATCAGCAGCGTGACGATGTCGGCAATCCCGGCCAGGGTCACCTCACACAGGATCTTGCGGAGCAGCAGCAATGCCGTCACTTCCATCGGGCTGTTGTAGCTGAACCGGAACAGCAGCACCGCCACCAGCGTGCCGAAGCTCAGCTGATAGAACAGGGTCACGGTCGAAAAACTGATCTGGCGAGGACGCGACCACGCGACGGCCAGCACATGGCCGACCGCCAGCAGGATCGAATAGCCGTGCCCCCACCACAGGATCGACGGCGCCATCGTCAGCACGGCGGTGACCAGACCCCAGCGCAACCCGAACCAGCGATAGGCGACGAGGTAGAAGAGCGGCCCCAGATAGAATTCAAATCCCGGCGCGACAACGAACCGGCTGCTCGACAACCACACCGCGCCAGCCAGCGCGACCAGCCACAAAGCAATCGCTGCAATGCGTGCCGGCGGGATCAGGGCAATGGCGCGTGGCAGTGCGATCATCGCGCCTCCCCTGCAACGCGCTCCGTGCCGATGCCATCGATGATCAACGCCCTCACCATCGACTCCCCCTAGCGCAACGTCGTCATCCTATCGTTAATCGCGCCACACGCGATTCCCGTAAGAATACGGTCAAATTGAAATTGCATGGTCAGGTCCGTCCGATGCAAGAAGCGCGCGACTGGAGCTATCCCATGACCTTCGACATCAGCCGCCGCACCTTTGCCGCCGGGCTTGCCGCCAGTGCCTTTGCCGGGCTGGCCCGCGTGCCCGCCATCGCTTCCGCACCCACTGCGCCCGGCTATGGCCCGCTGCGCGCGGACCCGGCCGGGCTGCTCGATCTGCCGCAAGGGTTCAGCTACCGCGTCATCTCGCAGCTTGGCGATGCGATGGACGACGGCTTCGTCGTCGGCGACCGCGCCGATGGCATGGGCTGTTTCGCAATCGACCGCCGCCGCGTCGCGCTGGTCCGCAACCATGAGTTGCAGGTAAAGCACCAGAAGACCGGCCCGTTCCAGCGCGGCGATGCGACCCGCATTCCCACATACGACCGCGACAGCGACGGGCGACCGCTGCCCGGCGGCACCAGCACGCTGATCTACAACCTCGCCACCGGGCGGGTCGAGCGCCAGCATTTGAGCCTCGCCGGCACGATCCGCAACTGCGC
>FUFK010037890.1_pt1 | contig 82919 bp, 78 predicted proteins | sample 1021851 | NCBI WGS metagenome assembly FUFK01 (sample SAMEA51879418, study PRJEB19060) | metagenome
ACGAATGAAGCCAATCCTTGAGCATTGCGTGTGGGGGCCCCCAGCCCGTCAACAGAAGGAACCGTTCAATGGGATCTTGACAAGGCCCGGATCATACAAGTCGATCTTGAACCACACGGGCATGTCGCGGAACGTCATCTGCCCGAAGTCGCGTTCGCCATGGGCATCGTTGACGAAAGCGTGCTGACGCATGGCTTTCATCATTTCGGCCTGGGCGAGCAGCCCGTTGGGCGTGTCGTCCGAGCAGAACTCAGCGAGGCATGCCCGGGTGAAGTTGACGAGTGCGGTTCGATCGAGCCCTTGGCGCGCGCGGTCGTTGAGGCGCGCGATTTGTTCGGCGCGAGTGAGTGTTTCGCTGATCATGCGGCCAGCTCCAGCTGTGCGTTGAATTGGGAGATCCAGTCCGCCAGGTGCGGGCGTTCCGGGAGCGGGATGTCGGCCGCGGCGTCCTGAAAGAGCCGCAGCGCAGTCGGCGCCTCGTGCGCGATGCGATCGATCTCGCCCTCAGGGAGCAGCTGTTCCGCGCGGATGAAGTCGGTCATTCGGCCGGGTCGCTTCTTGGTCGTGGTGCGNCAGAGGCCTTCCACGGTGCGGAGCCGCGGCGCGGCCCGGGCCTCGATCAGGACGATGAGCCGCAGGCACCATGCAGGGAGGTCGCGGATCTCGTCAGGCTGCGAGCCGCAGCACATGAATTATGTCGCCATTGAGACGATCCATTCCCTTTGACGGGATAAGGATATTGTCCCATTATCGATCGGGTCGGGGCAATAAAATGGAAACGCCCAGTGTCATGTCGAGGGTTCAGTGCATCTTTTCCCGTTCGATCCTTGGCTCGGCGTCGAGCCTATACTTCTTGATGGGACGATGATCCGGCCTGCGCTTGATGACTCCATAAAGCAGGACGCAATCAAATACTTACCCGAAACAAATCTCCCTTCTCTCCTTCATTCCGACGGAAGCCCCGTTGTAGAAGTCAATTCGTTCATCACGTTCCTGCGATCCGATGGCGTGTCCCTTGCCAGCGCAGGCCACTATGCTCGAGATCTTCAGGTCTTTGCCCGTTACCTGCGGGATGCGCGTTCAAAGTCGTTACTCGACGCATCGAGTGCCGACGTAGGGAAATATCGCAGCCTTCGGCTCGAAGGGCCGGGCGAGCTCCGACTATCGGGATCGTCTTGGAAGCGCACCTCTGCGGCGCTAACGCGGTTCTATCAATGGGCCGCCAGCGAGGACGCAGGACTGATATCAGTTGCGCCGAAAACCAGATTCCGCCGTGATGGCGCGGTTGCCGAAGATACGATCCGCATGATCCCGCTCGAGGATTACGTTCTGTTCCGAGACCAAGGCCTGCTCGGTGGGGGTTACGCGAACGGCATCACTCACCGGCGGAATCCGATGCGCGATGCCGCGTTCGCCGAGCTGCTTGTGACGACAGGGGTTAGGCTCGAAGAAGGCGCAAGCCTTCTGATCGGTGAGCTTCCGACGACGAACGCCCGCGTCTTTCACGGCTGTCGCAGCACCATGATCGACCTGCCCGCCAGAATCACCAAAGGGCGCAAACCTCGATCAGTGCCGTTCCCGAGGCGGGTAGCCAGTAACTTCATCGACGCTTATATTCGCGAGGAGCGGAGCCAGTTGGTCGATCGCTGGCGACGCGCGGGTGGGGTCCGGACCATGCGGCAGCCGCTCATCGGCACGCTTGCAGGCGGGCAACGCGTTTTGATCAAGGGCGAGCGGCGCCCTCGATCACTGGCGACTCTGCGCATCGACGAACGACGCAACCTCCTATTGCTGCCCGGATCGGGCGCACCATTGGAAAGTGCGCAGCCGGCAGCATTGTGGCTGGCGCAGGACGGCCAAGCCCTCACCCCCGCGGCATGGCAGTCGATATTCCGGCGTACCAGCAAGAAGTTGTCGGAGGACATGGGCTGGGACCTACACGTATCGCCCCATACCCTCCGGCATACCTTTGCCGTCTACTGGCTTACACACCTCGTCAAAGCGGAAGTGATGAGGCTCGACGATCGATCTGTCCCGGATCGAACCGAGGAAATCTACATGAAGGTTGTCAGCGACCCCTTGCGCCGGGTCCAGCGATGGCTGGGTCACGCCAGCGTCCTGACCACTGAAAAATATCTCACCTACCTCGATGAAGCCTTCGAAATCGTAGATCAGGCGGCCGAGGCGCTGGACTCTCGTCTGATGGGCTTCTTCTAGCAGTGGGTCGCCCTCGCCTCTCGTTCCGCGATTTACCTCCGCAGCAGGATGAGGAGCCGCGAGCCGACGCGATCGTAGCCTATCATCATCGTGACGGTGTCGGGCGCGAAATGACCTGGTTGCTGCACGAGGTGGGGAACGAAGGCCTGGGTCGCGATCTTGCCTTGTACCTTGGGCCGATGATGAACGAGCTGTTCGCCGGCCTGGCCGTCCCGAGTGTCGAACAGTATCGACAGAGCTGGATCCCGCTCGGGAAACATCTGTCCTCCAGCGGGCGCCTCAACGGGGGGCTTCGCGTGATCACGGCCGCTGACATCGATGCCTGCGACGTTCGGGGTCAATACTCCCGGTTCCGTTGCCTTGTTCACGGCCTTCGCGCGATAGACGAACGAAACCCTGATCTGCTTCGTCCGGATCTGAAGGCGCGGATCAACTTCACGAGCCGGCACAACGGAACGGCATTACGGCCCCGCGAACCGTTGACACCGTTCGTCGCTCGCGTCCTGAAAGACGCCGCTGATCGCAGCGTGGTAGCTACACGCGAAAGGATCTTGTCGGGCCGCGAGCAGATCGAAGCTTTGCGAAACAAGCCGGAGAGGAGCCGCTTTGAGAATGTGTTCCTGAGGGTCGCCGACGGCACGCGCCCCGCTCGAAGCGAGTTCGACATGTTCAAATATCGCAAGGTTGCCATCGCCGCGGCCAGCGATCTTCTCGTTCTGACCCTGCCTGATGCGATCTGCTTCATCATCGCCATCGCGCTCCGGGTCGAAATGCCGATAGAATGCCTGCGGACCCTGCGGCGCGACTGCCTGAAGAACCCCGCGAGAGGGTACGTCTCCATTGAATACACAAAGGGACGAGGCGGCCCCCGCGCGAAGATCAAGCGCGAACGCGTGCGTGATGGTGGAATTAATACGCCCGGCGGACTCGTTCGCCTTGCCCTCGAACTATCCCGACCCGCCGCCGAGCGAATGGCCGATCGAGGGGACCCGAATGCGGATTACCTGTGGGTGGGCTTCGTTGCAGCCGGACTGCCGAGCTGGCGGCGGTTCAGCCTTTCTACCCACAACTTCTATGCCGCGATCAGGAGCCTTGGGCTCGTCGACGAAGCGGGCAAGCCGATAACCAAGATCGTTCCCGCCCGGCTAAGGAAGACGGTGAAGCGGGACAATTACTTGCGCCACACAGGCCACCTTCGGCGCTTCGCGAGCGATCACTCGAAGCCAGTTGCCGCTCGGCATTATGCCGCGGTGGACGGGCTTCGAGAAGAGCATGCACGCTCGGTAGCGGTCGCTGAAGGTCAACTGTTCGACATGGCGATGATGCCGTTGGTCCTGCCACCGAAGGAGGAAGTCAGCGCGCTCGCATCCGGCCTCTCGATCGGAAACCAAAAGCTCGACGCAGGCGCGGTCGCGTCGTTGGTCTCAGGCGATGCCGATACGTTCCTTGGCATGTGTTCCGGCTTTTGGTCGAGCCCTCTTGGGCGGAACGACAACGGCTCCTGCGCCACCGCGTTCACCGGCTGCCTCCATTGCTCGAATGCAGTGTTCACCGCACGAAAACTGCCTGCATTGCTGACCTATCTGACATGGCTAGCTGAACGGCGCGCCGTCATGACGGAAGCGGAGTGGCACGAGCGCTACAGCGCCGACCATAATCGAATTATGGTACAGATACTCCCCGTGTTCGACGCTGGCGATATCGAACAGGCTCGGTCCACGGCGGAAAATGCCGCTGTGGCGCCAGCGCTGCCGCCACATCTTCAGCGGGGCTGAACATGCGTCGGGTTCTGGAACGTGCCGAAGCATCTTGGCGGATTGACCGTTCGGCATTGGTGATTCCGCCCCAGATGGTCGTGAGTGGCCGTGAGCAGCAGAATATCTCTCTGGTCGGGGACGATAAGTGGCTGCTCGAATGTGCCATCGCGCGGCCGACAAAGGCCCATGAAGCCTGTATCTGCTTCGGTCGGATCGCCGATGCTGATGAGCGGGAGCTCATACGAGAATACCTGTTCCTGTCTTTAAACTACGACTCCCGAGACAATGTGCGCGGCCGCCTCGGCGTCCTGAAACCTGGTTCGCTGATGCAGGTCGGCAATATAATCCGGCATTTTCTACAAGAAGTGCGGGAAGCCGGACTTCGACTCCACGAGATCGATCAGCCTTGGCTGGATCAGTGGCTGTCCGCGAAGCGGCACCTCGCACCGGCAACTCTTGTCTACAAGATCCTCTGCGTACGGCGACTTGCGCTCTATACGCCCTCCCTGTCGTTCCGGGGAATCGAGATAGCTCCTTGGGGTAACCGTTCAGCGACTAGGATCGCGGGATACCGGGGTGGCCGAGAAAATGTCACACCGCGAATACCGGAAGCCATTAGCGCGCCGGCGTTGCGGTGGGCCATGTTCTACGTCCATCATGGGATCGACGATCTTATCGCCCGACATCGTATAGCTGGCATCAACATCGCCGCGCGTCGGCAGAGAGTGTCACCGAAACTAAGCGACCAGCGCCTGCGCGCTTATTTGGATGCGCTTGAAGCATCGGGCTCTGGAGTACCGGCGACCCAAGATGGTCGACCCGCGTGGCCAGAAATCTGCAAGGCCAGCGGCCTCGGCGTGGCAGTGCTGAAGGCACGCTCAGCTATGCTCGAGAAGGCAATCTCGCAACTCGGAACCGAGCGCCCAGGCGCAAGCAGTGGTTGGGCCAGCATGCCAGGAACAAACATTGCGTGGCGGTCGCATCTTCCCAGCTTCAGCAGCCGTTATACCTTCATACCGGCGATAGCCGCGTGCTATCTCGTAATCGGCCTATTATCAGGAATGCGCGGCGAGGAAGCGGCCGCGCTCAAGCGTGGTTGCCTCAGACTCATGCGCGACGAACATGGGAAGGTTAAGGGCTACGAACTCGTCGGAAGAATCTTCAAAACCCGTAAAAACGTCGACGGCGCTGAACATCGCTGGACCGTGATAGAGCCTGTTGCCAGGGCCGTATTGGCAGCAATACGGTTGCAGGACTATCTACACAACAGCGCCGATCGAACGGAAGCGCCGCGAGATGATGAGCCCCTGTTCAAACCGGCCTTGATTCGGGGGGTGGGCAATGTCCAGCTTACGGCGCATCAATCGACCGTATACCTGAATTACTTTGCCAAAGAGTGTCGCCGGCTCGCCGAAGAAATGGCAGCGGCGGCGCCCGCCGAAGCCGACCGCATACTGGCACTTTATCATATCCCGGACGAGGGTGATGAACCCTGGCGGTGGCGCACGCGTCAGCTCCGCCGCACCCTTGCATGGTACATCGCCAGTCAGCCCTTCGGCGTGATCGCGGGCATGATACAATATGGGCACGCGAGCGCCATGATGTTCGAAGGCTATGCGGGCACTTCCCAATCCGGCTTCCGTTCGGAGATCGAAGAGGAACGTCGCCTCGCTCAGCTCAGCGATATCGTCGAGATGTACGAGGACTGGAAGGCAGGGATCAATCCAGGCGGCCCCATGCGATCGAAACTCGTCGCCGAATTTACAAGCATCAGAAACAAGATCGGAGATCTGCCCGGCACGGTCGTTGATGATCGGCGCCGCGCAAAAATGCTCTCGAACACCGCCGTCACGCTTCATCCGGGTTATATCAACGACTGCTTCTTCTATGCCGACCACGCCCTCTGCTTGAAGGTGAAAGGAGCTGAGGCGCAGCCGGCATTTACGAGGTGCCAGCCTGCTCGTTGTCCGAACAGCGTGGTGGCGAGGCGGCATGTGCTGGCTCTGCAATCATGCATCGCAGATGCCGAGACCATGAAAAATGGCAAGAACATCAGCCCGATCCAGAAACACGCCATTGAGGCACAGATCGATATTTACAGGCAGTTGCTGGAACAGGTCGAACGATGACGACGAAAGCGAACCCTCCCCGGAAATCGCAAGCCACCGTCGCGCTGCTTGACGCCTATAACCGCTTGCGCGACGGCAAAGGCACCGCGACGAATGGCAAGCTGAGCATAACCAATGTTGCGCGCGAGGCGGGGGTCAGTCGAGCGACGGCCTATCGATGCTCCAAACTTCTCGCTTTGTTCGATGAAGCTCCGAAGCCGCCGAAGGCTAAACCACAAAGCACGAGCGGCAAGGCCGAGCTGCGAAACGTGATCAACCAGTTGCTCAATCGTATCATCATGCTGGAGGCTGCGTTGGAAGCCAAAGACGCGGAACTCCGGCAATTGCGCTCAATGCTGCCAAAACCACGGCCGGCCGACTCATGATGCGAGCAAGTCCTGAGGACATTACAATCGACGCCACGTTGCACGCTCAATTCGCTCTACGCTACATGGCGACGCGAGACCGCCACGGGCGGGCTACGCATTGAAGGCAGGTTCAGTGTAAAACCCTCCCCGCTTGCGCAGCACTGATCCTCCCCTGCACAACGCTTGATGGATTTTGGTTGGGCCCATCACTCGACGAAGAATTCCCTCAATCAACGGCCCGCCTGCGACCAGCAGCTTGAATGGGTATCTCGCATGTAAATGACCGCGATTGGCCGGTAGGCGACTGTCCGGTTCGGAGCCGGGATGCGTGGATAGCTGACGGTCGTTCGGAGTCGGCAACCGACCAACTCAAGTCGCTCGGATGCGACGTTAGCAGGTCGGCTTACGGCGGAACTGGCCATTCACTGGTTACAAAGCTGCCTTCCGCAGTGCGCCATTATGTTCATTCGGCATGCCAGTAGGGAATTCCGAGCACAGTCAAGCTCGACGGATTCGTTGAGCACTCACTCCAAAATGAGCGCTTAAACTTCAAGTCACGAGACCCCAGATAAAATTGATCGAAATTTGACATGAAAACAGTGCTTAATCCTAATGTTTCAAGGTATTGGGCGTGTCTCTGCATCGCGCTCCCACACAACTTGATCAATGGACTTTCAGAAAATTACGATCTTGCTGGCGAAGTATATCGTCTCAAAGAATCGTTTTCCGTCATTACCGAAAATGCTACTATCAACTCAACATTCCGCCGATCATTGAAAATGAGCGGACATTCCTCGGGCTCGCAGCCGATTAAAGTTGTTTGCGGTTGCCGCAAAACGGGGGATTACATATGTTCAGGAGCAATCTTGCGGCAGCGGTTAAACCGCCGCACGAAACTCACTATAAACAATTTTCAACACTTCTACGGGAACGGGCGATTGGCGCAGTAACTCGCTGCATGACGGGCGCCATGCTTCTTTTGGCGACCTCCGGCTGCAGCACGACCCGCTTCACGCAGACCGCCGGACAGTTCGGCGCGCTGACCCGAAGCGCTGCCGAACAGCAGAATGAGCGTCTGGGCGCAGTGGCGGCGGACGAGATTGAGCGATACCGGCAGAGCTTGGCAGAGACGAAAACGGAGCTCAGGTTCCGGGATTGCGCGAGGACACTCGCCGATGTTCCGCCCGATCCGGAATCCGCGCTCGTCAAACCATTTCCGCGCTGCAGGCTCACGGAACGGGTATCACAGGGAGAATTTCGGGAACTCGCTCCCGACGTCCGATTCGAGAACATCACGACTCTCAATTCCGCTTTGGTAGACTACGCCAGCGGCCTGGTGCTGCTCGCCGCGGACGCTTCGGAAGATCAACAAACCTTCACCGCTTCGGTGAGCAATCTGGCGTCTTCGATCGGAGGACTGGACGGCGCGATCCGCAAAGTCACCGGCTCCAGCGAGGAAGATTCTGCGGCTAAGCTCAACGCGGTCGGGACGCTCGTCGCGAAACTGGGCAATCTCTACTTTGCCGCGCGTCGTCAAAGCGTCCTCAAGCATATGATCATTGAAGCCGACCCACTGGTCCAGCGCTCCGCGGCAATCCTCGGCGACGCCGACTCTCAGCTCGACCTTTATGATCGGCTTCCGCTCTACGAAGCGGTCGTTAAGGCGCAGCAGAATGCGGATGAAGTGCGCGCGGGAGGCGATGTCACTGCGATCCGTTCCGCGCAGGACAAGCTGTTTACCGCAGTCGAGCGATTCAACGCGTATCAAATCGACCGCTCACGCTTTGCCGCGATCGGCGCGGCTCACGCCAAGCTCGTCGAGGCGGCCAAAGCCGGAGCGACGATCAAGGAGTTGCACGAAGCCATAGTCGCCATCGTCGATCTTGCGAGCACTATCGGTGAGACCAAGAGCGCCTTTGAAACGGAGAAACAGTGATGGCCGTTCAAGTTAAAACTCTGCCAGTCTATAAGGCGACGCGCGATGCGCTGGTGAACACCTTATCATTGGCGGAAAGCACGTTCACGGACGCCGATTTCTCCTATGATCCGTCGTCCGACTATCGCAAGGCGCTCGAAGTAATCAACGCCATCCTGCTTCAGCTACGGTCGCTCGCGGTGAGTATGCTCAAGGAGATTGATGAGGCGATCGCCGAGAGCAACCTGGCGTCGGAGCTCACAGCGCGAGCACAGGAAGCAAAGAAGGAGGCGGATGCGCTCAATAGGGCGGCGCACAGCATCAATGACATCGCGAGCGTCGCCAGCAAGATAACAGGCGTTGTGACGGGGATCGCGGGACTGCCATTCCTATGAGCTACGACATAGCAGCCAGACGGAGGAAGTCATGGACATCTTGAATCTGGTGGTTCCGCTAGTCGGCGTTGTTGGCGCATTTCTGCTGGCTCTGGCAGCCATCAAGCAGCGCACCCTCCTCGGTTTCTTCGGCCGAGGGCTAGACGAAACCAAGGCCCTGTCGGCGCTACCTGCTAGGGCAAAGCTTGAGGGCCTCGAAATTATCGAAAACACCTTAAAGATTGAAAGGATAAACACGCGCAAGCTGACAGCTGATCAGACTTACAATCTTATACTCGAAACATTAAAGGACAAAAAGCGAGTCGCGAACTTAAAGTTTGTGGCTTATTTGAGCTTTTCTGTCATCATAATTACGTTCGCAGGAACATTTCTGTATTATAAGATATTTTATGATACACAGTCAAAGATCTCGGATGCCCTGTTGGAGGATGGAGATAGTGCCAGTCAAATCTTGGGGCGCTTCAATTTTTTCCAGAAGAGTGATCCTCGCTTGGTTGAGGCCTTGGCAAAGGAAACGGCTTTTGGCCCGCCAGGCGAGGGAGCATATCGCCTACTCATGGACAAAATATGCGTCAACAAGAACAGTAAGACCTGCAATCAAGCCATCATGGAGATTAGGCAGCGTGCTGAGAAACGGGAGCCTCCGTTTAACGACGTGGGGATTCCTGTCAAAATTGGAGTACCTTCTGGTGAGGAAGAGCCAAAAAGGTTCACCGTAAATGTAAGTCCATCCTTTGGCTATGCGAACCGGGCGGTGAACATTATCTATAAAGGCCGCCGTCTTACACTTTACGCCAGTCCACGTATGCCTGGATACACGGATGACAATTTTGTGCATTTGAATACTGCTCAAGCGGATGCATTAGGTGCTCCTCGTGCAAACACGAGGGACAGTAGCCGGAGAATAGATGATCCTTATGTCCAATCGGCGTTTGCGGTCGAGGTCGTCAATGAGGATCCGAATCTATACGATCCAGTATGCCCAATGCATTGGAATGCCGAACGGAACCCATCACTCTGCAAGAAGGAGAAGCAGCTAAGAACTTCAGAATATCTGAGACTTTCGCAAAACGCAAATTGACTAATTACCCTGTTACATATTGGTTAGTATAAAAGAAAAATTGCGCGAGAGAATGGTAGATATTCTTGAAAACATCCGGGGGCAGCCTCTCGAGCGGCAGGTTCATCCGAAACCCGTCGTTCAAGGTCAAGCCCACGAAGGGCGGGTTTGTCCCAAAGCGCGGTGAAGTGGCCCCTCGCGGGAGGCGAGGAGCCAACCGGTCAGATTTCGGTATTCTCCGCAAGGGCAAGCGCGTCTTCCACGTCGATCCCGAGATAGCGCACTGTGTTCTCGATCTTGCTATGACCGAGAAGGATCTGGACGGCACGAAGGTTACCGGTCGCCCTGTAGATGATCGATGCCTTCGTTCGGCGAAGGGAGTGCGTGCCATAGTCGCTTCGCATCAGACCAACCCCTGTCACCCATTCATCGACGAGCCGGGCGTACTGGCGGGTGCTGAGATGCCCATTATGATCAACCCGGCTGGGAAAGACATAGTCGTCGACCGTGCCGCCCCGCCGCTCAAGCCAAGCCAGCAGGCTGCCCCGGGTGTCTGAGAGCAGTTCGAACTGAACAGGCCGACCTGTTTTCTGCTGCATCACGATCGCACGCGTTCGGATCTGCCCGCCGCTGACGATGTCGCCGATCTTCATCTGCACGAGGTCGCAGCCCCGAAGCTTGCTGTCGATCGCCAAGTCAAATAGCGCCCGATCTCGCAAGCGGCGGTGCTGATTGAGGTAGAATCGGATCTCCCAAATTTGCTTCGGTTTCAGCGCGCGCTTCGCACCGACGGTTCGTCCGGCATTCCAGACTTGGCGCTTTGTGGCGGTGGGTTCGGTTTCAGGCATCTCCATGATCATTCTCCGATGGCCAGAGTGGCCGTCCGAAGAACGCTCTGGCGCCTGATAAGCATGATTACCTCGAGGCACCAGCCGACCACTTCCGGTCGTACAGGAGTCCGATGGCCAACGATAGGTTCAGTGAAAACCCGCCATTCAAATCGAGTGCGCGCGGTTGGTGCGCTCTGGCCGTGCCAATGGCAATGGTGGCGCGGGATGCAGTAATCGTTGATTCAATCCCTACTCCAAGCGTTATTGGCTTTTCCGATCACTTCAGTTAGACGAGGGATCGAGAACCGGATCATTCCGGCTTTCATTGATCGCGCCGGTGCCCCCCGCAAGGGGCTTAATCGGGAATGCGGTGCGGAAGCTTGCTTCCAAATCCGTGGCTGTCTCTGCAACTGTAAGCGGATAGCGCGATGTACATCGCTCCTCATTTGAAGGGGCAGCCACTGGGCCGGACGCTAAATCATGCGAGGTCTGGGAAGGCGTGCATCAAGCTGTGACCCGTGAGCCAGGAGACCTGCCGGCGTCTGGTCGCTCTTGCCTTGGTCCAGAGGATGGCTGCGGCACGGTGAACTCCGTCTGAGCGACGAACGAGCGGCTGGGGTCGCATCGGAGACGTGCGTCGGCCACCCATGGCGTCCGGTCGCCGCGCGTGTCGCCCGTTCGCGCGGGTATGCCCCGGCCACGTCGCAAGACGCCGGGGGACTATTTCGTGATCAAGACCATTACTACCAGCAGCGCACTTCCGCTGATCTGTATCGGAACACCGGCCTTTGCCGAAACCTCTGAAAAGGGATCGCAAACAAGCGCGGATGCAGTCGTGGCAGGCAACGACATTGTGGTTTTCGGTCGCGGTGAGGCCATGATCGGCACTGCCAAATCAGCGAGCGAAGGAAGCGTCGGAGGGGCCGATCTCCTCGTGCGGCCTCTTCTCCGCGTGGCCGAACTGCTGGAAGCGGTGCCGGGGCTGGTTGCAGCCCAGCATTCGGGGAGCGGCAAAGCCAACCAGTATTTCCTGCGCGGTTTCAACCTCGACCATGGGTCTGACTTCAGTACTTATATCGATGATGTGCAGATGAACTTTCGTACCCACGGACATGGTCATGGCTATCTCGACCTCAACGGGCTCATTCCGGAGATCGTGGGCCGGGAGGATTTTCGTAAAGGGCCCTACCGCGCCGATGGCGGTGATTTCGCTCTGGCGGGAGCAGCCTATATGACGACCATCAAGGGTTATGACCGGCCATGGGCATCGGCCGAGGCTGGATCATATGGTTGGCGCAGCGTCGCTGCGGGCGGAACATTGCACGACCTGGGTGCTGGAGACCTCACGCTTGTCGCCCAGGCCAAGACCTATGACGGACCGTGGCAGGAACCTGAACGTCTGCGCCACTACTCGGGGTTCGCGAAATATAGGATGCCGACCGGTGCGGGCACATTGGAGGCATCTCTCCATGCCTACCGGGCGACATGGCACCCAACCGAGCAAATCCCCGAGCGCATTATCGGCACGGCGTTGTGTGCGGATGTGTTCTGCTCTCCAGATCCTTCCGCGCGGGGTGAGACGACGCGCCTGGTGGCTAACATCGCGGTCAAGCAACCGACATGGCGCGCCAATGTCTATGCCCAGTTTTATGACTGGTCGATGTTCTCGAACCCCACTTACACCGATCCGGATAGCACAAGCGCGCAGATCAAGCAGTTCGACCGGCGTTGGGTCCTCGGGCTGTCCGCACAAAAACATTGGGAAATCGCTGACAGTCTGGCTGTGAGCCTTGGCACCGAAAACAGATACGACGCCGTCGGGAATGTTGGTGTCGATCGAACGGCTGCCCGCGCATTTCTTGCGTCACTCGGGCACTACCGGGTCGGGGAATTGTCTTCCGCGCTCTACGGCGAAGTCGCTTGGAAACCCTTGGCGGGACTGCGTGTGACAGGTGGTCTTCGCGGGGACTATTATCACTATTCCGTGCGTGCACGAGATTCTGTTGCGGCGTCGCTGGGCGAAGGCAGTGGCTCAGCGTCGATTCTCTCTCCCAAGGCGTCAATCGCCTATCAGGTTACGCCGCATCTTGAACTCTACGCCAACTGGGGCCGTGGATTCCATTCCAATGATGTTCGGGGTGCGGTCAACAGGGACACGCCTGTTCCCGTTCTGGTTCGCGGCATTGGCAAGGAACTGGGAGGACGCATTCAATTCTCAGGGGTCACGTTAACCGCGACTTACTGGTGGCTGCATGTCGGCAGCGAACTTCGTTTCATTGGCGATTCCAATGCTGTTGAACCGTCGGGTGCCAGTGGGCGTCATGGCTATGAAATCGTCGCCTTCTGGCGGCCGTTCCCTTGGCTTGCGCTTGATGGAAACTATACCGCCAGCCATGCGCGCTTCGACAATGGCGATCACATCCCCAATGCATTCGAGAACGCGGCTTCAGCAGGTGCCGCCATCATTCTTGATCCCTGGGAAGCCAGCATTCGGGTGCGCCACCTTGGACCTTCTCCGCTTGTCGAGGACAACAGTGTCCGGGATCGGGGCAGCACGGTCATGAATGCCCGGGCCGCGTGGAAGGGCAAGAAGGTCGAGATATTTGGAGAAGTGCTGAACATCTTCGACAGCCGAGACAAGGACATCGCCTATTATTACGAGTCCTACATCCCCGCCTTTGATGCAGGTGCTCCGGTGGAAGGCCGGTTGAGCCGCGTGGTCGAGCCTCGAACTGTGAGGATTGGCGCAAAGGTCAATTTCTAGCGAAATCCCTTGATGGGCGGCGCTGCGGCACGTCTGCGGCACCGTCCTTCGTTTGTTCATTCCTCAATCGCCGAGCCAATCATGCCCCTCACGAAGACACTGCCGTCCCTGTCTCTGCGCCGACGAATTGGTGCCTTGTTTGCCGGATTGATCGCCGCCAACATTGGCGTCTGGGTCTGGGCATTCAGCCTGTTTCATGCACAGCCGTTGATGCTCGGCACCGCCGTGCTTGCCTGGGGGCTGGGCCTGCGTCACGCGGTTGATGCCGATCATATTGCGGCGATCGACAATGTGACCCGCAAGCTGATGCAGGACGGGCAGCGTCCGGTTTCGGTCGGATTCTGGTTCGCGATCGGGCATTCCGGAATCATTGCCATAGCATCGATCATCATTGCGGTGACGGCCAGCGCGCTGTCGCAGTTTGGCGCTTTCAAGGAAATCGGTGGCGTGATTGCAACCGTGATTTCCGCGCTTTTCCTGTTCACGATCGCCGGCATGAACCTGGTCATCCTGCGCTCTGTCTGGCGGACTTTTGCCCATGTTCGTGCAGGCGGCAGCTATGCCGAGGACGATCTTGATCTGCTATTGGGTGGGCGCGGTCTGCTTTCCAGACTGTTCAGGCCGATGTTCCGCCTCGTGAACAAAAGCTGGCATATGGCCCCGCTGGGGTTTCTGTTCGGGCTTGGGTTCGATACAGCAACCGAAGTTGCCATTCTGGGCATGTCGGCCAGCCAGGCCGCCGATGGCCTGTCGATCGGGACAATCCTGGTCCTGCCCGCCCTGTTCGCGGTCGGTATGGCCCTCATCGATACGGCGGACGGCGTGGTGATGCTGGGCGCTTATGAATGGGCCTTCGTGAAGCCGATCCGCAAGCTCTACTACAACATCACCATTACCCTGATCTCGGCCATCGTGGCGATTGTCATTGGTGGAATCGAAACGCTGGCCCTGATTGGCGACAAGCTGGCCCTTACGGGTAGGCCATGGCGGGTCGCCGCTGAACTGGGCGAAAATTTCAATGGTCTGGGCTTCGCCATCATCGGTCTTTTCGTGTTCTGCTGGCTGGCGAGTTACGCGATCTATCGCTGGAAGCGGTTCGATGAAATCGAGGTTTCGGTCGTTGCCTGACCGTCACTGCGTGGATCGTTGCGTCATACTCAGCCACGATGACCAGTCCTGCACCGTCTCAATCGATCTTGATGTCCGAATGCCGCTCGGGCTTCGCGTACATCACGGCGAGCGCGACGCGGCGATCCGGATGCTGATGGCTCGTTCCAACGGAACATTCGTTAAATCCAGAAAAAGTTGTGTCTTTGATCCGAATTCAAGGCAGGCTGCGGAAGATCTCGTCGATGCCATACGGAAACGGCTTTTCCGGATAGCGTGCAAGCCTGTCAGTCAACGGCAGGTCGAGGATATTCTCTGCATCACGTCCCGCGAGCGAACACGGTGGGCCAAGGACGGCCGCTTGGCCCTATCGGGGGCTTCCAGGATCAGAAAAGGCGTAACCGAAATAACGCTCTGGACTTATCCCTGCGATGCGATCGAGCGCCTGGCAGCCAACCCATCCGAGATAAGGCGATGGCGTAAAGAGGATGAAGCAACAACTTCAATTGGCTTGGCTGGCATTTTCGTCTAGAGCGCGCGGCGAAGGACCGGGGCAACCCGCCCTTCAATGATCGCGCCGGTGCCCCGCAAGGGGCTTAATCGGGAATGCGGTGCGGGAGCTTGCTCCCAAATCCGTGGCTGTCCCTGCAACTGTAAGCGGATAGCGCGATGCACATGCTCCTGAACACAGGAGCTGCCACTGGACAGCGCTTTGGCGCAAAGTCTGGGAAGGCGTGCATCAAGCTGTGACCCGCGAGCCAGGAGACCTGCCGGCGCACCGGTCGCTCTTGCCTGATCCAGGGGATGGTCACGGCACGGTAACTCTCCGTCTGAGCGACGAAGCTGTGCGGCTGGGGCTGCACGGCCGCGTGGTAACGGGTGCTTCATCGCGCCTGCCCGTTGCGATGCGCCGACCGGACTTGTCCGGCAAGCCCCGCCGTTTGTCGCTCTGGCGCGCGGAGGAATTGCTTGTGGCCGACCTGTCAAAGGTGCCTGTCACCATCATTACGGGCTTTCTGGGCGCGGGGAAAACCACGCTCATCAGCCATTTGATCCGCAATGCGGGCGGGCGCAGGCTGGCGGTGGTGGTCAACGAATTCGGCTCGCTGGGCGTGGATGGCCAGATTCTGGAATCTTGCGCCATTCCGGATTGCCCGGCGGAAAACATCGTAGAACTGGCCAATGGCTGCATCTGCTGCACCGTGGCGGATGACTTCATCCCCACGGTGGAAAAGCTGCTGGCGCTTGATCCGCGCCCGGATCACATCCTGATCGAGACATCGGGTCTGGCCTTGCCCAAGCCGCTGCTCAAGGCGTTTGACTGGCCCGCGATTCGTAGCCGGATCACCGTGGACGGTGTGCTGGCGCTGGCCGATGCCGAAGCGGTGGCGGCAGGCCGGTTCGCGCCCGATGTGGCCGCGCTTGACGCCCAGCGCGCCGCCGATCCCAGCATCGATCATGAGACGCCGCTTTCGGAAGTGTTCGAGGACCAGCTTGCCTGCGCCGACATGATTCTGCTGACCAAGGTTGATCTGGCAGGTCCGGAAGGTGTCGCCGCAGCGCGCGCGATCATCGCGGCGGAGCTTAGTCGCCCGGTTCCGGTGATCGAACTGACCGAAGGCGTGGTCGATCCGCGCGTGATTCTGGGCCTTGATGCCGCTGCCGAGGACGACATCGCCGCGCGCCCATCGCACCATGATGGAGATGACGACCACGAGCACGACGACTTTGACAGCACCGTCATCGCATGGGGCGAGATCGCCGATCCGGCAGTGCTTGTGGCGCGGATCGAAACGCTGGCGCGCGATCACCATATCCTGCGCGTGAAGGGCTATGCCGCCGTTGCGGGCAAGCCGATGCGGCTGCTGGTGCAGGCGGTAGGCGCGCGGGTGCGCCACCAGTACGACCGCCCGTGGCGGCCTGACGAGCCGCGCCGCACCACGCTGGTCGCCATTGCCGAGCACGATCATGTCGATGCAGACGCCATTCGCGCGGTGCTGCTGGCGTAAGGCGCGGGCCATGCACGTCATTTTCCGCGAAACGCACGGGATGGAGGAAACCGCCGTCCCGCAGGATCTGGGGCAAGAGCCTGCGGATCTGGTGGTCCTGTCCTTTTCGGACAGCGACCTGGGCGCATTCGCGGCGGCATGGCATCAGGCCCGCGCGGGCGATGTGGCGTTCCCTTCGCTGCGGCTCGCCAATCTGGCGGCGCTGATGCATCCGCTGTCGGTCGACACGTATGTCGAGCGGACACTTTCGGGTGCAAAGGCGATCCTGATCCGGCTGATCGGCGGCACGCCCTATTGGAGCTACGGGCTGCAACAGGTCGAGGCGCTGGCCCGGTCGCGCGGCATCGCCCTGGCCGTGCTGCCCGGCGACGGCTGGGAGGACGCGCGGCTGGATGCGGTTTCGACCGTGCCGGTGCCTGCATTGCGCGAACTTGCGCAGTGGTGCGATGCTGGCGGTGCAGGGGCGGCGCAGGCGGCGCTTGCCGCGCTGTCGCAGCTGGCGGGGCTGATTGATGCCCCCGCCCGGACATGCGATCCGCTGCCGATGGCGGGAGGCTGGCATCCCGGCTTTGGCGTGGTCGATCCTGAAGCCTTTGTGCGCGATCCGGCAAGGCCGCTGGTCCTGATCGTGTTCTATCGTTCTTACCTGACCGCCCACGATCTGGACCCGTTTGCCGCCCTGCATACCGCGTTCGAGCAGCGCGGTTTCGATGCATTGTCGATCTTCGTCCCCTCGCTGAAAGCCCCGCAGGTGCGCGAACAGGTGGACCGCTGGGTGCGCGGACTTGGCCCGGTAGCGATCATCAACGCTACCGCTTTTTCCGCGCGGGGCGAGGACGGCGCCACCCCGCTTGATGGCGCGGGCGTTCCCGTGTTTCAGCTGGCGCTGGCCACGTCCGGGCGCGCGGGATGGGCGGCGGCGTCGCGCGGGCTTTCCCCCGCAGACATTGCCATGCATGTGGTGCTGCCCGAAATTGACGGGCGGGTGTTTGCAGGCATCGCCAGCTTCAAGGAGGCGGGGACGCGCGATCCCGCGCTTGGCTTTGCCCGTACCATCCATCGCGCCGATGCCGGCCGGATCGAAGCGATCACCGCGCGGGTAGCGGGCTGGATCGCACTTGCCCAAACGCCGGTTGCCGAGCGGCGGGTTGCGCTGGTCCTGTCGACTTATCCCGGCAAGGCATACCAGATCGCCCACGCCGTGGGGCTGGATGCGCTGGCTTCTGCCGAGGCGATCCTGGCCGATCTGGCCGAGGCGGGATATGCCACTGACGCGCAGGCCGGACTGGCAGCGCTCCTTGAATGCACACATCAGCACTGGCCGCTGGCAGAGTACCGCAAGGCGTTGGCAGCACTGCCCGATACCCTGCGCGCTGAACTTTTCGCCGCATGGGGCGAGCCGGAAGCCGATGCTGCCGCCGCCGATGGCGCGTTCCGTTTTGCCGCGCTGCCCATCGGCAACGCGCTGGTAGCCTTGCAGCCCGAACGCGGCGAGCGCGCCCATCGCGACGGCGACTATCACGACCTGTCCCGCTGCCCGCGCCATGGCTATGTGGCGTTCTACCTGTGGCTGCGCCAGCGAAGCGTGGACGCGCTGGTGCATGTCGGCGCACATGGCACACTGGAATGGCTGCCGGGCAAATCAGTCGCGCTGTCCGATGCTTGCTGGCCCGAGGCGCTGACCGGCGCGATGCCGGTGATCTATCCGTTCATCGTCAACGATCCCGGCGAAGCGGCGCAGGCCAAGCGCCGGATCAGCGCGGTTACGATCGGGCACGTTCCCCCGCCACTGGTGCAAACGCAAAGCGGTGCGGGGCTGGCCCGGATCGAGGCGCTGCTGGATGAATTCTCCAACGCTGGCGGGCTGGACCCGGCCCGCCGCGACCGTCTGCAAGTGAACATCCGCGACGAAGCGCGCGTGCTGGGACTTGAGGCGGAACTGGGCCTTGATGACGCGGCCACGCTGGTCGAGGCGATCACCCGGATCGACCGCTTCGTTTGCGATGTAAAGGACAGCCAGTTCGGTGGCGGGCTGCATGTGTTCGGGCGGGGAGATCAGGGCGCAGCCGAGCGGGCCGGATTGCTGGCGGCACTCGACGGACGCCGCGTTCCGCCCGGTCCCTCCGGCTCCCCCTTTCGCGGGCGCAGCGATGTGCTGCCAACCGGGCGAAACCTTTATGCGATAGACCCGCGCGCCGTGCCTTCACGCGCGGCCCATGCCCAAGGGGTGACACTGGCAGAGGAGCTGATCCGGCGGCATCTGCAGGATCACGGCGATTATCCGCGCGGGCTGGTGCTCGATCTGTGGGGATCGGCCACGATGCGCACGGCGGGCGAGGAATTCGCCATGGCGCTGCACCTGCTGGGCGCAAAGCCGCTGTGGGACACCGCGTCCGAACGGGTAACAGGCATCGAAATCATGCCGCTGGCGCTGCTGGACCGGCCGCGTATCGATGTGACGTTGCGGATTTCCGGCCTGTTCCGCGATGCCTTTCCTGCGCTGCCGATACTGTTTGGCCAAGCGGTGCGCGCGCTGTGTTTGCGCGATGAACCGGCGGACTGGAACCCGTTTGCAGGGCAGGCTGCGGCACCGCGCGTCTATGGCCCGGCCCCCGGCAGCTATGGACTGGGTCTTGGCGATGCAGCCGAGGTCTATACTGAAGCGGCCCGGCGCGCTGCTGGTGAGGCATGGCTGGCGGCATCGGACCATGCGTTTGACGCAGCCTCCGATGCGATCGGAACCTTTGCCGATCCTGACGGCCTGCGCCAGCGTGTTGAAGGAGCGGACGCCTTTGTCCATCTTCAGGACTTGCCCGAAACCGATCTGCTGCTGGCCGCCGATTATGCCGCGCACGAGGCGGGCTTTGCCGCTGCCAAGGCGCTGATCGGTGGTTCGGCGGCGCTCTACCACCTCGACAATCGCGATCCGGGGCGCACCGTTGCGCGCAACCTGACCGAAGAGATCGCCCGCGTGGTCCGCGCCCGCGCGGCGCACCCAGGCTGGGTGGCGGGCATGATGCGGCACGGCTTTCGCGGGGGGGCAGAACTGGCCGCGACGCTGGACCATATGGGTGCCTTTGCGCACCTTTCAGGCAGCGTACCGCCGCATCTGTTCGACCTTTATCACGACGCGACACTGGGCCAGACCGATGTTCGCGCATTTCTTGAACGCGAGAATCCGGCTGCGCTGGCGGCGATGGAAGCCCGCTTTGCCGCGCTCCATGCCGCCGGGCTGTGGCAGACCCGGCGCAATTCCATCCTCGCCAGCCTGCCAAGGCTTGAGGACAGGGCATGAGCAGTTTTGCGGTGAAGGGCTGGTGCCCCGATGCCTGGCACCCGATGATGGCGGGCGACGGGCTGCTGGTGCGGGTAAAGCCTCGGCTTGGCCGCCTGACGCGGGCGCAAGTGCTGGGCCTGTGCGATGCCGCCGTGGTGCACGGCAATGGCCTGATCGACATGACCGCCCGCGCCAATCTCCAGCTTCGCGGGGTGCCTGAAACTGGCTGGCAGGCGCTGCTCGACCGGTTGCTTGTGCTGGATCTGGTGGACCCTGACCCTGTCATCGAACAGCGGCGCAACATTCTGGTCGCGCCGGATTGGCGCGCCGGTGATGACAGCCACCGCATTGCGGGCGCATTGCTGACCCGGCTGGATGAGTTGCCCGATCTGCCCGGTAAAGTGTGCTTTGCCATCGATGCCGGTCAGACCTGCATTCTGGGTGGCGAGGCGGGCGATTTCCGCATTGAGCGCGGCGGCGATGGCGGTCTGATCCTGCGCGCCGATGGCCGCGCCACCGGTATGGCGGTTGCTGCTGGCAGGGAAGTGGACGCGCTGATCGCGCTCGCCCACTGGTTTGCGGCCAGCGGCGGCGCGAAAGCGGGGCGCATGGCGCGACACCGGCTGGTCCTGCCCGAATGGGCCTGTGGCGACATTCTGCCCGCGCCGTCGGCTGCTTGCATCGTGCCGGGCCTTCATGATCTGGGCCTCCGTGATGGGAGTTGGGCCTATGGCTTGCCGTTTGGCCGGATAGAGGCGCGGATACTGGCCGGGATGGTGGAAGCATCGCCCGCCGCAGCGGTGCGGATCACGCCGTGGCGTGTGCTGCTGGTGGAAGGCGCGCCTGCCGTTTGCGCCGGTGGGCTGATCGATAATCCTGCCGACCCGCTGCTGCATGTCGATGCTTGCCCCGGCGCGCCCTGCTGCCCGCAGGCCTCGGTTGAAACCCGCGATCTTGCCCGCCGCCTTGCACCGCATGTCGCCGGGCGGCTGCATGTTTCGGGCTGTGCCAAGGGCTGCGCCCGCCAGCGCGCCGCCGATGTCACGCTGACCGGCCGCGATGGCCTGTTCGATCTTTCCCTGAACGCACCCGCCGGTGCGTTGCCAGTTCGCTCTGCGCTCAGCCCAGCCGAGCTTCTCGCCCATTTCGGAGCCGCTTGATGCCCCATATCTATGAAACCGATGGCGCGGCCATCTATCGCCAGTCTTTCGCCACGATCCGCGCCGAAGCCGATCTGGCGCCCTTTTCCGCTGATGAGGAACCGGTGGCGGTGCGCATGATCCACGCCGCCGGGATGGTGGACCTTGCCGCGCATATCCGCTTCTCACCCGGCTTTGCCAGTGCGGCGCGGGCGGCGCTGGCCGCTGGCGCGCCGGTGCTGTGCGATGCGCGGATGGTGTCCGAAGGGATCACCCGTGCGCGGCTGCCTGCTGATAATCAGATCATCTGCACCCTGAATGCGCCGCAAGTGCCCGACATGGCGCGGGCAATGGGTAACACCCGCTCTGCCGCCGCACTGGAACTGTGGCGGCCGCATCTGGCAGGCGCGGTGGTGGCCATCGGCAACGCGCCAACCGCGCTGTTCCATCTGCTGAATATGCTGGAAGATCCCGATTGCCCGCGCCCTGCGGCGATCATCGGCTGTCCGGTGGGCTTTGTCGGCGCGGCCGAATCCAAGGCCGCGTTATGGGCCGCGCCGCCGGTGCCGTGCTGCATCGTTGAAGGGCGGCTGGGCGGCAGCGCGATCACGGTTGCTGCGATCAACGCTTTGGCGAGCGGCAACGAATGAGCGCGGCCCTTTCCTGCGGGACGATCCACGGCGTGGGTTTGGGTCCGGGTGCGCCCGATCTGTTGAGCGTTCGCACCGACCGGCTGGTGCGCGGCGCCCGCCACGTGGCCTATTTCCGCAAGGCCGGGCGGCCGGGTCAGGCGCGGCGGATTGTTGAAGGAATGCTCCGCCCCGACGTGATCGAAATCCCGATGGAATATCCGGTGACGACCGAGATTCCGTTATCCGACCCGCGCTACAACGACTGTCTTTCCGCTTTCTATGCCGAATGCACGCAGCGATTGGTCATGCTGGCGCAGGCAGGCGAAGACGTGGTCGTGCTGTGTGAGGGCGATCCGTTTTTCTACGGTTCGTTCATGCATTTGCACACCCGGCTGGCGGGCACGGTTCCGGTGGCAGTGGTGCCGGGTATCACCGGCATGGCCGGGGCGTGGAACGCAACCGGCATCCCGATCACCTGGGGCGACGATGTGCTGACCATCGCGATGGCGACCCTGCCCGAGGATGAACTGGTGCGACGCATCCGCGATACAGATGCGCTGGTGGTGATGAAGATCGGGCGCAACCTGCCCAAACTGCGCCGCGCGGTGGCCGCTGCCGGGCGCGAGGATGCGGCATGGCTGGTCGAACATGCCGCCATGCCAGGTCAGCGGGTCACGCGGCTGATCGAGGCCGAAACGGTCACGCCCTATTTCTCGATCCTGCTGATTCACGGCCAGGGGCGCCGGCCATGAGTGCCGGGGCCATGAGCGGCTGGCTGGCCATCGCCGGTCTAGGGCCGGGCGACGAGGCGCTGATTACGCCCGAAGTCACCGCCGCTCTGGCCGGGGCAAGCGATGTCATCGGCTATATTCCCTATGTCGCCCGGATCGCCCCGCGCGCCGGGCTGACACTGCATCCGTCCGATAACCGGGTGGAGCTGGCCCGGGCCGCCCATGCGCTGGACCTCGCGGCGCAGGGGCGGCGCGTGGTGGTGGTATCATCGGGCGATCCGGGCGTTTTCGCGATGGCCGCCGCCGTGTTCGAGGCGCTGGAGGCAGGCCCGGCCCACTGGCGCGATCTCGACATCCGGGTGCTGCCCGGCATCACCGCGATGCTGGTCGCCAGCGCGCGGGCGGGGGCGCCGCTGGGTCATGATTTTTGCGCGATCAACCTGTCGGACAATCTCAAGCCGTGGAATTTGATCGAAAAACGGTTGCGGCTGGCGGCAGAGGCGGACTTTGCTATGGCCTTCTACAACCCGAGGTCAAAAGCCCGGCCCGAAGGTTTCGAACGTGTACTGGACCTGCTGCGCGAAGTGTGCGGCCCGGATCGCCCGATCCTGTTCGCCCGCGCCGTATCGACGCCGGACGAGCAATTGCGGATCGTACCGCTGGGTCAGGCCCGTGCAGACATGGCCGACATGCGGACCATGGTGATCGTCGGATCAAGCCTGACGCGGATCATCGAACGCCCAAGTGCGCGAAAGCCTAGCCCCATCCTCTATACGCCCCGCTCGGCCTTGGGTTCGGCATCATGACCCAGCCACACCAGCACATCTTCAGGGCGATAGCATTCGGCCCGGTCCGGAACGACGGGGCGATCAATCATCAGGACCGGCAAGCCCAGATACCGCGCCGCGATCAGCTTGGCCTCAGCGCCTTGCCCGCCAGCGTTCTTGCACACCACCAGATCGATGGCGTGCGCCTCCATCAATGCGCTGTCGCCTGTTGCGGTGAACGGCCCGCGATCGACGATCAGGGTGTGATGGGGCAAGCCCGGCGGCTGGTCTGGCGCATCGACAAAGCGCAACAGATAATGATGCTGCGGCTGGGCAGCGAAGGCTGCCACATGCATCCGGCCCAGCGCCAGCATGATGCGGCGGGTCGGGCCTGCCAGCGCTGCCACCGCACCGTCGATGCTGGCAACGCGGGTCCAGCGGTCTCCGGCGACCGATTGCCACGCCCGGCGGGTCAGCGCTACATGAGGCACTCCGGCCAGACGGGCCGCCTCCACGGCATGGCTGCTCATCGTTGCGGCAAAGGGGTGGGTCGCGTCCACCAGATGAGTCACGCGGTGGTGGCGCAGATAATCGGCCAGCCCCGCCACACCGCCGAACCCGCCGACACGCACCGGCACCGGTTGAGCGCGGGGGTTTTCGGTCCGTCCGGCATAGCTGAGCGTCGTCGCAATGCCCCGCGCGCCAAGCAGGCGGGCAAGCGCGCTGGCCTCTGTCGTGCCGCCCAGCAGGAGGACGTTGGGCATGGCTGATATGGCTCCTGAAGCGTGGTTGACGATCATCGGCATTGGCGAGGACGGGCCGGACGGCCTTTCCGCCGCCGCCGGCACGGCGCTGGCGCAGGCCGGACTGGTCATGGGACCGGCACGGCACCTGTCGCTGCTGCCCGCGATTACCTGTACCATGATCGAATGGCCAGTACCCTTTGCCGATGGCATTGCCCTGCTGATGCAACATCGCGGGCAGCGGGTGGTGATGCTGGCATCGGGCGATCCGTTCTGGTTCGGGGCGGGAAGCAGTGTGGCGAGCCTGCTTGATCCGGGCGAATGGGTTGCGATCCCCGCGCCTTCCACCTTCACGCTGGCGGTTGCGCGGCTGGGCTGGCCGGTTCAGGATGTGGCCTGTCTTGGCCTCCATGCCGCGCCGTTAGATCGGCTCAAGCCCCACCTGGCACCAGGGCGGCGCGTCATTGCACTGTTGCGCGATGGCGCGGCGGTGGCCGCGCTGGCGGACTATCTGACCGGCCAAGGCTTTGGCGCGTCAGCGTTGCATGTGATGGAAGCGCTGGGCGGGCCGCGCGAACGGGTTCGCACCGCGCGCGCCGAGGGGCTGTCTTTCACCGACATCGCCCATCCGGTAGCGGCCGGGATCGAGTGTGCCGGGCATGGCCCGTCCTTGCCGCTGACGGCGGGCCGACCGGATCACTGGTTTGCGTCCGACGGGCAGTTGACCAAGCGTCCGGTACGCGCGCTGACGCTATCGGCGCTGGCCCCGTGTGCGGGTGAGCTGCTGTGGGATATTGGCGCGGGATCGGGATCGATCGGGATCGAATGGCTGCTGGCCCACCCGGCCAACCGGGCCTGCGCGATAGAGGCGGATCCGGTGCGCGCGGACCGTGTGCGGGCCAACGCCGCTGCGCTGGGCGTTGACCGGCTGAAGGTGGTCGTCGGGACGGTGCCGGATACCTTGCCACCGGGACCATCGCCCGATGCGGTGTTCATCGGCGGTGGATTGTCCGATGCTTTGCTGGACGCGCTGTGGGCGCGTTTGCCCGCCGGAACGCGGCTGGTAGCCAATGCGGTGACGCTGGAATCAGAAGCGCTGCTTGCCCGGTGGCATGGCCAGACGGGCGGGAGCCTCCTGCGCATCGAACTGGCCGACGCCGCGCCGCTGGGCAGCCGCCACGGCTGGCGCGCGCGCTATCCGGTGGTGCAATGGAGCGCGGTGCTGTGATTGTCGCGGGCTTCGGCTTTCGGTCGGGCGTCAGCCTGTGTTCGCTGCGCGCCGCGTTCGCGCTGGCGGGGCAGGGGCAGCCGCCGGTCACCCATCTGGCTGCGGCGCATGACAAGCTTGCGGCGCTGGTGCCGCTGGCCGAAGTGCTGGACCTGCAGCTGATGGGCGTGGCGTCCGATGCACTGGCCGCCGTTTCCACCCCCACGCGCTCCATCGCCAGCCTGAACGCTCGTCACGTCGGCAGCGTTGCCGAAGCGTCCGCGCTTGCCGCTGCTGGCGCGGGTGCGCGCCTGCTGTCGCCGCGCCACATCTCCCCCGATCGCATGGCGACGTGCGCCATTGCTGCCAGCGTCAACCTTCAGGAAATCCCAACATGACCGTCCATTTCATCGGCGCCGGTCCCGGCGCGCCCGACCTTTTGACCTTGCGTGGACGCGACCTGATCGCAGAGTGCCCGGTGTGCCTTTATGCCGGGTCGCTGATCCCGGTGGCCGTGCTGGATCACTGCCCGCCGGGCGCGCGGATCGTGAACACCGCGCCGCTGGAATTGGACCAGATCATGGCCGAGATCGCCGCCGCCCACGCCGCTGGGCACGATGTGGCGCGGCTGCATTCGGGCGATCTTTCGGTCTGGTCGGCGATGGGCGAGCAATTGCGCCGCCTGCGCGCGCTGGACATTCCCTTTACCGTGACGCCCGGTGTCCCGGCGTTCGCCGCCGCCGCCGCTGCGCTGGAGGCAGAACTGACGCTGCCCGCGCTGTCGCAATCGCTGGTGCTGACCCGCACGCCGGGCCGCGCCAGCACCATGCCGCCCGCCGAAAGCCTGACCAATTTTGCCATGACCGGCGCGACGCTGGCCATTCACCTGTCGGTCCACAATCTGGCGCAAGTGGTGGCGGACCTGACGCCGGCCTATGGCGCAGATTGCCCCGTCACCGTGGTCTGGCGCGCCAGTTGGCCCGATCAGCGGATTGTCCGGGCCACGCTCGACACGATCGAGCAGGCCGTGGCGGGCAGTATGGAGCGCACCGCCTTGATCCTTGTCGGGCGGGTGCTGGCAGCACAGGATTTTGCCGAAAGCAGCCTTTACGCGCCCGGTTATGACCGCCGCTATCGTCCGCAGGATGCCACGTCACGCTTTGCCGGTGCGGTCGAATGAGCGCGCGCCACCAGACTCCGGGATTGATGATCGCCGCCCCCGCATCGGGCACAGGCAAGACCACGGTGATGCTGGGCCTGCTGCGCGCCCTGACCGAAGACGGGCTGGCTGTGCAGCCGTTCAAGAGCGGGCCGGACTATATCGACCCCGCGTTTCACCGCGCGGCCAGTGGCAGGCCGTCGTTCAATCTCGATAGCTGGGCGATGGAGGACGATCTGATCGCTGGCATTGCGGCGCAGGTCGGGGGTGCGGACATGGTGCTGGCCGAAGGGTCGATGGGACTGTTTGACGGCGTGGCCAGCAAGGGTGCGTCGGGCAATGGTGCCAGCGCCGACATGGCGCGCCGGATGGGCTGGCCGATCGTGCTGGTGCTGGATGTGTCGGGGCAGGCGCAGTCCGCCGCCGCCACCGCGCTGGGGTTCAGCAGCCTTGATCCGGGGCTGCCATTTGCCGGGGTGATCCTGAACCGCGTGGCCAGTCCGCGCCATGAACGGCTGGTCCGCAAGGGGATGGAGGCGGTGGGCATCCCCGTGCTGGGCGCCCTGCCAAGGCGCGGCGACCTGACCCTGCCCGAACGCCATCTGGGGCTGGTTCAGGCGGTGGAGCATCCCGATCTTGATCGCGCGATTGCCGAGTTTGCAGCGTTCCTGCGCGCCCATGTCGATCTTGACGCTATTCGCCTTGCCGCTGGTGCCGCACCACAAGCCGACGGCGGCAAGCTGCCCGCCCCTCCGGCCCAGCGGATCGCCATGGCGCGCGATCCCGCCTTTTCGTTCGTCTACCCGCATCTGATCGAAGGCTGGCGGCGCGCCGGGGCGGAGATCCTGCCGTTTTCGCCACTGGCCGATCAGGCGCCCGCCGCCCATGCCGATCTGGTGTGGCTGCCTGGCGGCTATCCCGAATTGCACGCCGGGACCATCGCCGCCGCCACGACATTCCTGTCCGGCCTACGCCGCCATGCCGAAACGCGGCCCGTTCACGGCGAATGCGGCGGCTATATGGTGCTGGGGCAGGGGTTGATCGACAAGAGTGGTGAACGGCACCGGATGGCCGGGCTGCTGGGGCTGGTCACCAGCCATGCCCAGCGCAAGATGCACCTTGGCTATCGCCATGCCGAACTGCTGGTGCCGATATCGGGCCTTGCCGCCGGGACCAGACTGCGCGGGCACGAGTTCCACTATTCCACCATCGTTGAACAAAGCGACGCGCCGCTGGCGCTTGTGACCGATGCCGAAGGCGCGGCGGTGGCCGAAAGCGGATCGCATCGCGGCCATGTCACCGGCAGCTATTTCCACATGATCGCGCCCGCTTCGTGCCGAGAAGCCCAATGATCGACCTCCACCTGATCGGCATCGGCACGGGCAACCCCGATCACCTGACAGCGCAGGCCGTGGCGGCGATGAACCAAGCTGACCTGATCCTGTTGCCGCGCAAGGGGCAGGCCAAGTCCGACCTGATCGACCTGCGCCGGGAGATCTGCGCGCAGGTTCTGACGGGGCCAACGCGGATTGTGGAATTTGACCTGCCAGTAAGAGGTGGGCCAGTGCGCGGTAATGGGGCCACTTATCTGGATGACGTCAATGCCTGGCATGATGCCATCGCGGATGCGTGGCAGGCGCAGATCACCCAGCATTTGCCCGGTGGCGGCACACTGGCGCTGCTCGTCTGGGGCGACCCCTCGCTGTATGACAGCACCTTGCGCATTGCCGATCGGCTGAGCAGCGCGGGCGTTGAAATCACCGTGCGGGTGGTGCCGGGCATCACCAGCCTTCAGGCGTTGACCGCCGCCCATGCCATGCCGTTGAACCCGCTGGCCGGCCCGGTGACGATCACCACCGGGCGGCTGCTGCGCGCCCATGGCTGGCCTGCCGGAGCCGACACGATTGTCGTCATGCTCGATAGCGGCGGCGCGTTCGAGGGGCTGCAACCGCAAGGCATCACCATCTGGTGGGGCGCTTATCTGGGCATGGCGCACGAGGCGCTGGAACAGGGCCCCCTGGCGCAAGCCGGTCCCCGGATCGCGTTGCGCCGGGCGGAACTGCGCGCGCGCCATGGCTGGATCATGGATGTCTATCTCATGCGAAGGGAATTGGCCGATGGAACCTGAAAACCAAGTAGAAGTTGCAGGCGGCGATGCCCGCCACGCCGAAAAGATGCGCAAGAAGCAGACCGCGCAGGCCAAGATCATGGCCAGCAAGACCCGCGAACAGGGCCTGCTGATCGTCCACACCGGCAAGGGCAAGGGCAAAACCAGCGCGGCGCTGGGCATGGTGGTTCGCGCCATTGGCCACGGCATGAAAGTGGGGGTGGTCCAGTTCGTCAAAGGGGCGATGAAAACGGGTGAAAAGGCCGTGTTCGATGCCTTTCCGGACAATGTCGAATTCAAGCCGATGGGCGAGGGATTTACCTGGGACACACAGGACCGCACGCGCGATATCGCGGCCGCCCGCGCCGGCTGGGACGAGGTCAAGCGCATGATCGCCGACCCCAGCTATCACATGGTGCTGGCCGACGAACTGAACATCGTGCTGCGGTATGACTATCTGCCGGTCGATGAAGTGGTGGCGGTGCTGACCGCGCGCGATGCCATGAAGCATGTGATCGTTACGGGTCGCAACGCGCCCGACGCGCTGATCGAGGTGGCGGACCTTGTCACCGAGATGACCATGGTGAAGCACCCCTTCCGTTCGGGCGTGAAGGCGCAGGCGGGGATCGAATTCTGAGCGACGCCCCGCCTGTGTTCGACGCGGAATTTGCGGAGCAATTCACGCAATTGCTGCGCTGGCGGCGCGATGTGCGGCAATTCGATCGCCGCGCTGTGGCGGAAGCGGACATGCGCGCGCTGCTGGCCTGCGCCGCGCTGGCGCCATCGGTCGGCAATGCCCAGCCGTGGCGGTTCGTGCGCATACGGACGCCGGACATCTGCAAGGCGCTGGCCGCCCATGTCGACGGGCAAAGCGCCCATGCGGCAGAGCGTTATGCCGGGCAGGAGCGGCACGATCACTACTTGTCGCTCAAGCTGCACGGCCTGCGTGAGGCGCCCGAACTGATCGCGGTGTTCTGTGACGAACAGCCCGAGGCGGGGCACGGCCTTGGCATTGCCACCATGCCCGAAATGTTGCGCTATTCCTGCGTGCTGGCGATCCACAATCTGTGGCTGGCGGCACGGTTGCGCGGACTTGGCCTTGGCTGGGTGTCGATTGTCGATCCCCCGGCGGTCCATGCCCTGCTGGACGTTCCCGCCACCTGGTCGCTGATCGCGCTGCTGTGCATCGGCTACCCAGCCGATATTTCCGACACCCCCGAACTGGAACAGCGCGGCTGGCAGCCGCGTGAACCGTGGGCCGACCGGGTGTTCGAACGATGATTATCAATCAAAGGACCAGAAAACCATGCTGATACCCGTGGAGGACGGCCCCGCTATCGTGGCCTGCAACACCTGCCGCCACAGTGCCGATGCGCGTGAGGACGCCGCCGGAACGCGCGGCGGCGCGCAACTTGTTGCCGCGCTGCGCTCGGTTCAGCAGAGCGACGCGCGCTATGCCGGGGTTGCCGTGCAGGAAATGGCCTGCCTGTTTGCCTGCACCGATTTCTGCACCATCCACCTGCGCGCGCCGGGCAAGGTCGGCTATGTGCTGGGCCGCTTCGCCCCGGACGAGGACGCCGCTACCGCCATTCTGGACTATGCGGTCCACTATGCCGCCAGCGAGCATGGCCGGGTGCCGTTCAAGCAATGGCCGCAAGGCGTGAAGGGCCATTTCATCACGCGCACCCCGCCGCCGGGCTTCGTCGCGGAATGAGCCGGTTTGCCACGCTGGCCGCGTTTGAAGCAGCCCTTGCAGATATGCCAATCGCTGATGCGGACGCCATCGCCGCTGCGCGCGCGCGGCAGACCAGTCTGACCAAGCCAGCCGGATCGCTAGGGCGTCTGGAAGACATCGCCGTGTTTCTGGCCGGATGGCAGGGCACGGCGCAGCCGGTGATCGAACAGGGTCGCGCGGCGATCTTTGCCGGGAATCATGGCTTCGTCGTCCACGGGGTCAGCTCCTTTCCCGCCAGCGTGACCGCCGCGATGGTCGGCAATTTCACTGCTGGCGGCGCGGCGATCAACGCACTGGCCGGGGCGGCCGGACTGGATCTGCGGGTGGTTGCACTCGATCTCGACCGGCCCACGGCGGACTTCACTGTCGCTGCGGCAATGGACGAGACAGAGTGCCTTGCTGCACTTTCTGCCGGAGCGGCGGTGGTGGAGCCGGGGCTGCACCTGCTGGTCGTCGGCGAAATGGGCATTGGCAATTCGACCGCCGCCGCCGCGCTCTGCGCGCGCAGTTATGGCGGCACGCCCGCGCAATGGGTCGGGCCGGGCACCGGGGTTGATGCGGGCGGAATCGCGCGCAAAGTGGCGGTGGTGGAACAGGCACTGGCCTGTCATGCCAATGCGCCGGACACCCCGTTTGAAATCCTGCGCCGGTTGGGCGGGCGCGAAATCGCCGCGATTGCCGGGGCCGTGCTGGAGGCGCGCCGTCTGCGTATTCCGGTGGTGCTGGACGGGTTCATCAGCTGCGCCGCGCTGGCGCCGCTGGCCGCCGCCGTTCCGGCGATCACCGATCATTGCCTGGCGGGCCATTGTTCGGCTGAACCGGGGCATATCCGACTGCTGGGGCATTTGGGCCTTGATCCCCTGCTTTCGCTGGGGATGCGATTGGGCGAAGGCAGCGGCGCCGCACTGGCGGTGTCGGTAATCCGGGCAGCGCTGGCCACGCACAATGGTATGGCGACATTTGCCGAGGCCGGGGTGGCAGACGGCTTGTGAGCAGCTTTCCACTTTACCTCTTGCGCCATGGCGAACCGGAAGGCGCGGGGCGGCTGATCGGCCGCACCGATGCGCCGCCTACGGCCGCCGGTATCGCGGCCTGCGCCGATCAGGCGCGGGATCTGGCGGCGGAAGTGCTGATCGCGTCCGACCTGTCACGGGCGCGTTTGGCGGGCGAGGCCATTGGGCTGGCGACCGATGTGCCGCTGTCAATCGATCCGCGCTGGCGCGAGCTGGACTTTGGCGCATGGGACGGGATGGCGCCGGGCGATGTCGAAGGCGCGGCGCTGGCGCGGTTTTGGGACGATCCCGATGGCCATGCGCCGCCCGGTGGAGAACGCTGGTCGGCGCTGGTGGAGCGTGTGTCCGCTGCCATTGACGATCTGGCCGCGCGGCCAACGCTGATCGTCACGCACGCTGGCGCGATGCGGGCGGCGCTGGCGGTGTTGTGCGGGTTTGACATGCACCAGACGTGGGCCGTTGACCTGCCCTACAATTGCCTGCTGACGTTGCGCGTCTGGCCCGGAGCAACCCCCACGGCACAGATCGCGGGGCTTTATCCGTGAGGGGCTTCATCATCGCCCTGCAATTCCTGACGCGGCTGCCTATGCCAACTCCACTGCGGACAATAGTCGTGGATGATGCCGCGTTTGCCCGGTCGATGCGCTGGTTTCCCGCTGTAGGCCTGGTTATTGGTGCAGCGGTTGCGGGAGCCGCATGGGCAGGCGCGCTGGTCGATCACCGGCTGGGCACATTAGCCGCACTGATCGTCTGGGTGGGCGTGACCGGCGCGCTGCACCTTGATGGCCTGGCCGACCTCGCCGATGCCAGCGGCGCGGCGCATAAAGATCGCGAGCGGCTGCTGGCCGTTCTGGCCGATCCCCATGTCGGCAGCTTCGGCGTTGTCGCGATTGTGCTCCAACTGCTGAGCAAGTTGGTGCTGCTGGATATGCTGGTGGATGCACGGGCGTTTGGCGCGCTGGTACTGGTGCCGTTTGCCGCGCGCATCGGCCCGCTGGTGTGGACATGGTGGCTGATGCCGCTGCATCAGGGGCTGGCGGCTCGATTCCGTTCCGCCATCGGCGCGATCGATCTTGCGGGCTGGGCGGCCGCGCTGGCAGCGGCGGCGTGGTTCACTCCGGCGCTGCTTGTCACACCATTGCTCGTTCTGTGGTGGGGGAGGCACGTGCGCCGCGCGTTGGGCGGGATTTCCGGCGATGGCCATGGTGCAGGCATCGAGTTGATCGAAACCGGCTTGCTGCTGAGCGTGGCAATCACGGGCCTATGGATACACACGACATGAACAGTTTTAGTTTTCACGGCGGCAGGTTGGCCGATGCCATGGCGCAGTTCGGCATGGGCAAGGCGCCGTGGATCGACCTGTCCACCGGCATCAATCCGCATGGCTGGCCCGGCGCGGACAATCTGGCAGTGGACTGGCAGGCGCTGCCCGACACCGGCGCGCTGAACGATCTGGAGGCCGCCGCCGCCGCCTGTTTCGGCGCGGACCCTGCCCATGTCTGCGCTGTTCCGGGCACGGAGATCGGCTTGCGCATGCTTGGCGATATCCTGCCCGGCCCCGCTATCCATGCCCAGCCCAGCTATCGCACCCATGGCGAGATGATTCCCCGCAGCCGTCCCGTAGCCCTGACCGAATTGGCGGGGACAGAGGAAGCGACCCTCATCATCGCCAATCCCAACAACCCCGATGGGCAGATCACCCCGCCCGCGACGCTGCTGGGCTGGCTGGAGGCGCGGCGCGACAGCGCAGCGTGGCTGGTCGTGGACGAAGCCTTTGCCGATGCCGCCCCGCACAGCAGCCTTGCCGCCCATGTGCAGGACGAACAGCGGCTGATCATCTTCCGCTCGTTCGGCAAATTCTTCGGGCTGGCCGGGGTGCGGCTCGGCTTTGTGCTGGGACCGCGCGCGCTGATCGCGCAATATCGGCAGCGGTTGGGCAGTTGGCCGCTATCGGCAGCGGCGCTGGCCATCGGCACGGCGGCATATCAGGATGTGGACTGGACAGCCGCCATGCGGATGGCCTTGCTTGAACAGGCGGATGCGCTGGACGCGGTGCTGGCGCGGCGAGGTTTCAGCGCGATAGGTGCCTGCCCGCTGTTCCGGCTGATCGAAACGGACAATGCCGCCGCGCTGTTCGAACGCCTTGCGCGCCATGCCATCCTGACGCGGCCGTTCGATTACGATCCGCGCTGGCTGCGCCTGGGCCTGCCCGCCGACCGAGAGGCGCTGGATCGCCTTGATGCGGCGCTGGCTGATGATTGATCTGACTGCTTTCCTGGCCTTGGTGCTCGACGCGGCAGTGGGCTGGCCTCAGCCGCTGTATCGCCGGATCGGCCATCCTGTGGGCATCTTTGCGCGGATTATCGCCGCGCTGGAACGGCGCTGGAATGTCCCCTCGCGGTCCGATGGACAGCGGCGCATGGCCGGGGCGGTCACCGTCCTGCTCCTGCTGGGTGTGGCGGGCGGTGCGGGCTGGGTGCTGCAAAGTCTGCTCGTGGCAATCGCCGGGCCTTGGGCCTGGCCCCTGATCGCTGTGCTGGCCTGGCCGGGTCTGGCGCAGCGCAGCCTGTACGACCACGTGCGCCCCGTTGCCGATGCGCTGGAGCGGCAGGATATGCCCAGCGCGCGCGCCGCAGTCGGCATGATCGTTGGCCGTGATACGGCGGCGCTTGATGAAGCGGGTGTTGCCCGAGCGGCGATCGAGAGTCTGGCGGAAAGTTTCTGCGACGGGGTGGTCGCGCCGTTGTTCTGGCTGCTGGTGCTGGGGCTGCCCGGTATCTGGGCCTATAAGGCGATCAACACCGCCGACAGCATGATTGGGCACCGCGAGGAGCGATGGCGCGCCTATGGCTGGGCTGCGGCCCGCACCGACGATGCGATGAATCTCGCGCCAGCGCGTCTCGCGGGATTGCTGATCTGCCTGTGCGGCGGGGGTGGCTGGCGGATAGTATGGCGCGATGCGTCCAGGCACGCCTCGCCCAATGCGGGCTGGCCCGAGGCCGCGATGGCCGGGGCGCTGGGGCTGCGTCTGGCGGGGCCAATCGCTTATGACGGGATTCTTTCGGACAAGCTCTGGATTGGGGAGGGAGACCGCCCGGCCCGGGCAGAGGATATTCAGCGCGGATTGGGCATCTACGCCCGTGCATGTCTGTGCCTGTGGTTGATAGCGGCCGGAATTGCAGGAGGTGCAGCATGGGCGCTATAATGCTTCAGGGCACCGGCTCTGATGTGGGCAAATCCGTGCTGGTGGCGGGGCTGTGTCGCGCCTTGGTGCAGCGGGGTTTGCGGGTCTTGCCGTTCAAGCCGCAGAACATGTCGAACAATGCTGCCGTCACCAGCGATGGCGGCGAGATCGGCCGGGCGCAGGCCTTGCAAGCGATCGCCTGCAAGGTGGAGCCGCATACCGACATGAATCCGGTGCTGCTGAAACCGCAGGCGGATCGCACATCGCAACTGATAGTGCATGGCCGGGTGCGAGGCACATTGGGCGCGGGCAATTTCCGGCAGGCACGGGGCGCTTTGCTGGGCGAAGTTCTGGCCAGCTATGAGCGGCTCCGTCAGGCCTGCGACATCGTCGTGGTCGAAGGCGCAGGATCTCCTGCGGAAATCAACCTGCGCGCAGGCGACATTGCCAACATGGGATTTGCGCGCGCGGCAGGCGTGCCAGTCGTGCTGGTGGGCGATATTGATCGCGGCGGAGTAATTGCCGCCATCGTTGGCACGAAAACGATTATCGACCCGGCCGACGCGGCGATGATCCAGGGCTTCATCATCAATAAGTTCCGGGGCGATCCCGCCTTGTTCGCCGATGGCTATGCCCAGATCGAAAGCTTGTCAGGCTGGCGGGGTTTAGGTGTTGTCCCGTGGCTGGGGGCCACCGCGCGTCTGCCAAGCGAGGATGCCGTGGTACTGGAACGCGGCAAGATGCGCGCAGGGGGGCGCACCATGATCGCCTGTCCGATCCTGCCGCGCATTTCCAATTTCGATGATCTTGATCCGCTGAAGCTCGAACACGAGGTAGAACTGCACATGGTTCCGCCCGGTCAGCCGATTCCGGCAGAAGCCGCGCTCATCATCCTGCCCGGATCAAAGGCGACCATTGCCGATATGGCCGCTTTGCGCGACGAAGGCTGGGACATCGATATTCTGGCGCATCACCGGCGTGGCGGGCTGATCCTTGGGATTTGCGGTGGTTACCAAATGCTCGGCAAAAGTATCGCAGATCCCGATGGGATTGAAGGTCCGGCCAGCGCTGCCAGCGGCCTTGGCCTGCTTGATGTCGAATCAACCTTGCACGCCCACAAGGCGTTGCGCCCGGTCAGCGGGCTGGCGATGGACGCGCCTTTTCAGGGGTATGAAATGCACATGGGGCAAACCAGCGGGCCGGACACGCAGCGGCCCTTCGCCCTGCTTTCCGATGGACGCTGCGATGGCGCGATTAATGCAGGCGGAACGGTGTTTGGTTCCTATGTCCACGGCCTGCTGGCCGATGCGGAGCTGCGCCGGGCACTACTGTCGCGCATGGATGTAGAAGCCGGGGGCGTGGACTATGGCTTCACCGTCGAGGCGGCGCTTGACGAGATCGCAGTCGCGCTGGAGGAGGATCTCGATATCGACGCGCTGGTGGCGCTGGCGATGGCGGAACGCCCCGCCTCCGTCCCAGCGAGAGACAGTGCATGAGCAGTGCCTTGCCCCATTTGCTGGTGCTGGGCGGAGCTCGTTCGGGCAAAAGCCGCTTTGCCCAATGCCGGGCAGAGACCCTGACAGGTAAACTGGTCTATCTGGCGACAGCCCAGGCCTTCGATGATGAGATGCGCGAACGAATCGCGCTGCACCGCGCCGATCGCGGTCCGCGCTGGTCAACTGTCGAGGCACCGCTGGACCTGGCGGTGGCAATCACGGCATATAGCACGCCGGAAACGGTGGTGCTGGTCGATTGCCTGACGTTGTGGGCTTCGAACCTGATGCTAGCGGAACGCGATACTGCTACCGCTACGGAAGGACTGGCGCGCTCGCTTTCAGCCGCACGGGGGCCGGTCATTCTGGTCGCCAACGAAGTGGGTCTGGGCATTGTACCCGACAACGCCCTTGCCAGAAGGTTTCGCGATGTTGCGGGCCGCATCAATCAGGAAATAGCGGCAGTGGTTGAAGAGGCAGTCATAATGTTCGCCGGCCTTCCATTGACGCTGAAACCTAAAGGATGAGCGGCTAGCCATACCACTTGCCACTGTGCAACTCGTGGGGGCAGGTGGTATGGGGCAAAGCCAGATCCAGCGTGTCGGTGACGTCGCCAGCAATGATTGTGGTGCATAGCTTCCACTAGATGATGTAGCGGGAATAACGGTGTCTGCGGCTCGCTGATTAGCGAGTATGCCTTCGGACTCGGGGATCCCCGACCGCAGAGGTAATCACCGAAGTGCGCCAGTGCTCGCTGTCGACCGGTCTTGACAGCCTGGCCCGTTTTTTGTCCCGGTGTTGACACCTGAGCCGGAAACCTTTTGCCCCAGACCCCCATCCGCCCCATCTCACGCTAGCTAAGGCGGGTTGCGGCGAAGTCTGCCGTTTGAGCGGCGCACGTCGAACGGCAGCATTGTCCCAGACCACGTCATAGCTGTCGTTCGGCTCAACAGCGCAGGAAGACGCGAGCCGTACGACCAACTTGGGCGCGTAACAGACATTTCCCAATCTGTCGGCGCAACGATCAAGGCCGCATCAGCAAGTCCCGACGGGCAATGGCAAGTCAGTTTCTTCCGCTCAGCAAAGTCATTCCGGATGCCGCCGCGACGAGTCGCACCGCCTTCGGCGGTTGCGCTCGGGACAGTTGCAAAGTGCAGTAGCGCTTTGCAACTGTCCCGAGCGCTTCAATGGCCTCGGATCGTCTCAAACGGCGGATAATTTTGTAGCCCATAAATAAAGGGTTGCGGTGAGACGAGACACCATCTGCAAACATAAGAAGAAGCAGGCCGATTTCGGCGGGACCGGGAGGCCTTCGGCCTCGATCCGAGCGATGCAATCGTCGCGCGTCCAGCCCCATTCCCGCAAGGGGTAACGGCATTCGAAGCGGTCGCTTGGGATGGTAAGCGCATGCGCGTGACGCCGCGTGTCCGCCGGCGACGCGTCGTAGCCGATCAGGCGGATGACCTTCTGGCCGCGCGCCCATGCGTCGATGGCCGGCTGCCATGTCTCGACGAACTTGTCCTGGGGCGCGATCTTCCATTTGAGGCTGCAGCTGTGTCGGCCGAGGCTGATCGACGGCAGCGTGGCGTTGGTCAGCACGTTCTCGAGCAGGCTCATGTAGGGCGGCCAGTGTTTGAAGCGCTGCGGGACGTAGCGGCAGACCCGAAAGTCGATGCCGTGCGCGGCCATCCATGGCCGGATGACGTCGAGGTAGGCGTAAGTGGCTGGCTTTTCGCTCCCGGTATCCGCGGTGAGAACCAGATCGGGCTTTCGGCCCTGCGCGACGAGCTCGATGAGCATCGCGGTCGAGTCGACTCCGATACCGTAGGCGAGCACGATGGGCGGGTTGCGCAGGTCGAGCACGTCCACCGCGCGCCGCGGCCTCGTCGTGAGGAACGCCGGCGCGTTCATGCCGCGATCGGCAGCGACGCCGCCCAATCGTATTCGGGGAGCTCCGCGACAAGAGGTCCGTCGCAGTCCCACATGATCCACTGGCAGCCTTCGCGCTTGGCGACGTGGATCGCGGAGCGGATTTCCAGGGGCACGTCATGCGCTTCGGTAATGCCGACGTCGTCGCAGACGTGCATGAACCACCCGTAGTCGCCCTTTTCGAAGCACGACCAGGGGCACCGGGGCATCCAGTCGCGCGCGGTCGCGGGGTGCATGTGGGCCGTGCTGAGGACGAGCGAGCGCGCGATCTCGAAGTCGTTGCCGATGCCGCCGGTCACAGCGCGACTTCCTTGGTCGCAGGGGCATCGCCATCGATGCGCACAGCGCCGATCGCGTCGAACCCGTTGATCGCCGAACTGTTGTAGGCGTCCTTGTCGACGAGGCCCTGGATCGTCTCTCCGTTGGCGTAGCGGGCGAAACCGAGCGCATCGACGCCGGTCACGCGGCGAGCGACAACCCCAACCTTGCCCTTCGGAACCCAGTCGGCCCAATCGCCGCTGGCGCTTGTGACGACGAATTCACCGATCAGCGCGGTGTAGGCGGCGCGTCGTTGCAGGACCGGGCTCGCATCTTCCGGTACCGCTTCGCCGGTATAGGCGGTGAACCGGTCGGGATGCCACGCGCGGAGGCTCGATCGCGCATTGTCAGCGAGAAGCGCTGCGCATCGACGTCCCGACGCGCGGTATTCAGCTTCGAAAGCAACGATGGCGAGGCACCAGTCCACGTCCTCTTCGTAGAACGGGTCCGCCAGTCGCAGCGCAGCAGGCATCGCGGCCTGGCGCTCTTCCGACAGGATGATGCCGCCATGGCTGGCGGTGTGAACCTCCCACACTCCCGGAAGGATCTGCTCGGACTGTTGGGGGGAGCCCCACAGGGTCGCGACAGGCGCTGGAACGGATTGAAACTTGTGCATTGCTCGTCTCCTCAACCGGATCGGGCACCCCCCTCCCCCTTCCCTTTCATCCCAGGGCGTCGAGCCGAAAGGCGGACTGGTCGTTGTCGATCGCCAGAGCCATCGCGCCGGGTTTGACCCAGATCTCCCGGGTGCTGAGGAAGAAGGTCTCCCCCTGCTCGGCCAGGAGGATCGTCTCACCGATCGTCTCGGCCATTCCGGTGGCGGCTGCGCCGGGGACCATGTTTCCGATCCATTCGCGCTTGGTGACGTCGCTTCCGTCGATGAGGTCGAACGCTTCCCGGCAGTGCCATTCGATGCCCTGCTCGCCCTGGACTGCGGTGAAGATCTCCTCGGGGTCGAACAGCGCCTGCAGCGCGGCAAGATCGAGTGTCGTGAACGGCCGATGCCATGTGCCGTCGGTCGCGATGATCCGGCAGACGAGGCGGTCGTTGGCGGCGGGCAACTCGAAGCGCTCGGCCTCGATATCCGTCGGGCGCGGGTCCGGCACCGAATTGAAGCCGTTGTCGTGGCAGGCCGATCCGCTCACGGAGTACGAGGACTGTTTCCAGTCGACGACACCGTAATGCCCGCCGGTCTGGTAGTGCTCGCGGCGTTCGTCGGCGACGCACGGTTGCCCTCCGGTGACGCTGTGGCCGCCCGCGATGGTTCCCGACGGGTCGCTGTAGGGTGTGACTCGCAGGATGTTGCGATGCCGCTGGTTTCCCCAGCTGGGGCGGGGATCGGCGACGGCGAAGGCACCCTCGCCCGTCGAGCTCGCGCCGATCACGGCGCGGCTGCTCTCCGAGAACGGCGTAACCTTGTATTTCCGGCTGCTGTAGGTCTCGCTGGTAGCGCCGCGCGGATCCGCGACAGCAATCCCGCCCGCTGCCCCGCCCGGTCCGGCTACCGCTGGTGACGGGGTGTCGAACGGCACGATGCGGAATACGTTGTTATACCGGGGGCGGTCGCCGATCAGACGCGGGTCGCTGACTGCATAGGGGCCGGTTCCGACGCTGACGTCGCCTTTGACGCAGGCCGCGGGCTTGTCCCAAGGGCGCACGCCGAGCTGGACGCTGCGGGCATGGCCATTCACGCGAGGGTCCGCGACCGAGAAGGCGCCGGTGCTGGGTTTCGGATCGCCGGTTACCGTGCCGGTCGGCTCGCCCGACCAGGTGTTGACGCCGAGGACGTGGCGATGCGTCGCGGGTCCGTAATTCGGCCGCGGGTCGGCAACCGAGAGCGCTCCCCCTGCTGGGTGACGAGCACCCGTGACGGCCTTGGCCGGTCGGACGAAGTCGGCGACAGCCAGAATGTTCTGGTGGGTGCCCGCGCCGTAACCCGGTCGGGGGTCGGCAACGCTGTGCGCTCCGTTGTGCGGGCGGCTCGCGCCGGCGACGACACGGCTGCTGTCCGCCCACGTCCGAACCCCTAGGGCCTCGTTGTGCCAGGCCTCCCCGGGGCGGGGATCCGCGACGGCAAATCGGCCCTGCCCCCGAGCACGCTGCCCGGTGATGACGGGCGCGCTGTCGGTCCAAGCGTTTACGCCAAGGGCGTTGTCCCGCAGGTGGGCTTCGGGCACGATCCCGTAATCGCGCAGCTGGCCGTCGACGACGGCGAGATCGTTGAGCGCGCGCCAGTCTTTTCCTGCTGGCACAAGCGCGAGGCGTAGCCAGGTCTTCCACTGCAGCGCCGGGATGCGGTGCATAGGCCCCGCGATCGGGTCACCCGGCAGCGGGAGCTTGCCGATCACTTCGCCGACGCCGCGAAGGCGATGGTGGCGGGGCTGATAGACGAACGGCGGGATCTTCTTCGTGTGGCGGGCGATCAACAGCGCACGTTTGCGGCTCTGCGCCAGATTTCCGATGATGCCGCAGTCGTGAACATCGATGTTGACGCTGTAACCGTAGCAGCGGAACAGCGCGGTTATCTGGTCAAGGAGCCAGCGGCCGCGATTGAGGATGCGCGGCACGTTCTCGAACAGGATGATCGGAATGGGGTCATCCTGATATGCCTCGAGCGTCAGCCAGACACCGCGCAGCGCGAGGCGGTTCAGCGCTTGGTACTTGTCCGTTTTCGACTGCTTGGCGGACAGGAGGCCAGAGAAGCCCTTGCATGGGCTGGACTGGAAGAGGACGTCGACGTTTTCGCCGAAGATTCGCCGAATGTCTGCCGGCGCGGCCTCGCGCCAGTCCGACGGGGGTTCGGCGCCGTGGAAGGCGCGATACTGCTCGCGATCGAACAGATCGAGGACGGTGCCCGGAGTGCCGGTGATCCGCTCGAAATTGCGGATGGCACCGGGGTCGACGTCGATTCCGCCGGCGCAGACGAATCGACCCTGCATCGGGCCGACGCGCACCCTCGCCTTCTGGAAGCCGATGGCCCCGCCACCGATCCCGCAGAATAGGTGGGCGTGGCGGATGTCGCGGACGATCGTCGGCGAGGAAGTGAAGGGAACCATGGCTCGTCTCCTGTTGGATTCGAGCCGCTCTTCCCCCTCCCCTTTCAGCCGATGCCCAGGTTCGCCTTCAGGATGGCCTCGATGCCGTGGTCGCGAAGCGTCGCGGCGCGCGCGAAGACGGTTGGGCCCAGCTCGGCCAGCGCGGCGATCTTGCGCTGCTTGGCGTCGATGTAGTCGGGTTCGTCGTTGGCGATGACTTCGAGCGCCGCCTCGATCAGTTCGCCGGTACTGTTGTCACGGATGTCGAGGACGAGATCCGGCCTTAGCGGACCTGCCCTGGTGGTGAGATCGAAGAGAGGGCGCTTGAAGCCTATGTCGATCTGCCGCCGACGCCAGCGGTACTGAAGGTCGAGAAGGCCGATGACGGCGTCACGCTCGGCCTGGCTGTGCACCGCGATGAAGCTGGATGGGCGGGCGATCGGCTGCGCATAGCCGCGGAGCGCGGCAAAGCCGTCACGCGGGTTGTGTTCGCCTACGACGACGAGGACGAGGTAAGGCGGTCCGACCCGCGCTCCGGCATATTGGATCCGCGTTTTGACCTCGAGCTCGCGGCCTTCGGCGAGTGTGATGGTCGTTCCTGAAATGTCGAGAGCGTAGAGCGCAAGGAAGGCTTGCGGCGCCAGGCCCGAAGGCCATTTCGCCGCGGCTTTGCGCAGGCGGGCGAACACCACATTCCGATCGTAGGGGTCGACATGGGTGTAGAAGTGCTTCGCGAGGGGAATACCTGGCGCGATGTCCAGTCGCTCTGCAGCGCGGCGTAGGCGAGCGAATTCCTTCGCCATCGAAGTGTCCCGTCCTTGATCCGGAGGGAGGGGTTCGACGACGTTGACGTGCGCCATTTCCATGAGGAGCCACAGCAGGCGCGCGAGACGCGGTATCGCAACGCCCCGGGTTCGGTCGTCGGGTTCACTGTCGTCCGGCATGGCCGCCAGCTTCTCCGGCGCCAAGCGGTGCGCATTGAACAGGCCGTGCGGCTCATCGATCGTCGAAGGGATTGCGCTGCGCTTTTCGCGGAATCGCTGTGGGGCCTGCTCGCGGTAGAACGGACAGTCTGTCAGATGCTCGGGGCGCTTCTGCCGGGTGCTGGTCAGCCGCCGAAGGTAGTAGGTTTCTGCCTCGGACAGGTAGGACGGCGACATCAATGGCGGCGGCGTTTCACCGCCCAGACAGTCGCAGGCGATCCACTGGCCGTGTGTCCGCGCTTTGACCACCATCGTGACGCTGGCCCGATGATCGGCGTCAGTGCCCTCCCCTTCGTACCAGCGCACGAGCGCGTCGCGGACGACAACAGGCACGTCCGTGCGGAGAGACAGGCCTCTCGAATGGCGAGGCACCAACCACATGCGCGACACCTACCGCATTGGTCGTTGACGGTCTAGTCTGTTCACTGTATGTTCATGGACAAGGAGACCCTCGTCATGAAGCGTTCGGTATTCACCAATCGGTTCGATCTCGACATCACGCTGCGCGATGCCAGCGTCGACCTGGGCAATCGCCCGACCCGGCGCATGCTTGCGGCGGCGGCGATCGGTATGGATGTCGAGGACAGCTATTTCTCGACGGTCGAACTGCGCGAAGCGGTCGAGTGGGTTCACGAGGGTGTGGCGGGCGCCAAGCTGAAGTTGTCGATGATCCTCGGTAACGAGTGCGACGATTTCCAGCGCTGTCTCTACTACATTCTGGCGGGCCGGGGTGTCGTGCAGATGCTCGACGACCTCATGTGGCTTGAAGAGTTGCTCAAGGCGCGCGGGAAGGTCGCTGGCAAGCTGGCCAAGCGCCGCGTCGCCACGATGCCGCTGGTCAAGCCTTACGTCGCGAGTGAGCCGGACGGGCCGGTGGTAAAACCTGATCGGGATTTCCGGCAGGGTGCCTCGTGGTATCTCGATCCGACTCTGGCCGAGTAAGCGGTCAATCGATTGAGGATGGTCGGGGCGCGTTACGAGCGCACCTCGACCACCACCCTTCCCGAGGTCTCTGATGGATCGCCGACCCGAAAGGGCTGCAACGGGTTGTCGGTGTGAATGACGGCCATCGGCTTGCCGAGGACATCCAGCAATCGGCCCGCGATCCTCTGGGCATGGGTCCGGCTGCAGAGATCCTGGCGCTTTCNGCTGAACTGGCCGTTGGTTGATGCGGCGGGCATGATCGAACTCGCTTCCTGATGTGAGGGTGATCGTGGCGGGTGACGGTCAGAATACCGTCCGGTGGACCTTCGTTTGCGGCACGACCGAAAAGGCCATGCGCGCCATGTTTGTGACCCGGTAGCGGGCCGAGCCATGTTCGCTGATCGCCAGCGCCGTCTTGCGCCCGCGCTTCCGGACAAAGAACTCCTGTCCTTCGTAGCCGTCGGTAAACTTGATCGGCGAAGCGAAGCGTATTCGCATGCCGTCCTCGAGTTTCGCCGTCGGCCGTGCGAGATTGCGGATGCAGCGCCGGCGCCATTGCAGGGCGGAATGGTTCTGGGTGGGCGAGAGGAGCGCCAGGATACGCTCCGGGCATTCAGCCTCGTTCGGCCCGGCGGTCTCGTCCAGTTGGGTAGGAGTGGTGCTGCTCCGGGAGTCAGCCCTGTTCCCCCCACCGAACCGCACGTGCAGCTTTCGCTGCATGCGGCTCTCCATTGCGATAATACCATTCATGTTCTCTGCTCCGGTAGTGGGCCACCATGGATCGCCTTGTGGCAAGGGACGCACAGAACCTTCGTCTTGCGCGCTCTGGCTATGGCTTTCCTCGTGGCTTGGTCTCTGTGCGCAACATCGGCCATTCCCCTGACATGATGAACATGGCAGGGGAGGTCGGATCGGCCGCACGCTTCGCATTGCGTGGCGTTCTGCCGGTCGACCCAATCTGTTCGCGAGCCGGAGAAGATTTGCGTCCAAGGTTGGACGTCCACCTTGTCCGGGTCTATCCGGTCACGGTTCAGATCGGTCATTTTCCAGACTTTGACTGATCGGGGCTGGCCGCCGACTTCATAGCCGGCGAGGTATTCCAGCCCTTGCCTCATGCGGGCGGCAACAACTCGCACACTGGATTTGTGCTTGCTTGCCAAGGTTTTGAACATGCTCCAGCGCTGAAGGTATTCAAGCCGGTTGAGCTTGAATTTCACATCGCGCGCCAGAGCGTAGTAGTTCGCGAACCCTCGCAGTTCGGCGTTGTAGGCAAGGACAATCTCGACATCGCTACAGCTTAGAAGGTGGTTGCGGTGTTTGGCCCTCAATCGGGACCATTCTCCGTATGCCTTCCGGGCAACAAACGCAGTGACCCTATCCCACGGAACATTGAGTTGCATGACTTCCGATGGCGGGCGCCGCTTGAAGTGCTGTGTGCCGTTCTGGCTTCGCACTGTCCATTGGCGTCCCGTGTAAGTCCGCACCTCGTATCCGAGGAATTTGGTACCATCGCTTGCTTTTCGAATTCCGCTCTTCTCCTCGGATACGGTCAAGGCCAGTACCTCGGTCAGGAAGGTCCTGACTTCGGCGAAGACCCCTCTCGCATCGTCCTTGCTGCCAATCACACCGATAAGAAAATCGTCGGCGTAACGGCAGTAGCGAAGTCGGCGAAACCCGGCGTCCATGGCGTCTCTCGACGGCAACGAACGCATCTGCTTTGATAAGGTGTTGATTTCGGCCAAGATGGCCTTCACCGTTACCTGATCAGCGTTGTCACTGGCTTCCAGTCGTTTGAGCCGTTCTCGCCGTTTGGCGATCCGGCCCGCCAGTCTCCGGTATTCCGGGTTCGTGGCGCGGGTATTCCCTTTTTCAAAGGCCGTGATCCGACCCGCCATGAACTCATCGAGTTCGTGCAGGTAGATGTTGGCCAGGATCGGGGAGACGATCCCGCCTTGTGGTGTGCCGCTATAGGTCTGGGTGTGAGCCCTTCCCTCCATGACTCCTGCCTTCAGCATGTCGCGGATCAGGTCGATGAACCTTTCGTCATCGATCCTTTTCCGGAGCAGCTTCAGCAGAATGTCATGGTCGATGTTCTCGAAGAACCCGGCGACATCCACGTCGACAAGCCATTTGACGCCCGTCCAGACAGCCTTCACGTGCTCGAGGGCCGTATGACACGATCTTCCCGGTCGAAATCCATGCGAGGCCTTCGAGAAGACCGGCTCATAGATTCGTTCCAGCAGTTGGCGTGCCACTTCCTGGACGAGGCGGTCGTCTCGCGTGGGAATCCCCAGCGGACGCCGCTTTCCTTTGCCTTTCGGGATGAACACCCGACGCACAGGTTTTGGTTTGTAGGCTCCGGTCGCAACGCTGGCGATCAACGGAGCGAGACGGTCGGGACCGAAATCCTCGAATGTCTTGCCATCGATGCCCGGCGTCATCGCCCCCCGATTGGAGGCAATTTTCCGAAGTCCCTGCTCCCAAAGAAGCGGGGACCTCATCAAACGATGAAGCCCATTTACCCGTTTGCCCGACGCAGAGATCGTCGGAATGGCCTCCAACCGGGCCATCACAGTATCTGGTAGCATCAGCACACCCCATGATTTGCGGTTGAAGTATCGCAACTGCCGCCCTTCTCCCGGTGGTCGCCGGTTTCGGCCCGGTCGCCCGGTCCTTATGCGGTTGCACCGTCTCCCTTCCGGGAGCTGTCCCGGGCATTACCCCGGGCATTTGAATACTATGGCGGCTCCGTACCCATGCAGGTCAGCCGAAGCCGCCTGTTTAGGGCATCCCGTAGTTACGCTGAACGGAGATGCGACGCGTTTAGGTGTCCCTTTCGCCTGCTGAACCCCTGGACAAGGGGCGCACCGGACGGGTTGAGAACAAACGGCCAAGACATGAGACCGTTGCCAACGTCCGGATCTGGCGTGTCAGTCGCTTTCGCCAGCTTCGCGTACATAAAATGCTGCAGACTAGGATTTAAGCAGTTTAGCTTTCACCATGCGCGTCTTGCCCTGACCGGCATCATCCCTTTGCGACTGGGATGCATTCGGCCTTGCTCCAAGCATGCTATGGTCCCCCGTTCCTTTCGGAATTTCAGACCTTTTGGGTCCGAGGTAAGCTTGGCGGGCAGAGGTATCTCAACTCACCTCATCATCTTTGATACTCCGTTTCAGCGCCGCAACGGCGCACTGTCCTTGTACGCGAAAACATAGCCGTCCTTGGCGCGCGGATTCCAGCGCACGAGGCACACGACCGCGAACACCGGCCCATCGACGCCGTCGGTCGTCGGTGCCACCGCGGCGTAATAGACCTTGTTGCGCAAGCACGACGACGCGATGACGCGCAGGCCCTTCCGGCTTGGAAGCGGACCGCCCTCCCCTTCGGCCTCGGCCGGTTCGTCGATCACGCGCTCGTAAGTTAGCTGCGCATCGAGATAGGCCTTGGGGGTCGAATGCGGGTGCATGCTCGACAGGGGCATGGATAGCCATCCCATGGTATTATCCTTTCGTTAGAGAATGACCGGCTGCACGGCAACCGGCAGGTGGAGCGTCCGGCGAAGCGTCCGCGCGAATTGACCGATGTCGGCGAGAAGGCCGATCTCGCCGGTGGTCGCTGAACCCTCCCACCCTCCCCTGCGGGTCGCGGTCCTGAGCCAGCGGACTTCGCGGCCCGGCATCAACCGTTCGGGCGCAATCGTGACGCGAAAGTGATCCGCCTGAAGATCCAGGATCGGTACGGGCCCTTGATTGGAGCGTGTTCTCAGGTCGTAATCGGCTGCTTCCAGATCCAGCGCGTGCGCCACTGCGCGCAGACGATCGCGCGCGGCGCTTCGATAGACCTTCGTCAGATGAGCATCATGAGCAAAGCCGCGACGCACCAGGGGAATCAGGACATCGGCCGATCGCAACGCCGCGATCCGGCTCCGGCATAGGGTTCGCAGATCCCGGTCCTCATCGTGCATCGCTTCGGGCTCTTGACCAGCGGCAACCCTACCCAAATGGCGCGCAAGGAGAAGGACGGCGGGATCGCGCTCCGGATCGAGACCCGCGTTCGTCGCGTCGGCTATGGCGTCGTTGACGGCTATCGTGCAGGTGGCGACCACGCGCAGAGCGTCAGGCTGCAGAGCGCGCTCGAAGCGGAACGGCAAGTCGTATCTGGTGAAGGGTGGCATCGGCGATCTCCCAAAGCTGATCGCCTTTTCCGCCCCCCTTCCCTCTCCTGGCGTTCCGGTGTTCTGCAAGCAAACGCGCAAGCAAGTGCGCAAGCATTGCGATTGCGTATGCGCAAGCAATTGCGCAGGCCATTGCGCAAGCCAAAGCGCAAGCCAAAGCGCAAGCACTAGCGCAAGGGCTTGCAAAAGCGAAAGCGCTAGGTAATGCGCATGCGCAAGGTAAAGCGCAGGCGCGAGCGAAAGCACTTGCGCCTGCATGGTTGCAAGCTGAAATGCTTGCGGGATAAGGAGCGTGTATGTCGGTGATCTCGGTCAGCAACTCGAAGGGCGGTGCGGGGAAAACAACCCTGGCAATGATCCTTGCCGATCAATTGGTCGAAAATGGGCTCAGCGTTGCGGTGATCGACGCCGATCCCAACGGAATCATCACAAAGTGGGCGGCTAAGCGTGCCGAAGCGGGGCGTGAATTGCCGTATTCTGTTACGTCTCAACCAAAGGAAGCCGCGATGATCGAGACGATCGCGCAGCTCGCCAACGAGAATGACATGGTCATCATCGATCTCGAGGGCACGGCGTCCCGGATGATGTCGCGCGCGTTGATCCGATCGCACCTGGTGCTGGTTCCGTTCAATCAATCGCCAGTCGATGCCGAACTGGCCGCTGCCGCTGTGTCCCTCATTCAGGAGGAGGAAGAGGCGGTGGAGCGCAAGATCCCGTTCCGGTTGGTACGAAGCCGCGACAGCGCCGCCTTCGCCACGAAGACGTCGAAGCGCATCACCAGCGCGATCGAGCAAGCCGGTCTGCCGATGCTTCCGATCGGCGTGGTCGAGCGTGCGGCGTACCGCGACATTTATGAATTCGGTCTTCGGTTGAGCGAGCTCGATCCATCGCAAACCTCGGGTGTGCCCAAGGCCATCGAGAACGCACAGGGCTTAGCGCAGGCCGTTGTCGATAGCCTGAAGGAGGATCACCGCCGATGAGCAGCTTCGGTTTCGGAAAGCCCGCAGAGAAACGTGAAAAGACCATCGACAAGGCGGGACTGCCTCGGGGGCCGATCGTGGTAGATCCGGCCAGCGAGCGTGATGCCGTGGCGCGCGGCGAGCAGCTTGGTTATGTCGATCGTGGCCAGACCGATACGCAGCCGAGCGGTGCGGCGGGAAGGGGAGGGCGCAAGCGTCCGCCTGCGCCTCCGTCTCAGACCCTGTATATCAGGGCTCCCCAGGAATTGGCCGAGTGGTTCGAGCGGTATACCGAGCAGCGCGGCCACCGCGCGTTGTGGAATTCGATCGAGGATTTCAGGAAGCTCGTGGAACAGGCAGAGACTGCCGATGCGGACCGACCGGCGTCCTGACGAGTTGGGGTTAAGCCGGCTCTTCGACCGCCGTTGCGCGTTGGTTCTCCGCGTCGCATGACTCCTCCGGCGAGCGGAAGGCCTTGAGGTAGTTGAAGGCCTGTTCCGCCTTCGAGGCGGCGTGTATGATAGCGCTCGCGTCGCCTTTAAGGATGCGGAGCCAGTGCTCGATATAGCTCGCATGGTTGTCGTGAAGTTCGCCCGGTAGGCCAAGGTCGGCGCAGACCAGACACTGGCCGATCGATGCGACGAGTTCTTCGAACGCATAAGCGTTGTCGCCGAACCGCTTACCGAACTTGCGTTCGAGACGGCCAGTCCCGCCGGACCAATGGATGGATTCGTGGGCGCGGGTGCTCGCGTAGAGATCGTCCGAATGGAAGGCGCCCCGGGGCGGCATCTGGATGTAGTCGCCGACGGGGGAGAAGAACGCCGCGTTTCCGCCGTGTCGGACTTCGACGGGGATTGCGTCGAAGAACGCATCGATAGCGCCGCGGTGAGCGCTTTCCTCACGAGGCTCGGGCGGCGCCGGGGTGGGGTAGTAATGCGCGGGAAGCCCATCGATCTGGTCCGCGTTGAAGACGTTGTACGCCTTGAGAAAACGGATCGCGCGGTTCTGCTCCTCGCCAGTGATCCTGTTCGTGTCGGTCTTGCTGATCTGCGAATAATACACGCTCAGCGACGAGGCTTCGCCCTTGCGTACCTGACCGCCGAGTTCTTGGGCCTGGCGATAGGTCATCCAGTACCGGCTGTTATACCCGTTTGCGTCGGCCATGGCCCACAAAAATAGCGTGTTGATGCCGGTGTAGGCGGTGCCGCAATGCCGGAGCGGGCGGCCGCCGCCGCCGGTGCGGTCCCACGGCCTCGCCCACGGCAAGACGCCGGCTTCGAGCTTTGACAGAATAAGGGCCGTGATTTCGCTGGCGATGTCGCGGCGCGGGCGGGAAATGCGTGAAGGCTTGCGCATGTGAGAACCTTTCAGCGGGGAAGGGCTCGCGCGGGTGCGCGAGCGGATTGGAAAGCGGTGAAAAAAATGGCGGCAGCCGGGGTGTCGCGGCTGCCGCCAGGTCGCCCAGGAGAGAGGCGAGGGGGCTATTCGGCGGGCTCGAGCGCCTCGTCGGGATGCTCGACGTCGAAGTCGTTGATGTCATCGCCGAAGTCGTCGGCGGGATCGTCATCCGGATCTTCGTTGCTATCGGCATCGGGATCGAGATCCGTGTCGTCGGCCGAAGTCTCGCCAGTGTCGTCGGCCTCGTCGTCGTCGTCCGAGAGGCCGTCGATGGTCGGACGCTCGATGTCGAAGCGCATGGCGTCGGGCACCCAGGCAAGGGCCGCTTCCTTGGTCTCGGTCTCGGTGATCGCTTCGCCGGCGAAGATCTTCTCGCAGGCGGATGAGACCTCGCCCTTCTTGGACGCGCTGTAACGTGCGGCCAGGACCGTCCCGCCGACCTCGGTCAGAAGCGCGAGCAGCGTGCCCTTCGCGACGCGGTCGAAGAAGTTGGCCGACGTCGGCCGCCACCACTGCGCGACGTCGATCTCGAGGATCGTGGCGAGGCGGGCGTGGAGCGGATTGGTCGTCGCCGAATACTCGGGCTTCGCCTCGAGCGACCCTGCGACCATGACCGCGAGCCAGGCAGCCTTCGCGTCGTCTTCGAGTTCTCGGAAGGCTTCGAAGCGCGCAACGACGTCACCAGCCTCGATCCAGCTGCTGTCCAGCGCCTCGCGGGCCTGTTCGATGGCGATGCGGGCCTGCGTCGGCTCCATCTCGCCGCCGATGACCGGATCCTGCGGCCGCGGCGCCTTCATGGTCGTGCCATAGCGATCGTACCCGCGATTGCCGTCGATCATGGCGAACAGTGCGTAATCGAGGGCGAGGGCAGGGTTGGCCAGAATCGACGCGGCGAGAATGTCGCGCCGCTGCATGGCCAGTTCGTCCGACAGGCGGGCGCTGAGCGGCTTTCCGCCGGGTGCCACGGTTTCCGGAGCGGGCGCTGCCGCGGTACCGCGCTGCCGGCTCGATCCGGCGTCCTCGTCGTCGCCGGTGCGGATCGGCGTCTCGCTGAAGTAGCTGGTTTCCAGCTTCATCGTGCCGTCGGGCGCGAGGGTGAGGAAGGTGCCGACCTGTGCCTTGAGTTCATCGGTCAGGACCGAGGGACGGTCGTGCAGCTCGTCGTATTCACGGTCGAGCTTCTGATACTCTTCCTCGAGGGCGGCGGCCGCATTGTCTTCGAGCCCGCCCGCCTCGATCTGCTCGGCGATGGCGTCCATGCGCGACGCGATTTCCTCGACGCGCGCCTCTTCGGCTTCGGTCAGCGGCGTGGTCGGCAGCGTGACGCGGTGAAGGTCCGCGGTCGCGTTGTAGATGTGCGAGCTGGCGATCGGGCGGATCCAGGCCAGGCCGGATTCCGCCCCGAGCCGTTCGGCCTCGGCCTCCATGATCTTGCCCGCCAGTTCGCGGGCGATATCCGGGTCCGACCAGCGGTCACCGTCTTCGCTGAACAGCTCGCGTTCGACGGTGCCGCCCGCGGAGACGTAGGCGTCTTCGCCGACGAGGATCGCAATCGGATCGCTGGCCTTCAGGGCATCGCCGGCGATGGCGCGACGGATCTGGTCGGGCGTGGTGTAGCCGTAGCGGGCGTACTGCTCGTAGATCCGGACCTGCTTGGCCTGGTCGTCGGTGGACGCGTAGGCCTTCGCCATGTCGAGCGTCATCTCACCCTTGGCGAGCGCCTCGAACACCGGGTCAGCAAGGCCAGCGAGCCGCAGGCGGCCTTCGACGAAGCGGCGGGTTACGCCGAAGCGCTTCGCGACGCCATCGACGTCGCCGTCCATGCCGAGGAAGTGCTGGAACGCGCGGCATTCGTCCGCGGGCGTCATCGCCATGCGCTGGAAATTCTCGGCCAGCGAAGTTTCGCTGAGCATGGCCTCGTCGCCTTCGAGCACCTTGCAGGCGATCTCGGTGTTGGGATCGATGCGGGCGCCCTCGACGAGCAGCTGCAGGGCGGCAAGCCGACGGCCGCCGGCAAAGACGGCGTAGTGGCCGCGCGGCTTCTTCAGCGGGGTGACGAGCAGGTTCTGCAGCACGCCGCGCGCTTCGATGTCGGCCGCAAGCTGCTCGATGGAGTTGGCGCCCGACTTGCGGACATTGCTGTCCGAAAGCCGCAGCTTCGAAAGGGGGATCAGTTGGGTCATCGGTTTTCTCCTGGTGGATGGCCCGGCGAAACCTTCACCGGACACCTTTCCCGATCCCCCTCGTCTTTCCTCTTCAGGCCGCCTCCGGATTGGTGGAGGCGACCAACCGCTCGATGATCTCCGAAGCGCGTTCGGCGGGGACGAAGACCCGCGTGCGGTACGAGATGATCTCGCTGAAACAGCCGAGCGACTTGAGCCAAGGCAGCTGGCTCGCCGGCGCGCCAACGATCTCGATACGGGGCGAACCGTTCACGCGCGAGCGTTTCAGCTCGCAGGGGAAGGGCCGCTGGATGGGCATCGCGCTGCCGCCGACTACCGCTGCCGTGATCTGCGCAGGCGTGAGCGACGAGGTCTGCTCGACGCCCAGCGTCGTTAGCAGCTTCGCGACGTCCTTCGGGAACACGATGCGGCCGAGCCACGAACGACCTTCGGCGTCGACGATCCGGTTCACCTCGAGGTGGTCAGAGGGCAGGGCGGACCAGATGGGCAGGAGGAGGCCGGTCGCCAGCTGGACGGTTTCATGGTCGAGCCGTGTGGCTGCCTCCTCAGCTTCGGTGGTCCACCCCTCTTCGAAGGTCTTTCGCGAGCATGGTTCCCACGCGGATTCGAACATATCGAACTCGCGGAGATATTCGCGCCGGGTCGGCCGCATGAGCTCGATGCGCGGGACCGATGTGCCGTCGTCGGTCATCCCCGACCGAGCCTTGGTGCTTAAGGCGACCTTGCCCGAACGTCCATTCCTGAGGAACCGCGCGGTGCTGTCGCTTTCGGCGATGCGGATCGCGCGTTCGAGGCTGACCGGATGCCGGCGCCGCGCGACTTCGATCGTCAGGAGGTGCGAGGTGGCTCCGCTCACTGGATCGGTGCGAAGCACTGTGTCCTCGAGGACGGTCGCGGTTTCCACGGGCATGGTCTCGACACCCACGTCGAGAGTCCCCGCCTCGCGGGCGGCCGCCACGCGTGTTTCGACCAGCGCCAGGAACTCGTCGAAGATCAGGTTCTGCAGGCCGATGGGGAGCGCCAGCAGACGGTTGAGCCAGCGCTGGATGGGCGGCAGATCCTCCTTCAGGATTCCGTCGCTGTCGGTGAGCTCCAGACCAGTCCGCTCGGTGAATTCGGCGAAGCTGATGCTGGTCAGCTTGCCTCCGACAAGGAGATGGAACCAGGTGATGAGCGCCGACTTCGCATAATCGCTTTCGAGATTGTCTGCGGGATCGAACAGGTTCTGGCCTCCGGTCTGCCGCTGGCCGCGCGTCAGGGCACCGAGGCTGTCGAGGCGCCGCGCGATCGTCGATGTGAAGCGCAGCTCGCCCTTGCAGGACGTCGTAACAGGCCGGAACAGGGGTGAGCAGGCCTGATGTGTCCGGTGGGTCCGCCCGAGGCCCTGAATGGCCCTGTCGGCCCTCCAGCCCGGTTCCAAGAGCAGATGAACGCGCTGCTGCTGGTTCGGCACATCGAGACTGGCGTGATAGGACCGGCCAGTGCCGCCGGCATCCGAGAAGATCAGGATGCGCTTCGTGCCTTCCATGAACGCCGCGGCGTCGGCCTGGGTCGACCGGGTGGTGCGTGTTTCCAGCTTCTGGCCGCCGTGGCCGGTGGGCACGAGGCGCTTGGTCCTGCCGGTGACCTCGGCGACGTTGTCGTGACCGAACCGCTCGAGGATCGCGTCGAGCGCCGCCTTGATCGGGGGGAGGGCGCACAGATGCTCGATCAGTTCGGCGCGCTTCGCCTCCGCCTCGGGATTGACGACGGGATTGCCGGCGGCGTCGAACATTGGTCGCGAGCGGACCTCGCCCGTGTCATCCGTATAGGTCTCCATCTGGCGGGTCGGGAAGGCGCGCGTGAGGTAGTCGATGACGTATTCGAGCGGGCTGAGCTCAAGCTCGGGGTCGGCGCGTTCTTCCGGAGACAGCTCGTTCAAGCGCCGTGTCAGGATCGACTCGGCTGTGGTGACAAGCTGCAGCACGACCGAGGTGCCGTCGGCGATATGCTGTTCGACAGCGGCGATCACGGTCGGCAGCTTCATGGCCAAAAGTACCTGCCCGAAGAAGCGCTGCTTCGTGCTTTCAAAGCGGGAACGCGCCGCCGCTTTCGCGCCGGAGTTGAGCGTCGACTTGTCGAGTTCGTCGACCACGCCAGTCAGTTCGAGCGCCGCTTCCATGTTGCGGTGGATGATGCTCCATGCGTCGGCGTAAGTGTCGTAGATTGCGATCTGCTCCTCGGTGAGCTCGTGGCGCAGAATCTCGTACTCGACGCCGGCGAAGGACAGGGCGCGCGCCATGTAGAGGCCGGTCGCCTTCAGGTCGCGGGCAACCAGTTCCATGGCCGCGATCCCGCCCTGACGGATCGACGAGATGAACGCCTCGCGATTCGCGAAGGCCGTTTCCGGACCCCACAGTCCGAGCCGGACGGCGTAGGCGAGGTTGTTGACTTCGGATGCGCCGGTGGCCGAGGCGTAAAGCACGCGCGCGGCAGGGAGCCTGTTCTGCAGGAGAACGCCAGCGATGCCCTGCTGCGAACCCTTCTTGGTTCCCATGGCACCTTCGCCGCCGGCAACACCGCCCATCTCGTGGGCTTCGTCGAAGGCGATGACGCCCTCGAAATCGTCTCCCGCCCACTGGATGATCTGCTCCAGGCGGCTCGCGTCACCGCGCATCGAGCGCAGCGTCGGATAGCTGACGAACAGCACGCCCTCGTCGAGCGTGATCGGCTGATCGATCTTCCAGCGCGAGAGTGATTGCACGTCGGCCGCGATCCCGCCCAGCGCGGTCCAGTCACGACGGGCGTCGTCTAGGAGAGGTTCGTTCTTCGAGATCCAGATCGCGCGGCGGCGGCCTTGCAGCCAGTTGTCGAGAACGACCGCGGCGACCTGGCGGCCCTTGCCGGCGCCGGTGCCATCGCCGAGGAAGAAGCCCTTGCGATACCGTGCGCCGTTCTCGTCGAGCAGCAGCCCGACGCCTTCCTTGTCGGGTCGGAAGCTCCCGGGGATCCACTGTGTCCACGCGCTTCCGGCGTACACGACAGTCTCCAGCTGGGAAGCTGACAGCAAGCGTTCGCTGACCGTACGCTCGGGCAGGTGCGGAACGTGGTTGGGGATGGGGGCGGGGATTGAGCCCATCGCCACCGATTCGACAAGCGCCGTCGGGTGTTCACCAGCGGCGGTGAACACGATCCGGCTCGGCCGATAGGGCAGATAGACGCCGGTCTGTTCCAACAACGCGGCGGGAGTCTCGAGCGCCTCGTAGGCGACCGGCAGGACGTTGTTGCGCACGGGTGCGCGGAAGGTTCGCGGCTCGGCGGGCTTTGCCCGACGGGCGCTGCCGAACAAGGACACCGCCTTGGGCGCAGCGGGGGAGGGGGCTCGTTCGGGGATGAGGGCACAGCGCGGGGTCGGCTCGACAGTGTCGAGCAGCTCGGCCGTGGTCTGGCGTTGGATGGTCGACGGAAGACGATCGCCGGCGATCTTGTCCATCACGTAGAGACGAACGGCGATGCCCGTGCCGTGCTTCGTGTAGGCACGGTCCAGTCGGAGCGACGTGCGCACCGTCATCGGTGCCAACGTCGTCTTGAGAATGTCGCCCATCTTCGCGGAGGTGGTGAACCAGTCGGGCATGATCGCGACCAAGCGGCCTCCGCCCCGCAGATGCCGGATCGCTGCGGCGAGGTGACGGACCGCTGCAAGATGGTCGGCACCGCGCCCGAGCGAACGCGAGAAGGGCGGGTTCATCAGGATGAGGGAGGGGCGCGCCGATTTTGCCAGCAGCGTCGGAATAGCAGCCCCGTCGTGCCCGGTGATGACGGTGCCCGGATAGCTGTCGGCAAGTCGCGATCGGCGTGCGGGATCGAGCTCGTTGAGCTGCAGTTCCTTCACGCGCGGAAGATGAGCGACCAGAAGGCCGTTGCCGGCGCTCGGCTCGAGGACAATGTCGTCAGGCAGCGGCTGCGCGAGATAGACAGCCATCGCGGCGAGATCGGCGGGCGTCGAGAATTGCTGCCAGTCCAGCTGATCCTCGCTGCGAACCGTCTGGGTCGGCATGCGGGAGCTGAGGGCGATCGCCGTTTCGATCGTGGTGCGGTCGGGCGCTCCGCAAGTCCGTTCGCGGAGTGCGAGCACCTGAGCGTGTTCGAGGATTTCGAAGCTGTCTCGCTGGCTCCACTTGCCGTCGGCATCGGATCCGCCGTGGGTGGTCTTCATCGCATCGTTCAGCACGGCGCGGGTGATGGCCTGGTCGGTAAGGATCAGCTCGGCCAAGGCGCGGGCGGCGGCAAGTGGCGGCGAGCGGCGCTGTTCGGCCGCGTCGAAGAGATCGGACATGGGACGGGACTCCTGGGCTGGCCCGATGCAGATCACACCAGGCTCAAGTCTCCCGTTCCCTCTCCCCTTTCACTGATCCGCCAGGACTTCGGCCCAATCGCCGTATCGTCTTGGCGGCGGCATTCGCCGGACTGTCAGGCCCTGATCGCGATATGCGCGAAATGCGATTCCGCCAGCCTTGCGGCCTTCGCGCCCGTTGTCTTCGGCGAGGATCACGCACGACACAGTCGCGGGAACGCTGAGGAGACCGAGGCGCTTGGCTCCAAGGGCGGCCCAGCAGGGAACGCCGTGCAGCTGCATGAAGGCCGACGCGTCCTCGTAGCCCTCCGCGATCGCGAGCGTGTCGGTGACCGGCATGCCGCGCCAGCTTCCCGTCCCGGTCTCGCCGATGAGCATTTTGTCGCGATAGCCGCCGCGCTCGAGGTCCAGGAAAATGCGCTGGATCGCTGTGATCCCGACGTCGTTGCGAACGCCGACAAGCAGGGCGGGCAGGAAGACCGTGAGCGGCTTGGCGCCTTTCGGACACCGGGGATGATAGCGCAGGTCGGCAAAGCGTGGGTCGAGGCGCCGCCCCAGCAGATAGCGTTCGGCCGCGGTACCGGCGATCGGGCGACCTTCGCTCCACATTCGCGTGATGAGCAGTCCTGGATCGCGCGGCTCGGTGATCTCAGGGCGGGAATAGGTCTGCCCTGGTCGAACCCTGCGCAATTCGCGGAGAACATCGTCCGAGGCACAGCCGGCGAAACAGTGGACGAGGATCCCGCGGTCACCCTGTCGAAGCGATAGGCTGGCTTCCCCGTCGGCATGGCTCGGGCAGCGGCACATGGCCGTCGCGCCGTGCCACTTCCCGCCGAGCGCGCCGACAAGGTTGACCAGTTCCTGGGTGGGCGGTCGAGCAGTAATCGGCATCGTCGCCTCCTTTCGCCCGCTCAGCCCCCTCTCTGTCTTTGGCCCCGGTGCGATCCCCGGACTGGGGGGGGGGGGGGGGNATTTTTTTCCGGATTGACCAGGAAGCCAAGAACCGGCCTTTTCTATCACGGAGGGCGGGATGATGAAGATCTCATTCGCAACTGTTCTGTTGGCGTCAGCGGTTATCGCAGGTCCGGTCAGTGCTCAGCAAGCTCAGCTCATGAACTTCGACGGGGCCGAGCCCGGCGTAGTCCTCAATGTGGGGCCGTCGCCGCGTACCGAAGTGCCGCCTGCTGCAGTCCAATCGCTGGAGAATGCGCTAGCGACCGATTTCGGTGCGATTGGTGCGCCGGTTCTTCAGGATGCCAACTACGTCGTCGAACCCTCGCGGATCGACGTTCCGCTGTGGATGCGGAGCGGCGTCCCGACAGGGCGCATGGCGGTCCCATCGGTGGGTTCGCTTGGAATCGTCGCGGGCAACTGCGCGCAACCGGCCTATCGGCCGCGAGGCGATCTCGCCGCCAGCACCGAGCAACGACGGGCCGCCCTGTTCCCGTTGATCGCCGCGATCGCGTGCGAACAGAACATTCCCGTCGGTCTGTTCGACGCGCTGGTAGCTCAGGAAAGCCGGTACAATCGCACTGCGCTTTCGCCGGTCGGCGCGATGGGACTGGCACAGCTCATGCCAGGCACGGCCCGCTATCTCGGGGTGACAAACCCCTGGGACGTCGTCGAGAACCTCCGTGGCGGTGCAAAGTACCTGCGGGAGCATCTCGACGAGTTCGGCCGCGTCGACCTCGCGCTCGCTGCCTACAACGCAGGACCGGGACGCGTCCGCCAGCGCCGCGCGGTGCCGCGGATTCTCGAGACACTGAACTACGTCGCGACCATCACGAGCGCTTGGAGCGGGGCAACCCGGCAGGTCGAGCTTGTTCGCGCCGATCAACCGTCAGTCGTGCGAAACCCATTCAGGCAAGCCGCTGTCCTGGCCTACACATCGCCGAGCACCGCGAACCCGATGTGATGAGCGTATAGGCCGGCGATTAGGAGAATGACCGGAGCCCCGGTCAGGTAATTGACCTGCCATCGCCACCACAGTTTGGGTGCCGCCAAGACCCGATCGCGCCACGTCGAGAAGGGCAGTTGCAACGTGCCGGTTCGGAGATCGTAATCGGTCTTCGCGACAGCACAAACGGCGCACATCGCTACGACCAAACCGACGCCCGCGTAGAGCGAAAGCCATGCCTGATAGGTAGCAATGGGCATTGTCGTCGATGAGCCTCGCGGTTGTTGTACCGTTAACCGTCATATCGCCCAATGGTTTCTCGCTGGTTGACAGGCGGCTCACAGGCCTGGGCCCGTTTTACTCTTCACGCGATGCAAACCCAACGATTCGCGGCGGCCAAAGAGCGTGTGCCCGATGTTGAGGTCATCTTCGCGCGCGCGTTTCAGCATGCCGCGGAAGTAGATCTCGGTGGTCCGACGGATGTCGCCTTGGACGAAATGCTGCCCCGCGATGAGGAGGCACAGGGCGGTCGCATCAGCCCCTATCGCCTTCACGGCTCGATCGACCGTGTTGGCCTCGACCTTGATCATCGCGCCGATGGCAAAGGCGGTGCGGCGCATGTCGCGCTCTTTGATCTGCACCAGACCGTCGATGAAGGGGAAGAGGTGAGGGACTTCGGTCCATTCGAACCCGCTTCTCTTGATCCCGAACCGGTCGTCCTGTTCCAACGCTTGAGACGACGGACCACGATCGCCGCTACGTCCTTCTGCCAAGCCATCTACAGTGACTGACGTTGAGTGATCGTTTGTATGGGCGGGAACAGACTCGTCTCGTTGGACCGGACCATTTTCGTCCCGTTGCAGTTCGCGATCGCCAGGGATCGCCTGTGAGAGAAGGCGGTGGAAAAGCGCTTCGGCGTGTTCGGCGGCGGCCTGAAGACGCTCCAGACGCCCTTTGCGCGCGTTGTCGCGCTCCTTCGCGAGGTCGACCGCCTTGCCTTCGGCTAGTACGGCATCCTCGGCGCCAATGGCGCCCGACAGGAGTATGCGCCTTATCGCCTCGAGGGCCACTGTGATCCGCTGGGGCAACTCGCAACGCAGTCGCAGCCGTTCGTGTTCTTCGTCGACGAGCAGCTCGATCGCATCGACCAGGAAGATGAGAGGGGCGAGGGACCAGCCCGAGGCATCGACCGTGCCGTCGAATCTGCGGCGCCAATGCCGTCGGCCGTTGCGTTTGCTGTTCCAGCGCATGACCAAGCCGTGCTTCTCCAGCTGACGGAACATCCGGCCCGGATTTTGAAGGCCGGTGCGTTCCTGCAGCTGCGCGTCGTCAATCCCCACGACAGGCCCGGTCGGAGACCAGAAATCCGCATCGCAAGCTGTGAGCTTCAGGAGCGAGACGATATTGCGCCATTGGCTGCGCGTAGACGGGTGCGAGACCGTGCCATGCCGTTCGAGAAACAGCGCGGCGCGAAGGACGCGGTCGCGGACGGCCTTCCCGCGCGCGGCGTCTGGGATTGCCGGGAGCATGGCAAGTCGCGCGGCTACGGAGTCCTCCCATTCGGCTCTGTCGCCGCCTGTTTTCATTGGTATCGGAAGCTCCAGTCCGAGAGGTTCACACTCGAACATCGGCAGGATCGGCAACAGGCTCCCGATTCCCCCTGATACGCCCCTGCGGACATCGTTTTCGGCAATACTCATCCCTTCGCTCCCTCGCGCTCGAGGAGCGGCCGCAGACACAGGCCATCGCCGCGAAAATCACGGTTCAGACTTGCCATTTGTCGGGCGGGAGCCTAGGTAGGCGATGCGTAATTCAGCTGGGGACGACCCAACCGGTCGCTCTCCCAAGCGTCACCCTCACAAAGCCCGGCCACTGGCCGGGTTTTTTTTGGTCTGTGGCCGTTCCCTCCTTCTTCCTTCGACATGCCGACCAGGTTCCGGTCGGCGGCTCATTCGGCGGTTCGCGAGCAGGCACAGCTCAGCTGTGCGCAAAATCGCTTGCGCCAAATCCGGTCTGTCTCTAGGAGGGGCGTCGACAGGACGATCCTCCAGACAGGATTTCAAAAAAGGCCCGGCGGCAACCGGGCCTTTTTTATTGCATCCCAAGCTCCATCTTGGCGCTGTCCGCCGGCAAGCGGGCATCGTCTAAGGTGCCGTGGATTAGGTGAAGCAACACCTCGTTGCGGGACTCCGCTCCGAGGGCTGTCTTAAGCCGATCGATCCGCTCGACAGTCTGGCTGGGCAAGCAGACTTCCAGGAATTTGAATCCCTGATCGCGCAGCTGGCTGCGTTGCTGGCGTTTTTGCTGAGCTGATGCCACAGGTACCTCCGCCTGACGTCCCGTTCGAATCCAACGGAACTAGTTCAGACTCGGGACTAGTCCCTGCGCAACCAGCTGGCAAGTAAGGATCTGTTAACCTGCGGCCTGCTGACGGGCGGGCGAGTGCAGATGCACCGAAAACTGCTCGACGACGCTGTGCCCAGCCTCGCGCGCGACGCGCTCGATGGTCGGCTTCGAGAAGGCGGCAAATATCGCGCGCTTGTCTGCGTCCTCATCGGCGTCGAGCGTGGTCACCAGATCCTGCAGGAACACCACCGCGGCATGGGAAGCGTTCTTGAAAGAGGGATCGAAATAGAGATCGCCGTTGCCGGCAATCTCGATCGCCAGGAACAACCGCGCGCGGTCGAGGGCGAAGAGTTCGATCAGAAGATTCGCGATCTTGGAGCAGATCGGCGCACGTCCGTTGCGGATCTTGCTGACGAGACTGGTCCCGCGCCCAATAAAGGCAGCGACCTCGGCGTTGGTGATATTCTGGCGGTGCCAAGCCTCAAGAATCACATGCTTATAGGCCTCGAGCAGCGCGACGTTGTGTGGCGAGACTAGGAAAGCGTGACCGGGCATAAAGCGACCCCCTAACGCTCTTAAGATGACGAACGGGGGGCGTGGCTGTCAACCAAAAAGGCGACGCGAATCACGATTCGTCGTGCCCTTCTACGCAATATAATTGCAATAGAAAGCACGTTCTGGCGTGTCGAGGAATTTTCTTCCTAGGGGGTCGGAAACGGACTGCTTGGCCTAAGAACAAAGCTCCTCAAAGTGCGAACCCAACTGCTCGCCTTGAGAGCCAATTTCCCATGGTGGGGAAGGGGGCTGCTAAGGTGCGACGAGTCGAGTCGCTCGACCCCTCAATACGATTGAACCGCGAAAAGGTTTCCCGTTCCCTAACGACGGCTTCGCAATCCTGCGCGAGCTCAAACCTGGGGAACTGCAAATGACTGCACTCTCGATGAAGAAGGAGCTGCCGATCAACGGCATCCTCCTTGGCCTCGCCGTACTGGTGCTGGCCATGATCCTCGGCGCCGGCGCCGCTTATGCCGGTGCCGACACCACCTTCAATACCGCCCTGACGAAGTTCACCGACTTCCTCGAGGGCTCCGGCGGCAAGATCATCACCGTGATGAGCCTGGCCGGCGGCATCGTCGCGCTCGCTTCGGGCCGCTTCAGCTTGGGCCAGGTCGCCGTTCCGGTGGCCGTCGGCGTCGGCGCCGGCACCGGCGTTCCGATCGTCACCTCGACCGTCACCGCGACGATCTGAGACGCAGGCGCAATCTGGAAGGCGGCTTAGCCAATGGACCGGTACACCATCCACTCGCATCTCGATGATCCGGAGCTGATCGGCTTCTGGACGCTGGATGAATTCCTCGCGATGGCGATCCCATTCGTCTGGGGCATCCTCAGCCAGCACATCATGATCGGGTTGATGGTGTCCGTTCTTGGCTGGTGGGGGTTTCGCAAGCTCAAAGCCGGCAAGGCCACGTCGTGGGTTCTCCACATGGCCTACTGGTACCTGCCAGCAAGCTTCACCGGGCTAAAGGCAACGCCGCCTTCCCACCTTCGACTGATGGTGGGCTGACATGGACTATTCGATCGGACTTGCGCAGAACCAGCGCGTCCTCAAACAGCGCAACGCGCTCGGCATCACGGCCATCGTCCTCGCGGGCCTCGTCGTGATCCTCTTCATGGTCGGCGCGACCCGCGATCGCGAGGTGGTCCTCCAGCCCATCCTGCGCAGCCCGCTGACGATCTCGTCGACAGGCGTGAGCCCCGAATATCTGGAAATGGTGACCCGCGACACGGCGCTTATCGCGCTGAACCGGTCACCCGAGAATCTCAATTACTGGATGGAATCGCTGCTCAAGATCGCGGCGCCCGAATCCCACGGGGCGCTGAAGCGCGACCTCATGAAGGTCGTGCAGGAACAGGGCGGTTCGAGCATCAGCCAGTATTACACGATCAGTAGCATGAAGGTGGACCCCGAGCGCCTGACCTCGGAGGTTTCCGGCACGCTGCACACCGTCGTCGGCTCGAAGGCCGTCACCGCCGAAATCAAGCGCTTCCGCTTCATCTGGAAATATTCCGGCCTGTCTCTGCAGCTGCAGGGCTTTGGGATGGTGAAGCCTGCCGAGCGCAACGCGCTGGGGAGTGAGGAATGATGACCGCGATCGCCTTCGGGTGCCTTGGCACGGGCACCGTCTTCGCCTCGAGGCACCTGTGCGTCGCCTCGCGCGGGATCGGCGCAACGCTGATCGCTGTCGGCCTGTTCGCCCTGGCCACTCCGGCTTATGCCGACGAGACGCTGCTCGCCAAGGACAACAGCGAGGTCGCTTGCACGATCTCCAAGAGCGGTCTGACGCGGGTCAGCCTCAAGGATGACCGGTTCGCCTCGGTATCGAAACTGACGACGGGGGTGGAAACCGAAGACTTCTCGGTCGTCAACGAGCCGACCCGTGGCGATATCTACATCTCGGTCCCTGAAGGCTACAGCAACGCCGGGGTTTCGTTCTTCGGTACGACGGCCAAGGGCTACGTTTACAAGTTCGCGTGCCGCCTGAGCGGCGAGGGTGCCCAACAGGTCTTCGTCGAGAACCGCGAAATCCTTGGCGAGCAGCCGACGGAGCTGGCGCGCGCCGCGAGTCCCCGCGACACCTCGGCCGCGCTCGTTCAGGCGATGTATCAAAGCCAGTCGCTCGACGGGTTCGAGATCCGTCAGCCGTCGATGAACGCGGTGATGGTCGGCGACCTCAAGGTCCAGATGATCACCGAATATCGCGGTCTCAATCTGGCCGGACGCGCGCTCAGGATCGAGAACACCGGCAAGAAGCCGGTCAAGCTCGACGAACAGGTGCTGGCACCGACCAATGCCATCGCCGTCAGCGTCGCCGAGTCCGACCTCGCCGCAGGCGCGGTCACGACCGCGTACATCGTCACCCCAACAGGACAGATCGCCGCCAGCACGACGGAAGGACGGCCATGAACCTCTCCAATCCCTTCAAGCGCAAGCCCAAGCAGCTCGATGGCGACGATACCGTCGATGTCGAGGATTTCGGAACGAACGACGAGGTCCGCAAGAAGCAGATGATGCTCATGGGCGGCGTCGGTGCGGTCGCCCTGGTTCTCGGGTCGATGTATATCTTCGACGACGGCGAGGATGACCCGGCGAAGGTCGACGAGAACGGTCAGGAGATCCAGATCGCGACCGACGACATGGTCAATCGGAACATGTCGCAGCGCGAATGGCAGGCCGCGTCGGAAGCCCAGATGCAGGGCATGCAGAACCAGCTGAAGTCGGTCGACGGGCAGGCCCGTCAGATGGATGCGTTGCAATCGCAGATCGCCGCGCTGCAAGCCGAGAACCAAGGCATGGCGTCCGACGGCCAGCGGGTCATGGGGGCCTACGAGCAGGAGAACGCCCAGCTTCGCCAACAGCTCGCGCAGCGCCAATCCGCGCCTCCGCCCGCCGCGATGCCCTACTACGGCGTTCCGCCTCAGGCGCGTGGCGCGGCGGCTCCGCCGCAGGCGCAAAACGCAGCCGGGGCGGCCGCCGCCGCCGCAGTGTCCGCCTACAGCCCGCGCAACATCAAGATGGTGTCCTTCGAGACGGGGTCCGGCGGGAATGCGACGCGGATCTCGGGCGGGAGCACCAGCTACACCGACAGCCCGAACTATCTTCCTCCGAACTCGATCGCCAAGGCGCGCGTCATCGTCGGGGTCGACGCCTCGGCGGGCGTCAATTCCCAGACGGACCCGCTGCCGGTCGTCCTGCGTATCACCGGTCCCGCGCGGTCGGTCTATCGGGACGGCAAGCTCCTGACGACGCGCATCGAAGGATGCCTGGTCAACGGCGCTGCGCGCGGCGATCTTTCCAGCGAGAAGGTCTATGTGAAGCTGCAGCGGATGACCTGTCCGCAGGCGAACGGTCGGTTCGCGGTGTCGGACGTCAAGGGCTTCATCAGCTTCGCCGGCAAGACGGGTGTGCGGGGCAGGGTGGTGAGCCGGGAAGGTTCGCTCACTACCCAGGCCTTCTTCGCCGGACTTATCGGCGGCATCGGCAATGCGTTCCAGAATGCGCAACGCGTGCCCGTGTTCGGTGGTGGAGAACCAGAGCTGCCTTCCGCGAAGAGCGTCGGTGTCAACGCGATTGCGGGTGGTGCGCAGGAGGCCGGTAAGAACGTCTCGCAATATCTGATCGAGCGCGCCGAGCAGTATCAGCCTGTCATCGAGATGCCGACCGGCATCGATGTCGAGATCGTCTTCCTCGACGGCGTCTTCATCCAGAACTGAAAGGGTCGAAACTCATGCTCAATTCAACTCAGGCCGGTCTCGCTGCCCTCTCCATGATGGTCGGCGTTACGGCTACCACATCGGCCCCCGACGTCGCCGAGCTGCTGAAGGCCCGGCTTCCCAAGACGCAGGTAACCGCGGTCGATTGCAAGAAGATCGGCTCGCTCTGCGAGGTCGTCGCCGGCGACAACCTGTTCTATGTCGATTCCTCCGCGCGGTATCTGGTCATCGGCCGCGTGTACGACATGCAGACGCGCCAGGATCTGACTGCGGCCCGCCTGCTCGACCTGAACCCCGACATGCTCGTTGGTGGCGCCGCCAAGGCGGCAGCGGGCGGTGCCGGCGGCGACGCGGCCAGTCTGGCTGCGGGCGGGGCGCGCCGTGAAGTCGAGGCGGCGCCGGCGCAGAAGGTCGATTTGTCGAAGCTGTCGGACAAGGGCGCGATCGTGTGGAAGCGCGGCGGTCCGACGCTGACGGTCTTCTCGGACTTTCATTGCGGCTATTGCCGCGCCCTTTCGCAGCAGCTCGAGAGCATGAACGTCACCGTCGTCGAGCGTCCGATATCGGTCCTCGGCACGCGCGACGTGGCCGATCGCGTCCTGTGCGCCAAGGATCAGCCGCGCGCGGTTCGGGCAGCATACGCGCAGGAGCCGGTGCAGGGCAGCGGCCAGTGCGACACGACGGGCCTCGATGAGAACGAGGCCTTCGCGAAGAAGCACGGGTTCACGGGCACGCCCGTCCTCGTCCGCGCCGACGGCGCTGTCCTCGTGGGCTACCGACCCCGCGCGGCCCTGATTGCCTGGCTCAAGGGAGACGCACCATGAAGCGCAGCGTTCGTCCGTCCGTAATCCGCCTTCCCGCCTGCCCGGTCAGCGAGTGGCGTCGTCGTCCAAGCGCGCAGGCTGTCGTCGGCCTTTGCGGCGCGATCGCCGCGCTGGCGGGCTGCACGACGCTGGGGACCAACATCAACGGCAGCTTCGCCTGCGGAGCGGTCGGACAGGGGACATGCGCTCCGGCCACGGTGATCGACGATCGGGCCCTCGCCGAGATCACCGGCGATGCCAGCTACATACCCGCTGGCCCTTTTCGCCCGGCCCCCGAGGGCCGTCCCGCGGTCGTCGCCGCGAACGCCTCTCAGCAAGTCGCGACCGCCGGCTCGCCGGTGCCCGTGGGCCAGAAGGTGCTGCGGATCGTGTTTCCCGGCCACGTCGATGGCAGTGGGCGCTACCACGAAACCAGCGTGGTGCGCGCAGTCGTCGACAATGGATCGTGGATGCAGGCGAGCGCGACGCACGGCGTTCCTCTCGCCAGCACGGTTAACCTGACGGTCAGCCCCGACGTCCTCGCGCAGCTCGACCAGGCGGCGTTGGACGACGCACCCAAGCAGGTGAGCGCGCTTGATCCGAACATGCCAAGCCCTGCTGCTGTTGCAGCGGCGCGGGCGCGCGGCGCGGCCAAGGGCGGACGCCCGTCCGTTGGCGCCGGCCTTGCCCCCGTTGCGGCAACCGAACCGAATGTCGCTCAGGTCGGAGTGGTCAATCGGCCCGCGGCCTTCAATCCCAAAGTGGAGGACTGACGCATGGCCGCCAAACGAGGGTTCATCGCCCGCCTGCTTGGCGACGATCGTGCGCCCGACGAAGGAACGCCCGGCCACGGCGCACCGATGCTGGCGCAGTGGCTGCCGTACCGCAGTTTCGACCGCAAGACCGAGATATTCTACCAGACCAACTCGATCGGCTTCACGCTCGAGGTCGCACCGCTGGTCGGAGCCGATGAGCGCACCGGCGAGATCCTCGCGCAGTTCTTGTCCGAGGGATTGCCGCCCGCATCGCGCGTCCAGATCCTCGCGTTTCAGAGCCCGCGCGTCGGGCAGACAATCGCCCGCTACGCGCTTCCGCGCTTCGCCGCCGGCGGCGTTCACCGCAAGATCGCCGAGCATCGCTCCAAGTTTCTCGCAGAAGCGGCGTGGACTTCGCTCTCTGCTGACGGACCCTTTCACGTCCGGCAACACCGCGTGATCCTCTCGGTGTCGTTCAAGCTCGGCAAGGGCACGCTCGATGAGCTGATCACGGTCCGCGAAAGCATCACCTCGCTCCTGCAGTCGATCGACATCTCGGTCGCGCGGTTCTCGCCAATCGAACTCATGGCACTGATCGACGATCTCACCGCTCCCGCATTCGACGTGTCCGATCATCAGGTGGAGTATTCCGAGCTCGATCCGATAGCTGATCAGTGTGTTCGTCGGGACGTCCAAACGGTCGTTGGCCCTGACCGCATTCTCGTGTCGGTCGAACCCTTGCGCGCAGTCACAACGCTTGCCGGCGATACCGAGTATGAGGAGATCCGCCCCGATACGTTCGACTACCGCTTTTTCTCGGTCCGCAACTTCCCGAAGCGGTGGGCGCCTTGGGATTCGCAGAAGCTGATCGGCGACATGTTCTCGGACAAGCTCCGTCCGGGCTGCCCGACCGTGACGAGCCTGTGCCTCCGGTATCAGGACGAGGATGCCGCGTCGTCGAAGGCGGGCTACAAATTCATGCGGACCTCAAGCCTTGCCGACAGCAAGTCGGCCCGGTTGCTTCCCCAGCTCAAGGACCAGAGCCGGGAATGGGAGGAAGTGACTCAGCAGCTGCGTCTCGGTCGCAAGGTGGTCCAGGCCTATTACACGGTCGGCATCATGAGCCCGAAAGGGCGCGGCGACGCAAACGAGCGCACGATCAAGTCGATGTATAAGGCGGCGGGTTGGGATCTCCTCGACGAGCGCTTTCTCCAGATGATGTCATTCATGAGCATTCTGCCCATGACCCTTGCCAACGATCTGGATGATGACCTGAAGCGGATGAAGCGCTTTCGCACGATGCTTACCACGACGGCGGCGAACATCGCTCCGCTGCAGGGCGAGTTCCTGGGCGGCAACATGCCGCATCTGATGTTCATCGGCCGCCGCGGTCAGCCGTTCTTCTGGTCGCCGTTCGAGAACAAGGCGGGCAACCACAACGTCGCGGTGTTCGGCAAGTCGGGCTCGGGCAAGTCGGTCGCGCTGCAGGAGCTGTGCGCGGCCCTCGCCGGCATCGGCGCTCGCGTCATCGTCATCGACGACGGACGTTCGTTCGAACACATGGGCAAGATGCTCGGCGGCAATTTCGTCGAGTTTCGCCTGCGCGACGGCTTCAGCCTCAATCCCTTCTCGATGATCGACGTCGCGATGATCGCCGAGGACGAGGATTATCTCGTCGATGCCCTGGCGATGCTCAAGTCGATCATCGGCCAGATGGGTCGCCACATCGATCGCCTGAACGACACCGAGCGGGGCCTGATCGACAATGCCGTGAACAGGGAATGGGAACAGCACGGTCGCAACGGATCGATCGACGGCGTGATCGCCATTCTAAACGAGATCGGGACGCCCCAGGCCGAGGATCTCGCCACGGCCATGTTCCCGTTCTCGTCGCGCGGGACATACGGCCGCTTCTTCATCGGCGAGGCAACGGTCGACATGTCGGCCGCCATGACGGTCTTCGAGCTATCGGACCTGTCGAGCCGCGAGGAGCTGCGATCGGTGGTGCTGACCGCGATCATGTTCCTCTCGTCGCAGACGATGCGGCGGATCGATCGCCAGATCCCGAAGGCTTTGCTGATCGACGAAGCGTGGCAAATGCTCCGCGGCGGCTCGATGGCCGATTTCGTCGAGACCTACAGTCGTACCTGCCGGAAGTACGGCGCATCGCTCATCACCGCCACACAGTCGCTGAACGACTATTACAAGTCGGAAGGGTCGCTCGCCGCGCTCGAAAACTCCGACTGGTCGGTCATTCTGCAGCAGAAGGCTGAGACGATCTCGGACTTCCAGAAGCACGACCGGTTCGACATGGATCCCTATACCGAATCGTTGCTTCGCTCGCTGAAGCGGAACGGGGTCGAGTATTCCGACATCATGATCAAGGGGCCGGACACGCTCGCTGTCGGCCGCCTCGTCCTCGATCCCTTCTCGGCCACGCTGTATTCGTCGTCGCCGGTAACCTTCGGCCAGATCGAGCAGCTGATCGAAGACGGCTTCACCATGGACGAGGCGATCGAGAGGGTTGCCTTCCCCGAAGCGCAGCATGACTACGCGCTGGAGGCGGCGGAATGAACGCCCCGGCCTTCGTCCTGTCCCGCACCGACAGAGCTGCGCCGGCGCCGAGGATCCTCCCAATGGATAAACCCATGCCGTCGTCGCGATCGGCCTCTCTACGCTCGCCCGCGGCGCGCCGCCTGGTCGCGGACGCCTGCTACATCGCGCTGCGCGTCGCTGGGTGGCTCGCGGTGACGTCGCTGGCGGCGATGGGTATCTACGTCCTGTTCTTCCTCGCTCTGGGCAACATGAGCGCGGAAGGGTTCTTCGCGCAGCTCGCCAATCTCGGGAACCGTTTCACGGCCGCCGACACGCTTCGCCGCGACTCCTTCCTGTCGATCGTCGGGACGGTCTCGACCGTCCTGTTCGTGATCGTTGCCGCCGCGCGCTTCCGCTCGCTGCTGGCCATTTTCGTCACCCCAGCCCCGGCCCGAAAGGACAGGCCATGACCGACACGATGACCCTTTCCCGCGACACGGCGACACCGATCGCGCCGCGTCAGCCCGAACTCGACCTGCCCTCGACGCTCACCGCGCCTGTCCTTCCTTCCGCGCCTAAGCCTCGCCGCGACAAGGGTGCCAAGGGACTGCCGCCGTCGGCGTTCGCGATCGCGGCGGCGGTCATCGTTGCCCTGCTCTGGGGTGCGTGGGTGACGAAGTCGATCATGGCACCGCCCGAAGCGGTGCCGATGGCGAGCGTGCGCTTGCAGCAGCTCGTCGGAGAGTATGTGCAGGCCCAGGCGCGCAGCGCAGCGCCGCCGGAAGCCGTCACGCAGCAGACGCAGGCGTTCATGGCGGCGCTCGGCGGCGAGCTCAAGCGCCGCGGTGAGGATGGCACGACGGTCCTGGTGGGAGAGGCGGTACTGTCGTCGAACGTGCCGGACATCACCGATCAGGTGCGCAAGGCCATCTACGCGAAGGTGCCGATGCCTGCGTCGGCCGCGATGCCGGCGCCCAGCCCGGCATCTCCAGCCCCGATGGGCCTCGGTCAGTAAGCGAGCGAGGGGAGGGGCAAGATGGCCACCGCCGCCGTTTCCGTCGCACCTGAGGGACGCCGGGAGAAGCGCATCCGTCAGTGGGGCGCGGTCGCCTTGGCGGCTGTCCTTATGGCCAGCTACAACAGCCTGACCGCGTGGCAGGAGAGCCATGCGTTCATGGTCAACGCGAGCGAGAGCCTACCCAATTGGGCATTCTTCGTGAGCGAGAACAAAGTCCCGGCGAAGGGCGAATATGTGTTCTTCACGCCGCCGCAGGGTGAGCTGGTCCGCCGGCATTTTGGACCTGATCAAGGCCCCTTCGGGAAGCAGGTGATCGGGATGCCTGGCGCGGTGGTCGAGCATCGGGGCGAATGGGTCTATGTGGACGGCAAGCGCGTGGCGCACATGAAGCCACGCTCGCGGTTCGGCGAGATCCTGCACCGCGGCCCGACCGGGGTAGTCCCCGAAGGGTGCTATTACGTCGGCACGCCACACCCCGACGGGTTCGACAGCCGCTATGCCGAAATCGGCTTCGCCTGCCGCAAGGCGATCCTCGGCACTGGGACACCCATCCTGTGAGAACGGCAGCGATCCTCGCGACGGGCGTGACCTTGCTCAGCCTCTCCACCGTGCCGCCATTCGTCATGAGCGCTATGGCGCGCGACCATGGCGTGATGGGGCAGACCTGGCCGGTGATCGAACCCGACCTTCTGACCACGATCGACGCCAAGCTGAAGTCGCTCGAGGCGAGCGGCGGTATTGCGCGGATGCAAAAGGAGCTCGCGGCCAAGACGGAATATCGCGTGCGCAACCCGCAGCCGGTGGCGGGACTCGGCGCAACGCAGGAGCCCCGCGCGTGGCTGTTCGATCCGTCGATCGTCGTCGCCGACGATATCCGGGATGCGAAGGGCAACCTGATCGCGGCGCGGGGTACGAAGGTCAATCCGCTCGGGCTCGTCCAGCTGAAGACCGATCTCGTCTTCGTCGACGGTCGGGATCCGGCACAGATTGCCTGGGCGACCTCCAAATGGGAGTCGACCAAGGCGAAGATCATCTTCGTGGCCGGATCGCCGTTCGACCGCATGGGCGAATACAAGCGCCGCTTCTTCTTCGACCAGCAGGGCAAGCTGACCCAGCACTTCGGCATCGCGCATGTTCCCGCTGTCGTCAGCCAGGAGGGCGAAGCGCTCCGCATCCAGGAACTGCTCGCCCCGAAACCGAAGGGCGGTGCCTGATGCCGCTCTGGCTTGACCTGCTCCGCACACCGATGGCCGCGCCGGAAACCCGCGCGCTGAAGTCGATGCGCATGACCATTCTGGTGGCCTGCGGGCTGCTCGTCGGCTCGATCGCGGCGCTTGCCCCCCTACGTGCCGCGATCGGGAACGTGGCTGGGGGGATGATCGCGGCCGAGCTGCTCGTCATCGCGGTGCTGGTACCGATCTATGTCGTCACCAAGAACCGGGCCGATAATCGCTATCTCGATGAACTCGGGGAGGCGTCCGACCGCCCCGCGGAGACGGCGTCATGATTCGGCGGCTCCTGGCATCCATGCTTTCCGCGCTCGCGCTTGCGCTGTTGCCGGCACCGGCGCAGGCCGCAGGCCAGTGCGGAGGCAAGTTCGTCAACCCGGTCACCGATATCTGCTGGAGCTGCCTGTTCCCGATTTCGCTGGGCGGCGCGAAGCTGTGGCCAGGCCGTCCCGATACGAAAAACCCCGACCTGCCAGTCTGCGCTTGCGGTTCGCCGGTGCCCCGCATCGGACTGGCAATCGGATTCTGGGAGCCGGCCCGGCTCGTCGACGTCACGACCAAGCCGTGGTGCTTCCCCAATCTCGGTGGAATGAAGCTCGATCCCGGGCTCGACATCGGACACGGCCAATACACCGGCCCGGAGCTCGGGGGCGGGCGAACAGCGAACACCGCCAACTGGCAGGCGCACTACTACGTCTATCCGCTGCTCTACTGGATGGAGATCCTGACGGACTTCCTGTGCTTCGAGAGCGCCAGTTTCGACATCGCCTACATGACCGAGATCGATCCCCTGTGGAACGATGACACTCTCACCACTCTCATCAACCCGGAAGTCGCGCTGTTCGCCAATCCGCTCGCGGTCGCGGCCTGCGCCGGCGATTGCGCCGCGGCCACCGCCAAGCTGCCCGTCGACGAGATGTTCTGGTGCTCGGGGTGCAACGGACCGATGTTCCCGATGAACGGCAACATCGCGGCGCACAATTCGCCCGTTCAGTCGTCGCGTCTCGCGGCCGAACGCCTGCTGTTCAAGATGCACCGGCAAGGGCTTGCCTGGGGCACTGCAGGTTCGAAGGCACTCTGCGGAAAATACATCCAGCCCATTCTCAAGAAGTCGCAATACCGCATCCAGATGACGAACCCGATTTCGACGGTCAGCGGGAAATATGCCTGCTCGTCGATCGGCGCCTCGACGCTGCCGCCTGACGCGGGCCGCAGCTACCCCGTCAAGGGCGAGGACTTCGGCTATCTGCTGTGGCGCAAGCGCAACTGCTGCATGCTGTGAGGGGACGGACGATGCGAAAGGCTCTCCTGACACTGGGCATCATCGCCGCCGGCACCGGGGTCGGGGCCGCGCTCGCGCAAACCGTGGACGGTCTGGATCTGGGTGCGATCCAACGCCGCGCCGACGCGCAAGCCGCCGACGCCGCCATCCTCTCGGACGAAGTCGCCCGTCGGGCGAAGGACTACCGGGAAGACGCGGAAACGATCCAGTCGGCCGCGATGGAAAAGGTGAAGAGCCTCGAGCCTGCAACCCTCGCCAAGGGCCCGAAGGGTCCGGTGGACTTCGACGAGCTGGTCGCTTCGGCCGCAAGCAACCTGAAGGACAATCGCGGAACAGCTCCGCAGTTCATGGTTTTCGTCAGCCTCTCCATGCCGGAGCAGGCGCTCCGCCAGATCATCAACGAGACGTCGGCCGCCGGGGGCTTCGTCGTGTTCCGGGGCTTTCCGAACAACTCGGGCAAGCAGTTCATCGCGGCGATGTCGAAAGTCGTCGAGAAGGACGATCAGTTCGCGTCGATCGGCATCGACCCACGTCTGTTCCGCGCCTTCAATATCACCGCGGTCCCGACTTACGTCGCCGTCTCGAGCGATTTCAGCCCTTGCGACGGGCTCGCCTGCAAGACCACGCCGCCGCCCTTCGATTCCATCTCCGGCAACGTGACGACGAGTTACGCCCTGCAGACCTTTTCCGACGACAATGGACCTGGCGCTCTCGTTGCGCGCGCGGCGCTCAAGAACCTGCGGGGGGCCAGGTGACGACGTGGCGCCGCCTTCTCGCAGCGGGGATCTCGGCCGCGGCGCTGGTTCCGATCGCGACCGCTGGCGCGCAACAGAGCCAGCAGACCCAAGCCAGTGGCGGCTACTATGATCTGAAGAACTACTCGTACTTCGAGCCGCAGCAGCCGCTGGAGCCTCGGCTCCCCGTCGATCCTGTGCCCGTCGATCCCGTTCCGACCGACCCGACGCCTGCGCCGACCCCGACACCGCCGCAGACGCCGACGCCCGCCCCGTCACCCGCTCCTTCCGCGCCTTCCGCGACGCCGGCACCGTCGCCGTCGGGACCGAGCGGCGGCGGGCCCGTCCCGACCGCCCCCTACACCCCGAGCGGTCCGATGACCTTCCCGCAAGGCGACGTCGCCGCAGCGCGCGCCGATGCGAATGCGTTCGGCAAAACGAAGCGCGGTGAGAACGGCGGGCTTGCGACGTCGACCGATCTCGCCGCGACCGTACCCGGCTATACGGGCGACAAGCTCCCGCAGGAAAGCCTGGCGGACGATCCCGATGGGCTGACAGCGCAGGGGACGACAGCGGCTGTGTCGAGTGACACCTGGCAGACGGTCACCAACCCGGCACGAACGAAGGTGATCGTCGATCCCGACGAGCTGGTGCGCAGCAAGGCGATTGCCGCCGACCCTGACGCCTATCTGCAGGGACAGTCGCTCGGGGGCAGCACCGGAAGCTGCACCCCGCTGCCGTCGTCGGCACCTACCGAATATTACGAGGCGATGTGCAACGTCGGCTCGACGGTGACCGAGACGCCGCGCACCTGCACGAACCGGATGGAAGCCGTCACCACGTCGGTGAGCGCGTACAAGTATTTCTCGGTGCCCGACAGCGCCTACGGGACGCCGCTGGCGCGCTACGGCGCGATCGCGCCTTACGTCTCCTCGGGCGTCTGCAAGCCGACCGGTGTGTCGATGCTCGCCTGCGCGGCGCACACGATATGGGGTACGTCCACGAACAAGTTCTGCAACCGCTACAGTGCGACCGAATATGTCTGCACCGCGGACATCGCGATCGCGGCCGATCCGAGCCAGAACAGGAAGTACCCGGGCAAGAGTTATCACGAGCAAACCACGACCACGACGGTGACGACCAAGAAGGTCGATGGCTGCGCGAGCCTGGAGGCTGATACCACCTGCACGCCCAAGTCGGCCGAGGTCTGCACCGAGCCCGGCGAGACCCGCATCATCGGCGGCGTCGCGGTGACCGAGGCCTGCTGGGCTTGGCAGCGCGACTTCACCTGTCAGGCGATCACACCGGCATCCGATTGCAGCGATCTCGAGACGAACCCGAAGTGCTCCTATGTGCGGGATGAATGCCTTGACGATCCCCAGTCCGGTCCGTGCCAGGTGTCGACCAAGGTCTATCGTTGCCCGCTGCCCCCGTCGGGCGGTGCCGGCGACACGCAATATATCTGCGGCGACGACGTCTATTGCATCAACGGCGACTGCGAGCCGATCGAGCGCGAGGCGTCGACCGAATTCAAGGACGCGCTGGTCGGCTTGCACACGCTCGGACAGGCCAACCAGGAATTCAACGAAACGACGATGACCCTGTTTTCGGGCACGCGCGAGACTTGCACCCACAAGCTTTTCGGCATCTCCAACTGCTGCTCGGGCAAGGGGGTGCCGCTGCTCACGCCGTTCGTTTGCTCCGCGGCCGAACGCGAGCTCGACAAAAAAGACGACAAGGGCCTGTGCCACCGGGTCGGGTCGTACTGTTCCGACAAGGTTCTCGGCATCTGCGTGACGAGCAAGGACGCCTACTGCTGCTTCGAAAGCAAGCTGAGCCGGATCCTGCAGGAACAGGGACGAGTCCAGATCGGCAAAGCCTGGGCAAAGCCGAAAGACGAAACCTGCAAAGGCTTCACGCTCGCCGAATTCCAGATGCTCGACCTATCGGTCATGGACTTCAGCGAGGTCTATGCGGAGTTCATCGACGCGGCGAAACTTCCCAACGAGCTTGAAACGACAACCCAAATACAGGAGCGCATCGAGGCGTATCTCCAAGCAAATGGGAAAAAGTGATGGCCTCGATAACCCCGCTCGCGAGCGGACGCGGATTGCCCGACCTTTCGGTCGTGGAATTCGCCATAATGATCGCGCTGCTGCGCCTCGGGCCGAGGCCTGCTCCGCTGCTGCTCGGCACCCTGTCCGAATGGTTCGGCCAGGATGTCACGCTCAGCGATATCCAGCCTGGGGTGCGGCGCCTCGTGCATCAGCATTTTCTGCGGTTGGAAGCGGGCGGAACACTGCGTCCGCAGGCTCGGTCGGTCTCTCCCGTCGCGACGTCGTTTTCGGCGATGATCCGCATAGTCGGGACCGAGTTCCGTCGCGCTCTGGAGAGGAGCGAAGCCCCGATCCTCGATCTCATATTGAAGCAGGTCGCGGAGGATCGACGCCGCGAGGAAGAAGCCGGCAAGCACGGCACGTCACACAAGGAACCGGACAAGGATTAGGACAATGAAACAGGCTATCGGAACTCTTCTGGCGGCAACCATGGTCGCCACCTCGTTCGTCCCCGCGATCGCCACTGCACAGGAGCGGGCGACGGGCAGCGACGATGGCCTGGTGCGCGTCCAGCAGGGCGACGACTTTTACTGCCGCGAGCGCAAGCTCGGCACATGGTTCTATTGCGAAAAGCCGAAGGATGCGCCGGCCTCGTCGAAGCCCGATGCAGTGCCGGTCGTTCCCGCCGCAGCGCAGCTGAAGGCGATCGGAGAGCACCTCGAGGAACTGAAGGCGCGGGCCATCCTGCAGCCGACCACGGAGAACGTCTCCGAATACATCTCCTTCCAGCGGGCGCAGCTCGATCGCGCGTCCAACTTCGCAGACGTGTGGCGTCGAGCCATCTGGCAGAACCCGGAGCTCGATTATACGCTGCAGCGCCCGATCAATTCGCTCGGAAAGCGGACGTGGGAAGCGTCCCGAACCGCATCGCGTGATGCTGCGCTCGCGGCCGTCAACCAGCGGTACGGGGTGTTCTATTTCTTCTCGTCCAGCTGCGCCGCATGCAAGGTCTTCTCGCCCATCATGAAAGGGGTCGCCGACCGCTACGGCATGACCGTGATGGCGGTTTCGGTGGACGGCGGGCCCAGCGAGGTGTTCCCGCGATATCTCGTCGATACCGGGCAGTTCCAGGCCATGGGCATGGGCGGCAAGCAGGTGCCGGCGCTGGTCCTCTACGACACCGTCACCAAGCAGCCGATGCCCATCGGGTACGGGGTCATGGCGGCCGATGAGGTCATGGACCGCATCTTCACCCTCACCAACGTCGAGCCGGGGAAGGACTTCTGATGGCTGATCCTGCATCCTTGCCCGCTACCGGGCGCGCTTCCCGTCTCGCTCGGCGTCTCGGACGCCGGTGCGCGACATCGATCACCGTGCTTGCGGCGATGAGCTGGGCGGCGACGCCCGCTCTCGCCGACGTCAACAGCGAGATGAACTCGTTCTTCAACTCCGCCGGCGCCGCCGCGAACGTCACGGGTCCGACCGCGTTCGACGGGCAGGCAGCGGGCTACTATTCAGGCGGTAGCCTGTGGACGCGCTTCCCGACCAAGACGATCAATCCGATCAACATTCAGCTGCCCAAGGCAAGCGGCGGGTGCGGCGGCATCGACCTTTTCGGAGGCTCGTTCAGCTTCATCAACACCGATGAAATCGTCGCCACCCTGAAGGCGACCGCCAACAACGCGATCGGTTTTGCCTTCCAGCTCGCGATCGATTCCATCTCCGCGCAGATCGGTGGCGTCATGAAAGACATGAGCCACAAGATCCAGCAGATGAACGAGTTCAACATGTCTAGTTGCCAGGCGGCGCAGGCCGCCGTCGGTGCGCTCTGGCCGAAGATGGACGGTGCGAGCCAGACCATCTGCCAGAACCTCGGCCGCAGTTCGGGCCTGTTTTCCGACGAAGCGAAGGCACGACACGAGTGTCAGGGTCAGAACACGCGATCGAGTGTCACGGCGTCGTCGACGGACGCGCAGGCCGAACTGCTCAAATCGAAGAACCTGACCTGGAATGCGCTCATGAGCCGCTCCGCCACCGCACCTAGCGTCGAATATGCTGAGTGGCTGATGACGATGGTCGGAACGATCATACAGATCGCTCCGGTGTCTGAGGCAGAGCCGGGCAAGTTCCGTTTCATCGGTCCGGCCAGCTGGGACACCTACACAGCGCTTCTGGATGGTACAGCGTCCCACCCTGCGCAGGTCTATACCTGCGGTGGCGAAACCGGGCCCGACCAGTGCCTCAATCCGCAACCCCGCAGCCTCACCGTCACGAGCGCGATGGCCTACAAGAACCGGGTCAAGGCGATGATGGAGAGCATGACGACGAAGATCCGGACGAACGGCGTGTTGTCGGGTGACGAGGTCAACCTGCTCGGTATGAGCAGCATTCCGCTCTACAAGATTCTCGTCGTCAACGAGGCGTCGCATTTCGGGCTTGGCCGCGGCGACGTCGACAGTCTCGCCGAGATCGTCGCCGTCGATGTGCTCATGGCGCAAATCGACCGGATGCTCGACGATGTTAACCGAGCCCAGGTCGGTTACGATGCGCCGGATCAGGCCAACTTCAATGCCTGGCGGGCTCAGGTCGAGGACGTCCGAAAGAACCTGTCCGACAAGAGCCAGCAGCTCGCGTCGAAACTGTCGAACACATACCGGATCGTCGAACGCACGCAGATGCTCGAGGCGACCTTGAAGAACACCATGAGCCCGCAGCTGTCGTCATCTCTCCGGTTCGGCCGTGGATTGTCGGCGCAGGGTCTGAGGTAGGCGCCGGCGTAACCGGCAGAGGGGAAGGGTAGGCCATGCTCGAGATCTTCACGGTCGGCGGCGGCGAATATCTGGTCAACACGTTCAACGCCGTTGCGGCGTGGAGCGGGGGCGGGGGCTTCCGATCCATGCTGCAGGTCATCTTCGTGATGGGCCTTGCCTACTCGCTTTTCGTGGTCGCCTTCTCGATGGACTGGCGCGCGTGGCTGAACTGGTTCGTCCAGGCCACCGCGATCTACATGATGCTGCTGGTCCCGACCGTCACCGTGAAGGTGACCGATCGGATCGATCCCAGCCTTGCGCCCTCGGTGGTAGCCAACGTGCCACTAGGGCTCGGCGTGATGGCTTCATTCACAAGCCAGCTCGGCGACTGGATGACCGAGACGGCCGAAACGGTCTTCGTCATGCCCGCCGCGCTCAAGATGAACGCCGGCGGCATGATCTACGGCGCGCGCCTCCTCGAAAAGGCGCAGAACTCCTTCCAGATCACCGATCCTGTCTTCCGCGCGAACATGGATGAGCATTTCAAACAGTGCGTTTTTTACGACGTCCTGCTCGGCTTCACGCCAATGGAGAAGCTGACGAATTCGTCGGACCTGTGGAGCGACATCGGGCCTGGAAGCACGGCCCGCGCACAGAAGTGGCTGGAGAAGACTGCCGGCGGTACGGTCGATTCGTACATCATCCCCTGCAACGACGCCTACGGTCGCATGTCCGCGCAGTGGAACGCGTTGCTCGACATCGACGCGACGAAGCTGGCGAAGGTGTCCTATCCCAAGATGGTCGACTCTGCGGCTCTCGCGCGCCTCAAAGCCGATATTCCGCAGGTCGCGGCGGCGATGCACGGGACGAGCGGCGACGCATATCAGTATCTGCAGCAGGTCTCGACGATCGACGCTTTCCTTGCCGCGCGGGAGAGCTTTTCGGACGCTGGATGGGACGCCTACGCTTCGCAGCGCGCTGACGCCCAGGCCCGCAATACCTACACGTCGATCGCTCAGCAGGCGATGACGTGGGTGCCGCTGCTTGGCATCGTCCTGCAGGTCGTGTTCTACGCGATGTTCCCGGTGATTTTCCCGCTGTTCCTTTTCCCGCGGACTGGCATCTCGACGCTGAAGGGCTACGCGACAGGCTTCTTCTATCTTGCCAGCTGGGGCCCGCTCTACGTCATCCTGCACATGTTCGTGATGAACAGGGCGGCCAGCTCCTACGCGGCAATTTCACCTACCGGACCGACGCTATTGGTGGTCGACGGCATCACGGCCGTGAACAACGATATCGCGACGGTCGCCGGGTTCCTGATGATGAGCGTCCCGTTCCTGGCCGCTGGCATGGCGCGCGGCGCGATGGCGATCGCCGGGCATGCGACGTCGATGCTGGCGCCGGCGCAGAGCGCCGCCGAGGCGGCCGCGTCGGAGCGGACCACCGGCAATTACAGCTATGGCAACATGTCCTATCAGAACCTGACGTCGAACATGCGTCAGGCGAACAAGTGGGATGAGCGGCCATACATCACTGGCGGGTTCGCGAGCAGCAGCTTCACCAATGCCGACGGGGGGGTTGAACATGGCTTCGCGAACGGGGATTACGCGTATGACACCCGGCAAGGTATCTCCAACCTTGCGTTCACCCCGACCCGGACCAGTGGCTTCGATGCGGCGGTCTCGCGGACGCTTTCGGAAGGGCAGTCGCTCGTTGACTCCAGGCGGCAATCGGCATCCGAATCCTGGCAGGCGACGGTGCAAACCGGCACGGATCTGTTGCGGACGGCCGAGCAGCGCGCATCGAGCGGAACGGAAACGGGATCTGGCTTCAACAACAGCTTGAGCCGGATGCACGACGTGTCCCGTGGGATCTCGAGTGGGCTGCAATCTCGGTTTGGTCTCAGTGAAGCGGATTCGGAGCGGATTGCGCGCGCCTCGCAGATGATTGGGGAGGGCACCGTTGGTCTCTCAGGCGGTACTGGAACAGGCAACAGTATCCCCGGCCTGAGTGCCAACGCCTCCGCAGCTCTTGGAGCAAAGTTAGCCACCACTGCCTCAAGAGATTCAGGGCGAACTGTCACATCCGAGGAGGCTTTGTCGGAGCTGAAAGATTATCTCTACCGTGAGACCAATACGAGTCAGGCGCGCACTGCGCGGGACGACTTCCAACGGGAGACCAGCAGCAGCTCGGACAGCCGCGTGCGGTCCCTATCGGAACGGCTGTCGGCGGGCGTCACCGAGTCGCGCGGTCTCACGCGAGAGGCGGCCATGAGCGAGGAGACGTTCAAGCGAGTGTCGGACGATCTGCGCGAGTCTTCCTCGAACGGGTACAGCCTCAATCAGAACGACACGCAGGAATTCGTCACGTATGCGCAAGAACGCCTTCGCGCCGATCCCCTCCTGTCCTCGCAGGGATGGACGCCGGGCATGGTCATGCCGCGCACCGAGGAACAGCGCCAAGTCCGCGACATTTTGCTCAACGACTTCGTCAACAGGCAGATTAACGAGGCGCGCGAGGAGATGGGGCTGCGAATCCCCGATCGGTTGGACACCGGCTTGACCGGACCGTCCATCACGTCAGCCGAGGGTGTCCGTGGCTGGGGCGATCGGCAACAGGCCGCTGTGCGCGGCCAAGGGCCCGATGTGGATGTGCGCGCCAGCTCTCGTGACCAGGGACTTGCCGATGATGTGCAGGACCAGATTCTCGGTGGCTCGGCTCGTGTGATGCGCGAAGGGTTCGACTTGGACGGACGGCTGAGCGACGCACGCGGCCGCGGCGCAGATCTCGGGACGCAGGTCGATCGTCGCAATCAACAATCGTTGATCGAAACGATGCCTGTCGTTTCGCCGCTGATCGAAGGCGCTCGCGAGCGGATTGGTGAAGCCTCTGACTGGGTGCAGGACAAGCTCGGCATGGGCGGGGGCAATGTCAGCCCCGGGCCGGTGCAGACGGCCCTGCCGCGATCGGGTGCGGGGTTCAGGAGCTATTCGCCACAGAGCCAGCAGTACGGCACGGCGTCGCTCGTGGGCGAGCTGGCACAATCGTCGGCCGCATGGTCGGCGCGTGGCGGCTCGCCAGTTAACATTGGCGACATCAGCCGGCGGGGTGGGGGAGACCTTCCAGGCCATGACACGCATGAGGTCGGACGTCAGGTCGACGTTCGACCGTTCCGACACGACGGTTCGAACCAGCCCACCAACTGGCAGAGCCGGTCCTATGATCGCGAACAGACGCGCAACTACATCGAGTTCATGAAGGAGCGTAACCCCGGAATGACGGTGCTCTTCAATGACCCGGTCCTCATCCGCGAAGGTCTGGCCAAGCCGTACAGGGGACACGACAACCACCTGCATCTGACTTTCGGTAATCGCAGATAAGCAAACGGCGCGGCATAGCTGCCGCGCCGTTCGTTACGGCTGACAAATCAGCTTCAGAAGATCAGGGCGAGGATCATCGCACCGACAATGCCAAGAGCTACCATCGACCCGAACTGCTTCCATGACAGCCCTTGAGCTGTAGAGGGCAGCGGGAGACCAGAACCTATTGGGTGGGACATCAGATGCTGTCCCATATAGGTGGACAGATCGTAGGGGTTGGACTGGTTAAATACGGTCGACCTGAACTCCGGCGCGGCCGATTCAAACCGACGGCTCGGAGCGTCGTCGAACGACGAGGTCGCACTTGGCCCGTTATCGAACGACGACATGGTGATTTCCTTCCGGCAAAAGGATATCACATTCGGAAGCTCGAGGACAAGCGTTCTCTGTCCGTTCTTCGGATTCGCGCCGGATCGAGGCTGTGTCTATCGCCAAGGAACAACGGTGCCGGTGGCCAGCATGGCCGCACCAAGATCGCGGCCGTTGGGCAGGCGACAGGTCGCAACGACCCGCTCGTAGCTGCTGCCGGTAGCCTGACACTGCATGGCGGGCGCGCGCACGCGGACATGGCCGGTGCTTAAAGTTCCTCGAGGTCCACCGAGGAGAGCGACCATTGCGTCGCGCGCGGCCGCGCCGCTTGCCGCAGGGCAGGGGTGCCCTGGTCGGCAGGTCTCGTCCCTCTCCCGCGCTGCTATATTGCCGACGCGAATTTTCGGGCCCTCGGCACACCAAATTGGCCCGTCTCCGTCCCAGACCGCGATCGGGGTGCAAACAAAGGCAGCAGCGGCGGCAAGAATGGTGGCGGGCATGATCTCTTCTTCTATCATACTGCGATGACAGTTGAAGATTCCTGAAGGCTGGGAGGCGTGTATTTGTAACCTGTATCGCATGACCAAGAGCTCGGCCGAGGTCGCTGGGTTGTTCAACGCCGCGCCCGCTGCAGCGAGCAACGCGCCGGGAGAGATCTATCCAGGGTATCCCGGGTTGGTCGTGGCCAACGGATCGATCCGATCGATGGTGTGGGGCTTTCCGCTGTCGCTGAAGAGCAAGAAGTCGGGCCAGCCTCTAAAGCCGAAACCGGTCAACAACGCCCGCACCGACAAGCTGAGCCAGTTCTTCTGGCGGGACAGCTTCGAGAAGCGACGTTGCCTCATCCCCCTTACCGCGTGGGCGGAGGCCGAGGGTCCCCGAGGATCCATGACGCGCACCTGGCTGTCGCTGCCGGACGCGGAGTTGTTCGCCGTCGCCGGCGTATGGCGGTCTTCGGATGAATGGGGTGATTGCTATTCGATGGTGATGAAGGATGGCACTGGTGCCGCGGCCGAAGTCCATTCCCGGATGCCGGTTATTTTGCGAGGCGACCAATATCCGACATGGGAACACGGCTCAGCCGCTGAAGCGTTGACCCTATGCGAGCTGCCATACCAGAGAGATATCAAAGTCGATCGAACGACGGTGCCCTGGGTGCGGACGGGCCGCTAGAATGCACTACTGTCCGGAAGCGAGCTTGGATGCCATGCGCTGGATGGTTCGATAGACTGTTGGGCGCGAAACCGAGAATAACTCGCTCAGCTCACTGATCGAGTGCTCGCCTCCTTCATGCAGCTGGTGCAGATGGCGCTGCTGGCGGTCGGTCAGCTTGGGGGGCTTGCCCTTCAACTTTCCCTTCGCCTTGGCGACCTTCATACCTTCCCGCGTCCTCATCCGGATCAGGTCAGCTTCGAATTCAGCGAAGGTGGCGAGGATGTTGAAGAACATCTTGCCCATAGGATCGCTCGGGTCGTGGATCTGTCGGCCGAGGGCGAGGTGTAGCGCGACGATCTGGATGAGAAGTTAGCGACGATCAGGATGAGAAGCGCTGATCGCGACGAGGTCGTTTTGGTGTGTTTGATTGCCGCTGGCAAG